>Ga0134126_10004755_pt1 | contig 16992 bp, 8 predicted proteins | sample KB31752_FD_96881 | JGI IMG/M metagenome (GOLD analysis project Ga0134126, IMG submission 96881) | Terrestrial soil microbial communities with excess Nitrogen fertilizer from Kellogg Biological Station, Michigan, USA - KB3-175-2 | ecosystem: Environmental > Terrestrial > Soil > Unclassified ...
CAATCCAGCATTAAAACCGTACGAAACGGCTGGAAGATCCAGCGGCACGATGGACGACCGGTGGGCTTTTACGGAAAGGACCCCTTTCCTGGATTATTATACGGCTGCGGCGCTGGCCGCGGCCAGCCGTGCACTGCGGGGATTCGACGACAGCCTTGCCCGGCGAAGCCTTTCCTGCGCGGAAAAACTATGGCGGGAGAACGATACCCTAACCGCGAACGACTCCTCGCGCTTTGCCGTGATGTTCCGGAGAAATCTAAAAACGACCGCCGCGTTGCAATTGTATATAACCACCCGGGACGAACGCTACGCACAGGCATTCCGCGACGGTATCTGGCAGACGCTGGACAGGTCCGTACAATACGGCATGACCACGGCTTTGCAGGCTTGTGCCTACATGGACGATGCCTATAAGCAGCGCTTAAGGGGATATGTGGTGAAATACAAAGCCCTCAGCGACGGCTATGCGCACCAGGATCCTTATGGGGTGCCGATGGCGGCCGGCGGCTGGGGCGGCAACAGCGGCATTGTGAACTGGGCGATCACAAATTACTATGCCCATATGGTCTTTCCCGACCTTGTAAGCGTAGAGGATGTCTACCGGGGGCTCGATTATCTTTTCGGCTGCCATCCGTATTCGAATATTTCCTTTGTCTCGGCCGTCGGGGACCGATCCAAAAAAGTGACCTATGGCAACAACCGCGCTGATTTCAGCTATATAGCAGGCGGCGTCGTTCCCGGCATCCTGATCTTAAAACCGGACTTCCCCGAGAACAAAGAAGACTGGCCATTCTTTTGGGGCGAAAATGAGGTGACGGTGGGCATTTGCGCCAACTATATCTTCCTTGCGGCGGCGGCGGCCTCGTTGCAGGGCAACCGATAGACAGTTACTGTTTTTCCCCGGTCACGAATTTTGTCATATCCCGGTAAATAGCGATCAGGTGTGAACGCACCATTTCGGGAGAAGGCCCCTGCTGTCCGGATAACTGCAGGGTAAGATTTTTCGATGCCCGTACCGGCATATGACAATTGATGCAATTGGCCTCCATGGAAAAACCCGGCGGCGGCGTGAAGCGGCAGAAGCTGGGGCCGGCAGGCTGGTGACAGCTCATACATTTCCGGCCATATGCCGCTATATCGCCATTCTCTTTTACATGGGTATTGTGACAGGTGGAGCAGGTCATCGTTGCACTGTTCCGGAAACACTTGCTGGCCGTTAGCAGACCATACTGATTGGCATGCACGTCCAGGTCCACCGAATCGATATGCGACGCGTTGCGCAAAAAGAAATGCGATAAGGTATCGCCCGGGAGAAAGGACCACGCAGGGTTAATGCTCTTCATGACACCCGAATGACAAAGCGCACAGACATCGAGCTGCTGCTGTCTCGACAACGCGGCCGGATTGACGATGAACCTTCCCCTCCTTTCATCGGGGTGCTGCTCCTGGTATTCCACATGTTTGCCGGCAGGCCCATGACAACGCTCGCAGCTCACGCCATAGATGATCCGGTCCGGATCATATTCATAAGAAGACAGCCGCCGGGCAAAGGTCGTATGACATTCCATACAGCGAACCTCGATATGCCGTTGAAAGGAGGGTTTGTCGGCCGCAAAACCGGGACTGTTGGCCCAGGAATGCCGGCTCGTAAAATAGGAAATGGGTAGTTGGTATAGTTCTTTGTCCTTCCAGTAAAGATAGGTCTGTCCCTTTTTACCCGAACCCATCACGATATCGAAACGTTGTGATTCCCCCCGCTGGCCATCCTCGAAGGCGGTCTGGAACAAACCGTCACCCTGCTCTTCCATAACGACTTTGCGATGCGCGTCGAAGACAAATTCATTTTCCGAGGCGGCAAAGCTTCCCTTGATATATTTCCTTTCCGCCACCCGCGAGGTTAGATAATGCGCTGTCGGGATAAAACTATCGCAGATGGCCTTGTGACAACTTTTGCAGGCTTCGTCTCCCGCATAACGCTGACCATTAGGATGCACGATGAGTGGATTCTCCGCTGGAGCCTCATGGAAACAGCGGGTAAAGAGCAAGACACCCGCGAGGAGGGCGCCTGTTACCAAAAAGATCCGGCGATGAACGGGGACAAGGCTACGCATGGAAAAAGAAAGTTAAAGTACGACTTTCCGCCGGTATTCACTCGGCGACACGCCAAAGCGTTTGGTAAAAGCCTTGCCAAGACCGTTGCGCGTACAAAACCCTACCATCCGCGAAATTTCGGTAACGGGATAGCCGGTTGATGCAAGCAGCGACGCCGCCCTGTCGAGCCGGACACGGGTGATCAGGGCAGCCGGCGTCATCTTCGAGATCTCGGTGATCTTCCGGTAAAGGGTAGGGCGGCTCATATGCAGCTCCCGTGCAAGTTGCGAGACGTTCAATGCGGCATTGGGCAACTGCTGCAGGATCGCCTGGTTCAGTCGCCACCATAGGACTCCGTCGTCGCCGGGACCAGGCCCGCCGGTTTCCTGCCAGGAAAGATCCGCCGTCTCGAATTGAGCCCGGAGCCGGGCGCGGTTGACCAGCAGGTTATCTACCTGCGCCAACAAATAAGGCCGGGAAACGGGCATTTCCAGACAGGCGTCCGCCCCTGCCCGCAGCCATCGCAGCCGTGCGGAAAAGGAGTCTCGCGGGATCACCACGAGCACCGGGATATACGCATATTGGGAAGATTGTCTGACATGCGAACAAAAATCGTAATTGTTATCACAATCCTCGACGACGACCAGGTGGACGATCCGGGCCTCCAGCAACCGCATAGCCTCCGCCGTATTTTTTATGGCCATAACATCCACGATCTCCTTTAACCCGGCAGCGAGGATACCGGAATCCGCAAGCCCCGAAACCAGCAACAGGGCACGCGGCCGCCGGATCACCTCATCGGGGGAGGAGTTCCGGCAGGGAGCGACGGTACTGTATGGCTGGCTGGCAATCATCTTGGCAGTAGACCGCCGAAAAAGCGGCCGTTATATGCAAAGCTATATTTGCCAGCTACTTACCTATGTTCGTTTTGTCCAAATTTATAGCACAAATGTTTATAATTTCGGGTAATTTCAGCGAATGCGCTTGCTCCGGATGATACCGCGGTTTTCACTTCCACTCCTTTGCCTGCTGGGAGGCCTCACCGCTGTTGCCCAGCCCGCCCACCTGAACTTCACTTCCCTGAGCACCCGCGATGGGCTGCTTTCCAATTCCGTGAATGCGATCATTAAGGACCGGTCTGGGTTCATGTGGTTCGCAACCAATGACGGCCTGGACAAGTTTGACGGGACGAATTTTACCGTTTACCGGCGCCGTGCAGGTGACTCCACCAGCCTGCGGTCTAATGAGATCCTCGCATTGCACGAAGATAGGGCGGGTAATCTTTGGGTGGGGACCAGCGGCGGCGCATTGAGCATGTACGATCGGACCAGGGATTGTTTTATCAACTATCCCGGGAGAACCGCTGCCGGCCCGCTTCTGCCTTCCGACCTGGTCCGCGGCGTTTGTTCGGACCCGCAAGGCCGCATCTGGATAGCCCAATTCTCGGCCCCCTATATTCTCGACCCCGTTACCGGGCATATTTCAAGGATCGAACTCGCACACTACACCCCGAACCCAGCCCAAAAGCTGACGCTCAATTGCATCTACGGCGACCCTCACGGACAAATATGGATAGGCACGGACAACGGCTTGTTTCAGTATCTTCCGGCCACGCAGTCCTTTCGCCATTTCCAGCACAGGTCCGGCGACTCTATCAGCATCCCCGATGACGATGTCCATGCTCTTGCCGAAGACCATCAAGGCCATCTCTGGATCGGCACCAGCAACGGGCTCGGCCGCCTGGATTCCGGCCGCTTTACCGTTTTCCGAGCCTCGGGTGGCGCGCCCGCGGCAGATGGGCAGATCAACGCCATCGCCATCGATAAGGACGGCATACTATGGGCCGGAACGGGAGACGGCCTCGTCGTGATCGATCCCCGGACCGGAAGATCGGTGACCTACCGGCCGGACGACGCTAATCCACACAGCCTCACCGGCACTGCGATCGCATCTATCTATATCGACCGGGATGGCATTTACTGGGTGGGCACCTTCAAAGGCGGCGTCGATAAATACGATAAGAACCTAAATCTCTTCGACCTCAAATTGAGCGAGAACTTTCATGAGGGCGGACCGAACTGCACCGTCGTTACCTCCTTCGCAGAACGCCCCGATGGTAACGTTTGGCTGGGTACCGACGGCGGCGGACTATTCGAATTCGACCGGCCATCTGGCCAGCTCCGGCGCCACCCCGTCTACTGCGATGGTAAAGCCACACTCCCTCTGTCCATACTCACCCTGCAGCACACCCGTGATAATAAATTATACATCGGCACCTATGGCAAAGGACTCATCCTGCTCGATCCCGCATCCGGCCGGACACAACACCTGCCGACAAGCCCGAATGCAGACGATTTCAATGCTAGTTGCATTTTTTGTGTCTGGGAAGATGCGCAGGGACGCATCTGGGCAGGCACCAACGGCTCGGGGGTGAGCGTAATCAAGGACGGCAGGCCACTCTTCCGGCTTTTGCCACATCCCACCCTTCCCACCGATATCGCCCTGCCCGTCAATGGCTTCATCCGGGCGATAGCGCAGGACGCCAATGGAAATATCTGGATCGCTTCCCATGGCGGCGGCGTGGCCGTATACGATCCGGGTAAACGCCGGTTCAAGGTCTATAACCAGGAGAACAGCGCTCTCCCCAGCAACAAAGTGCAGGCCTTCCTGCTGGACAGCAGGGGACGGATGTGGCTCGGGACCTACGGAGGCGGCCTGTGCCTCTATGATAAGAACCGCGATGCCTTTCACTCCTACACCGAGAAGGACGGCCTTCAGAATACCAACGTCTATTCGGTCGTCGAGGACGACGCCGGACGGATATGGGTGAGCACGAACAGCGGGGTGAGCAGCTTTGACACGCGGACGAATGTCTTCCGTAATTTTACCCCATATAACGGCCTGCAAAACAATAATTTCGTACATGCGTCGGCGTTGAAGACCCGCGACGGCGAACTATTCTTCGGCGGCCAGCAGGGATTCAATTATTTTTATCCGGCCGCGTTGACTATCAATAGGAATGTACCGGCCGTCGCCCTCACCGGCCTGCGGGTTGCCAACAAACCAGTAGGGCCCGGCCACGCCTCTCCCATCCGGGAACCCATAGGCGTGGCAAGCGAGGTCCGGCTGGATTACAAGCAGAATTTTGCCCTCACCTTCGTCGCACTTAACTACACGCTTCCCGATCAAAACCGCTATGCCTATAAGCTCGAAGGCTACGATAAAGACTGGAATTATTCCGGCGGTCAGAATACCGCCTATTACATGAACCTGGAACCCGGTGATTATGTCTTCCGCGTCAAGGCAAGCAACAACGATGGCGTCTGGAGTACCAGCGATACTTCCATTCGCATCCACGTCCGCCCGCCCTTATGGCGAACCCCCGTTGCCTATATTCTTTATGTGCTGCTCGCAGGCGCCGTCCTCTGGTACAGCCGGCACCGTGGGGTGCAGCGGATGCAACGGAAATTCGCCCTGCAGCAGGAACGCCTCGAGAACCGGCGAGCCCAGGAGCTGGACCGCCTGAAACTGAAATTCCTCACCAACCTCAGCCACGAATTCCGGACGCCGATCTCCCTGATCACCGGACCCGTCGAACAGTTGCTCACCGAGCAACGCACCGGCCCCGCCCACGACAAGCTCCAAATGGTCCGTAGGAATGCCCGAAGACTGCTCAACCTCGTCAATCAATTGCTCGATTTTCGCAAGATGGAGGAACAGGAGCTGAAATTACAATCCTCGCCCGGCGAACTCGTCGACTTTGTTAAAGAGATCTGGCAAACGTTCACCGACCTCGGGGAACGCAAAAACATTAGGTTCGACTTCGAAACCAACGGCACCACACTCTATTCGCTTTTTGACCGTGACAAGCTGGAACGCATCCTTTTCAATTTGCTCTCCAATGCATTCAAGTTCACCCCCGAAGGCGGAAATATCACCCTCAGTCTCGCGGTAGGAAAGGCAGGCAACGACGCAAGACGTCAGGCCGTACGGATACAGGTCATCGACTCGGGCATAGGCATCCCCGCGGATAGACGGGAAAAGATCTTCGAACGGTTCTTTCAGCATCCCTCGGGCGGCGCAATCCTCAACCAGGGCGCCGGTATAGGACTTTCTATCACCAGGGAATTCGTCCTCCTCCACGGCGGAGCCATCACAGCGGACAGCCGGCCAGGCGGAGGAAGCATTTTTACCGTGGACCTCTCGCTTACCCCCGCAGCCGAAAACCCGGCCGCATACACTTCACCAGCCGCGTACACACTCCCGGCCCCGAGGGAGCCCAGACCCCGTAAGACGGCTCAACCGCCAACAAATTCGCAGCGGCCCGTCATCCTGCTGGTGGAAGACAACGAAGACTTCCGCTTTTATCTCAAGGATAATCTGCGTGGTGAATACGAGGTGCTGGAAGCCGCTAACGGCAAAGAAGGCTGGCAGCTGTCATTGTCGCGCCATCCTCAGCTGATCGTCAGCGATGTCAGCATGCCTTATATGGACGGCATCGTCCTCACCAGGAAGCTCAAGGCCGACAAGCGCACAAGAAATATTCCCGTGATCCTGCTCACCGCACTAACTCAGGAAGCACAACAGCTCGAAGGCCTCGGTACCGGAGCCAATGATTATATCACCAAACCTTTCAACTTCGAACTGCTCAATGCCCGGATAAAAGGCCTGCTTGAATGGAGTAGCACCATGAAGACAACCTATGCCAAACAGGTCACCATCTCCACCACAGAACCGGCAACCGAACCCGGGACCGGATCGGCAAACGAAAAGCTCATGCAACACCTCGCCGCATGCATCGAAGCTCACCTGCAGGACCCCGAACTCTCGGTGAAATACCTCAGCAGGGAACTGGGCATGAGCCGCAGCTCGCTCTATGCCAAAATGCTCGAGCTCACCGGCGAAAGCCCCGGTGAATACATCCGTACATTCCGCCTGGAAAAAGCCGCCATTCTCCTAACAAAAAGCCACCTCACGATCGCAGAGATCGCCTACGAGGTTGGATTCTCGACACCAAACTATTTCACCCGCGCCTTCAAAGCCAAATTTAAAACGGCACCCTCCGAATACGCCGCTCACACCCGCGAACGACAACAAAAAACCACCCGATAACGGTTCCTATCGTCTCATCGCGATTCCCGCTTTCTCAATTATTACCGGTTTTCGGCAAAATAACTGGAATCTAAGACCGGGAATATTAATTTGGCTCATCGATTCTACCTTCATCCGATTCGCTGAGCCTGGTTTGTGTCAAAAAATTCAATCGATTGAATTTGTTTCTTGATTTTGCGCCTATTACCCATGTAACCCTTTATTCAATCGATTGAATCACCGATGAAAAGAGCCGCAACAGACCCGCGATCGTCTGAAGAAAACGACATCAAAAGTGAACAAAAATTATTCACACACTTAAAACGCTGCTAATGAAACGATGCTTGTTCAAAGGGGATACCTCCTGGTCCCCTACGCGCCCCTCCACGCGCCATCTCTCTTTCCTACGGCTACTGTGCCTGACCATCGCCGTTTTCCTGACCATCCACGCCTCCGCCCAACAACGCGCCCCCATCACAGGACGCGTAACCGCAGAGGACACGGCCATCGCCGGCGCCACAGTCACCGTAAAAGGCCGCGGCACAGCCGTACAAACGGACGCGGACGGTAAGTTTTCCATCGAAGCTCCCCGCGGGGCAACCCTGATCATCACCTACGTCGGCTACGCCGCCGAAGAAGTAAAAGCAAACGGAGCGGATTTTTTATCCGTAAGAATGAAACCGATTGCATCGCAACAAAACGAAGTGATCGTCGTAGGCTACGGCACCCAAAAGAAAGCGACCCTCACCGGCTCCGTCTCGACCGTCGCCGGCTCCGAGATCGCCGTTAGCCCCTCGCCAAATGTGGGTGCATCACTGGCCGGTAAACTCCCCGGTTTGATCGTTAACCAAACCTCCGCCGAACCCGGTCTCGACGATCCCAATATCCTTATCCGCGGCGCCTCCACGCTAGGTAATTCGGCACCCCTCATCATCATCGACGGTGTCGAACGCACCGGCCTCACCCGCCTCGACCCCGACGATATCGAAAGCTTCTCCGTACTCAAAGACGCATCGGCAGCCATCTATGGCGCCCGCGCCGCCAATGGCGTTATCCTCGTAACGACGAAACAGGGACATAGAGGCAAAACCGTCTTCGACTTCAATTACAACTACGCCATCCAGAACGTCACGCAGATCCCCAAAATGCTGGACGCCGCCACCTTCGCCGAGGTCTATAATGAAGGCGAATATTATCGGCAAGGCCGCCCTGCGAACTATACCCCCTTCTATACCGATTCGGCCATAGCGAAATTCCGCAACGGCTCCGATCCCATTAACTATCCCAATACGAATTGGGTAAAGGCCGTCCTCAAATCCTCCTATGTCCAAAGGGTCGGCCTGCAGGCAAGCGGCGGCTCGGAAACAGTGCGCTACCTCCTGAGCTTCGGGACCACGACCCAGGACGGTGATTTCCGGCATATCCCGGACCTGTACAAGCAGTACAACGCCCGCCTGCGTCTCGACGCCGATCTGACGAAGAACCTCACCGTAGGGGCCAATGTCTCCACCATCATAAGCAGTGGGAACTATTCTTCCATAACGGGGCAAACAGGCGCGGGATCATCGGTTAATTTTATCAATATCCTCCAGGCGAATCCAACCATCCCCGCCGTATATCCCAACGGGCTTATCGCACCCGGCCGCCTGAACCAGAATCCCTTGTTGCTGGACCAGCAGGGGTTCAATAACATCAGCACCTCCGCCATCTATTCGACCTTTACCGGCGCCTACAAGGTGCCCTTCGTAAAAGGCCTGCGGATAGATGTTTCCTACAACTATGACTTTACGAACCAGGAGAACAAGGAATGGAATATCCCGGCCTATTTCTACCAATACAACGTATCGACGGGTGGCTATGACAAACTGCTGCAAAATTCAGTGCCATCGCTCGGTGACAGTTCCATCAAAAAAACGACGACCCTGTCGAACATCCGGTTTAGTTACGACAGGATCTTCGGCAGCAACCATCATGTGGCCGCGATGATCGGCGCCGAACAGCAATATGGGACGCATTCCTATATCTTTGCCTACCGCAAGAATTTCGTGAGCACCGCCGTACCACAGATCAACGTGGGAAGCACAGCGGCGGCCGATCAGGGTACGGCCGGCAGCGATTCCACCGGGGCCTATAACAATTACTTCGGCCGCCTCAATTATGATTTTGCATCGAAATATCTCGTTGAATTCCTGTTCCGCTACAACGGCTCGCAGATCTTCCCGCAAAACAAACGCTATGGCTTCTTCCCCGGCGTTTCCGGCGGTTGGGTCCTGTCCCAGGAGAAATTCATGGAGAATGCCGCCCCGGTAGTGAGCTATCTGAAGGTTCGGGCGTCGTATGGAGAATTGGGTAACGATAGGGTAGCGCCCTACCAGTACCTGCAATCGTACTCCTTTGGCAATAACTATGTGTTCGGCATGAACGACGCACCCGGCATCTATCCCAACACCGTACCCAATCCCAATATCACCTGGGAAGTGAGCAAAAAAACGGATCTCGGCGTGGTAGCTACCTTATGGAAGGGACTGTTGGGGATCGACTTTACCGAGTTCTTCGAAAAACGATCCGATATCCTCGTGCAGCCGAATCTCTCGGTGAGCAACGTGTATGGATTCCCGAGCCTCCCAAGCGAGAACATCGGCCGCGTCAACAACCACGGCTTTGAACTCGTATTGACACACCGGCAGAGCTTCCGCGACTTCTCCTACTCGATCTCGGCCAATATCACCTATGCGAAGAGCAAGATCATTTATATGGACGAAGTGCCGCAGGCAGAACCCTGGCAGAATGCAACGGGCCATCCGCTGGGCTCCGCACTCTATTACAAGTCGATCGGCATCTTCCGCGATTCGGCCGACCTCGCAAGAAACGCCAACGAAGCCGGACCCGGCACCCAGGTAGGCGACCAAAAGATCAAAAACCTCAGCGGCGGCTCGCAGATCACCGCCAACGACCAATACCGCTTTGATCTCTCGGCCACACCCGAAGAAGTCTTCGGCCTGACGTCGAACTTCAAATACAAGGCTTTCGATCTCACCCTCTTCTTCTACGGACAAACGAAAGCATACAACTACGACGGCGTATATGCCTCGCTCGGCACCTCCGATTTCTCCAACGCCATGGTACAACGCGCTGCCAATCGGTGGTCCGTCGGCAACCCTAACGGTACCATGCCACGGGCGAGCGAATGGAGTCCCGGTGCTACCACACTGTATTTGAAGGATGCAACATTCATCCGGCTCAAAACGGCCGAGATCGGTTACAGTCTTCCGGCATCGCTCATGAACCGGACGAAGACCTTTACCGACATCCGTTTTTATGTAAGCGGCTTCAATGTGCTCACCTGGGCTAAATCGATCAAATACGCCGACCCTGAGATCAGTGGTAACTCCACCGCCTATCCGCCACAACGCATCATCAATTTCGGCGCAACTCTGAAGTTTTAAAAAATATAATATGAAAAAAATACTTGCAATCGTTCTTCCCTTTTGCTTCCTGCTGGCTTGCAGAAGAAACGTGCTGGACATCCCGCCACAGGACCGGATAGCGGAAAACGTGGTCTGGACGGATCCGAACCTCGTTGCCGCGTATGAGAACAATCTTTACAATGCCATCCCGCATGGATTCTATATCCACATGTACTCCAAATACAGCGACGAGGCGATCAATACCGCCCCCTGTTGCGGCGCTAACCTTTTTGCACAGAACACCTACACCCCCGATAACATCACCCAGGTGAACGGCGGTGACTATTGGGGCGGCTACATGTACTATTGGACCATGGGCTATCAATACCTCCGCGAGGCGAATCTGTTTTTACAGCAGATGGCGGCCCCAAGTTCGATCCAGTTCAACACCAAACAACAACTGGTAGGTGAGGTCCACTTTTTAAGAGCCTTCATTTATTTCAACCTCATCGAACGCTACGGCGGCGTCCCCATCGTCAACAACGTGTACCAGTTGGGCGATAGCACCAATTTTGTTCGCAATACATTCGACGAATGCGTGACGGCCATCAAAGCAGACCTGGATTCAGCCAAGCCGGCCCTTGTCCAAAGCTATCTATCCACCGATCCGAATTTCGGCCGGGCAACCCGGGATGCCTGCCTCGCCCTTTGGTCAAGGGTAACACTCTATGCCGCCTCCCCGCTTTACAATACCACCAACGATATGTCGAAATGGCAAGCCGCATCGGACGCCGCCGACTCCCTGCTGAACAGTAGCTATACGCTCTACCCGGACTACCGCACCCTCTTCAACCAGCCGAGCGGAAGTGCGGAAGGAGAGTACATCTTTGCCCGGCAGTTCACATCGGCCAACGGCACGGAATATCCGATGAACAATCTCGGCCGGCGTTACGGGGCCTACGGCGGCTGGTGGGCCAGCAATGGTCCATCGCAGAATCTCGTCGACGACTACGATATGGCAACCACCGGCGAACCGCCCTTCACCTGGACTGGCGGCGGGCCCGGCGCGATGACGGCGGCCACCCAACACCCCAATCCGGCTTCGGGCTACGATCCCAATCATCCCTATTGGAACCGCGATCCACGCTTCGACGCCACGATCCTTCATGACTCGGGCGTTTATCACGGGGACACCTGTTTCGAATGGATTGCCTCGGACGGCAACTCCTGGGGCTATGACTCATATAAACAAAGCAGCGATAACCCCGAGGGCGGTTATCTCCTCAAAAAATTCATGCCGGACAACCAGGCGTTGAACTGGCAAACGACCTATACGACCCCCTGGCCCTTCTTCCGCCTCGCGGAGATCTATCTCAATTACGCAGAAGCACAATTCAATCTGGGTAATGAAGCGGTCTGCCGGCAATATCTTTCTATGATCAGGGCACGGGTAGGCATGCCGCCGATCCCCGCATCTTACACCGGCGATGCGCTAAGAGCGAGACTGTACAACGAACGCCGGATCGAGCTGGCATTCGAAGGACACCGGTTCTTTGACGAAAGAAGATGGCTTATCGCAGGTGACATCGAGAACCGGCCCATGAGAGGTATGCAGGTCATCAAAAACCTGCAAACCGGCGTTACGACTTATACACCCGTAGTTTGGTTACAAAAGATACCCTATACGAGCGCGATGAACTTCTTGCCGCTCGAAAGAGCAGAGATCCATCGCAACCCCAAGTTGACACAGTCTCCGGGCTGGCAATAATATTATTGTCGTTTGGAGCTTTGACGCACGCGGAGATCGGAAGCGATGACGATCGTCTCGGTGGCAGGCGCCGAACTTTGCTGGTAGATACGCTCGAAGTAAAGTTCGGCTGCCTTTCGCCCGATATCCATGCTGTGCTGGTCGATCGTGGAAAGCGAAGGCGTGACGAGCTGCGAGAAACTCTCGTCCGCAAACCCGAACACGCCGAGCTCATCGGGAATGCGGATGTTTAGAACGGCGGCGGCATCCAACACGCCTAAACTCTGGTGATCGCTGACGGTAAAGATGGCATCGGGCCTGTTGGAAAGCTGGAGTAGAGACAAAGCCGCGGTCTTTCCCCTTTCCCGCGTGAGGGCATTGTCGACGATAAAATTATAAGGGATAGGGAGATCGGCTTCGGCTATCGCGGCTATGAAACCTTCTTTGCGATCCCGGAAGGCGTTCACGGTCACCGGTCCGCCCAAAAAGGCAATGTGGCGGTAGCCTTCGTTGATCAGGCTCCTGACGGCGTTATAAGAGGCCGCTTTGTTGTCGTTGACAACCTTGAAACTGTGAAACGATTCCAGACACCGGTCGAACTGGATCACCGGTATCTTGTTCCGGACGATCTGCCGGAGATGATCCGTACCGCTGGTTTCTTCGGCATTGGAGATAAGGATACAATCGACGTTCTGCTGGATAAGCGTCTCGATCGCCTTTCCCTCTTTTTCGTACGACTCGTGGGACTGGCAGATGACAAGACTGTGGTTATTCGCAAAACAAACTTCCTCGATGCCCGAGATGGCATCCGAAAAAAAGTTTTGGTTGATGTGAGGGACGACGACGCCGATGGTCTTCGACTGGCCGCGGCGGAGATTGGCAGCGCGCGAATTATGTCTGTAATTGAGCTCTTCTGCCTTTTCTTTCACCCTTTGCCGGGTAACTTCGCTTACCGACTCATGGTTGTTGAGCGCTTTGGAAACATAGGATGGCGAGATGCCCAGCTCCTTGGCCAGGTCATAGATCGTCGCTCGTTTTCGGGTGTTCATGTGTAACAAAAAGTTGAAATTTACAATTAATCGGGAACAATAAAGACAATGTACCATGGAAATAAGCTTGCCGCCAGTACTATTCGGTACCAGTGCCCTCGGAAATCTATTCGCCACCCTCGACGACGACGTTAAATTATCCATCGTGGATGCCTGCATCCGCTCATCCCGCGGCCCCGTAGTGTTCGATTGCGCGGGTAAATACGGGGCCGGCCTCGCACTGGAAGTGCTGGGCCGTTGTCTCGGCCAATTGGACATCGCACCCGCCGACGTCATCATCAGCAATAAGCTGGGCTGGGTGCGCAGCCCGCTCAAGGGAGAAGAGCCCACGTTCGAGCCCGGCGTATGGAAAGACCTTCGCCACGACGCCATTCAACGCATCAGTTACGACGGCATGATGGAATGCTTCGAACAGGGCAATCAGCTCCTCGGCGGCTATATACCCCAAATGGTCTCCGTGCACGACCCCGACGAATACCTCGCCGCCGCCGGCCGCGACCTCGGGGAAAGCCGCTACGCCGATATCCTCGATGCCTACGAAGCCTTGTTCGATCTCAAGCGGGAAGGACGGGTGACGGCCGTAGGCGTTGGCGCCAAGGACTGGCGCACGATCGCCAGGATCGTCGCGGACGTCCAACTGGATTGGGTGATGTTTGCGAACTCTATGACGGTAAAAAGCCACCCCAAAGAACTCACGGACCTCATGAAAAACCTCGCCCGTAAAGGCGTCACAGTGATCAATTCCGCCGTCTTTCATTCCGGTTTCCTCGTCGGCTCGGACTATTACGACTATCGTCGCATGCAACGCGGCGATCCGGGCAGCGACCCCCTGTTCCGCTGGCGGGAAGAATTCTTCGCCGTATGTGAACATTTTGGCGTGAAACCCGCGGCGGCCTGCGTTCAATTTGCCCTCAATGCCCCCGGAGTCAGCAGCATCGCCTTGCAGTCGTCCGATCCTGCGAGAGTAAAACAAAACCTGGAACTCGCAGCCGCGCCGCTGCCCGAAGATTTCTGGCGCGCACTCAGCCACCGGGAACTCATCGATTTCGACATTGAATCCGTAATCAAAATAGCATCATGCCGATAAAATACTTCCTCTACGCTGCCTTGCTTGGCATGGCGCCGGCCGCACAGGCACAAAACCAGGCCCCACTTAAACTTTGGTACCGGCAACCCGCCGGAACGCGCTGGGAGAACGCCCTGCCCATCGGCAATGGCCGCCTGGGAGCCATGGTCTTCGGGAACGTGCCTTTCGAGAACATTGCGCTTAACGAAGCGACCGTATGGAGCGGAAGCCCTAACAGAAACGACTACCCGGAGATGCTTACCGCCCTGCCGGAAGCAAGACGCCTGATCTTCGAAGGCCACCAGGCCGAAGCCCAGAAATATCTCGAAGGAGCCGTGAAGCTCACCAAATCAAGCGGACAGATGTTCGAACCGGTAGGCAGCTTGCGACTCGCCTTCGACGGCCAGGACGATTACACCGACTACCGCCGCGAACTCGACATCGGCCGGGCAATAGCTACTACAACCTATACCGTCGATGGCGTTCGTTATACCCGCCAGGTGCTGGCCTCGCTGCCGGACCGCGTGATCGTCATTCGACTCACCGCAAACAAACCCGGCAGTATCTCGTTCCGCGCCTTCTATACCACCCCCGAAAAAAACCCAACCCTCAAAGCCACCTCGAACGCCGAACTCGTGATCAGCGGCACCACCATGGACCACGAAGGCGTCAAAGGGATGGTTCACTACGAAGGCATCTCCCGGATCAAACTGCAAGGCGGCACGCTCGACCACAACGACACCTCGCTCACGATCAACCGTGCCGACGCGGCAACCATCTATATCTCGATCGCCACCAACTTTGTCAATTACCATAACCTCGGCGGAGATGCCCACCAGCGGGCACAAGCATATCTCGCTAAAGCCTGGCCGAAATCCTTTGAAAACATCGAGCAGGCCCATATCGCAGCCTTCCGGCACTATTTCGACCGCGTAAAGCTCGATCTCGGCCGCTCCGGTCAGGACAACCTCCCCACCGATGAACGGCTAAAGAACTTCCGTAACGTCGACGACCCCTCCTTTGTCACCCTATATTATCAATACGGCCGGTACCTGCTGATCTCGTCCTCACAGCCCGGCGGCCAACCCGCCAATCTGCAAGGTATCTGGAACGATAAGCTCTTCCCGCCATGGGACAGCAAGTACACACTCAACATCAATGCGGAGATGAACTACTGGCCGGCGGAAAAGACCAACCTTGCCGAGATCCATGAACCTTTTCTCCAAATGGTTCGCGATCTCGCTGTCACCGGCCGCGAGACGGCCCGCGTCATGTATGGCGCCCGAGGCTGGATGGCCCACCACAACACGGACATCTGGCGCAGCACCGGACCCGTCGACGGCATCTTCTGGGGCATCTGGAGCGAAGGCGGCGCATGGACCAGCCAGCATCTCTGGGAACACTACCTGTACAACGGCGACAAACAATACCTGGCTTCCGTCTTCCCGGTACTCAAAGGCGCCGCACTGTTCTATGTCGACGACCTCGTCGAAGACCCGCAGAACCACTGGCTGGTGATCAATCCCGGCACCTCACCGGAGAATGCACCGCGCGCCCATGGCGGATCATCGCTCGCCGCAGGCGCCACCATGGATAACCAGCTGGTATTTGACATCTTCAGCACCGTGATCCGGGCCGCCGATGTCCTCCATCTGCATGACGCGTTTATCGATACCCTCGGCATGCTCCGCAGCAGGCTGCCACCCATGCATATCGGCAAATACGGCCAGCTGCAGGAGTGGCTGGATGACGTGGACGATCCAAACGATCATCACCGGCACATCTCACACCTCTATGGTCTTTTCCCTTCCAACCAGATCTCGCCCTACCGTACCCCGGAGCTTTACTCCGCTGCAAAGACTACGCTCATCGAACGCGGTGACGTCTCTACGGGCTGGAGCATGGGCTGGAAGGTCAACTGGTGGGCGCGGATGCTGGACGGCAACCATGCCTATAAGCTCATCCAGACCCAGCTTTCGCCGCTCGGCACCAACCCGGGTGGAGGCGGAACCTACACCAACCTCTTCGACGCACATCCGCCCTTTCAGATCGACGGCAACTTCGGTTGTACCTCCGGCATAACGGAGATGCTCATGCAAAGCGCGGATGGCGCCCTCTTCCTCCTACCTGCGCTGCCCGATGCCTGGCCCCAGGGAAGTATCCACGGCCTCCGCGCAAGAGGCGGCTTCGAGATCACCGACATGGAATGGCGGGACGGCAAGCTCACAAAGCTCGTGATCCTTTCCCGCCTCGGCGGCAACCTGCGGCTCCGTGTACCCAACGCCCTGCGCTCGCTCAACGGCAGCGCCTCGGGATCCGCCAGCGGCGCGGCCCTCAAATTGGCCTCCGGCGCCAACCCCAACCCGTTCTATCACACGGAACAGACACCCGCACCGGTGGTCTCCCCGGAAGCCACACTGACGCCCATACCCCTCAAACCTACTTTGCTTTACGACATCCCTACACAACCCGGAAAAACCTATACTTTTTTATCCAACTAATCATCAATCCTGAATATGAACTTCCATCGCTTTCTCTACA
>Ga0134126_10004756_pt1 | contig 16990 bp, 12 predicted proteins | sample KB31752_FD_96881 | JGI IMG/M metagenome (GOLD analysis project Ga0134126, IMG submission 96881) | Terrestrial soil microbial communities with excess Nitrogen fertilizer from Kellogg Biological Station, Michigan, USA - KB3-175-2 | ecosystem: Environmental > Terrestrial > Soil > Unclassified ...
ACCAGGTGAGGAACATCTCGTCGCCGCGCTCGGTTCGCTGCACGATCATCGAGGCGGCGACCGTCATCACGAGCCCCGCGAAGCACGAGCGCCTGTACTCCTCCCAGCAGTGCTCCCAGCTCAGCGAGCTGACCCCGAGCGCGAGCAGCTCCTCGTGGTAGCCCCGCAGCAGCTCCTCCTCGTGCCGGCGCCGCTCTGAGACCTCCAGGCAGCCGCCGATGAAGTACGTCGCGTCGACGAGCGGCGGCCCCCAGCTCACGGTCTGCCAGTCGAGCACGGTCACGCCGTCCTCGGAGAAGATCAGGTTGTCGAGGCGGTAATCGCCGTGCACGAGCCCTAGCGGCGGACGCCGGTCGGCTGCCCAGCCGTCGAGGCTCGCGACGAAACGCCGGCAGAGCTCGGCGTGCTCGGATGCGATGCGCCCTGAGTACCGCTCCAGGAAGGCCGGGAGGAGCTGCGTCAGCAGCGCCTGGTCGAGGGGGTTGGGGAGGTTGAGGTAATCGGCGGTGCCGACGGCGTCGCTTCCGAGCACCGGCGCCTGCACGCGCGCGAGCGCGGCGAGCGCGAGTCTCGCCTGTGCCGCGCTGCAGCCGGCGATCTGGTCGCCGACGCCGCCCTCGACGTCCTCGAGCACGATCGTGAACCAGCCTTCGCCGTCCTCGTAGCCGGCGAAGTGACAGCTCGCCACTGCCCCGCCGAGACGCCCGGCGAGGTCGCGGTAGAACGCGACCTCGCGGTAGTAGGCACCCATCCCGGTGCCTGTGGCCCGGCTCGCGGGGTCCTCGGAGGCGAGCTTGACGATCACGCTCTTCTCGGCGCCGCCGCCGACGGTGAAGCGCACGCGGTGGCTCTGGCTCATCTGCCCGGTCCCGATCTGCTCGGTGCCGAGCAGATCGAGCTCGGAGGAGGCGAGCACCTGCTCGAGCCATGAGGCGGTGATCTCCTCGGGGCCGTGGATCACCATCAGCTCACCTCGTAGATCTCGGGCACGTGGCGTTCGAGCTCTCGGGGCGGGCGCTCGTAGGGACGCTCCTGGCGCGGCGGCAGCTCGACCGGCGCCGGCGGCGGCAGGCGCTCGTAGGGGACCTGAGCCAGGAGATGGCTGAGCAGGTTCAGGCGCGCGGTGCGCTTGTCGTCCGCCTCGACCACGTACCAGGGGCTCGCCTCGGTGTCCGTGCACGCGAACATGTGGTCCTTGGCCTCGGCGTAGTCGACCCAGCGGGCGCGGGCCTGAAGGTCCACCGGGCTGAACTTCCAGCGCTTGCGCGGGTCCCGCAGCCGTTTCTCGAAGCGCCGCTCCTGCTCGTCGTCGCTGACCGAGAGCCAGTACTTCACCAGCAACACGCCTTCGTTCTGAAGCGACAGCTCGAACTGCGGGCAGAAGCGCAGGAACTCCTGGTACTCCTCGTCGCTGCAGAAGCCCATCACGTGCTCCACGCCGGCGCGGTTGTACCAGCTGCGGTTGAACAGCACGATCTCACCCGCCGCGGGCAGCTCGGCGGCATAGCGGGCGAAGTACCAGCGCGTGCGCTCGCGCTCGCTCGGCGTCGGCAGCGCGGCGACGCGGCAGGTGCGCGGGTTCAGGTACTCGGTGATGCGCTTGATCACCCCGTCCTTGCCCGCCGTGTCGCGCCCCTCGAAGAGCACGACCAGCCGGCGTCCGTTCGCGACGACCCACTCCTGCAGGTAGACCAGCTCGGTCTGCAGCCGCAGCAGCTCCTTTTCGTACCCCTTCCGGCTCAGCTTCTGCGGCGCGCTCACACACGCGATCTTCCCAGGGTCCACACGGGGGCGTCGGCGCGCGGCGAGCGCGTAGCATGGCGGACGGTGCCAGACGAGCCGCACGCACCCGAGCCGAAGCAAAGCGATGGCCGCCCGCCGTTGCCACGCGACAAACGCGGCTGGCAGGTCGCGCCGGCGCCGGACGGCCGCGGCATGCCCCCGCAGCCCGCCGGGCGCCCGCCCCACCGCCGGCCCGGGTTCCTGTGGTTCGTGCTGATCCTGATCGCGCTGAACTGGCTCTCGGTGCTGCTGTTCCAGCAGGGCGGCGAACGCCGCGTCACCGTGCCGTTCAGCCCGGTCTTCCTCGAACAGGTCAAGGGCGAGAAGGTCAAGTCGATCTCCTCGCGCGGCGACTCGGTGGAAGGCACCTACAAGGAAAAGCTGCGCTACCCGCCCAGCGATCAGAAGGCGACGCCCACGAAGCTGTTCCAGACCGAGGTTCCGAGCTTCTGGAACGGGAACCAGCTGTCCGCGCTGCTGCAGGAAAAGGGCGTCGAGATCAACGCCAAGTCGCCCAATCCAGGGCAGTCGTTCCTCGTCGAGCTGCTGCTCGGCTTCGGCCCGACGCTCCTGATCGTCGGGCTGTTCGTGCTGCTCGCCAGGCGCGCGGCCGGGGGCGGCGCGGCGGGTGCGCTCGGCAGCTTCGGCCGCTCGCGCGCCAAACGGGTCGACCCGCAGACGATCCGCGTGACCTTCGACGACGTCGCCGGGATCGACGAGGCCAAGGCGGAACTCTCGGAGATCGTCGACTTCCTGCGAAACCCCGACCGTTACAGCCGGCTCGGCGGACGCATGCCGCACGGCGTGCTGCTCTATGGCCCTCCGGGCACGGGCAAGACGCTCCTCGCCCGTGCGGTCGCCGGCGAGGCGCACGCCGCCTTCTTCTCGATCTCCGCGGCCGAGTTCATCGAGGCGATCGTCGGCGTGGGCGCCTCCCGCGTGCGCGATCTCTTCTCGCAGGCCAAGGAGGCGGCCCCGTCGATCATCTTCATCGACGAGATCGACGCCATCGGGCGCTCGCGCCAGGGCTCGGCCGCGATCTCCGGCGCCAACGACGAGCGCGAGCAGACGCTCGATCAGATCCTCACCGAGCTCGACGGCTTCGAACCGGCCGAGGCCGTCGTCGTGCTCGCCGCGACCAACCGGCCCGACATCCTCGATCCGGCGCTGCTGCGGGCGGGGCGCTTCGATCGCCGTGTCGGGGTGCAGCCTCCCGACCGCGCCGGGCGCGCGAAGATCCTCAAGGTCCACACGCGCTCGATGCCGCTCGCCGACGACGTCGACCTGGACGCGCTCGCGGCGAGCACGCCGGGGATGGTCGGCGCCGACCTCGCGAACCTCGCCAACGAGGCCGCGCTGCTGGCGGCGAAACAGGAACACGACAAGGTCCAGATGCGGGACTTCACCGACTCGCTCGAGAAGCTGCTGCTCGGCGCGCCGCGAGGGATCCTGCTCGCTCCGGCCGACCGCGAACGCACCGCCTACCACGAGTCCGGGCATGCGCTCGTCGGCATGCTCACCGACGGTGCCGACCCGGTGCGAAAGGTGTCGATCATCCCGCGCGGGATGGCGCTGGGCGTGACGCTCTCCACGCCCGACGCCGACCGCGTGTCCTACTCGCTCGAGGAGCTGCAGGCGAAGATCAAGGTCGCGCTCGGCGGGCGGGTCGCCGAGGAGGTCGTCTACGGCACGATCACGACCGGCGCGGAGTCCGACATCCAGCAGCTGACCGAGATCGCGCGCCAGATGGTGGGCAAGTGGGGCATGAGCGAAGCGATCGGTCCCGTCGCGGTCCTCTCCCAGGACGGGCAGGGGCCGCTGCTGCCGGGCGTCAGCGAGACCTCTGAGCACACGCAGCAGCTGATCGACGAGGAGACCAAGCGGATCGTCGCCGAGGCGCATGGCGACGTCACGCGGCTGCTCTCCGCGCATCGCGACCAGCTCGAGTCGCTGGCACGGGCGCTGCTGGCCGCCGAGACGCTGGACGCGCCCGAGGCCTACGCCGCCGCCGGGGTGCCGCTGCCGCCGCGGGCCGAGGAGGAGGCCGCGGCCGAGCCGGCTCCCGCCTGAGCGGCCTCGATTTCGCGGCGGACGATCAGCGCCACGCCGACGCTGCCCACCGCCAGGCTCGCGAGCGCCGAGGCGATGATCGCGGTCGCGGTCGCGCTGCTGAGCACGTGCTCGGAGAGCCCGAGCGAGGCGACCGCGGCGGGCACGCCGAGCTGCGCGCTGGCCGCGAGCGCACCGACGCGCGGGGTGCGCACCAGGCGCGTCGCGAGCAGCCGGATCGCGACGGTCAGGGCGATCAGGGCGCCCGCGAGCGCGAGCAGCGACGGCTGCGAGAACAGGGCGCCGACGTCGAGGCTCGCGCCGAGGACGACGAAGTAGAGCGGGACGAAGAAGCCGTCCGCTACGCCGCGAACCTGCGTCGAGAGCCGTTCCGGGCCGCCCAGGATCGCAACGGCGACGCCGGCGCCGAACCCCGCGATCAGGATGCTCGTGCCGCTGCGCTGCGCGAGCCACGCCAGGAAGAAGACGACGAGCAGCGCCAGCCGCAGGTCCAGCGCCCAGTGGCGCTGCTTGGAGCGCAGGCGCAGCTCGTGCACCCACGAACGCGGCTGGATCGCGCGCGCGATCAGCACCACGATCGCGGCGGCGGCGGCCACGAGTGCCGTGCCGAGGACGGCGTGCGAGAGGCGTGAGGGCTGGAGCACGATCGGGATCGCGACGATCGTGAGCACGTCGGCGATCGTGACCTGCGCCATCACCGGCAGTGCGATTCCGCCCTCTACGCCCGCCTCCTGCAGGGCGGGCAGCAGCACCGCCGCCGAGCCGGAGGCGAGCACGAGCGCGTACACGGCGGCGTGGGCGGTGCCCGCGAGCGTCGCGGCGAGCAGCCCGGCCGGAACCGCGAGGATCGTGACGCTGCCCGCCAGCAGCCCGCCCGTCCGCAGGGACGCGCGCAGGCGGCGGTCGCGCAGCGGCAGGTGCATGCCGACGCCCAGCATCAGCATCGCGAAGCCGACCTCGCCGAGGAACGCGATCGCGGGCGCGTGCGGGTCGACCGCGCCGATCACCTCGGGCCCGACGAGCACGCCGGCGAGGATCTCGCCGCCCACCACCGGCACGAACCAGCGACGCGAGAGGCCGAGCAGCGGGCCCGCCAGCCCGGCGAGCACCAGCACCGCCAACGTGCCGAAACCGATCATCGTCCACCATCATCCCGCCAGCGAGCGCCGCTGGGCCGCCGGTCCGGTATCGTCGCCGCAGGTTCCAGTGAGAGGGGAGCGGCGGATGTACGACTACGTGATCGTCGGAGCAGGGTCAGCGGGATGCGTGCTCGCGGCGCGCCTCAGCGAGGACCCGGACGTCAAGGTGCTGCTGCTCGAGGCGGGGCCCCCGGATGTCAACGAGAACATCCACGTGCCGCTCGGCTACCTCCAGCTCGGCGCGACCGAGGTCGACTGGGACTACCACTCGGCTCCCGAAGAGCACTGCGACCGCCGCCGCATCGTGCTGCCCCGCGGGCGCGTTCTCGGCGGCTCGTCCTCGATCAACGCGATGGTCTACATCCGCGGCAACCCGCTCGACTACGACTCGTGGGGGGTGCCGGGGTGGAGCTGGGCGGATCTGCTGCCGTACTTCATCAAGGCCGAGGACAACGAGCGAGGCGCATCGCCGTTCCATGGCGCCGGCGGGCCGCTGCCCGTGAGCGAGGAGCGCTCGCACAACCGCATCTCCCACGCCTTCGTGGAGGCGGGCGTGCAGGCGGGCCTGGCGCGCAACGAGGACTTCAACGACGGCGAGCAGGACGGCGTCGGCATGTATCAGGTGACCCAGCGGGGCGGGATGCGCGCCTCGACCGCGGTCGCCTACCTGCGCCCGGCTTCGGAGCGGCCGAACCTCGAGGTGATGCCCTACATGCAGGCGCACCGGATCCTGTTCGACGGCACGCGCGCCGTGGGCGTCGAAGCGTCCCAGCTCGGCCGCCCGCAGGAGTTCCGCGCCGAGCGCGAGGTGCTGCTGACCGCGGGCGCGTACAACTCGCCGCAGCTGCTGATGCTCTCCGGCCTCGGCGAGCCCGAACACCTGACGATGCGCGAGATCGAGGTGCTGCTCGACCAGCCCGCGATCGGCGAGAACCTCTCAGACCACCCGGCGGCGCAGCTGGTGTGGACGACCCCGGAGCCGGAGAGCCTGCTGCTGGCGCTCGAGCCGGAGACGCTCGAGCGCTACGAAGCCGAGCAGACGGGGCCGTTCGCCTCGAACTTCGCCGAGGCCGGTGGCTTCGCGCGGGTCGGCGCGGGCGCGGTGGCGCCGGACATCCAGTTCCACGCCGTGCCGCTGCAGATCGTCGACGAAGGCACGCGCGACCCTGAGGCGCACGGCGTCTGGCTCTCGCCCTGCCTGCTCACCGAGGACAGCCGCGGCACCGTCCGCCTGGCGTCGAAGGACCCGACGGCCAAGCCGATCATCCGCAACGAGTTCTACTCGCGCGGGGATGACATGCAGCGGATGATCGCCGGGGTGCGGCTGACGATGGAGATCGCCGCCCAGGAGGCCTTGCGCCCGTACTGCGCCGAGCCCTACAACGTCCCGGCGGGCGACAGCGACGAGCAGGTGCGCGCGCACGTCGCGAAGACCACGTTCGCGATCTACCACCCGGTCGGCACCTGCCGCATGGGCAGCGACGCCGGCGCGGTGGTCGACCCCGAGCTGCGCGTCAACGGCGTCGAGGGGCTGCGCGTCGTCGATGCCTCCGTGATGCCGACCGTCCCCCGTGGCAACACCAACGCGCCGACGATCGCGCTGGCGGAGCGGGCCGCGGACCTGATCCGTCACGGTCGCGCGCTCGCGGCGAGCGGCGCCGACGTGGCAGCGCCGGCGCCCGCGTGAGCGCCGCGGAGACGGACGCGCTCGAGCTGCTGCGCGGGCGGCTCGCCGAGCTGGCCGACGTGCGCGCTCTCGACGCGCTCGCGACGTGGGATCAGCTGGTCATGATGCCCGCCGGAGGCGCGATCCAGCGCGGCCATCAGCTCGGCACGCTGGCGCGTATCCGTCACGAGAGGGCCACCGCACCGGAGATCGCCGGCTGGCTCGGCGAGCTCGAGGGCCGCGACCTGAGCCCCCTCGATGCCGACCTGGTGCGGATCGCGCGCCGCGACTGGGAGCGCGCGGCGCGCGTGCCGACCGACCTCGCGGCCGAGCTCTCCGAGGCGCACTCCGATGGTCACGAGCGCTGGCGCGCCGCCCGCGCCGAGGACGACTTCGCCGCCTTCGCGCCGGCGCTGGAACGCAACCTCGAGCTGGCACGCGCCTACGGCGAATGCGTGGCCGAGGACGGCCAGGGCACCTACGAGGCGCTGCTGAGCGACTTCGACTACGGACTGCGCACCGAGGAGCTGCGGCGCCTGTTCGGGGCGCTCGGCGAGCAGCTGGCGCCGCTCGTCGAGGCGGCGCGGGCGCACGGGCCGATCGACCGCCCCGAGGTCCCCCGCGAGGCCCAGCAGCACGCGGTCGAGGGGGTCCTGCGCCGCGTCGGCGTCGACGAGGAGGGCTGGCGCGTCGATGTCTCCGCGCACCCGTTCTCGACCTCGACGGCGCGGACCGACCAGCGCATCACCACGCGTTACGACGACGGCGGGATCGAGTCGCTGCTCAGCTCGCTGCACGAGTTCGGGCACGCTTTGTACGAGCGCCAGATCGATCCCGCGCTCGAGCGCACCAACCTCGGCACCGGCACCTCGATGTCGGTCCACGAGTCGCAGTCCAAGCTCTGGGAGAACCACGTCGCGCGCCATCCCGCTTTCGCGGCGGTGCTGGCGGCCGAGCTCGCTGCAGGCGGATACGAGGTGGAGCCCGCCGTGCTGCACGAGGCGATCGTCGCGGTGGAGCCGTCGCTGATCCGCGTCTCGGCGGACCCGCTCACCTACCCACTGCACATCGTGCTCCGCTTCGAGCTGGAGCTGGCGCTGATCGACGGCGAGCTCTCCGTCGCGGACCTGCCGGGGGCGTGGCGCGAAGGGATGATGCGGCTGCTCGGTGTCGAGGTGCCCAGCGACGCGCTCGGATGCCTGCAGGACGTGCACTGGAGCGAGGGCGCGTTCGGGTACTTCCCCAGCTACGCGCTCGGCTGCCTGATCGCGGCTTCGCTGTGGGAGACGCTGGAGCTGCAGGAGGGCCCGCGCGCGGATGCGCTCGGCCGCGCCGAGGTGGAGACGATCAAGCAGTGGCTCGGCGCCAACGTGCATCGCCACGGCCGCCGTCTCGACACGGTTCCCCTGGTCGAGACGGTGACCGGGCGCGGGCTCGAGATCGAGCCGTTCATGCGCTACGCGACGCCGCTCGCGTCGGCCGGCGCCCGCATGTAGGGTGCACGGCCTCGCGCACCAAGCAAGCTGAGGAGGGACGACCAGAAGATGCTCACGCTCACCGGGCTGGACCAGGTTCAGGACTACGTCGGCAAGGAGCTCGGGGTCAGCGACTGGCACCACGTGACCCAGGAGTCGATCGACGAGTTCGCCCGCGTCACCGGCGACGACCAGTGGATCCACGTCGATGTCGAGCGCGCGAAGGAGAGCCCCTTCGGCGGGACGATCGCGCACGGGTACTACACGCTCTCGCTGGCGCCTCGCTTCTCGTATGACATGTTCACGTTCGAGGGCTTCGCCTTCGGCGTCAACTACGGGCTGAACAAGGTCCGCTTCCCCGCGCCGATGCCGGTCGGCGGCAAGGTGCGCATGCGGGCGAAGCTGGCGTCCGTCGAGGAGATCCCCGGCGGCGCGCAGATCACGACCGAGCTGACCTTCGAGCGCGAGGGCGGCGAGAAGCCGGTCTGCGTGGCCGAGTCGCTCGCGCGGGTCTACACCGGCTGAGCGGCGCCGCTATTCGTAGGTGTAGTGGTCGGCCGGGACGGCCGTGCTCTTGCCTTTGTTGGCGGTCGCCAGGACGTCCACGGTGCCGAGCGCTCTCCCGGCCGGCACGAGCACCGTGCAGGTCGTCGAGCTCGAGCACTGCACCGATTTCGAGGCGGATCTGCCGAACTTGAACTTCACGGTGCCGGTGCCCACGATGAAGCCCACGCCCGTGATCGTGACGGTGTTGCCGCCGGCCTCCGGGCCGTTCGCCGGTGAGACGCCTTCGATCACGGGTGCGTAGCGGAACTGGTCCTTCTTCGTGGTCGGGCTCGGGCCGCCGACCGTCGAGACCCGGACGTCGGCCGGGCCGCCGATGCCGGGCGGTGAGACCGCTTCGATCGTGAAGGCGTTCACGATTTTGAAGCTGGCGGCGGGCACGCCGGCGAAGGTCACGCCGGTGGCGCTGCCGAATTCGGTGCCGGTGATGGTCACCGCGGTTCCGCCGGTCGCCGGGCCGCCCTTGACCGACAGGTGCGTGACGGTCGGCGGCGTGCGGTAGATGTACGTGGTCCCCGAGGTCGGCGCGCTCGTGCCCGACGGAGTGGTGACCGAGACGTGCACCGAGCCGGTGCCCGCGGGCGCGGTGGCCGTGATCGAGCCCGGCGAGTCGACGGTGAACGACGTCGCGCTCGCGGTGCCGAAGTGCACGGCGCTGGCGCCGCCCAGGTTGGTTCCGGTGATCGTCACCGTCCCGCCGCCCGTGGCCGGCCCTTCGTTCGGAGTCAGTTTCGTGACGACGGGCCCGGCTTCGCCGTAGGCCAGCACGCCGGAGCCAGCGGCGACGCCGGCCACCCCCACGATGTTGTGCGCCTGGACGGGTGCGTCGCTCGGCGGGCCCGCTTCGCCGATGCCGAGGTCGCCGAGTTCGTTGGAGCCCCACGTCATCACCGTGCCGTTCGAGAGCACGGCGGCGCTGACCTTTTCCCCCGCGGAGATCTTGCTCACGCCGGAGAGGCCGGGGATAGGGCTCGCTTTGTCGTTGCGTTCTTCGATCGCGCCGTTGCCGAGCTCGCCCGCGCTGTCGTCGCCCCAGGACATCATGGTTCCGTCCTGCAGCAGCGCCAGGCCGTGGTTTAGCCCGGCGGAGATCGCTTTCACGTTCGTGAGCCCGTCCACCGGGACCGGTTCGGGGCTGAAGATGCCGCCTTCGGCTTCGCGTTCGCTTTCTGTTTCTTCGAGCAGGACGCCTTCGTTGCCGAGCTCGTCCCGCACGTCGGAGCCCCAGGCGACGACGGTGCCGTTGCTCAGCAGGGCCAGGCTGAAGTCGCCCCCGGCGGCGATCGCCGTGACGCCGCTGAGGTTATTGACCGCGACCGGCGTGTTGCTCGCGTTCGTTTTGCCGTTGCCCAGCTCGCCTTCTTCGTTCTTGCCCCAGGCCATCACGGTGCCGTCGGAGAGCAGCGCGAGGCTGTGTTCTTCGCCCGCGGCGATGGCCGTGACGTTCGTCAGGCCCTGGACCGCGACCGGCACTTCGCTGTCGGTGGATTTGCCGTTGCCGAGCTGACCTTGTTCGTTGTCGCCCCAGGCGACGACGGTCCCGTTCGAGAGCAGCGCAAGGCTGTGGCTGTCGCCTGCGGCGATTTCGGTGACCCCGCTGAGGTGTTCGATCGGTTCCGGCTTGCCGGTCGCCGTGGCGCCTGCGTTGCCGAGCTGCCCGTGGGCGTTCGCACCCCACGACGCGACGGTGCCGTCGGCGCGCAGCGCGAGGCCGTGGCGGCTTCCCTGGGCGACCTGCGTGACGAATTCGAGCCCCGGCATGGGCGTCGGCGTGAGCACTTCGCTCAGGCCCGAGTCGACCCCGGCCTGCCCGTTTTTGTTGTTCCCCCAGCCGTAGGCGCGGTAGTCGGTGCTGGCGACGGTCAACAGCGCGGCTTCGCTGGGCGTCGTGCCGGCGGTGTTTTTGAAGACCGCGCGGAACTGCCGCCCGCTTTCGCTCACCTGGGCGTTGGAGATCGTCAGCGTGGTGCCTGTCGCGCCGCCGATCGGCGTGAACGTGGCGCCGCCGTTGCTCGACACTTCCCACTGGACGGTCGGCGCGGGGCTGCCGGTGGCTTCAGCGGTGAAGCTCACGGTTCCGCCGGCCAGCGTGATCGCGTTCAACGGCTGCAGCGTGACTTTGGGCACGCCGACCACCGTCAGCGTCGCCACCGAGCTCGTCACCGTGCCGCCCAGGTTGGTCCAGATCGCGCGGTAGCGGTAGCCGCTCTCCGACGGGGTCGTCGCGGGCACCGTCAGGAATTCGTTCGTCGCGCCTTCGATCGGGGCGAAGCTCGCGCCGCCGTTCGTCGACAGTTCCCACTGCACCGTGGGGGTCGGGTTACCCGTCGCGGTCGAATGGAAGGCGGCCGCTTCGCCTTCCGTGACGGTCGTGTTCAGCGGCTGCTGTTCGATGTGCGGCGGGTTGAGGATGTGCAGCGTCGCCGCTTCGCTCGTCACGGTCCCGGTGCTGTTTTTGAAGACGGCGTGGAATTTCCAGCCGTCCATCGATTTGCTGAGCCCGCTGAGTTTCAGGGTGTTGGTGGTGGCGCCGGACAGGTTTTTGTAGGTGGCGCCGCCGTCGGTGGACTCCATCCACTGGATCGTCGGTGCCGGCGAGCCCGAAGCCGTCGAGGTGAAGGTCGCTTCTTTGCCTTCACCCGCGAACGCGTCGACGGGCTGCTGGGTGACGGCCGGTTTTTCGGTCACCGTCAGCGTCGCCGGTTTGCTGGCGACCGGGCCTGCGCCGTTCGTGAACACGGCCCTGAACTCGTAGCCGTTTTCGGACGCGACCGTTTTGGCGATCGAGTAGGTCGTCGAGGTGGCGCCCGGGATCGGGTTCCAGGTCGCGGCGCCGTTGGTCGAGACTTCCCACTGGACGGTGGGGGTGGGGGTCGCACTCGCGGTCGAGGTGAAGCTCGCCGGCGCGCCGGCTTCGACCGCCGCGTTCGCCGGTTGCTGCGTGACTTTGGCCAGCGTGTCGGCGCTCGCAGCGCTCGCCGAGGCGAGGACGGCGATCGCCAGAGCGGCGAGGACCAGCAGCATCCGGCCCCGATGCCGGGCTCCCACGTGTGTGCGGGTCCTGCGCGACCTGCGTCCGTTGCTGCCGCTGGCTGCCATCTCTCCCCAGGTGTCCCCCCAGGGTCACCCGGCGCGCCGGTCGCGCCGCCCTCGTGACCCCCGGATCGGAGCATCATAGGGCCTCGCGGCGCCTTTCGCGAGGGTTCGAATCCCTGGACGCGGCTAGACTGCGGGGCGGATGAGCGGTCCCGACGACGATCTGTTCGGTCCCGAGCATGTCCGCGTCTACCGCGAGACCGGAGGCGAGCGCGGTTACCACTGGCGTGGCACCGAGATCCTCCTGCTGACGACGCGCGGACGGCGCAGCGGCGAGGCTCGCACGACCCCGCTGATCCACCGCGCGGACGGCGACCGCTGGATCGTCGTCGCCTCGAAGGGCGGGTACCCCGAGCATCCCTCGTGGTTCCAGAACCTGCAGGCCGACCCCGACGCCACGATCGAGGTCCGCGACGAGGAGATCCCGGTGCGTGCCTCGGTGGCCGAGGGCGAGGAGCGCGAGCGTCTGTGGCGGCTGATGGCCGAGGTCTGGCCCGCCTACGACGAATACCAGCAGAAGACCTCGCGCGAGATCCCGATCGTCGTCCTGACCCGGCGTTGACGGACTGCGCCCGCGCCTGACCGGCAGGCCGATCGCGCTCTGGTCGGGCGCCTGAGGATCGTAGGCGCCCGGGGAGGGGAGAGGGCAGACCGGCCGGCCGGTCAGGCGCGGGGCGGCGGAACGTCCGTCAGCGGGCGTGGATCACGGCCCGGGAGCGAGCGTGACAGCTGCCTATGGCGGGCGCCAGCCGTGTTCCCCACCTGCGGGGCGTGGCCTGCGGGCCGCGTGCGGCGCGCAGCAGCTACGCTGCACGCGACCGATCCAGCGGTCGAGGAGGGGAGGAAGGAGTAAGGGTGCGGCGCCTGTCGCCCGTCGATGCTGCCTGGCTCGCGATCGAGTCCCGCGACACCCCGATGCACGTCGGCGGCCTGTTCGAGTTCACGCTGCCCGACGACGCGCCCGACGACTACCTGCGGACGCTGTTCTCCCGCATGCGCGCGGAGCGCGCGGTGCCGCCGCCCTGGAACCTGCAGCTCGTCCAGGCGCCGCTGGTGGGCTCGCGGGTGCCGCTCATGCGCGAGATCCACGACGTCGATCTCGACTACCACGTGCGCCACTCCGCGCTGCCGCATCCCGGCGGCCAGCGCGAGCTCGGGGTGCTCGTCTCGCGGCTGCACAGCAACGAGCTCGACTTGCACCGCCCGCTGTGGGAGGTCCACCTGATCGAGGGCCTCGAAGGCAACCGCTTCGCGATGTACAGCAAGATCCATCACTCGCTCGTCGACGGCATCAGCGGCATGCGGTTGATCATGCGCGCGCTCTCGAGCGATCCGAGCGAGCCGGGAACGCCATCGTTCTGGACGGTGGGCGAAGGCGTGCGCGCCCCGCGCGAGACCGGGCCCGAGGAGGGCCGTGGCTCCTCCAGCCCGCTGCAGGTCCCCGTCACGCTCGCGCGCGAGGGCGCCACCGCGGCCGTCGGGCTCTCACGTGCCGGGCTCGACCTCGCGCTGGCGGCGGTCGACGCCCGTCCCCTGCAGGCGCCCTACCGCGGGCCGGAGTCGGTGCTGGGCGAGCGCATCACGGGACAGCGCCGCTTCGCGACCCAGCAGTACGAGTTCGAGCGCGTGAAGCGGATCGCGCGCGCCGGCGGCCACACGCTGAACGACATCGTCCTGTACCTGTCGGGCACCGCCCTGCGCCGCTACCTGGAGGAGCACGCGCGGCTCCCGGACCGGCCCCTGACGGCCGGGATCCCGGTCAACATCCGCGAGGCCGAGGATCAGTCGATGGGCACCTCGATCGCGTTCATCATCGCCGAGCTCGGCACGAACGTCGCCGACCCGCTCGAGCGCCTGCAGACGGTCGCGCGCTCGACGGCGGAGGCCAAGCGCCACCTGAGCCGGCTGCCGTCCGAGGCGCGGACCTCCTACACGCTGCTTTTGAACGCGCCGTACATCGCCGGGCTGATCCTCGGGCTCGGTGGCCACGCCCCGGCTCCGTTCAGCGTCGGGATCTCGAACGTGCCCGGGCCGGCCGAGCCGCTCTACATGGACGGCTCGCGGCTGGACTCGCTGTTCCCGCTGTCGCTGCTGACCCAGGGGAACGCGCTCAACATCACGTGCGTGAGCTACGCCGGGACGCTGAACTTCGGCTTCACCGGCGCCCGTGACACGGTCCCCCACCTGCAGCGCCTGGCGATCTACATGGGCGAGGCGCTGGACGAGCTCGAGGGCCTCGTCGGCGGTCGCGCCGAGACCGGCACGGGCACCACGCCGCCTGGCCCCTAGCGCCACCACGCGACGCGGCGCAGCTGCGCGACGTGCCCGGCGGGCCCGATGAACAACGGCCGAGTCTACATCCGTGTTTGAGACGCGGCCCGGGGCGGGTACAGAGGTCGCGGAGGCCTCTTTCTCGGAGGTCCTGCCACTCTTCCGCCCCCGGCAGCATCGAAGGAGGAGGGGCAAGCTGGCTATGGTGCTCGCGACGCGCATCGATCCCCTCCTCGTGCGCGTCGCGGACGCCTGTCCCCGCGAAGGCGTACATTCGCCCGCATGATCGCTGAAGGTTCCGCGCGGGCGCCGGGCGCGTTCGCAGACGGCGAGGGTGCCGAGGAGACCGGCGCGGTGCGGGCGCAAGGGCGTTCGTTGCGCCCGTCGGGCGCGGCGCTGCTGGCGCTCGCGATCGGGCTCGTGATCACCGCCGCGCTCGCGATCGCCTCGGGCGTTCTCTACCGGCACAACGAGCGGCGGCTGCTGAACCTGCGTGTACGCGAGCTCAGCCTCGTGCTCGCAAGCGCCACGCAGAGCGTACAGACACCGCTCGCCTCGGCGGCGGCGCTCGCCGACGCGACCGGCGGGGACGCGGCGCGCTTCCGTGCGCTGATGGCCCCGTATGTCGGCCCCAAGGGGCAGTTCGCGTCGCTGTCGCTGTTGCCGCTCGGTGGAGCGTCCGCCCGCCCGCGCGTGACGCTGGGGGCTCCCCCGGTCTCGCCGGCGGTGCGCGCAGCCCAGGTGCGGGCCCTCGCAGGGCATCCCGGCGTGCTGAACATGGTGGGGAGGCTGGGGGCGGTGCCGCCCGCGCTCGGCTTCGAGTACGCGCTGGGGACCGGTCCCGGCCACTACGCGGTCTTCGCGGAAAGCCCGCTGCCGGCGAACCGCCGTTCGCGGCTGGAGAGCAACAGCGCCTTCTCCGATCTCGACTACGCCGTCTATCTCGGTCACGGCCAGCAGCCGTCGCAGCTGATCCTGACGAGCGCCAAGCAGCTCCCGATCAAAGGACTCAAAGCGACCGACGTGGTCCCGTTCGGATCGGGCGCCTTCACAATCGTGGTCACTCCGCGCGGCTCGCTCGGCGGCTCGTTCTTCCAGAGCCTGCCGTGGCTGATCGCGATCGTGGGCGTCGCGATCTCGCTCGCCGCGGCGCTGCTCACCGAGCGCCTGGCACGCGGGCGGGCTCGCGCGGAGCATCTCGCAGCCGAGCTGGACAAGCTCGCGGCCGAGAACCGCGAGCGCTACATCGAGCAGCGCAGCATCGCGCAGACGCTGCAGCAGGCGCTGCTGCCCGCGAAGCTGCCACGCCTGCCCGGGTTGAGGGTCAGCGCGCGGTACGTGCCGGCGCAGCGCGGCGGCGACGTGGGTGGGGACTGGTACGACGTGGTCGCGATCGACGAGCGGCACGTGCTGCTCGTGATAGGCGACGTCTCAGGCCATGGCGTGCAGGCCGCCACGACGATGGCGCTCGTCCGCCACGCGACGCTCGCGTATGTGGCCGAGGACCACCGGCCCGGCGCCGTGCTGGCCAAGCTCTCGGACTTCGTCAGCTCCGGCGAGAACGACTACTTCGCGACGGTCCTGTGCGCGCTGATCGACATCGATTCCCACCGACTCACGCTCTCCAGCGCCGGCCACCTCGCGCCGCTGCTGCTCTCGGGAGGCGGCGGCGAGTTCGTGAACCTGCAGACCGAGCCGCCGATCGGGTTCCCGCATTCCGCACCGTTCCGGGAAGCGACGGTCACGGTTCCACCGAAGTCGACGCTGGTAGCTTTCACCGACGGTCTCGTCGAGCGGCGGGGCGAGGTACTGGACGAGGGGCTCTCCCGCCTGCGGGAGATGGCGATGCGCGAGCACCTCGGCGATGACGACCTCCTTGCGAAGCTCGCGCGCGACCTGACGTCGGACGATCACCGTGACGACACCGCGCTGGTGAGCATCCAATGGCAGAACTAGAGGAGAGTCCGAACAGCGCCCCGCTGGGGGTCGAGACGCACGCCGACGAGGCGGGCGGCGCCGTGATCGCGGTCTCGGGCGACCTCGACATCTCGAGCGTCGGCGAGCTGCGCGGCGCCGTCGATCAGGTTGCCGCCGCGAGGCCCGACGAGCTGACGTTCGACATGAGCGCCCTGCGGTTCATGGACAGCGCCGGCATCGCCGTCCTGCTCGGTGCCGCCGGGCGCGTCCCGACCGTGCGCCTGCGCAACCCGAACACCGCGGTCCGCCGCGTGATCGAGCTGACCGGCCTCACCGAGGTCCTGAAGGTGGAGCCGTGACCGCGGCGCGGAGCTTCGAATGCCGCCCCGAGGCGGTGACAGCCGCGCGTCACTTCGTGCGCGACGCGCTCGCCGGGGAGACCCCCGAGCTGATCGACGCCGCCGAGCTGATGGCCTCGGAGCTGACGAGCAACTGCGTCCGCCATGCGGGCACCGGCTTCGACGTCCGCATCAACGTCGGCGAGCAGATCAGGGTCGACGTCCGCGACAGCGGCGGCGGCCGGCCGCGCCCGCTCTCGCCAGGGCCGACCGAGCCGTCGGGCCGAGGTCTGATGATCGTGCAGGCGATGTCGGACAGCTGGGGCGTCGAGCCGCGCAGCGACGGCAAGAACGTCTGGTTCACGCTGCTGCGCGCCCCCGCGGGTGCGCTGGCGGGCGACGGGGTCGCCTGCGGCGCTTCTCAGTAGCGGGCGGCGCCTCTCACCCGGACGGTTCGGCGGCGGCCGCCGTGCCGGGCGCGCCCGTCGAGACCTCGACCGTCGTGCTCTCGCGCAGGCGCTCCGCGGAGCCTGGATCGTGCGATGGCAGGTACACCGTCGGATGCGCGGCGCAGTGGTCGAGGATCAGCCCGAGCGTTGCCCGGTGGAGGGCCGGGTCGGGGCCGACAGCGTCGGCGCGTCTCGCGTGCAGCTGCTCGAGCGTGTCGGTCAC
>Ga0134126_10004758_pt1 | contig 16983 bp, 8 predicted proteins | sample KB31752_FD_96881 | JGI IMG/M metagenome (GOLD analysis project Ga0134126, IMG submission 96881) | Terrestrial soil microbial communities with excess Nitrogen fertilizer from Kellogg Biological Station, Michigan, USA - KB3-175-2 | ecosystem: Environmental > Terrestrial > Soil > Unclassified ...
ACCTTCGGGGATTCAAGCCATACCGTATCCACAGTGAAAGAACCGCAATACACTTACGGAGATACGGGCAAGTTCATTGTAAGGCTGGCGGTAAACTCCAAAGGCTGCACAGGCGATACCTTTCTAACGGTATATGTACAGCCTGAGCTTATCATATACATACCAAACGTATTTAAGCCGGATAACCATCACGGCGACGGGAAAACGCCAACACCTGAGCCTAATTTTTACTCTGCCCAGGTAAACAATACATTCCAGCCTGTAATAAGCGCTTATCAAAGTTTTTCAATGAGCGTGTATAATCGCTGGGGCGAGCAAATGTACACTACGACCGATCCGAACAAAGGATGGAACGGAAAGTACGAGGGCGCGGATGCGCAGGAAGGTGTTTATGTGTATGTAATAAAAGCGACGGGCTATCTTGGTAAACCTTATACTTTTACAGGGTCGGTAACAATGGTCAGATAGGCCTGATGCCTCAAAAAAATCTTAGAAAACGTTTGTGGCGGAAATTTTTGGTGATTTGCCTCTATGCCGCATGCCTTTTTTTTATTACGAGTTTTTTTTATACACTTTACCTGAAATGGATGCCCCCGGTTACCACTCTTCTTATGGTGAAAAGAGCCCTTCAATCTCCGGATGATCCGGGATATCCCAAAGAATCCATTAAATGCAAATGGAAAAATTATGATGAAATATCAGACCAGGCAAAACTGGCTGTGATCGCTGAAGAAGACCAGAATTTTGCGACGCACCATGGCTTTGATATGAACGCCATTGAGCAGGCTTTTAAACATGATATAAAAGGAAAAAGGATACGCGGCGGCAGTACTATAAGCCAGCAGGTGGCCAAGAATGTTTTTCTCTGGAACGGGCGAAGCTGGATAAGAAAAGGCCTTGAGGCTTATTTTACATTTTTGATTGAAACGGTTTGGGGCAAAAAGCGGATCCTGCAAATGTACCTGAACGTCGCGGAGATGGGCAATGGCATTTTTGGCGTGGAAGCTGCTTCCGAAAAATATTTCAGGAAAGATGCAGGATCAATTAATAAAGCGGAAGCAGCCATGCTGGCTACCATTTTGCCGAACCCCATATTGTATAGCGCCAAGCGCCCTTCGGCATACATTTTAAGGAAACAGGGCCGCGTGGAAAGGGCCATGCAAAGCATTGGCGGCACCGCCTACCTGGAAAATCTGTAACCTGCCATGCCATTTATCATTTCACTTCTTACTTCTTCCGCCTACCCCAGTGCCCTGTCCATGAATAACATAAATGGCTGCATGGTTTTGTAGATATTATTCGTCTTTCTTACGAGGTCAGGTGCAAAGAGTTCCTTATTTTCTAATTTCGCGCTGATAACAAAATCCTTATGTTTTAGCCATTCAGCAGCGGGATGGTCTTTTGGATAATCTTTTGGCACATTTTGCAATGCGTCGCCTTTTAAAACAGGAAACAATTTTTTAAAAGCAGCATTATTCATGATCCCGGAAAATTCCCTGGTATTATAATCAATTTCCTGACGTACTGCCTTTATTTGAGCGGGTTCCAGCCCATAAAGGCCGCCCCCTACAAAAGTTGAATCCGGCTCCAGGTGGAAATAATACCCGGCATGGCCGCCGGCCGGACTAATGTGAAAGCTCAAATTGCTTTTATAAGGGCTTTTATCTTTAGAAAACCTGATATCCCGGTTAATTCGCATGGTGCATTTTTTGGGATCGGAACCTTTTATACGGTCATCCCATTTTCCCATTTCGGCAAGCACCGAACTTATTAAAGCCAACTGATCTGCACGGGCCTCATCATATTTTTTGCGGTTTTTCTCAAACCATTCCTTATTGTTATTTGCCTTAAGGGCTTTAAGATAATCGAGAGTGGATTGTTTAAGCATGTCTCAAATATTTATTCAGGGTTCAAAAATAATGATTTCATTTAATACCCGAATTCCAGGCATGGCAACGCCGAATGTCCTAATTTTGCGGCATGGATAGACTCATAACCATCAATTCATCAGAAGACATTTTGCCCCAATACAGGGAAACACCTATCGGGCTGCTTCTTGAATACCATAACGAGCTCAGGCCCTTAGACCCGTACAAGAGCGCGCAACTTTTAATCGGCATGTGCATGGACAACCGTAAGCACCTGCATATACCCGATAACTTTGCTTTCATTATTCGCTCAGGCGGAGCCAACCTGCGGTACAGCGAGTTTAAGGTTTCTTATGCCATTGCTATCGGCCATCTTCATCATATCGCAATCATTGGCCATAACAACTGCGGTATGGTTCACCTTTCAGACCGGAAACAATTGTTTATTGAAGGCCTGGTAGAAATGGCAGGCTGGGATGCCGGCCGCGCCGAAGCCCAGTTTATGCGTTTCGAACCTATGTTCGAGATACATAATGAAATAGATTTTGTACTGGAAGAAACCAGGCGGTTGAGGTTGGAATATCCGGGGATACAGGTAGCCCCGATGCTCTATTTAGTAGAAGACAACAAGCTGTACCTGATAAAGGAAAACTAATCAATACCGCTTGCGCAACAATGGCGATAAAAGCACAATAAGCCCAATGACACCAATAATGATGCAGGCAATAAGGATAAGGTGTAAAAAGTACCCAAGTATAGCGGCAGCAATAAATATAAACCCCGCTTTATTGATCTGCGGATAACCTCTTTCGGAAATATGCTTATGTGCGATTGTTAAATCGCTGACCTCCTTTGAGGCAAGTGATTTAATGGTGCGAACCTCATTTTTCACTGCTTTGCGTTTTATTGTCCCGGCCTTTAACATTAGGGCAGGGCTCAAACCGTACGAACAATTGATTTCAGGACTAGCATTCAATACGATATCATCTGTTGGTTTATAGGCTGACCCTGTTATTCCCGGTTTATTATTTCCAGGCGCAGATATGGTTTGGAGTTTGGATATGGAATGAGTCGCTGACAACCGGCGGCTACAGGATTCGCCTGAAACAAGGATCAAGGCCAGCGAAAAACAAATGTAAAAGGTCTTCATGGTTTTTTTTAAATAGTTCATTTGCAAAAACCATGCAATATAGTTGGGTTTCAGTTCACAAAAATATTTATTGAACACCTACCATCCAATTGTGTTTGTCGGGGATTGAAAAATGCTTGATGCCCCCGAGTGTTTTCTGCAACCATCCGGCTACCTCCCATTCTTCAGAGGGTGGCAGTACCATATCCTCGCCTTCATACCCGATAGCGCTCACCGGGGCAATAACGGCAGCAGTACCCGCACCGAATACTTCCTTCAGTATGCCACACCGATAAGCACCTACTATTTCCTCCACAGAAACAGGCCTCTCTTCTACCTTGTATTCATTATCGTGCAATAACGTCAAAACAGAATCCCTGGTAACTCCCTGCAGAATACAGCCATCAAGGTTTGGGGTCACAACCTTATCGCCGATCACAAAAAATATATTCATGGTTCCCGCTTCTTGTATCCACTTATGCTCAATTGAATCCGTCCATAAAACCTGTGAATACCCTTGTTTCTGAGCATGATGTGCCGCATATAAAGATGAGGCATAATTACCCCCTGTTTTAGCTTCGCCGATGCCGCCCCTCGACGCGCGAACAAGGTCCTGTTCTATCTTCACTTTAATGGGTTTGGAATAATAGGACTGAACAGGGCAGCAGAAAATTATGAACTTGTAATTTTCAGAAGGCCTGATGCCCACATAATCATCAGTAGCGATCATAAAGGGCCGGATATAAAGGGACCCGTTGCTTGCCGCCGGAATCCATTCGCGCTCAAGCGATACAAGCTGTTTTAATCCGTCAATGAATATACCCTCCGGTATTTGCGGCATTACCATCCTTTCAGCAGAAATATTAAACCGTTTGAAGTTTTCGTATGGCCTGAAAATGTGAGGGTTGCTTCCCGGGTTGCGGTAGGCTTTCAACCCCTCGAAAATTTCCTGGCCATAGTGCAGGACCGTAGTCGCTGGGCTGAGCCGCAGCTCCTGGAAAGGCATGATATACGGTTCCTGCCATTCACCCCGGGTATAATCCGAAACAAGCATGTGGTCTGTAAAAACCCGGCCGAAAGGGATATTGTCAAAATCAACTTCTGCAAGACGGGAGTTCTTAACCTTTTCTGTCTTAATTTCGTAAGTTAATACCATAGGTTTTCGATTATTAAAGTTGGCAAAGTACCTAAATTTTTATCAAACAAGAAAATGACCGTCTCTTCCGATAATATACCTTTTTTTAAATTGCTCTTCGAGGAAGGGGTTTACAGGGCCAGGAAAAATAAATACACAACCGGCGATGCAATAGTTCCGGTAAAATCGGTTCACGAAGAATCAGTGTCATATACTCCAAAAGCTATTCGGTTTTCAGGTATAACTTCAAAAACCCTCCTATTGTTCAACTATCCAGATGAGAGTTCCATACCATTAGAAGATAACTTATTCTTAAGCCAGGTTTTAAAGGCCGCGGGGCTTTCTTTTGAAAACGTGTCGCGATTGTACTTAGGTAGCCCGAGACAAAACATAAGCTGGACAGATATTGCCGCACAATCAGGTTCGGATTTTGTTATAGCTTTTGGAATAGACCAGGCCTGCCTGCCGGATGGCGCAGTGAAAGGCCGGGTTTATAACATAGATAACAAGAGAGTGCTTTGCAGTTCTTCTCTATCAGAACTTTCGAAGGACGGTTCAAAGAAAAAACTGCTCTGGCACGGACTTAAAGAAATATATGGATTATGATAAAACACGAACTCGTGTTCGCAACGCACAATGAGCATAAAGTACAGGAGATCAAAGCGCTTATGCCCACATGGCTGGAAATAAAAAGCCTTGTTGATATAGGTTATGAAACTGAAGTGCCTGAAACCGGCAGCAGCCTCGAGCAGAATGCCACGCAAAAAGCCTATACTATATTCAGAAAAACAGGATTGGATTGCTTCGCCGATGACACCGGGCTGGAAGTAGAAACATTGGATGGCGCTCCCGGTGTTTATTCAGCAAGATATGCAGGGAAGGCCGCAACTTTTGATGATAATATAAACCTGCTGCTAAAGAACATGGCTGAAAAGGAAAACAGAAAAGCCAGGTTCCGCACAGTGATCTACCTGGTTTTTTTTGGGAAGAAATGGTTGTTCGAAGGGGTTGTAAACGGTACCATCCTGACAGAAAAAAAAGGCGCTTCCGGTTTTGGATACGACCCCGTTTTTCAACCAGAAGGATATGATAAAACCTTCGCTGAAATGTCCCTTGAAGAAAAGAATAAAATAAGCCATAGAGGCCTGGCCTTTACAAGGATGCTAAACTATTTCGAGGCCCAGATGGCGGGGACTTCGTTAGCTGGACAAGGGGAGTTTGCATAAATTTTTTAATGCGATGATGTGCTAATGTGCTAATAGGCTGGCGCAAGACCGTGCAACTGTATTCCTGATTCTTAATTTGTCACTCTTTATTCAATAAAAAACCCGCCCCTTTTTCAAGGAGCGGGTTTTTATCAATTTCCCACCTTCCCCTCTCCCTTATAGAGAAGGGGCAGGGGGTGAGGCCTATTTCGCTATCTCAATCCTCTTTGTAAGACTTTGATTGTTTGATACAATATTCAGGAAGTAAACGCCGCTTGCCTGGTTGCTCAGGTCAACCCTGAAGCTATTGTGCATCAGGCTGCCATCGTGTACCACAGTTATTTCCTGGCCAAGCATGTTCATTACGCTTATGCGCACATTCTGCGATGCAGGAAGGTTTGCTTCCACGTTAAAGATACCAGCGCCCGGGTTCGGGAATACGGTAATGGATTTATCCAATGCGAGGCTTGGCGCAATACCTGACGCACATGCTGCATCAGTTTCGGGTATTACGTAAATGGTACGAACCACCGAGCTCATGTTACCTGCCTGGTCTTCTGCCGTATATTTCAGGTCAACAGTTCTGTTGCCAAGGCTGGTGCCCTGAGAAAACACAGTACCTGTTTTAGTAACATTAATGTGTGCTGAATCAGTATAATTATCTGATACAGTATAACCTGCGTCCGTATAAGGGAACCAGCGGCATATGTTCGCGCTTGGCTCGCCGATAAGTGCAATGGAAGGCGCTATATTGTCGTAAACTTCAATATACCTGGTAGCGGTTGCCTTTAGGCCGGAACCGTTCACAGCTGTATAAGTGATCCTGTAAGCAGGGCCAATTACAGTTGTGCCAAAAAGAGGATCCACAACCTTATTGCTGTCCTTACCACCACCAAGTTTGTTTGCATAATTGCTCTTGAAAGCGGTAACAAAAGTTCCACTCATAGTTACTTTTACGCCTCCTGCCTTGGTGTAATAAATGTCAGATACAGTGTAGCCACGGTCGTAGTAAGTATTGTTTACCAGCACACTGTCATGTACAGGGCCAAGCAACGTTAATACAGGCGGCAATTTGTCTGCAACCACTACTATCCTTGTTACAGATTTGGCTACGTTGCCAAAAGTATCTGTAAGGCTGTATGTAACCTTATAGGTTCCCAGTAATGAATCGTTCACTGAACTGGTAACATGCAGGTACTTGATCAATTGAGCCTTGGACAGGTAACCATTAGCTACGCTTACCGTAACGCCCGGATCAACAAAGGGCACATTCACCTGGATTGTATCAGGATTAGGTGGCAGCATTGTCAACACCGGTTTAATGGTATCAATCACATCTACATAAAGTGTTCTGCTTGCAGTGTTCTTGCTCAGGTCAGTTGACGTGTAGGTAACAGGATATACACCTACCACGTTGAGCTGCACCAGCGAAGAATCTACTGAAACACTTCCTTTCAGGTCGCCGTCCACGAGGTCAAAGGAACTTACCACATAAGACCGCAGTGAAGGGTTCAGGTTTGGCGGAACGGATGCCGTTGATACCTCCTGGAAGATGGTATCCGTGCCGCTGACGCTGTTCTTAGCAAGAATCAGGTTTGGCGCGGTCTTGTCAGGAGTAACCACTACCACCCTGTGCTGGGTTATCGCTTTGTTTCCTGCCGGATCTGTAACATTATAATCGAACACATAAGTGCCAGGCACAAGGATGCTGAACGATGCCCCAATGCTGAGGCCAATAACCTGGCGTGAAGTTGCCTTAATGCTTGATGTAATATCCCCATACAGGTAAGAAGATGCGGAATCACCTGGTTCTGAGTAAGGATAGCCTTGCTCAACAGTGATCGTGTCTTTGCCTTTCAGCGTAATAACAGGTAGAATATTGTACGGAGTTACATAAACCCTGTAATCCTCGTATTCACCAAACTGGTTCGCGCCGCATGGTGCGTTCGGGTACAAATACAGGTTCACAGCTATCCTCAATATGGTAGCTCCTACTTTTGCCGTTGTTGGCACAGTAATTTTAGCTGTAGAGGTTTCTGCTGTGGTATTGGAATCCTTCAGCACGTTTTCTCCGGTGCCTACAAAAGAACCATCTTCGTTCCAGTCTATCCACGCATCCCTGTTTATAGGGCTGAATATGCTGTTATGGTCCCTTGATACAGACAGGTTATAGCTCGCTCCAATAGCGATAGTAGTGCTCAGGCTTGAATTTGCCGTAAAATTCAAATATCCCTGTGACGCTTGTGGCGTAGTGAAGTTATTAATAGTATTAAATACTACATGGTTTATACCAATGCCTGAGCTGAGCTGTGCCACAGACGGCTGGCAGTATGGTACGCGTGCATGTATGTATTTGAGTATGGTCTTTGTATTGGTCTGCGTGCCGGAAGCATTGGTAACCGTAAGGGATACATCATAATAACCCGAGTCTGGGAATGTTACCATCGGGCTTGCCGAAGAATCGCTGGTGCCATTTACAAAAACAGCTGCCGCCCCGCCAACGGTACCTGCTGAAGCTGTGATTTTCCACAGGTAAGCATCCACGCATTGTACGGTACCGGAAGTAAACGTTACCACATCAGTAATGGTAGGCGCAACAATATTTGCGCTAAAAGCAGCCACAGGTTTAGGAGGGCTTATAACTGTAATGTTTTTTACAATTGTATCTGCCCCACCGCAATTGGTTGCAATAAGTGTTACAGGTACTGTTCCGGGAAGGAAATAAGGCCATTGTGCAGTTGCACATGTACCCACGCACTCGAACCCATCGCTGATATCGCCATTGAGGTCCCACTCGAAAGAAGGCACGTCTTTAGGGTCTATCTTTGTGGTATTCTTGTAAGTTACCAACTGGCCTGCGCACACTGAGTCAATTCCATTGGCAGTGGTGAAAGAAGGTACAACCCTCTTGTCACTGCTTGGTTTTACCCAGTAATATGCCGCGAAGCCGGGGGCGCCGCCGGAATAGCAGTACATGGTGAGCAGCATTTTTGGTCCTGATTTGAAGGTATCAGGCCTGTTCACATTAGGTATGCAATAGGTGCTGCAGCCGCCATTGGTAGGGCCACCGTTGAAACCCGGGCCGCCGCCGCTGGTACCGCCTCCCGTACAGGAAGTGTTTATCTGTGATGAAGCTACAGGGCTTGCACCATTGTACAATTTTACAAAATCATAACTGCACTTGGTATCAAACTGGCTGAAAGTCAAGTAAACACTATCAGCGCAGGGCTGGATGAGCACAGACTCAATATAAGGTGAGCCTACAGCCGTGTAATTCCCGACGCCGCCGGTACCGGGGCCTCCGTTGTCATATATATAACCGGTTGGATCGCTAACCGTCTGAGGCACTGTGCTCAGGATGGTTGCAGGTACCACCTGGATATAATTGGTTTTGCAAGTAATAGCGCCTTTGCCCAGGCCATTGTAGGCGGTAAGGCATACTTTATAGTAACCCGGATAGTAGAAGGTGATATTCGGGTTCTGCGTGGTGCTCAGCCCTGCCTGGTTTGTGGTAGGCTGTTTTGTGGTACCTACTGTAATAGAGTCAGGGGTTATAGCCCATAACCATTTGGTAGGGCCATTGGTGCTGAGGTCCGTCAGTTGATCTGCAGTATTTTGCTGGATCGCGTTTGAAGCAGCAATAAAGTCAGTTGCAGGCACCGCTGATGGGGCAGTAACTGTAAAGCCGACCCTGGCAGAATCATTTCCATTGCAGGACGTGGTTACTAATTTCAGCGAGTCAGTGCCGGTTGTCCAGCCGCTGTAATACAGGTTCACTGTAGTGCTGATGGGCGTCCAGGTGCTATAGTTGGAATTTTTGATATACCATACATAAATGGCAGGGTCGCCGGCCACATGGCTTTGATATATGGTAGAAGGAGAACCCGGGTATATCCCCGTTGCAGGCAAAAATATCTTCGTTGCTTTCGGCGCTTTGCCATAAGGATCTTCAAAGGCGCCTGCGGTTGGGAACAGCTTGCAGCGTTTCCTGCCTGTAATGTCATAATCCACTCCTGTATATACGCCTTGTGGGGCTGCTTTGGTAGTATCTAAATACAGGTTGTTGGTGATGTCGATAAAAGGCGGGGTCACACTCGTGCCGTGCCTTTCATAATTATTACCATGCGCCCATGCGATATATTGCGAATAAGAACTACCGGTGCCGCTGGGCGTATAGCCCCAATAGAGGGCAGGAGTGTTCACAATCATATCGTTGCCGTCATACAAGGTATCTCCATTATCCCAGTTTGAGACGCCCGAAACAAATCCGGGCGAGCTTGTGTAAACATAGAAGCCATAATCAACAGAGCTGTTGCTGATATACACATTGCTTGCAAATATCTGGGTGTTGGCGTTATTGCTTTCCCACAAACCTTCCACGGCTTCGTAACCGCCGGTGATTTCAAAAGTATTAAATGACATGTTGCACAATCCCTTGGCATTAATGAACTCCCAAAGATCATACTGGGTGCAATTGGATTGTATAATGTTGTTTGTAAAGGTCCATGGTATCACATTCCCTTTAGAGTCTGTAATAGTTGACATATTAGGCTCTATAATGTATGTCGGTGCATAAGCGGTGGCCTGAACGCCTGCATCTGTTCGGATATGAATATAATTCGCATTCCAGGTACAGCCCGATTCAGGATCGGAATAAATACCATATTCGATATTGCCAACTACGGAGTCAAGCACGTTGTACTCGAAATCGTTGCCTTTGGAATTTGAATAAATACCATAGTAACCGGTATAAATAATGCGGTTATTGGTAAAAGTATCAAATTTAGCGCTGGTATTTATACTGTATTCTGCGCCTACAATCCTGCAATTGTGTACCTTAAGGCCGGTACCGTTTGTAAGCACTACTGTACCCGTATTGGTAGAATATTTGGGAGCGCTAAGGTTATCGTTCATGAAGTGGCAGTAATTAGACCCCGCATCCTTTATTACATTTACAGTACCTGACCCAGTCGTAGATATAGTCATGTTATCGAAGGTCACATAACTGGAACCATTCAGTGTTACAGGCGTGCTGCCGTTTGTAAGGGTTGTTTTGGCCCTTCCTGCCCCGTGGAAAATGACAGTATTTGTTGTAGAAGCGCCGCCAACTGTTCCAATTGTAACAGACTCGTTATAGGTGGCGGCAGTTACGTTAAATAATATCGGCCCACAGATACCCGCGTTAAGCGCGGTGACTGCAGCGGTGAATGATTTAAAGTTGGTACCGCTTGTGGCTTTTGTGCCATCTATGGTATATTTGCCACCGCCAAGCGCTGCAAGAATGCCGGTTACGTTTAGTGTATCATTTTTACCTCCGGCATTGGTTAAGCCATTCGTTTGTGTTGGCCATGCCTTTAAGGTATTCGGCGTTCCCGAAACCAGGGTTTCTGTACCAAGGGTTACCGTAATACTGCTGTATAATGGGATAGAAGTGGTATAGGTTACGGGGGTCTGGGCCACACCGTTCCACGTCCAGGCAATAGTGTTGGTGCTGCTGCCATTAATGGCGTTCAATCCCAGGTTGGATACCTGTACCGATACGGTTACCGTTCCGGGACACTGTGCAATAGGGCTTATCAAAGCCGTAACACCTGCATTATTGTTCACAATGCCATAATAAGATTCTGATGCGCCAGCCGTTGGGGTCGGGAACCTGCCTTTACTATTAATATCTGTGGTAATACCTATACCTGATACACCCTTGTTTGCTGCTGCTGTAGTGAGGTTCATATCCAGGTTATAAGGTATGGATGTGCTGATAAAAGGCGGGGCCACATTGGTGCCGTGGGTCTCCCAGCCATTTGCTTTCATTGTTGTGGCATAATTACTGTATGAAGAAAGGACACTGCCCGTGCTGCCATTATAATAGTAGCACAATCCACTGCTGCCGGTTCCATACATATCGTTCCCATCATAGAGGGCGAAAGATGTTCCATTATAGGCATACAAATAAAAGTTATAAATACCCCCGCTTATATTATCAAATATATTGTTGGCAAAAACAACATTGGTAGCTCCATAAAAATAGAGCCAGTCATAATCAAGCGTGCCTTCGCCAATATATGTATTATAGGCATAGACAAACCCATCGCAGTTTTCTATATACAATTCTACTGGTTCATACTGGTTTGATCCCCCGCTTAATGATACGATCTCATTATTAACTACCTGGGAGTGTGTTGGATTACCTGCCACAGGCGCGTAATCCGGAACATCCAAATAAAGGGCTTCTTCAGCATCTACAAATACCTTGTTCCCCCAAATAATAATACCATCATTCTCAATACATTCAAAGCCATCATATAAATACGAAGTGGCCTGGGAATCGAGTACATTAAATGCAAAGCTGTCTTTAAAACCATACTCGTCAAAAATACAGTATTCTGTTGACTGGTTGATGAACCTGTTGTGCGAGATTCGCATATAGCCATAGGTTGCGGTGCCATAGGAGCCCTGCATGTTCAAACCAATTTCACCGCCATATATGTAGCAGTTGTAAACGGTAAGGCCCACGGATGAATTGGCTACGACCAGCGTATTAGAAGTACCCGTGGAGGTAAGGTTACAATTGGTAAGGCCGCAGTTGGTACTGTTGGTGGCGTTTACCAGGTTCGACGAGCCGTTTGAGATCGTCATCCCATCGAATGTAATGTACTTACCTGACATTGTGAGGGTTACTCCCGTGGAAGTAAGGACGGTATTGCCGCGCCCTTTACCATGAAAAGTGATGGTGTTGGAGGACGAAGCGCCCGTGATAGCGCCGATAGATACCTTTTCGGTATAGGTAGCGGCAGTAACATTAAAAGTTACTGCGCCTGCAACACCATATGTTCCCAGGTCGGAAACGGCTGCAGCAAAAGTGGTATAATTTCCGGAACCTGACGCGTCAATGGAGTAGGTACCGGAGAGCCCGGTCGCGTATGCGCCGGTGGCAAACAGAAGACCCAACAGCATAGTTGTCAGTCCTCTCCTGGAACCGCTTGAAAGCGGTTTCCCTCTCTGTTTTGTAAATGAATGGTTTTGCATAAATAATAAAAAATTTTAATGTCTTAGGTGATTAAGCCTATTTTAACCCGGCAAATGTATAAAAGAAGCTACCTAAAAAAAAATATCTTTTCAGGAATTCTTACCGTTTCAAACGCTGGCGATTTATAGATAAATATAACATAATTCATTTATTGTCAGTATTATAAATTTTATAAATTGGCCTATAACTTTGGACATTCTTACTTTTAATTGCAAATCCGGGCATTAGCAACAAAACGATCTAAAATCCATTACCGTATTCCCGAACCCGGGCGCTGGTATCTTTAACGTGGAAGCAAACCTTCCTGCATCTCAGAATGTACGCACCAGCGTGATGAACATGCTTGGCCAGGAAATACAGGTGGTACACAACGGCAGCCTGCTCAGCAACAGCTTCAGGGTTGACCTGGGCAGCCAGCCGAGTGGCGTTTACTTCCTGAATATTGTATCAAACAATCAAACTCTTACAAAGAGGATTGAGATAGCGAAATAATTAATGTGGAGACAAGGCATTGCCTTGTCTCCACTGACAAATGATAAAAGCCCACCCCTTAAAAAAAAGAGCAGGCTTTTTTATTTGAATTAATCGCCGGATTATGTCCGGGAAAAAAATTAAAAATTACAGATGAGCCGACGCTAATTGCTTGCATAACATTCGATAACGACTTTTTACCTTCGGATATCCTTACAGATGTCGGCGCCAGATAGCCTTAGACACGATTTTTGAACCCGTAAGGTTCTTTAAAAATATGTGTTGGATATACATATTTTTTATTTAAATTCGCAGCGGTAAATAGCGTAAACTTTCACTTTAATTTAAAAATTTAAAAAAATGCAACCTCATTTATTTAAAAAACAGAGAGGGGCTCCGGGTCGTTCGGATTCCCGTGGAATGTTGACAGCCATGCTGTTCAGCACATTGTTGTTTGTTACGGGTGCGAAAGCAGGAGCGCTCTCCGGCACCTACACCATTGACGCGTCGGGTTCGGGAAATTACACCACATTTAAGGCAGCGGTAACTGATCTCACCACTAATGGTGTGTCAGGCCGTGTTATTTTCAATGTTACTGCCGCTACTTATGCTGAAACAGTAAAAATTGGCTCTATTTCCGGGGCGTCTTCCACCAACACCATCACTTTTCGTGGTGCAGGGCGTGGCAGCACATTCCTAAGCACATCAGGTACCATAGTTACTGTTTCGGCCTATACCTTTTTTGACGGCATGAGCATTGTAACCAGTGGATCCACATTGATAAAAGCAGACAACAGCACTGACTGCGGTTTTACCAACTGTAACCTGGTGGGCCTGGCCGGAGGTAGCAGCAACCTAATCTCCGCATCCAGCTCCAAACAATTTACCCTCTACAATTGCGAAATTTATGGAGGGGGAATCGGCCTTTATTTATCAGGGAGCCAGGGCAGCGCGACTTATGGTTATTTGCGTTGCTCGCATAACCGGTTTATAAACCAGCAGCAGGAATGCATTGACATGGAATACGATTTTATGGATAGCGTGGCATTCAATGTTTTTGATTCTGACTATAATACCACCAGCGGCGCAGGCAATTATATGGACGAAGCCATGTATTCATACGGGGCCAATGGACTTGTATTCTGGGGAAACAAGGTTTCTGTTAATTCCTATGACGGGGTTGATATGTATGACCCGGATGAATACACCGTAACGGGCTCGCCTACACAATCTTATTTAGTAAACAATTGGATTACCATACCATCTACAGGGGCCAACAATTATGAAGGTTGTAATATTAACCTTTATAATAATTCAAATTTCACAATTGCCTTCAACACATTTGTCAATGATAACGCCCAGGATGAAGCCTTAAATTTGAATTTAGATCAATCAAACGGCATTACATTTTCCAACAATATCTTTTATGGGACATACAACGGATATGACGGGCAATTTTACCTTAACCTTTATAGTTCCAGGATAAAATCCTTTGATGGTAATGATGTATATACCAGTAGCAGTTCTTCTAATCCCCTTGTTTCTTATTACGATGGAAGCAGTTTTTACAGTTTTTATTATTATTCCGATTATTCTACGGCAATGCAGGCCCAGGGATGGGAATTGAGCGGAACCAATGTTGCGCCTCCGTTTGTGGATATCAGTAATTATCCGTACGACCTGCACATGTTAACAACTACTGCAGCCCCTAAGGGTATTCGGGGAACCGGCATTACCACTGATATTGATGGTTATGGCCGTTTCACATACCCTACGCCTGGCGCAAGTGAGTCATACTATGGAATTGTAAAAGATAATTCAGGTGTTACCGCAATAGTAAGTCCTATTGCCACATGCCCGGGCTCTGCTACTGTATCTGTTACGGTTGCCGACCTTGGCCTGAACGCGATAACTTCAGGCGTTACCATAGCCTGGAGCTGGAATACACTCACCCAAACCAGTGTCGTCTCCAGCAAGCCCATACCATTATATGGACAGGACACCATTGTGCTTGGAACCGTAACCCTATCTGCGGGTGTAAGTTATACCTTAAAGGCATGGCCAGTGAAGACAAACGGCGTGGCAAATGCGGGAGGAGCCAGTGACACCCTGGTGGTAAAGGGCATTATGGCAGCCCTCGGAGGAGGCACCTATACTATAGACGCTTCCAAGGCAGCATCTGGCAGCAACTTCCAATCATTTACCGATGCGGCAGCGGCATTAAAGTCAGGGATATGCGGCCCCGTGGAGTTTGATGTTTCACCGGCCAGCTACAACGAAGCCATAACAATCGGTGCTATACAAGGCGGCTCGTCAGCCAATACTGTTCTTTTCAAAGGCGCCGGCAGAAACAAAACTACCCTTACCAGTAGCAGTGTTCCCATCACAATATCGGGCTCCTCTTACGTTACATTTGACCAGATGGCCATAAAAACAACCGGGTACGGCAACGTGGTTACAGACGGCAACTCGAAACATTGCGCACTTACCAATGACAACCTCGTAGCCCTCACTTATACAAACGGTTCAGGCGGCGATGTAGTCGTTACATCTGGTTCGGTGGGATTTAAAGTGCACAATTGCAGGCTGGTGGGCGGCAACTATTCCTATCATGTAGCCAGCGACTTTGATACCTTCACCAACAACCGTATTATCAGTATGGGCAATTGCTCCATTTATGCCCAAAATGTTAGTGGCAACGATTATGAATATAATGTGGTTGACTCTGTTGACAATGCGACCCCCAATTATGGATTCTATTCAAGCAATGAATCCGGTGGAAACTGGAACGCGAACAACTTTAATCTCCGCGATGCCACTGGCGTATATGTTAAATGTAACGATGGGGCAGAGATTTTTGATCCGAATGAAACTGCCACAATTGTAGGCAGCAGTACTGTTCCGTTGTATTGGGCTTTTACAAACAATATCCTCCAATGCGCATCCCAGCAATATGGGGACGGTTTTTACTATGATGCCTATGGCGCGCAGGCGGCCGATATAATGGCTTTTAATACTATCTCAATTAACAACGGGGGCTATGAGTCCGCCAATATTTACCTCGAAAACAACAACAGTAATACACAGGTTTTTGCGAGCAATATTTTTATACTTCAAAACGCCAATTACCAGGGCTATAATTCTTACACCTATTCAGATGGTATTATGTCAGGAATAACAGCATGGGACAATGCCGATGGCAAAGGAGGCAATGCCTTGTATGACGGCAATGTTGTAGTATCAACAGGTTCCGGGACAAACTGGGTATGGGGCAACTGGAATGGAACACTTAACAGTTACTCCGATTTCTATAATGTTTGCAAAGGCTTTTCACCGCCCTGGCAGGTGCATGGCAGCGGCACAATGCCTAATTTCCTCAACGCAGGCCCGCATCCCCTGTACCTGGATACAACCAAGGCAGGCCCTCCGGGCGTGGATATATGTACGCCTGTTTCAAATTCCTATGTCAACTATCCAGGTGTACAGTATGACATTACTGGCAAAAAACGCTGCGCGTTATTCCCCACGGCAGGCGCTTATGAAGACCCATTTGGCAAATCGGCCAAGCCCACAAAGATATTTGTGCCTTCATCCGGTATATTCCCCGGTTCTCCGGCCACTATATATCAAAGCCATGTAACAGGGGATCCCGCTGTTTATAGCTGGTACATCCAAAATTCCAATTACAGCACCTGGACGGCCATCAGCGACAGTGTGGACCTGTACTACAATGGCTGGACCACTGGTAAAAACAGTTTGAAACTGATAACCACCTCCTGCACCGGAACAGATTCTGACAGTGTATCAATTACTGTAAAAGCGCCCTCAGCGGTTCCGGTAACGGATTTCATTGCTGCAGCGAACGCGATACAGCAAAATACATCTGACCTGCTAACAGACCTAAGTACCAACGGGCCTATCAAATGGCAATGGACTATCACTCCTGACTCTGTGACGGTAGGAACCGCAAAGCAGCCAACCACAAACCTGAACGATGGCAGCTCCCCACTGGCCAATACCCAGAACCCTAATGTTACATTCTATTACCCTGGTTTTTACAAAATATGCCTTACCGCGTACAATGGGCTCGGCAAAGGAGCTACCGATTGCAAGACAAATTATATCCAGGTAATACCGGCCACCATCCT
>Ga0134126_10004759_pt1 | contig 16978 bp, 14 predicted proteins | sample KB31752_FD_96881 | JGI IMG/M metagenome (GOLD analysis project Ga0134126, IMG submission 96881) | Terrestrial soil microbial communities with excess Nitrogen fertilizer from Kellogg Biological Station, Michigan, USA - KB3-175-2 | ecosystem: Environmental > Terrestrial > Soil > Unclassified ...
CAGGGTGATCGGCGGAATGCCCACGCCATCAATGGTGACCGCGTTGGTTACGCCCATCACTTGCGCAATCGATGACGCTTTCGGCACCATGGTCGGATGCACGCGCTGCTCAATCCCCTTGGCCGTTTTCACGGCAACACCCAGCAGTTTCACGCGATATCCCAGGTCGGATGCCGCGCGAAGGTCTTCCGGCGCGATCGACGAAATGCCTTCGACATAGACTGCGCTTTGCGTGACCTTGGTGCCGAAAGCGAGGCTTGCGAGAATGGCGAGCTTATGCGCGGTATCGTGGCCGTCGACGTCGAAGGACGGATCGGCTTCGGCATAGCCGAGCCGCTGCGCGTCCTTCAGACATTCGGCAAACGACAATCCGTCCTGCTCCATGCGCGTCAGGATGTAGTTGCAGGTTCCGTTGAGGATACCATAGACGCGGCTGATGCCGGTGGCGGCAAGCCCTTCGCGCAGGGTCTTGATGATCGGAATCGCGGCCCCGACCGCGGCTTCAAAATTCAGCGCGCCGCCGTGCTTCTCGGCGACTTGGGCGAGGCGAATCCCATGCTTGGCGATCAGCGCCTTGTTGGCGGTGACGACGGACTTGCCGGACTTCAACGCGGCTTCGACCGCCGACAGCGCTGGCTCGCCGGCGCCGCCCATCAATTCAACGAAGCAGTCGATCTCCTCGCTGGTAGCAAGGGCAACCGGATCCTTGACCCAGGTGACGCCGCGCAGGTCGAGGGAGCGCTTCTTGGCCTGCGAGCGCGCGGTGACGGCAACGACACGCACGCCACGGCCGGCGCGCGCCGACAAGGCCTTGCCCTCGTTCTCGATCAGACGGACGACTTCGGCACCGACGGTGCCGAGCCCCGCAATGCCCACCTTCAGGGGTGCGACCATCGGTTGCGAACCTAACAGATAAGGATTAGCGCCGGTTGGCGAGAGGAACCACGTTGTGCAACGTTTCGATGCCGCTTTCAAGGAACCGGCGCACACCGCGGGCAGCCTGGCGGATCCGCTGTTCGTTCTCCACCATGGCGATCCGGACATAGCCCTCGCCATGCTCGCCGAAGCCGGCACCGGGCGACACCACGACGCCGGATTTCTCCACCATCAAGGTTGCGAACTGCATGCTGCCGACGCCTTCAAACGCCTTGGGCAGCGGCGCCCAGGCGAACATGGAGGCTTCCGGCGGCGGAATGTCCCAACCCGCACGACCGAAGGACTCCACCAGCGCGTCGCGGCGTTTGCGATAGGTTTCGCGCATCTCGCGGATGCAATCCTCAGGCCCGTTGAGGGCTGCGGTTGCCGCGACTTGCACCGGCGTGAAGGCGCCATAATCAAGGTAGGATTTCACCCGCGCCAGCGCGGCGATGATCCGCTCATTGCCGACGGCAAAACCCATGCGCCAGCCGGCCATCGAAAACGTCTTTGACATCGAGGTGAACTCGACCGTGACGTCGATCGCGCCGGGAACCTGCAGCACCGACGGCGGCGGATTCTTGTCGTCGAAATAGACCTCGGCGTAAGCGAGATCGGAGAGGATGAAGATCTCGTGCCTTTTCGCAAACGCGACGAGGTCGCGGTAAAAATCGAGGTCCGCGACATAGGCGGTCGGATTCGAGGGATAGCAGACCACAATTGCGATCGGCTTGGGGATCGAATGAATGATCGCGCGCTCGACGGCCTCGAAGAATTGCGGAGTTGGTTCCGAGGGCACCGAACGGATCACGCCGCCCGCCATGAGGAACCCGAACGCGTGGATCGGATAGCTCGGGTTTGGGCAGAGGATGACGTCGCCAGGCGCGGTGATGGCCTGCGCGACATTGGCAAAGCCTTCTTTGGAGCCCAGCGTCGCAACAATTTGCGTTTCCGGATTGAGCTTCACGCCAAACCGGCGCGCGTAATAGGCGGCCTGTGCCTTACGCAAGCCTGGAATGCCGCGGGATGCCGAATAGCGGTCGGTCCGAGGCTTGCCGAGGGTCTCCTTCAGCTTCTCCAGGACATGCGGCGGCGCGGGCAAGTCCGGGTTGCCCATGCCGAGATCGATGATGTCGGCGCCGGCATTCCGCGCGGCCGCCTTGGCCCGGTTGACTTGCTCGAACACATAAGGCGGCAGGCGGCGGATGCGGTGAAAATCTTCCATGGTCCTCAGGCTCCGGCAACCCAGAGGATTTGGAATCGCCATTGCTCCGCTGTTCGCGGAGCTAGATGGTTTAGCCCGGAAACTTCGCCAAGTCAGTCACTTAGCGCAATCTCAGAGACAATTCCCCAAATCACCCTGACGGTTGTGCGGCTCTTTTACCACGGACGCCCCATGGCGCCAGCGATTAGCTTGAAAAGATGCGCTTATTTCGCCGGCGTCGACGACGCTGGGCTCTGATTGGCCGCTGGCTGGCTCGCCGCTGCCTGGCGTTCACGCGCGGCGATCAATTCGGCTTCAACCTTGGCCCGCGTCGCCGGATCCATCGAGGTGTCGTCGCGGTCGGGCGGAAGATCGTTGACAGGCAGATAGGAGCCCGGCTCCTGGGGCCGCGCGGGCGCGTCAGCCGGCGTGCCGATGCCCGGCAAATCGGCGATCTGGCTGGAACAGCCGGCGAGCGCAAGGCCGGCGCAAAACAGCGCAGCCGCGACAAGCGTTCGTCTCTGCCGGTTGGCGAACATTTTGCCGGGGATCCCCACTCGAAAACGCAACCATGTGAGCCGCGGCCTTAAGTGCTGCGTTCGCGGGTCGTCACTTTGCGATCCAACCATTTTCACCCAAAGCGGTTAGAACCATAGCAGCTAACTGCACCGCTAGGGCCGCAATGTGACAGAACCGAGATGGTTTATCGCAGCGCAGCACATGTCTAAACAAAGGTTAATCTGCGTCCCATTGCTGCCTCTCTCGCGGTGACGAAAACCAATCGAAGCGCTAGGGTTGTTGCCATGACAAACGCCACGACCGAAACCAAGCCAGAGAAGAAATTCGACACCGAAGCGTTCGCAATGAATGTCGCACGCGCGATGGAGAGCGGCGGCCGTGCGCTTGCGGCCTATCTGAAGCCGCGCGAAAGCGGTGAAGTGAAGGACAGCTCCTCGGAGGAGATGACCGAGGTCATCAAGACGCTGACAACCGTTGCGGAATACTGGCTGTCGGACAGCGAACGCTCTTGCGAGCTGCAGACCAGGATGGCCAAGGGCTATCTCGATCTCTGGGGCTCGGCGATGCGGCGCCTGGCCGGCGAAGAGACGATGTCGGCGATTTCGCCGTCGCCGCGTGACAAGCGGTTTGCCGATCCGGAATGGAAGTCGAACCAGTTCTTCGATTTCGTAATGCAGGCCTATCTGCTCACCACGCAGTGGGCGCAGGACCTCGTGCGCAACGCCGAGGGCGTCGATGAGCACACCCGCAAGAAGGCCGAGTTCTACGTCAACCAGATCACCAATGCGCTGGCCCCATCGAACTTCGTCTTCACCAACCCGGAAGTGCTGCGCGATACGCTGACGCAGAACGGCGACAATCTGGTTCGCGGCATGAAGATGCTGGCCGAAGACATCGAGGCCGGAAAAGGAATGCTGCGCATCCGTCAGTCGGACCCCGCGAATCTCGAGGTCGGCGTCAACATCGCAACCACACCGGGCAAGGTGATCTATCAGAACGAGCTGATGCAACTCATCCAGTACCAGCCGACCACGGAGAACGTGCTGCGCACGCCCCTCCTGATCGTGCCGCCCTGGATCAACAAATACTATATCCTCGATCTCAGACCGGAAAAATCCTTCATCAAATGGTGTGTCGATCAGGGCGTCACCGTGTTCGTGATCTCCTGGGTCAATCCCGGCAAGAACATGGGTGCGAAAACCTGGGAAGACTACATGAAGGAAGGCCCGCTGGCGGCCATGGACGTCATCGAGAAGGTCACTGGCGAGATGAAGGTCCATACCATGGGTTATTGCGTCGGTGGCACGCTGCTCGCCACGACGCTGGCCTGGCTCGCCGAAAAGCGGCGGCAGCGGGTCACCTCTGCAAGCTTCCTTGCGGCGCAAGTCGACTTCACCCATGCCGGCGATCTTCTCGTATTCGTCGATGAGGGCCAGATCTCTACACTCGAGCGCGACATGCAGGAATCCGGCGTGCTCGAAGGCTCCAAGATGGCCATGGCCTTCAACATGCTCCGTTCCAACGACCTGATCTGGTCCTATGTCGTCAGCAATTATTTGAAGGGAAAGCCGCCGGCCGCGTTCGACCTGCTGCACTGGAATTCCGACGCGACGCGGATGCCGGCCGCCAACCATTCCTATTACTTGCGCAACTGCTATCTGGAGAACCGGCTGTCCACCGGCAGCATGGTGCTCGACAACACCCTGCTCGATCTCTCCAAGGTGAAGGTGCCGGTCTATAATCTCGCCACCCGCGAGGATCACATCGCGCCGGCCGATTCCGTGCTGTACGGCTCGCAATTCTTCGGCGGCCCGGTGAAATTCGTGCTGTCCGGCTCCGGCCATATCGCCGGCGTGGTCAACCCGCCCGCGGCCGGCAAGTACCAGTACTGGCTCAACGACAACATCAAGGACATTTCGCTCGCCGACTGGATCAGGGGCGCAGAGGAGCGCAAGGGTTCCTGGTGGACGAACTGGCGCGACTGGCTCGGCGAGATCGACGCCGAGCAGGTTCCGGCGCGCAGCGTCGGAAGCGACGCGCTGGTGCCGCTCGAAGACGCGCCCGGCAGCTATGTGCGCGTCCGCGCGTAGCGCGAGCCCTCGGACTTCAAAGCGCGACCATGAAGACCATCATCGCGCTTGCTGCTCGTTGGCGCATAAGCTGTTCGGAAAACCGCTACACACTTTTCCGGATCATGCGTTAATATAACGCTCAAGCCACATGGATTTTTGAAATCGAAGGGGGATACCCATGATGCCCGGATCGTTGACGCCGGAATTGTTCTGGCTGACGTTGACCGTGATTTTGACCGGATTGCTCTGGCTCCCCTACATCCTCAATCGCGTCGGAGTGCGCGGCCTCGGCGGCGCCATGGCCAATCCGTCCCGCGGCGACAAGCCCCACGCAGCCTGGGCGACGCGACTGATGTTCGCGCACGATAACGCGGTCGAGAACCTCGTGATCTTCGCCCCGCTGGTCCTGATTCTGGCGCAGGTCGACTATTCGACGAAATGGACCGTCTGGGCCTGCGCGGTGTATTTCTGGGCCCGCGTGGCGCACCTCGTGGTCTACACGATGGGCCTCCCCGTATTTCGCACGCTCGCCTTCGCGGTCGGCTTCGCGGCGCAGGTCGTGCTCGCGCTGGCGGTATTCAGGGTGGTTTGATCACAAGGAGGCAGGCGCTGGCCCGGACGCCGTCATAGTCGGCCTCCTCATCGAAGGTCGTTGAACAGCATGCCTTGAACGGGCTGGTTGAGCCGCCTGCAGCGTGTCGTCGTCCAAGGTCTTTCCTCACGGAAACAGCGCGATCTGTTCGAGCCCTGTCGTCTCCGGCCAGCCGAACATCAGGTTCATGTTCTGGATCGCCTGACCGGCCGAACCCTTGACGAGATTGTCCAGCGTTGCAATCACGATGGCGCGACCCTTGATGCGGTCGTCAAAGACGCCGATCTGGACATAGTTCGAGCCGCGCACATTCTGGGTTTGCGGCACCACACCTTCCTTCGCCACGCGCACGAACGCCTCGTCGCGATAGGCGTCTTCCAGCGCGGCGCGCAGGTCGCTCGCGCCGGCGCCGTCGAGCCGGACATAGCAGGTGCAGAGCTCGCCGCGGGCCATCGGGATCAGATGCGGCGTGAAATTCACCGTCACCGCGCTCCCTGCGGCGAGGCCGATCTCCTGGTCGATTTCCGCCGTGTGACGGTGCCTTGCGACCGAATAGGGCGATAGCCCCTCGCCTGCTTCCGCGAACAGGGTGTTTTGCTTCAGGCTGCGACCTGCGCCGGTGACGCCCGATTTCGCGTCAATGATGAGATCATGGGCATCGACGAGGCCGGCTTTGACGAGCGGCACCAGCGCCAGCAGCACCGCCGTCGGGTAACAGCCGGGACAGGCGACGAGACGCGCGGCGGTGATTTGCTTTCGGTAAAGCTCCGTCAGCCCGTAGACTGCCTCCCCTTGCAGCTCCGGTGCGCGATGGTCGTGGCCATACCATTGCGCATAGGCTGCCCGATCGCGGAGCCGGAAATCGGCCGACATGTCGAGCACCTTGATCAAGGGATTGACCTTCAGCACGGTGGCGATGATCTCCTGCGTGGTGCCATGCGGAAGCCCGCAGAAGACGACGTCGATCCCACTCCAATCGACCTTTTCCCATGCAGCCAGCATGGGCAGATCGAGCGGAAAGAAATGCGGAAACACGTCCGCCATCGCCTTGCCCACATGGGTATTGGCGGTGAGCGTGGCAATCTCGACGTGCGGATGCCGCGCCAGCAGCCGCACAGCGTCCGCACCGGTATAGCCGGACGCGCCGAGGACAGCGATCTTCCTGGCACTCATGGCTTGGTCTCGACGGGCTGGTTTGCGAACGCGTCCGGACGCGCTTTCCGCATCAATGCGGCGACCGCTCGGGACCCCGATTCCGATTGCGCGGCGAGCGCGCCCGCGACCGCAACAAAATCGGCCTCCGATTTGTGCTGGTTGAGCTTGAAGCTGCCCTCGACCTCCTCGACGGCCATGACGAAGCCGACGATGGCCTTCTTCATGGTTTGCAATCGCGCCGTCGTCATCTTGTCCGATGTCCAGGGCTTCTTCGGTAAAAGCCTGTCCTCGAATTTCGCAGTGAGCGTATCGACCTGCACGGCGAGCTCATCGTCCGAGACCTTGCGCACCGGCCCGCTCAGGTGCACGGATTGGTAAAGCCAGGTCGGCACCTGGTCGACCGAGACATACCAGTCCGCGGACACGTAGGCGTCGGCGCCATTCACCGTCAGCAGCCAGGACGATATCCCGTCAGCGAGCTTGGCAAGCGGATTGCCGCGCGCCAGGTGAAACAGCGCGCGCGGCGTGCCGTCATCGGCATAGCTCAAATAGAACGGCAGCAGCGAAGCGATCGGCTTCTTGCCGTCGAATGCGCATACCGTGCCGAAGCCGTGCGCGTCGGCAAACGCAAGAGCAGCGGCGCGATCAGGTCTGAAAGGCGGAGGCGTATACATCGGTAACTCCTGCTTGATGGAGGAGCCGCCGGATCAGTTTACGCTGCTTTATGGGAAGGCATGCCGCGGACTGAGCCGGCGGCAGGGGTGATCTTAGACGCAGGCGATCGCCCTCACCGCGGCAAGGCTACGGCGGCGGGCGATGGGGCTGGTCGCAAGGTTGATCATGGCCGCGGCCTATAAGGCCGAGCGACAACTGCGTCAAGCTAGACCACGCGCCACAGCCATTCCATGATATGCGCGATCACGTCGCCGAACGTCAGAAGCGCGGCAGCCCAGATCAACGCCGAGACGAAGTTCGCGATCTGGAATGACCAATAGGGCATTTCGAAAATGCCGGCGGCCAACGGCACCGACGCCCGCAACGGTCCGAAAAAGCGGCCGATGAAAATGCTCGGCACGCCCCAGCGCCGCACAAAGGCTTCGCCGCGCGGCAGGATGTCGGGGTAGCGCGACAACGGCCACATCTGCGCGACGTGCTCCTTGTATTTGTAGCCGAACCAGTACGAGACCCAATCGCCCAGCGCAGCTCCGATCCCACCCGCCAAGCACAGTGGCCAGAAATTGATGCCGCTCACGCCAATCAGCGCGCCGATCGCCACCAGTGCGCCCCAGGCCGGGATCAGGAGCGAGATGAAGGCAAGCGATTCCCCGAATGCCAGCAGCAAAACGATCGGAGCCGCCCAAGCCTGGTGATCGCGCACGAAGTCGGCAAGCGCGTGCGCATAATCTCCCATTCCGTATAACCTTCCCGCCCCGGCTTTCGCTGCAACTGAAGCTTTTTGTAGCCTCAAAGCCTCACAGCAGGTAAGCCACCCGCTTGCGTGACATCAAGTCACAAAGCACCACGTGATCGTGAGCAGCCATGCTCTGAACGTTGGCAGACCGCGATAAGGACAAGGAGAGCCCGATGATCGGTTCGATAATGATGTGCGTCAGCGTCGTCGTTCTGCTGTGCGGAATGCTGCTCGGTATCGTGATGGGCATCCGCCAGGATTTCGTGCTGCAGCCCGCTCATGCGCATCTGAACCTGCTCGGCGGCGTGATGCTGTTCTTGTTCGGACTGTACTATCGCCTGGTTCCTGCCGCTGGCGCCAGCCAATTGGCGAAACTCCAGGGCTGGCTCCATATCGTAGGCGGAATCCTGCTGCCGGCAGGCGTTGCCGTCGTGGTCACGCACGGCAACGCCTTCGTTGCCATCCCCATCGTGGGGTCGCTGATCATGCTGACCGCAATGGCCCTTTTTGCGGTCATTGTGTTCCGGACCGCCCCGGTATAAGCGGCCGCCGTCACATTTTGAGGCCCATCCGTGGCATAGTCAGGGGAAGCGATTCGCCCGATTCTGCTCGTGCGCTTACATGAAGAACCATGCCTAAAGCTCTGAAATCCGCTGCAAAAGCTAAATCCGACGACCTTTTTGCCGCCGCCGAGCCGAAAGACCGTACGGCGCTCAAGGTTGCCTCCCGCCCCTCCACGGCCGAGGCCGGCTATACCGCGCGCGACATCGAGGTCCTGGAGGGACTGGAACCAGTCCGGCGCCGGCCGGGCATGTATATCGGCGGCACAGACGAGAAGGCGCTGCATCATCTGTTTGCCGAAGTCATCGACAACTCGATGGATGAGGCCCTGGCCGGCCACGCCACCTTCATCGAGGTCGAGCTCACGCCGGACGGCTTTTTGACGGTCTCGGACAATGGCCGCGGCATCCCCGTCGATCCGCATCCGAAATTTCCGAAAAAGTCTGCGCTCGAAGTCATCATGTGCACGCTGCATGCGGGCGGCAAATTCGACTCGAAAGTCTACGAGACCTCCGGCGGCCTGCATGGCGTCGGCGTCTCCGTCGTCAACGCGCTGTCCTCGCGGCTCGAGGTCGAGGTCGCGCGCGGCCAAAAGCTCCACCGCATGGCATTCGAGCGCGGCCATCCCAAAGGCAAGCTCGAGGACCTCGGCAAGATCAACAACCGCCGCGGCACCAGGGTCCGCTTCAAGCCGGATCCGGAGATTTTCGGCGCGAAGGCCACCTTCAAGCCGCAGCGCCTGTTCAAGATGGCGCGCTCCAAGGCGTATCTGTTCGGCGGCGTCGAAATCCGCTGGCGCTGCGCATCGGAGTTGCTCAAGGGCATCGAAGATGTGCCGGCGGAAGACACCTTCCACTTCCCCGGCGGCCTGAAGGATTACCTCGCGGCCGCCATCCATGCCGACACGCTGGTGCATCCGGACGTCTTCTCCGGCAAATCCGCGCGCACCGGCGCGCATGGCGCCTGCGAATGGGCGGTCGCCTGGACAGCGGACGCTGACGGCTTCCTCTCGTCCTATTGCAACACCATTCCGACCCAGGACGGTGGCACGCATGAATCCGGTATCCGCAGCGCGTTGCTGCGCGGGTTGAAGGATCACGCCGAGCGCGTCGGCCAAGGCAAGCGCGCCGCCAGCATCACCTCGGAAGACGCAATGGCGGGAGCCGCCGTGATGCTCTCGGTGTTCGTGCGCGAGCCGGAATTCCAGGGCCAGACCAAGGACCGCCTGGCCACTGCCGAGGCTCAGCGCATCGTCGAGCAGGCGGTCAAGGACCCCTTCGACCACTGGCTGTCGGGCAATCCGCTCCAGGCCAACAAGCTCCTCGACTTCGTGATCGAACGCGCCGAAGAGCGTATCCGCCGGCGCCAGGAGAAGGAAATCTCGCGCAAGGCGGCCGGCAAGAAGGCGCGCCTGCCGGGCAAGCTTTCGGATTGCACGAATACGGCGGCGGAAGGCTCGGAACTCTTCATCGTCGAGGGCGATTCGGCCGGTGGCAGCGCCAAGCAGGCGCGCGACCGCAAGACCCAGGCCGTGCTGCCGCTGCGCGGCAAGATCCTCAACGTGGCCTCCGCCGGAAAGGACAAGCTGACGGGGAACGCGCAGCTTGCCGACCTCGTGCAGGCGGTCGGTTGCGGCACCCTAGCGCATTACCGTCAAGAGGATCTGCGCTACTCCCGCATCATCATCATGACCGACGCGGACGTTGACGGCGCCCACATCGCCTCGCTCCTGATCACTTTCTTCTACCGCCAGATGCCGCGGTTGATCGACGAGGGCCATCTCTATCTGGCCGTGCCGCCGCTGTACAAGCTCACCCACGGCACCAAGAGCGTGTATGCGCGCGACGACGCCCACCGCGATGCGCTGCTCAAGAGCCAATTCAACGCCAACGCCAAGGTCGATATCAGCCGCTTCAAGGGCCTGGGAGAGATGATGCCGGCGCAGCTGAAGGAAACCACCATGGATCCGGCCAAGCGCACGCTGCTGAAGGTCGTGCTGCTCGCCGACGACCGCGAGGGCACCGCTGATTCGGTCGAGCGGCTGATGGGCACCAAGGCGGAAGCCCGGTTCGCCTTTATCTCGGACAAGGCCCCCTATGCCAGCGACGACTTGCTCGACGTCTAGGCGTCCACAACCGATTTTGGCGCCGCGCGAAACCGGCGGCGCCGCTCCGGTCGAAGCGATTCTCGTTAATTTTCAGCTGCTTATCGATTTCCCGTCGACGCTGCCGTCGGTTGTTTTCTGGTGAGTGTGCCTGTGTAGCAACAGCATTTTGGCCGAAAGCATCTATAGTGCCTCAATAGATGCGGACAGGCTCGCCCTGTAAGCGGCAACTTTTAGAACGCGATGGCTGAGGAATTGAAAATGAAGAAGCTCTTGCTCGCTCTGACGGCCGCTGCGGCTTTCTCGGGATCGGCGCTGGCCGCTGACCTGCCTGCCCGCGTCTACACCAAGGCCCCGCCCCCGGTCATGGCACCGAGCTGGACCGGCTTCTACATCTTCGGCGGCGCAGGCGGCGGTCTCTGGAACGCCGATCAGCACACCCAGACGACGGTGGGCGGCATTCCCTTCGGGATCGACCAGCGTAACGGTGGTTCCGGCTGGTTCGGCACGGCTGGCATAGGCTATGACTGGCAGGTCAGTTCGAGCTGGGTCGCGGGCATCTTCGGCGACGGTCAGTTCGGCAGCCTGAGGGGCGACATTCGCGATACGGACTTCGGCTGGACCGGTTTTGAAAAGCTGCAGGACACCTGGGCGGCCGGCGTGCGCGTCGGTTATCTGGTAGCTCCGAACGTTCTGTCCTACGTCAACGGCGGTTACTCCGGCTCGCACTGGTCTGGCACGGAATTCGTCAGCTCGGTTAGCGGCCTTCCAGTGGGCGCTCACACCAACAGCTTTAACCGCAATGGCTGGTTCATTGGCGGCGGCGTCGAGAACAACCTGAACATTTTCGGCATCACGGCGCCGGGCTGGTTCATGAAGACCGAGTATCGTTCGGCCTTCTACAATGCCAGGAACGACACCGAATTCTTCGACGCCACCGGTCTGCCCACCGGTCATGATATCCGCTTCAACGCCTGGACCCAGACTATTTCGACTTCGCTGGTCTACCGCTTCAACTGGACCGGCCCGGTGGTTGCGAAGTACTGATCTCCTCCCTGCGTAAGGAACTTAAAAGCCCCGGCGTCCTGCCGGGGCTTTTTTGTGTTGGCCGCCGGCGTCCGGCGATGGCCTCGCTGCAAGTATCCAAACGCGCGACCGTCGCCATGCGGCGCGCACGATATCTCGCCACTCAAACGCCGGTCTCAGGTGAACTCGTGCCCGAGCCCATTCGCCCGATCGTCGGCTCAGCGCATCGGCCTCGCTGGCCTTGTCGGGAATCGAAAGCTACGGTGGCGCCTCGCCGCGGTTTACGTGCCCGGCGCCGCTGCAGCAAGACAACCAGACCAGGAGGATAGCCCATGCGCGGACTGCTTTTGACCGTCGGCCTCGTGGCGCTCGTCATCGGCCTGCTCTGGATTGGCCAGGGCACCGGCGTGGTCGCCTGGCCCAGAGGCAGCTTCATGATCAGGGAAATCCATTGGGCGCTGTACGGCGCTGTGCTTTCGGCGATCGGCCTGATCCTGATCTGGCAAAGCCAACGCTGAAGAGAACCGGGACAAGCAGCGATGAATTCGTTCAATCTGAAGGGCAGGGTCGCCATCGTCACTGGCGGCAATGGCGGCATCGGGCTCGGCATGGCGCGCGGTCTCGCGGATGCCGGCGCCGATATTGCGGTGGTCGGCCGCAACGAGGAGAAGTCGAAAGCAGCCGTCGCCGAGCTCGCTTCGCGCGGTGTCCGCGCAATCGCAATCGCAGCCGATGTCACCGACAAGGATGCCGTTGGCGGCATGGTCGACCGGGTCGCACGCGATCTCGGCCGCATCGACATTCTCGTCAACAATGCGGGCATCAACATCCGCAAGCCCCCGCATGCGCTCGAGCTTGAGGAATGGAGCAGCGTCCTCGATACCAACCTCACCAGCGCCTTCCTGTGCTCGAAGGCGGTTCACCCGGCGATGAAGGCCGCCGGCGGCGGCAAGATCATCAATATCGGCTCGATGATGTCGATCTTCGCCGCGAGCTTCGCGCCGGCCTATGCCGCGAGCAAAGGCGGTATCGTGCAGTTCACGCGCGCTTGCGCCTGCGCCTGGGCTGCCGACAACATCCAGGCCAATGCGATCCTGCCGGGCTGGATCGACACCGATTTGACCAAGCGTGCCCGCGTGGAGGTCTCCGGCCTGCACGAGCGGGTTCTGGCGCGGACGCCGGCGGCACGCTGGGGCGGGATCGACGATTTTGCCGGGATCGCGGTGTTTCTGGCTTCGCCGGCATCCGACTTCGTCACCGGGACAGCGATTCCCATCGATGGGGGCTTTTCGATCATGGGCTGACGCGGCTGCACCTGCTGGCGAACCATCGCCGATTTCATCCACAGTTGGAACGTGTTTCCTCATCAATTGAGACGCTAAATTACCGCAAGCGTGCAGAAATCGTGGTCTTTATGCAACCCTTGGCGGAAATGCGCGCCGACCGTTGGTTGTAGGAGTGAGTTCCCCCCCTCCTTTCGGGTACCTTGGACACCGAAACTTACTGATTTTGGGGGACGACATGCGCCATTCAGTCAGAAAATTCCTGATGGCGGCAGCCATTGCTTCGGTTTCCTTCGCTGGTGCCGCGTCGGCGGCTGACATGCGCATGCCCGTCAAGGCGCTTCCACCGCCCGTTCCGGTCCTGAGTTGGACTGGATGTTACATCGGCGGCAACGTGGGTGGCGTCTGGGATCGCACCTCGCAGACGCAGATTGCCAAAGTCACTGGTGTTGCAGTGGGGCCGAATGACTTCGGTTCCAGCAATGGCAGCGGCTTCACTGGTGGCGCACAGGTCGGTTGCGACTATCAGTTTGCAAGCAGGTGGGTTGTCGGCGTGCAAGGCATGTTTGATTTCAGCAACTTCAGCGATCAGCATACCTTGCCGGCGTTTCCCGCGTTCTTTGACGTCGATAATCTCAAGGATGTCTTCACCGTTACGGGCCGTGTCGGATATCTCTTCACCCCGGCATTGCTGGGGTACGTGAAGGGTGGCGGCGCCTGGGCTCGAGCCGACTACAACATCTTCGGATTTGGCCCCCCTCTTTTCGCATCTGAAAGTGCGACCGGTATCAATCGTCAGGGCTGGACTGTCGGCGCCGGGCTGGAATGGATGTTCGTTCGTAACTGGTCGGTATTCGGCGAATTCAACTATATGGACTTCGGAAACAAGGACATTGGCTTTGTACAAGCGCCTGGGACGGTGGGAGTCGCGGACGTGGTGCGGACGCGTCTTCAAGTCGAACAATTTCTTGTCGGCGTGAACTACAGGTTCAATTTCGGAGGACCGGTCGCCGCAAGGTATTGAACTTCGCGCAAGCATCGCGAATTGAAAGAGCCCCGGCGGAGACCCCGGGGCTCTTTGCTTGAGCAGGTACCGGAACGAGAGCGAATGATCCGTGCTGCGTTCCTGGCGCGCGATGCACGCATAATTGGGGAATCGCCAAGGCTCAGCGCCGAAAACTCTTGATCTCCGACACGCTGCCGTCTCGGTAGGTCAATTCCACCGATACGAACTGGGTCGTCGGCGCGAGCTTAAGATAGGGCGTGGCGCTGGCGGGAATGCTGCCGGGATCGCGCGGATCGCAAGGCGGCATCTTCAGGACCTTGTCCGGCACCGTGGTGTCGATGCCGATACGCGCCTCGCGGATCGCGCAGCGATACGACATCAGTTGGGTGTAGTAGACCAGCAGCCCGTTGAACTCGCGAAACGACAGCCAGCTCGTCGCGGTCATGTCGAGGATCTTGCGCTGATCATGGATCAGCGCTTCCTGCGGATCGAACTTGATCGGAAACGGCCCCTGCATTTCGCCCGACGCATCGATATAGCGGACCTCGATCGTGCCGCCGGGCGCGTCCGCCGCAAGCTCGATCGAAGGATTGGGCATGCGCTTGCGGGTGCGCGGATCGAGCGTGTCGAGGAAGCCGGTCTCGCGGAAATCGCCGCTATCGCCCATCCGCCAGGAAATCCCGAGCGCCGGATCGGCGATCGAGAACACCACCGTCCAGCCGCCGTTGTGGCGCGAGAACGAGGCGATCGGCGCGTTGGTGGCTTCGACCTGCGGCGCGTTATTGCGCGGCGCCACGACCGGTGGAATGGCGGCCGCCACCTTCTGCGCGGGCCCGGCAGGCTTTGCGGCATCGACCTGCCCCTTGACCTGCCCCTTGGCGAGCCCGTTCAGGAAGACGTTGTCGACCATCTGGTCGGTGTAGGCCGGGATCTGCCGGTGACCGATGCTCTCAGCCATCTCGCTGACGAGCTTCCGCGTGTGCTGGGCGACTTCGACGAGGTTCTCGCCGGGCTGCAGCAGCTCCTTGGCGAAGGCGCGCGTGAACACTGAATTGGGGCTGTTGTCGCTGTTGGAGAGACGGTCGAGCGCGGTCTGCTTGTAGCCGGCCGAGAAGATCGAAAACACGCCCTCCGGCAACGCATTCATCGGCGCGAGCCCACCTCCGCCCGCCACCGCGCGCGTGCCCGAGCGCTCGAACGGATTGTTGCGGCAGGCGTCGAACACCAGGATCGAACTGCGGACCTGCCGGTTCTGCAAGCGCTCGACAATCCGATCGGCGAGCACGGACGCGTCGCGCACCAGCTCTTCCTGGCCCTCGGTCGCGGCCGGCACGTCGGTCGGCAGCAGATAGTTCTGGCCCGCGATCTCGAAGCCATGGCCGGCATAGAAGAAGAACGCGGTGTCACCCGGACCGAGCCCATTGTCGAACGCAAGCAGCGACTGGCTGAACTGTGCCCGGTCCTGATTCTCCGCCACCATCACGGAAAAGCCGAGCCGCTTCAGCACCTCGCCCATGGTGCGCGCGTCATTGACTGCCTTCTGCAGCTTCGGGACGTTCTTGTAGTCGTTGTTGCCGATCACCAGGGCAACGCGCTTTTCCGCGTGCGCCGGAGCGGCCAGTACGACGAGCAACGCCGCAAGGGTTAGCCTGAACGACAACAAGCTTTTCATCGAATCCCTGCGCCCGTCCAAGAAGTCGCTTGTTGCCGTAGTAGGCCAAGGCGACTTCCGGGTTCAATCCGGTTTGCTCGAGCCGTTTGACCGGGAAATGACAGAACGTCCGTTATTTGTACGGAAACATTAAGGTTTTTCGCCGCTTCGGTTCGTTTCAAGATTGACATTGGCCATTTCGACCCTATGTTCCGCGTGAAAGCGGCTTAGGTCGAGCACGATTCCTGTCGACCATCCGCGGGTCAGCGTTCTTCACCGCCCCTGAGCTTCACCAAAGCGCGCCGTTTCGGGGCCTGACGCGACCGCCTTTTACCCTCGATTCCGAACGGCGGTGTCGATTAGAGGCGCAATGTCATTTTCCAATCTAGGCCTGTCTGACAAGGTCCTCGCCGCTGTTGCGGCTACCGGTTACACCCAACCCACCCCCATCCAGGAACAGGCGATCCCCCACGTGCTGGCTCGCCGCGACGTTCTGGGCATCGCCCAGACCGGCACGGGCAAGACTGCCGCCTTCGTCCTGCCGATGCTCACGATCCTCGAAAAAGGGCGTGCGCGGGCGCGCATGCCCCGCACGCTGATTCTGGAGCCGACGCGCGAGCTCGCCGCCCAGGTCAAGGAAAGCTTTGACCGCTATGGCGCGGGCCAGAAGCTCAATGTCGCGCTGCTGATCGGTGGCGTCTCGTTCGGCGACCAGGATTCCAAGCTGACCCGCGGCGTCGACGTCCTGATCGCAACCCCCGGCCGCCTGCTCGACCATACCGAGCGTGGCGGCCTTTTGCTGACCGGCGTCGAGCTGCTCGTCATCGACGAAGCCGATCGCATGCTGGATATGGGTTTCATTCCCGACATCGAGCGCATCTGCAAGCTCGTCCCCTTCACGCGGCAGACGCTGTTCTTCACCGCGACCATGCCTCCCGAAATCCGTCGTGTCACCGAAGCCTTCCTGCACAACCCGCAGAAAGTGGAGGTGTCAAGGCCGGCAACGGCCGCGGTCACTGTGGCGCAGTCGCAGGTATCCTCGGGGCGCGAACCGCACCAGAAGCGCGAGGTGCTACGCCGCCTGTTGCGCGACGCCAAGGATCTGAAGAACGCCATCATTTTCTGCAATCGCAAGCGTGAGGTCGCGGTTCTGCACAAATCGCTGCAGAAGCATGGCTTCAGCGCCGGTGCGCTCCATGGCGACATGGATCAGCCCGCGCGCATGGCTGCCCTCGATCAGTTCCGCAAGGGCGAGCTGCCGTTATTGGTCGCATCCGATGTCGCCGCGCGCGGGCTCGACATTCCCGAAGTCAGTCATGTCTTCAATTTCGACGTGCCCCATCACCCCGATGACTACGTGCACCGGATCGGCCGCACCGGCCGCGCTGGCCGCACCGGTATCGCGATCTCGATCGTCACTCCGATCGAGTCCAAATCGATCGCAGCGATCGAAAAGCTGATCGGCCAAAGCATCCCGCG
>Ga0134126_10004760_pt1 | contig 16969 bp, 13 predicted proteins | sample KB31752_FD_96881 | JGI IMG/M metagenome (GOLD analysis project Ga0134126, IMG submission 96881) | Terrestrial soil microbial communities with excess Nitrogen fertilizer from Kellogg Biological Station, Michigan, USA - KB3-175-2 | ecosystem: Environmental > Terrestrial > Soil > Unclassified ...
GGCTGCGATGGCGCAGGACAGCGCGCTCGATGTCTGCACGCTCGTGTCGGCCTCGGACGCGGCGGCGATCCTCGGGCCATTGTCGAAACCGCCCGATCACGGCCCGCCGCAAGCCGGGCCGAAGGCGCGGTCGTGCTACTACTACACGCCCATGCCGGTCGTGGCCGGCGCGCCCCAACCGCCGGACGCGGTCTTCACGTACGAGATCGATCTCAAGGAATGGCGCGATGCGCACGCGACGTTCGCGTCCGACCAATTCATCATCGGCAACGGCGTGAACGGCATGCGGCGGCAGTTCATGGGCGCGGACTCGGTCGCCCCGCCCGCCGAACCGTCCGGCCCGTGGGACGACCTCGGGTCGTCGGTCTCCGGCGGATACGAGGCCGTGAAGGGCCCGATCCTGCTGACGGCCAGCGCGATGGGAGACCACGACAAGCTCCGGACCTTGCTGGCGAAGGCTGTGACGGCGCTCAAGTAAGGCGCGCGGCGTCGTCCTAACGGAGTGCCCGCACGCGCCGCGCGATGGAGTCGAGCTGCGGGCGCAGCTCCGGATCCGCTCCACGCCACGCCGAGAGCACACGCTGATAGTGCGCGATCGCGCTGTCGGCCTCACCGGCGCGATCGAAGGCGAGACCGACCATCGCGTGCAGCTGCGTGTAGGTCAGATAATAGTTAGACGACTCGATGGTCCCGTGGAGTGGCGCCTCGAGAATCGGAATCGCCTCGCGCGGCCGGTTTTCGGCCAGCAGCGTCTTCCCGAGCTCGAGGTTCACGCGGCTATAGCCGTCGATCGGCGTGACGAGTGCAGCACGATACTCACGCTCGGCGTCGCCTAACTGGCCGCGCGCGGACCAGAGCAGCCCGCGCACGTAGTGGAAGAGGACGCGGTCGCGGAAATACCCACTCCGGGGTGCCCACGCCTCGAGGCTGTCGGCGATTACGGTGAGGCGCGCAGTGTCGCCTGCCGCCGCCAGCGCCGTGGCCACGTGCGTGGTCATCCAGATCCTGTGCCGCGCCGCCAAGCCCGGCGCCTGCCGTGGAAAGTCGGGCGACGACCGCCACTCGTAGTTGGCGACGGTGTCGAACAGCGCCGCCGATTCGCGGTAGCGCCCGAGCTCGAAGAGCACTTGCGCAACGGCGACCGCATCGATCGACTGCGGCGTCGACAGCGCGGGCGGCTGGTCCTTCGTGGTCTGCACCATCTGTCGAGCCGCCGCGAGCGCGTCGCGCAATCGGCCCTGGCCACGCAAACTGATCACCGACCACCACAACGCATCGCCGCGCAGGGCGGGATTGCCGTACTGCAGGCGTTGGGCGAGCATCTCATCCGCGGCGGCGAACTGGCCGGAACGCACGGCGATCAACACCCGCGGAATCACGTAGTCGAAACCATTGCCGGCAAATCGCTCCGCGTTGCGCTCGGCGGCCATGGCGCTGTCGTATTGCTCCTCGCGGCCCAACGTGCGAGACAGCGCAAACCACGGACCGGCGGCACGGGGTTGCATCCGCGTCCACAGACGCGCGGCCCGTTCCGCCGCAGGCATGGAGTCCATGGACGTGTAGGTGGCGAGTACCAGATCGAAGGCCTCGCATGCCCGGCACCATGGACCGTGGCCGCTGAGACTGAGCGAGTCGAGCTGAATCGCCCGCCACAGATGTGGGAGCCCAGCCGCAAAGCGGCCGCTCCATGTCGCCGCGCGGCCGACGGCGAACTCGGCGCCCGGCTCCGTCGGATAGCGCGTGGCCAGCGATTCGGCTATGGCAAACTGCGCCGGATCGTTCGTCTCGTAGGCCCACGTCGACCTGATGATGAGCCGCTCGCGCTCGGAGGCGCGGTCGGCGAGTTGGAGGGCAAGCGACAGGTCGCGCCGAGCAGCGAGGCCGCTGTCGGGTTGCGACAAACCCGCGTAATACGCGGCCATCGCGAACGACGAGTCCTCTCCGAGCGCCGCGTGGAAGAGTTGGGCAGCCGACAACAAGTCGTTCTGATAGAAGCGCCGGAGGCCCTGCTCGTAGAGGCTCCGCGCAGCCAGCGATGTCGTTGTCACATCGCCTAACGGCTCCGTCGGCGCGGCCAGGTCGAATGCCGCCGCCACGTCGGCCGTCGCACGGTCGGCGAGCTCGGAAATGGAGCGGCCGCTGAACGTGCGGACGTGGTCCGATGCACCGGTGGCCAAATCGACACGCCGCAAGTCGAGGCGAACGCGGTGAGCCGAGTCGGGTCCCGGCGAGAGCACCGCCTCGAGTACCTCACCCGCACCTGCACGCCGCGCCGCCTCGGAGATCGCTGCCGGCGTCGCCGCGCGCGCTCCGAGCTGGCTCATGATGTCGTAGAGCCGCGCGTGACTGACGACGTGGAGTCCCGGAACGCGCGCCAGGTCGGTGGCGAACAAATCGCCGAACGCCCGAACCGCGGATTCCGTATCGGCGCCGCTCGGATCCTGAATCCATCCCACGGCGACCACGGGCGCGCGATGCGGGACGCGCGCCTGCACGAGCAGGGTGGTGGCCACGAAGGCGACCGCGATCGCCGCGGCCCCGGCGAGTGCCGAGCGCAGTATGCGCGCCTTGCGCCGCGACGGATCCACGCGTGGAGGGTTCGGCGACTGTTCCGCCCCGTTAGGCGGAGACGGCGCCACGGCGGCCGGCGGTACGCCGGCAACCGGTTGTACGTTAGCAACCGGTTGTACGTTAGCCACCGGTTGTACGTTAGCAACCGGCTGTGCGCCGGCGACCGTTCGGCAGCGGACCGCATCGACGAGCGCCTGGGTTTCCGCCGAGGGTTCGACTTCCAGTTCCGCGTCGAGGCGGTGGGCAAACTCGGCGTACGCGCGCAGCGCGCCCGCACGGTCGCCCTGACGATCGAACAGGGCGACGAGGCGCTGCAGCGAGCGCTCTTCCGTTGGCGCGAGGTGCACGGCGAATCGTGCCCAACGCACGGCTTCGGACGCGTGGCCCGCTCGTTCGGCGTCGTCGGCCAAGGTCCAGGCAGCGTCGATCGCCCGTCGTTCGAGTTGCGCCCGCGTGGCGTCGATCCACTGCTCGAGCTCTGCCGACGCGTCGGCCACGAAAAACCCGTTGAGGAACCGGCCGCGGTAGAGCGCGAGGGCCTCATTGACGCGGCCGTCGTCGAGCAGGTCGATGAAGGTACGCACGTCCGACCGCAACGCGCCGGAGTCGATCGCGATCTCTTCCGCTCCGCGATTCGTGACCACCTGCGCGCCCAACGAGCGCCTGAGAAAGTACAGCGACTGGCGCAGAGCCTGGCGCGCTTGAGCCTGGTTGAGCTCGGGCCAGAAGAGCGAGAACAGACGATCGCGGCGCTGCGGTCCGTTCGCCGACTCGACGGACAGGTACGCCAGAACCGCCAGGCGCTTCGGTTGGGCGAGGACGGACTGGAACTCTCGCCCGTCCGGCGCGCGCAGCGCCAGCGTTCCCAACATGTCGAGTTGAATCATCGGTGTTCCCGGCAGGGCATCTCTACATTGCGCTCGCCCAGCGCCATAAACAAGGACTCTTGTTGGGCCGCCGGACCTCGCGCGCTGGGGCGGCGCGAGCGGCCCGCGGGGTGCTCAGAGCCGTGACGCCGGGGGGCCCGCGGGTGTCACGAAAAATTCCGACCGCGGCGCCGCGTCCGGGAACGCCGCGCGATAGTCGCGCGCCCAACGGCGCACGAACTCCTCGCTCTGCGCGCGCTCGACCATCGCCCACACACTGCCGCCAAATCCGGCGCCGAACGCCGACGCCGCGATCGCCCCGATCGCGAGGGCGCGTCGTACGAGGCCGACCGACTCCGGAATCTGGTTGTGCAGCGCGCGCTCGGCGCCTAACTGAGAGCGGGCGACCTCCGCTCCGAACGCCGGCAGGTCGCCGCGCGAGAGCGCGTCGGCGGCGGCCGGGATGATGTCGTTGGTTTCCGTGTCGAACTGCTCGACGCGTTCGACCAGTGACTCGGGCGCGTATGCCGCGCCGCGCGCATTGCCTAACGCAGCGAGCACGCGTGCGCGTGCATCGGGCGAGGACGCGAGCGCGGCGCCCATCGACGCGTCCGTGCGTCCGGTGGCCGCGCGCCAGCACTCGAGTGCGGCCGTAAGGCGACGCGAGACGTCGTTGTACCGGTGGAGCATCGCGCCCGTCTTCTCGGCGTGCACGCCGCTGGCGGCCACGACGAACGTCACGTGAGGCGGCAGCGCGATGGCGCGCTCGAACGTGACCGGGCAGAAGCGATACTGGACGAGTGCGTTGGGCCGCGCCGCGAGAATGGCCGTGTGGTCCTCGCTGCCGCCGAACGTACCCACGCCTGCACTGCCCGAGAGCGGACCGAAATCGAGCCCGTTCTCGACGGCGCCGAGGTAGCCGGCGAGGTCGTCGGTCGTTGGGATCGCCTCGCGGTAGGCCGGCCGGTCGTCGAGCCCGTTCGCCGCGCCTAACGCCAGAAACGTCATCACGACCAGGGCGCTCGAGCTGCTCACGCCGGCGGCGTGTGGGATGTCGCTCCAGAAGACGATGTCGGCGCCGCGCAGTGGTGCGCCGAAGTTGGCCGCGATCCGCCGCGCGACCGTGATCGGATAGTTGGACCATGTGCCCGGCGCCGGCGGCAGATCGGCGGCCAGCTCGAACTCCGCGGTGGCGCCGAGCTTCGCGTCGCGCACGCGGACCCGCGCTGCGTTAGGCGTGCCGTGTGTGCGCGGCCGGACGAGCGCCGAGATCCCGCGGTCGACCGCGCAGAGGAGGCTCCGTCCGCCGCCGTAGTCGGTGTGCTTGCCCAGCACTTCGATGCGGCCCGGCACCCAGAAGGCCGTTGGAGGCTCATCGCCGGCGTGCGCGCCGAGTGCGGCGAGCTCGCGCTCGAGGAGGTCGAAGGTCGGGGTGCCGCGTAGCGTCGCCGGCGCGCGCGCGTCAGGCATGCATCACGACGTGCCCCCAGCGCGTGCGCAGTGCTCCGAGCACGCCATCCGCTTCCAACGCGGCGAGCGCCGAGTCGATCGCCCCGCGGAGCACGTCATTCCCCTTTCGCACCATGATGGCGTAGGCGGCGTCGGTCTCCGGGAGGATCCCGCCTAACTGCAGGCCCCTGACGACCCTCACGAAATGGGCCGCTATAGGCGCATCGTCGACGATTGCGTCGAGGCTGCCAGCGGCCAGTGCGGCGTACAACTCGTCGTTGAATTCCGTGAGCGCCGCCGGCTCCACGACCACGTGGTTGCGCACGTATTCCTCGGCCGTCGTGCCGCGCCGGACACCGACACGCCGGCCCTCGAGGCGAGTCCCGGCGCGGTCGCCGGCGCGCGTGACCACTGCCAGCGTGATGTTCAGGTGCGGAGCGCAGAAGTCCACCGTGCGCGCGCGTTCGGCGGTGACGGTGGCCGCGCTGCACACGGCGTCGACACGACCGGCGGCAAGGTCGCCGACGATGACGCTCCAGTATGCGCGCCGGTACTCGAGTGTCACGCAGAGGCGGAGCGCCAGCGCTTCGAGCAGGTCCACCTCGTATCCGCGAAAGTCGCCCGCTGCGGGGCTGCCCTGCTGCAGCGGCACCGGCGGTGCATCGTCGATGCCGACGAGCAACACACGCTCCGTTAGCGCAGGCACCCTCCCTGTCATTCCGAGCGGTCGTTAGGCGGTTGATGAGCTTCTGCTGCGGGCGATATTCGTTCGCCGCGGCTGAAGCGATCAACAGCAAAGCCGATGATCAGAGCTACACCAAATGCCGGCACGCCGGTCGCGATCGGCCACAGCCCAAGCGAGAGCACGGCTCCGTGCATGAGATGTGGCTGTCCCCAATGCGTGCGCACCGGGCCGAGGGCGGCGACGCCGAATGCGCCAAGACCAACGCCTAACGCGACTCGCAGCGCCACACGCGACGCCGGCAATCGTCGAGCACGCTCGATTACCAAGTGAAGAACGAACACCGCCAGGCTGAGTAGCCATGCGGCGAGCCGCCACCATTTTACTCCAGCAGGTGACGATGCAGCGCCCGCGAGGTAGGCGGTGCCAATGCCGACAATAACGTATGCGGCGCCCGCGATCAGGATGTTCAATGTCGGCTCAGCGTGCTCGGTATGCCGCCACCACCGCCGCCAACGAAAGGGCGAGGAGCAGCGGGTAAATGAGGAGCAGATCGACCCGAATGTTGCACTCGCCGGAGCAGAGGATGCGGCGCGCCATCGCAGTCTCGTATACGGCGTAGACCAGCCAGGCGATGGCCGCCACGCACACGAGCACTCGGCGCCGGCGATATGCCGCCACGCCAAAGACCGCTGCCGGGAGAAGTGCCAGCCATGGATACGCGATGAAGATGCCGATGAGCTGCTCCCGTGTCCGAGGATCAACGATCGTTAGACGCCTGGCCGGGATCGATGGACGCCGCAACCGTCAAACACACGGCAATCGCGCCCGAGAAAACAATGGGCAGGCTGAAGAGAAATAGACAGCTCACAATCGTAAGAGCGACGAAGCACAGCGCGAAGGACCATACCGTAGCGCGCATGTTTGCCAGTGTTTCTGCCGGAAGACCCCCCAACTGCCACGCCAATGCGGCCGCGAAGAAGTAAAACACGCCAACCGAGAAACCCGCGGCGAGGAAGAGATCCCAGTATGTCCGGCTGAACCCCTGCACATCGAAATGGCGCGACTGCATGAACCCGAGCACCGGTTCAACGCCCCATGTTGGACTCGACTGGCGGAAACCCACCGTGTGAGCGATCCCGAACAACACCAGGAGGACCGCGGCAATTCGATAGAAGAGAGAAGGCTTCATGATCACGCGTGCTTCTTCCAGACCTGTTTCGCTGTACTATGGAGTGCGTGGGGTCGAAATGCCAGCGATCTCTCCGACGCACGCGCGGACGATCGCAGCGCACATCCTCTATGGGTGCCTAACGGACTGCGAGCGGCAGCGTCGTTCGCACAATGAACAGGGCCCCGGCAACGTGCCGGGGCCTGTTCACTGCGGATGACCTGGTGCGCTGCGGGCCGGGAGCAGTCTCCCGGTCCCTCGTCACATTACTGCCGCAGATCGAAGTCAGTCGTCGCCAGGACGATCCCCTTGTAGGACACAGTGGTCTTCCAGGTGCCCGTTGCCCACGTCTTCACCGTCTGCAGGTTGAAGATGTACTGACCGGCGTCCGGGTCGTAGCGCCAGGTCGTCGAGCCGGCCGAGTTGTCGTTGACCTCGATGTCTTCGCCTTCAACGGTGCCGTCCAACTGGTTGATCACCAAGCGGAGGTCCGGCGCCAGGTCGGTCGCGGGCGTCCCGTCGGCGTACGTTGGCGGCAGGAACTTGTGCGGAATGGTGGACCCGCGCTTGTGCGTGCTGAACGGCGCGGTCATGCGCAGCGGCGTTAGGAAGCCGGCGCCGTTGACGTTGAGTCCCACGAAGACGTCGAAGGTGCTCGGCACACTCTCGTTGCCTCTGGCGTCTTTGGCGGTACACGAGACCGTTGTCGTGCTGCCGATCCCGAGCACCGTGCCCGCCACATAGTCGCAGTTGAAGGTCGACGGCTCGGACACGTGACCGACGTCCTCGACAGTGATGCCGAGCGATGAGATGTCGAGCGTTGCGCCGTTGATATCGACGGCGATGATCGTGACCGTGCCGGTAGGGAAGTTCGTGAAGAAGGCCGGCGTCGTGTCTACGACGGTTATGTGGAAGCTGCCAGTGGTCGTGAGTCCGCCGGCGTCAGTCACCTGGCACGTCACGGTCGTCGCGCCGAGGGGGAACGTATCGCCACTGTTGTGATCACAGGTCACGGCCGACGTCAGGTCACCATCCTGGAGATCAGTGGCCGTGACGGTGAACGTCACCGTGGCGCCTGCACTGCTGGTGGCCTCGACGTTATCGATGTCGTCGGGGAGAACGAGCGTCGGAGGCGTGTTCACCACGGCGCAGGGGTTGAATGCCACGTTGATCGTGACGGCGGCGTTGTTGATTTGCAGTGCCGGATTTCCCGTCGTGTGAAGATTGAACGGTGCGATGGAAAACGCGGATGTGCCCGTGCCGATGTCACTCGCGTTGACCACAGTGACCGTCACCGGATATGTCGTCGTAGTCCCACCACCCTGCGCAGGGACGTTGACGGTGGTCGGCACCGAACCAGTCCAGGTGGTGCCATCGAATTGCCACTGGGTGTTGACCGAGAAGCTGGCGGCGTTGGCCTGGTTGTTCCTAACCGTGTACGTCACGACGATCACTTGTGACGCGGTCGCGGAGCAACTCTGCGGGGTGAGACTCAGGGGTGTGGTGATCGATCCGCCCATGCTCGCCGCTGCGGTGGCCACGGACAACGGGTGCAGCTTGGGCTGCGAGGCCCGGGTCGGCGCCGGTGCCGGAGCGCCCGGCGTGATCACGACCTCGCGCAACGGCGCGCTGGCATTCGACGCGTCGGTCGGACTGCTACTGCAGGCGGCCGCAAATGCCAGTGCGACCAGGAGAGGAACAACGTGGTACCTCATGGCTACTGTCTCCACTGACAGGGCTCCGGCGTCGGCGCCGGGCTTTCCTACTTCGGCGGCCAAGGCGGTCTCTCGACTGGAGACCCGAGGCTTTGCGGACCGGCCTCGCGACCGGGGTGCCTTTGTCGGTGGGAGTTGGATCGAACGGGCGTACCGTGCTTCAAGCCACTCCGCGACGGAAAGGCGTGCGGGTGACTCGATTTCGGCGGGCCTGAGCGGCGTTGGGCAAGAACACAGCCCCTGCAACGCGCGGCTCGGCCATCGGTTTGTCGAACGGTCAGGGGAAGGCGATCAAGCAACGATCGCTCATGACGTTAGGCGGTATGTGCGCGAGCGTTGCCTTTCGTAGCTAAGGCGCGCACAGGGTCCAAGGGCGTTAGCGAGCTGTGCAGGTGGCGGAATGGCGCTGCGGTGTTGGTGCAACCACACAGCATGCCGCACTCACATCGAGCCTAGTACTTCCAGGCGCCCGCGTTCGCGCCCCGCGGCGCGTGCTTCGTGATCCCCGCCGCCATCTCCTCGACCAACTCGGCGTTGGTCACATGCTGCCATCCATGTCCTTTTTCTGGTCGCCCGTAGCGGAAGACGCCGGGCACGTGCGGAGCGATCGATGTGCCCAGTCTTCTTGTCCCGCAGCGGTTCGGGATAGCCATCGGCGCCGACGGGAGCGTACACGGATTCCCACGCCTCAAACTGCGGTGTTAGCGGCCGGGACTCGCGCGTGACGCGTCGGCGTGAGGGAAGTGCCCGGTGCAGCGCCGAATGCGACGAGGGCGAGGGCGAGCCTGAGACTGCGCATGACGTGCGGCTCCGAGGCTGGAGGACGGCGGGAGCATAGCGTCTGTCGCGGACGGGACCGAACCCAATCACCCTCTATGTTGCGAGCTGATCGACGCGAGTGGCCGCGTCATGCGCACGATCGGGAGCGCGACACCGTCGGGCAAGATCACGGACGAGCGCTCGTGCGCCACGAATCCGAGGGCAGCGTACAGCGGCTCACCGGGGAGAGTGGCCGCGAGCTCCAGGCTGTGGAAGCCGGCTGCGGCGGCGGCGCCCGCGCAGGTGGCGAGGAGGCGAGTGGCGAGACCGCGCCGAGCCCAATCCGGATGCACGAAGAACGCGCGGATGCGCGCGGGCAAGGTCGCGGGATCGAGGATGAGGTCTGGGCCGGTTTTGTGTTGGTCGCCACCGTAGAGGGTCGCGCGGCGGCTCCAGCCGCCGCACGCGACGGGGCCGGTTAGGCCGTCGATCACGTAGTAGGTTTGGTCGGCGATCAGTTGGGAGTCGACGCCGAAGACGAAGCGGAGTCCGCTTTCGATTTGCTCGGGCGTGTAGAAGCCGACACTGAGCGTGCGCACCGACGTGGCGATCAATACGTCGAGGGCGGGAATGTCCGCGGCCGACGCCAGGCGTACGGAGATCATCTCGTCCCTGTCGCTCGGCTGCGCCTGCCTAACGGGCGCATGCTCACACGGAAATTCGGCGATGACCTCGATGCGGCCGATGATGTGCCGGTTGAACTCGTCCAGTTCCTCCGCCGGCACCCACAACTCCGGGTGCTGCCGCGCACCGGCCATCCGCACCGGGTACCGGGCTGCGAACGCCGCGTCGACTTGAAACCGAGTTACGAACCCTGCGTAGCCTGAGGCCTCATCTCTCGTGTTCCAGTCCCGCGCGATTTCGATCGCGTATGCCTCCGTCAGCACTGGGTAGAAGATGGGTTGGAACGGAAGACGCGGCGGGAAGGCGCGGAATTCCGCGGCAGCGATGAGAGCGAGTTCCTGCGCACCGACCGGGCGGAAGAGCGTGAGCGTCTCGCGCATCGACGGAACATAGGCGAGCCGAGCGGGCAGCGCCACGCGGAGGCTCATTCACTAGCTAACGATACTGCGTTGAGCGCGAACGAGAGGGACGCCAAGCCACCAACTCCTTCGTCCAAAGTGACACGACCGGTTAGGCATCGTACCAGGCTGGGAGTCTTCTGGCAGATGACTGTCCGGAGGCTGGAGATTCTGCCGCGTCGTTAAAGCTTCCTGTTATGCGCGCCTCACAGGTCTCATCGTCTGCGACGCCCTCGGCAATCCAATGCCGGAGCCGTTGCTCCACTGCGTCCGGGTCAGCCCGCGGCTCGAGATCGTACGCGCTCAACCGCTCAAGGCGAGGACTTGGCGACCGGTGCCGAACGCCAGAACGTGGGATCCGTCGCCACCCACGCCGGCGTCGGCATGCTCCAGTTAGGACGGATCGCGAAAACACGAGTCCGTGTGCCGCCGTCCAACGCTTGTGCCCCGGGCAGCGTGCGGATCGGGCGCAGGATATACAGCGTCGAATCGGCCATCATCCACACCGAGCCTTTGACAGGTCGAGGATCCCGCGTGACGGTGACCTCGATGAAGCGCGCGCCAGCCACGGACCAGGTGGGGCCACGGCTCAGATCGCGGCGATATATCGCGAAGCCCTGAATGGGTGCGCCAATGAGCGCGGCTTTGCGTTGGGCGACGCCAGCCAGCGCCGTCGCGAGTGCGCGATCAGTCGCGTAGGCCTTGGCGACGCGGATGGTATCAGCCGCCGTCGCGAACGTGTTCAACCACCACGCCTCGTGCGGGCCGCTCAAGCTCTCGAGGCCAATGTACGGATGCGGACAGCGGAAATCGGCACAGATCTGCGCGCCGTCATTTTCGATGACCCGATAGATCGAATCGACGCCTTGCTTGAGCGAGTCCCGATAGACGTAGAGAAACTCGGGTGCCTGTTCCTGGCTGTGCAGCGGCGACGGAAGCAATAGGAACAGTAGAATGAGCGACCGCATGGTGACGGGGTGAGTGACTGGTTCGCTGCCTAACGCATTGTCAGGCGGTTTCTCGTGAGGTGGGATCGTTCACGAGCGATCGAGCACGCGCTTCCCGCAATGACCTCCAACACCTGGGTCCCATAGTCCTATGTTCGACCGCGACAAATTGTTCAAACCGACATAGACGCTCATTCTCGGTGTTGCTCAGGTGATTTGCCACAAGTCATTCGTTCAACGAATGCGGCTCCCCCCGTATCGATCCACCGCCCGCGCGATTCTGATCGTCGGCGCGCTCCTGGCGCTCATCCCGGGAATCATTCCCGAGGTGCGCGCTAACGGCACGCTGGAGTTCGCGCACGCCTGGACGTGGACCGCAATCATCGCCGTGCTCGCCCTTGCGCCGTACGCGGCGGTGTTCGTTCTGTCGTCGTCTACACAATCCGAGACGAACCGCCGGCTGGCGCGAGGAATCGCCCTCGTGACTCCCCTGGCAGCGTTCATTGCGCTCGGCCTCTCGCTGGTGCTGGCGCTCTACGTCCTCCTGTTCGGAGGACACGCTGTGCTGACCGTACAAATCGCGAGCTGCATCCTGCTGATCGCACTGAATGCGGTGATGCTATGTGGTGTATTGCGCGCCGGCGGGCAAGTGGACGGGGTGGTCGTCGCCGGCGTCGCGGCCGCCTTCATCTTTGCGTCGCTTGGAACCAGACTCGTGATGCGCGTCGAGGCATCGGCGGCGAACGGTGTGCAGACCCATCATCGAGACACCTACGCCGCCGAGCAGACGGCCATGGGAGCGCTCCGCCAGTTGGCCGTCTGTGCGAGCACGTATCGAATGTCGCGCGGTGCGCAGCTGCCATCGAATCTTCCGGCCTTCGTTTCGACGACGGGATGCGACGCCCAGCTCGCGTCACCGTCCGCCGTGCCCATGTATGCGATCACCGTCGCCGTCGATCCGGCCGACACCGTAAACGCCGGTGCGACGATGGGATGCCAGTTCACCGCGGCGTTCACCGGCAAACTACTCGGCGATCGTGCGCAGCAACCCGATGGCCGTACCTTGTGGTCGACATGTGCGGGTCAGCTCTACGCGCATGAGCTGGGGCAACCGGCGGGAGAATACCTGCGGGTGAGCCCCGAGTTTCCGTCGGAGATAATACTCTTGTTCTACAACATCGTCCGCACGGCGAACGAATCCGGTGGGCGCTATCCCGTTAGGCTGAGCGAGATTTTGTCGGCGTCGCATCTCAAGAATCGGCGATACGCGTACGACGCGAACATTTTAGGCGCGCAACAGCGAGCCGATCTCGATAGCAACCTATTTCGAACCAGCGGTTACGTGGCGCGGTACGTCGCGGGCACGAACGACTTTCACATCGAGGTGCGGTGCGAGACGTACGGGCCGGCATGCATGCGCGCGTACTTCGTCGAGGCATCCGGAGTCGTACACGCGACGGGTGAGCCGCGAGCCGCGCGTGCCACCGATCCGCTGGCCGAGCGTTGCGAATTCGCCAATGTGTGGTGCGACGCGAAACCGGAATCACTGTGGAGACCGCGGGCTGACTCCGATTCGATATAAGGCCCCGGGGCAGCTGCGCGCGAATCACGTACGCGCGCACGCGAAACCAATTCACTCGAATGGGACGGGTTTTTCGACTCGCTTGTTGTAGATCCCGTCGAACTTCTCATCAATGTAGTACTCCAATGCATCTCCCGGCTTTGCATCCAACGGGGGGATCACACATTGAACTTTGAGACCATCAGCCGACTCGGCTATCGGCATCATGGGAACAGTGGAATAGCGATCACTTCCAGCAATTCTATAGTGACACTGAATATCCGTGTAGCGCTTCGATAATTTCCCGACTCCAGCTCCCCAAACCCGCAGCTCCATCGTCAGTGGAGTAGGGTGTCCAATACGAATTGACTTGGGAGGAATATGGACACTCCCTCCCCCGCCCGCGCACGCACCGAGAGCGACGAACGTTAGTGCACGAACGATTTTGTTCACCGTTGCGTGGGTCGCCTAACGCCCGATGTCACTTGGGTGGTTGCCACAACTCGACCTTGTTTCCCTCGGGATCGATGACCCAGGCAAACGTGCCGTACTCGGAGTCATCGATCTTGTCGAGGACATTGCAGCCCTCTGCTCGGAGCGCCGTGACAAGAGCGTGAAGATCTTCAACGCGGTAGTTGACCATGAACGACGCGCTGCTTGGAGCAAACTGCTTGCTTTCCTCCGGAGCGACCAGCCAGGCGGTCGTTCCGCCGGTGGGTTTGCCATCCGAGTCGACCCAGTCGAACGCCGCACCGCCCCACGGCTGGACATCGATGCCGAGATGAGTTTTGTACCAACCCTGCAGCGCAGGCGCATCCTTTGCCTTGAAGAAGATGCCGCCGATGCCGGTGACCCGCTTCATGTGAACCTCCGGTGTCCGGTGGTGTGGGGAGGCGCGCGAGGTGATCGCGCCCGATCGTGTGACCATCGGCCTGCCTGTACTAGATCGGGGTGGAGCGTCAACATGTAAGCCGCCGCATCGCGACGCGCGCCCGCGATCGCGTCGGCGTGCGACGGTGTCGGCGGTGCCTCGCAGAAGTCGTGCATGCGTTCAGCAACAATGCTCACTGATCCGCGGCCGAACGAGCAATTTGCTCCGCCGCATCGATGACCGTGAGTAGACCCGGACCATTGATGAGGCTCGAGACGTCGCCCGCGGTGTGGTAGTCATGATGCTCACCAGTCGTGAGAAACGCCACTGCAACACCAGCGGCCTCAAAGCTTGCGTGATCCGATCGCCCGTCGTCTCTGACGAAATTCGCGCGAAGTCCGGCGGCGCGGACCAGACTATCGATGCGCGAGTGCATGATGGACCGGCCCGGTACCCCTTCGATTAGTAAGCGATTGCCACTAAGCCGACCAATCATGTCGAGGTTCAGCATGAAGGTGATGTCCGCCGCGGGGAACAGCGCTGCCACTACGAACGCGCGCGAGCCCAAGAGACCATCTTCTTCGGCATCGAAGTTGAGCACCAAAATGGAGCGACGAGGTGGCCGACGACTCAACCGATCTGCCAATTCGAGGACGGCCGCCGTTCCAGAGGCATTGTCATCGGCGCCTGGGCGAAGAGCGTGGCCGATTTCGGGATCGCGCGCATGGCGTGAGGAATAGCCGAGATGGTCAAAGTGGGCTCCAATCACGACGTATTGTTTGCGAAGCTCGGGATCGCGTCCATCGATAACGGCGCCCACGTTGTGTCTGACGCCGTCACGGGTCGCGAAGAACTGGTAGTACGTCTCCGGGCAATTGCTTACCGTCGCGCACGCGCGATGGAATGCCGGGCGGAGATGCAGTGCTTGATACCGGCGGGCGATGTAAGCGGCGGCGGAGTCATCTCCAGGCGAGCCGGCCTCGCGACCGCCGAAGGCGGAGCTGGCGAGGATCGTGACGTCGGCGAGCGGCCCCGATGCTGGGCTCGGCGCGAGTGCCGGCTGACATGCAGTGGCGAGAAGGACTCCGCCGAAAGCTAGGAGCGCACGCCAACATGGAAACTCTATCTGCCTAACGCTCAAGCTCAGCCTGGGCGCACGGCTTCGTAAATAAGAACCTCGACGCCGTCCCCAACGACCCTGGACGACCGCAGTCGCATGCGCTTCTTCTTTGTGGTGCTTCCAAAGAGGCGCTTCCCTTTCCCGAGGACCACCGGATAGACCATCAGCCGGAGCTCGTCCAGGAGATCATGCTCGAGCAGTCCCTGCACCAGCATCGGGCTGCCGTGAACGACGATTGGTCCGCCGTGCCGCTCGCGCACGCGACCGACTTCCTGCACGAGATTACCGCGGAGGACCGTCGTGTTGCTCCATTCGGGCGTGCCGAGCGTCGAGGAGACGACGTACTTGGGCATGCGGTTGAATTTGTCGGCGAACTCTCCCTCCCTCCCAGGCCAGGCGGCGGCGAATCCCTCATACGTCTTGCGTCCGAGCAAGAGTGCGTCCGTCTCGAGGGTTTCGTCGAGCTTCAGCTTATTGCCCTCGTCTCCGCGATCGATCTCGCACGACCATCCGCCGTACTCGAAGTCCTCGCCTCCGCCCGGTGCCTCGACGACTCCATCAAGCGAGACGAATTCGGTTGCGATGATCCTTCCCATAGGGCCCCCTCCGTGAATAGTCGGTAGCAGTGCTCACCGAGGCGACGAACGAGGGACCCGTAGATCGACAAGAGGCAGGGGTTGCTTTCGTTGCTTCGCGAGCCCTGGCGCCGAACAATCGCTCATCCTCGGCGACTCACTGGTCGCGTCGAGGGCCAACCCCGACGAGCCGGGATTAGTGGGTAGCGCAGGTGTGTCACGCCGACGCCCGGGATTACTGTCGGGTTGCCAAGGACGGATGGCGTGCCAACGAGGTGATCAAAGAGTCGAATGCCGGAGCCAAGAAGAACCGCCGCGATGTCGACGTGAATTTCGTCGAGCAGGCCGGCATTCAGGAGTTGCTGGATGGTGTCAGCGCCGTGGACCCCAACGGATTTTCCGGCAGCGGCGGCTTTGGCTTGCCTAACGGCGCTTTCGATGCCGTCGGTCACGAAGTGGACAGTCGAGTTGGGCCGCGGCCATCCGGCGGGGACATGGTGGGTGAGGACGAAGGCCGGTCCCCACGCGTGATTTCCGCCCCAGCCTTCGGCGACGTCGAACGTGCGTCGACCGGTGAGCATAGCACCAAGTCCGGAGGTGAGACCGCGAAGGTGCTCGGCGCTCGGCCCCGACACCTTGAACGTCATGGGGTCTGACCCTCCGGTCTGGAATTCGACGTCTCCCGAGGTGAAGTACCAGTCGAGCACTTCGGCCACGCCATCGTCGGGGTCGGCGACGTAGCCGTCGAGCGACATGGACATGATTGCGATAACCTTCGACATCGCGATGTTCCTTTCAAGCAGTGGAGACTGCGTTCACGGGGATCGCACGGATACTACGACACAGTACTACGGAATCGACATTGCGACGCACTGGAGGCGCGGACACCGAGAGGGATTCTTGGTCGAGCGCCCGTCGCCGCTGTGTTACAGCTCCATCAGGTCCCTCCCGACGATGACACGGCCACCGAAATGCTTGCGGGCTGCGTCGCTCCACATCGCCTCAGTGACCGACGGGTCCTCGCTCGGAATGAGATGCGAGAGCACCAGCGTGCCCACTTGCGCCTCTGCCGCAATGCGGCCGGCCTCCTCCGCCGTCGTGTGGTGCGAGAGGATACTCCGCCGCAGATCCGACGCGTTAGGCACGCGCGCGACGAGCCGGTCGACGGCCGCGGCATCGAACAGCGCCTCGTGCACCAGGACGTCCGCGTTCCGCGCGAGCGCCACCAAGCTCTCGCTCGGCGTGGTGTCACCGGAGACAACAATCGAGCGGTCCTCGGCGTCGAACCGGTAGGCGAACGCGGGGACCATCGGCGGATGGTGCACGACTGCTGCGGTCACGCGCACATTCTCGTCGTGCATCACCGGGCCGCCGACGCGCACGTCATGGGAGTGCACCAGCGGCCGAAGTGGTACCCGCCCTTCGTCGACCGTCCGGGCGCGGATGTCCGTCGCACTCATCTCGAAGAACAGGTCCGTCATGCGCTCCAGCGGCGGCGGGCCCCAACCATCCACCCGGGTGCTCAGCCCGGCGGCCCACGCGAGCAGGATCAGGTTGCCGTAGTCGGCGTTGTGGTCGGAATGGTGGTGTGTGATGAAGA
>Ga0134126_10004762_pt1 | contig 16964 bp, 14 predicted proteins | sample KB31752_FD_96881 | JGI IMG/M metagenome (GOLD analysis project Ga0134126, IMG submission 96881) | Terrestrial soil microbial communities with excess Nitrogen fertilizer from Kellogg Biological Station, Michigan, USA - KB3-175-2 | ecosystem: Environmental > Terrestrial > Soil > Unclassified ...
CCGCCAGGAGGGGGGTGCGGTGCATGCCGCCGAAGGCTATGCGCGCTCGACCGGCAAGGTCGGCGTGATGCTCGTCACCTCCGGCCCCGGCGCCACCAACGCCATCACCGCGCTGGCCGATGCGCTGATGGATTCGATTCCGCTCGTCTGCATCACCGGCCAGGTGCCGACGCATCTCATCGGCTCCGACGCCTTCCAGGAATGCGACACCACCGGCATCACCCGCAACTGCACCAAGCACAATTACCTGGTGCGCCGCATCGAGGATCTGCCGCGCATCCTGCACGAGGCGTTCTATGTCGCCTCGCAAGGGCGGCCGGGGCCGGTGGTCATCGACGTGCCGAAGGATATCCAATTCGCTACCGGGGCCTATCACTTCCCGCGCAATATCCAGCACAAGACCTATCAGCCGAGGCTGAAGGGCGACCAGGACAAGATCAAGCAAGCCATCGAGATGATGACGAGAGCCAAGCGACCGGTGTTCTATACCGGCGGCGGCGTCATCAACTCCGGGCCGAACGCCGCGACGCTGTTGCGCGAACTGGTGAAGTTGACCGGCTTCCCCATCACCTCGACGCTGATGGGCCTGGGCGCCTATCCGGCCTCGGACAAACACTGGCTTGGCATGCTCGGCATGCACGGCTCGTTCGAAGCCAACAACGCCATGCACGATTGCGATCTGATGATTTGCATCGGCGCCCGCTTCGACGACCGCATCACCGGCAGGCTCGACGCCTTCTCGCCGCACTCCAAGAAGATTCACATCGACATCGACCCGTCCTCGATCAACAAGAACGTCAAGATCGATCTCGGCATCATCGGCGATTGCGCGCATGTGCTGGAGGACATGGTGCGGCTGTGGCGTTCGCTGGCGGCGCGGCCGGAGGCCTCGGCGCTCGCCGATTGGTGGAAGAAGATCAACCATTGGCGCGAGCGCAACTCCTTCGGCTTCCGCAATTCGAAGGAGATCATCAAGCCGCAGCACGCGATCCAGCGGCTCTACGAACTGACCAGAGACCGCGACGTCTATATCACCACCGAAGTCGGCCAGCATCAGATGTGGGCGGCGCAGCATTATCGCTTCGAGGAGCCGAACCGCTGGATGACCTCGGGCGGCCTCGGCACGATGGGCTACGGCCTGCCGGCGGCGATCGGCGTGCAGATGGCGCATCCGAAATCGCTGGTCGTCGACATCGCCGGCGAGGCATCGATCCTGATGAACATCCAGGAGATGTCGACGGCGATCCAGTATCGCCTGCCGGTGAAGATCTTCATCGTCAACAACCAATATATGGGCATGGTGCGCCAGTGGCAGGAACTGCTGCACGGCGGCCGCTATTCCGAGAGCTACACCGATTCGCTGCCCGATTTCGTCAAGCTGGCGGAAGCCTATGGCGCGCGGGGCATCCGCTGCGCCGATCCGGCCAAGCTCGACGCGACGATCCTGGAGATGATCGAGACGCCGGGGCCGGTGGTCTTCGATTGCATCGTCGATCAGAAGGAGAACTGCTTCCCGATGATCCCGTCGGGCAAGGCGCATAACGAGATGCTGCTCGCCGAGTTGGAGGACGACGCCGGCGTCGAACTCGGCAACGTCATCGACGAGCGCGGCAAGATGCTGGTGTAAGACCTGCCGTCTCCGCCATTCCCTCTCCCCGTTCTTCACGGGGAGACGGTGAGGGGCGGCCGCCGCTCCAGCGCCCTTTCCTGAAACACCCCTCGCCCCGACCCTCTCCCCGCAAGCCGGGAGAGGGAGGCGAACCGCCCGGACCGCCCATGTTTAGCCTCGCAGAACTCGAAACCGCCCACGCGCTGGTGCTTCAGACCTTGGCGCCGACGCCGGCTCTGCGCTGGCCGCTGCTCAGTGAGCGGCTCGGCGCCGAGGCGATCGTCAAACATGAGAACCACAACCCGACCGGCGCTTTCAAAGTCCGCGGCGGGCTGACCTTTGTCGACGCGCTGATGCGCCGCGCGCCGGCAACGCGGGCGCTCGTCTGCGCCACGCGCGGCAACCACGGCCAGAGCCTTGCGCTGGCTTGTCGCGGCGCCGGCCTGGCGCCGATCATCTATGTCCCGCACGGCAATTCGATCGAGAAGAATGCGGCGATGCGGGCGCTCGGCGCGCGGCTCGTCGAGCACGGCCGGGATTTCCAGGCGGCGCACGAGGAGGCGGGGCGCTTTGCGGCGCGCGAAGGCCACGCCCTCGTGCCGTCGTTCCATCGCGATCTCGTCAGCGGTGTCGCCACCTATTCGCTGGAGCTTTTGCGCGCCCATCCCGATCTCGATGTCATGTATGTGCCGATCGGTCTCGGCTCCGGCATTTGCGGCGCCATCGCCGCGCGCGACGCACTGGGGTTGCGCACGCAGATTGTTGGCGTGCAGGCCGAGGGCGCGCCGGCCTATGCGCTGTCGTTCGCCGCCGGCCGCGCGGTGACGACCGCCGCCGCCAACACCCACGCCGACGGCATGGCGACCCGCGCCCCCGACCCGGAGGCGCTCGACCTCATCATGCGCCGCGTCGCGCGCATCGTCGTCGTTAGCGACGACGAGATCGCCGCGGCGATCCGCGCCTATTGGACGGACACGCACAATCTCGCCGAAGGGGCGGGCGCGGCGGCGCTCGCCGCGGCTTGCCAAGAGAGAACGCGGCTTGCCGGCCGCAAGATCGGCCTCGTTCTCTCCGGCGGCAACATCGATTTCGAACTCTTTCAACGCTGGATCGCTGGGGAAGCCTGACATGAGCAAAGTCTATCCGCCGTCGCCCTATTCCTCGCCGATCGGCAAGCACAACCCCGAGAGCCACACGCTGTCGGTGCTGGTCGACAACGAACCGGGCGTGCTGGCGCGCGTCGTCGGGCTGTTCTCGGCGCGCTCGTTCAACATCGAGAGCCTGACGGTCGCCGAGGTCGCGCACGAGAACCATCTGTCGCGCATCACCATCGCCACTTCCGGCACGCCAGAGGTGATCGAGCAGGTGCGCCATCAGTTGGAGCGGCTGGTGCCGGTGCATTCCGTCACCGATCTCTCGCACGCCGCGCGCGCCATCGAACGCGAACTGGCGATGGTGAAGGTGCGCGGCAAGGGCGACAACCGGGTCGAGGCGCTTCAACTCGCGGAAGCCTTCCGCGTCAAGGTGATCGACGCGACGACGGAGAGCTTCATCTTCGAGATCACCGGCGCGCCGCGCAAGATCGACGATTTCGTCGATCTGATGCGCCCGATCGGGCTGGTCGAGGTGTCGCGCACCGGGGTGGCGGCGATCTCGCGTGGGCCAGAGCCAATCTGAGGCGCCGCGATCCCGGCGCTATTTGTAGAGTCGATCAAATTCCTCTTGCGATCTGACGACATGGAATTTTCGCGCGAACTCGATCAATTGCTGGTGCGGGTTCCAGTTCGGCGGAGGAGGAGTTCGGCGCGAGTGCCAGGCCATTTTCTTCTCCGTCACCCACCGTCGGCGCCATTCGTCGTAAGAAAATCCCTCGCTATTGTCATGGTAACCGAACTCAAAGCCGCAACAGTGGCAAATCTCATGGGAGCCTGCCTCGGAACTTGAACGTGGCGGCTCTTTCAGGTCGGGGTAACCGCATATCGGACAGAAGAATCTTGACGGGTAATTCACGGAGTTGTTGGTCTTTCCATCTATTGTGTACTTTCCGATTCGCGCGGGCCGGAGCCGATTTGGGGGTGACCTACGGGTCTTCAGGGACGCCGCCGGGCGGATCGGCGCGAGGCTGGACTTTCGCCAGGCGGCGTAATTGTTCGGCTGGGTTCCAGTTCGGTGGCGGGCCGTGGCGGGTGGACCAGGCCAATTTCTTCTCCATTATCCAGCGCCGGCGCCATTCGTCGTAAGTGAACCCCTTGTCGCCATCGGTATAGCCGAATTGAAAACCGCAGCAGGGACAAATCTCGTGCGACGGCCCCCCAGAACTTGAGCGCGGAGGGTGCTCCAAGCCTGGATAACCGCATATTGGACACATGAACCGCGACCAGCTATCCATAGCGTCCTCTTCTGTCTTTACTAGATCTAAGATTTCCATATTTTTTACACGAAATCCTGGTTGGTCATTGAAATAATTCTTAGATGTTGGTTTATAAAATGTAATCGTTTTTCCGTCAATAGTGTACATTCCGAATGTATTCGTCTTTGGTTCGTATATATATTCCGATCCATCGGGCTGGACCTTCCGTTGGTAGCCCATCCTCAGCTTCCATATAAAATTTGTTGGCTAGGCCAGCATAATCTTCCTCGTTTCTCGCGCCGAAATCGTCGCCATGATCGTCGAAATGTCGGTCAAGAGACTGTTGGTTCACCCACGTATCCGATGCGGTGGCGCTCAAATAGGTCTGTTCCGGCAGATCGGGAATTCGTATCCAAGGGGGACCGAGTGTGACTCCGGACCCGGGTGGAAGCTCCTGCGTTTTCCCGGTATCCGGATTGAAATAAGTCCCGCCTTCGTCTTGTTCGCGCTGCTCCTAGGGGAACGGCTCATCCACTTCAGCGGCGACATGAATAATCGACGCGCCCTCGACGCCGCCCGGCTTGGCGGGCGAAGCGGCTTCCGATCCGCTCTCTGTCCCGCTGCCGCCGGTCGGCGCGAATCAACCCGGATTGGGTGGCGCTCCCGCTCTGGGGTGTTTCGCTGGGTCCCAATCCTTTCCGATCCAGCCTGCTTCGGCGAGCGCGCTGAATTTTCGTAGCGCGCCACCGCCTTCTGTCTCGAAAGATTGCGGATCGGGCAGCTTCAACAGCAATGTCGCGATTTGGGCGCGCGCGATGTCGCCCTGATTGAGCGCGTCCGCGACAGCGGCGAGGCCGCGCAATTTCAATGAAACATCGATGGGAATCGCGAAAATCGAGGTCAGCGCGCTTGTGATTTCCGATGCCGGTCGCGGCCGCCAGCCAATGGCCTCCTCTTTGACCAGAAGCGGGACATTGGCCACGCGCGGCCCTTGTGCATCGCACTCAACGCTGCCAACCCGAAGCCGGAAGATGCGCTCTTCGTCCAACATTTGGCGTCCATAGATCTCGCAGAACGCCCTGTTGTGAACAAAAAGAGAACATAAGTCAAGAATTTTTGCCCCTCCAGTCTCAATTCTCGTCTCGGCCCTTCCCGATCCTGAGCAGTGTGAACATCGCCAGCGGCGGCAGTTCTCGCCGCTCGATCAGCCGCGCCTCCGGCCGCCCGGCAAGCCAATCGCCGACGGCGGAATAGGGGAAGCGCGGGCGCCAGCCGAGCCAATGGGCGGCGCTCTCCATCGCCGTCTCGACGCCGACCCGCCAGCCTTTCTCGGCGGCGAAATGGCTCATCACCACCAGTTCGCCCCCCGGTCGCACTACGCGCCACATCTCGTCGAGCGCTTGCGCGGGGTCCGGCACGACGCTCATCACATAGGGGGCGAGCGCAGCGTCGAAGACGGCGTCGCCGAAGCCGAGCGCCTGGGCGTCCATCTCGATCAGCGCCTTGACCTGGGCGAGCCCGAGCCGCGCCACGCGCTTGCGCGCGACATCGAGCATCGCCGGGCTGAGGTCGACGCCGGTGACGCCGGTGGTCGCCGGCAGCAGCGGCAGTTCAAGGCCGGTGCCGACGCCGACGACGAGAATTTCTCCGCCCGGGCCGGTTGCTCGGGCGGCAGCCTCCGCCGCCGCCCGCCGTCCGGGCTGGAACGGCAGGTTGAAGATCAGGTCGTAGACCGGCGCCCAACGATCATAAGCTGCGTCGGAGGCCCGCTGGTCCAGAGGACGGGCGGCCGTACTCATCGAAATTTCCCCTGACTCCATAACATCGCGATATATGCGTCATTTGCAAGACGTCTCAGGGGCGTTTTTGTTTCACCGCGTCCTCAAGCCGCATCTTGGCCGAGCCGGGGGCGAGCGGCTTCTGCTGGCTCGGATGCGGCGCCCAGCCGGCAAGCCAAAGGATTTCAAAGGTCGCGCGCACGCGGCCGTCGGCGTCGGCGAAGCGCTCGGCATAGGTTTGCGCGGCGCGCAAAAATAACTCGCGCGGCGCGAAACGGCGCGAGCGTTCGATCAGCGGATTGGTCGCCCCGAAGGCGCGCAGATCCCGCATCAGGGCGAACATGTCGGCATAGCGCACTGTGAAGCGGTCGCTGTCGACGACCGGCAGCGCGAAGCCGGCGCGCTGGAGCAGGCCGCCGAGAGCGCGCGCGTCGGCAAACGGGATGACGCGCGGGCTGGCGCCGCCGGTCAGTTCGCTCTCGGCAGCGAGCAGGCTGTCGCGCAATTCGCTCAGCGTGTCGCCGCCGGGCAGGGCGGCGATCAGCAGGCCGTCGGGCTTCAGCGCGCGGCGGATCTGGATCAGCGCGCCCGGCAGATCGTCGATCGCGTGCAAAGCGAGCAGCGAGACGACGAGATCGAAGGCGGCCTCGCCGATCGGCGTCTGTCCGGGATCGCCGATGCGGCCGTCAAAACGCCCGGCGCCGAGGCTCGCCGCAGTCGGCGCGATGCGCGTCACCCGCGCGGCCTTCAGCGCCGCCGCGGCATGTGGGCCGGGGGCGCCGAGGTCGAGCGCGTCGGCGAACTCGCGTTTAATCAGCGCCAACCGCTCTTCGAGGTCGTCGACGACGCGGCGGAGCAGGAAATCGGCGGGTGTGGCGGCCAGCGCTCGGTCGAGCCGGCGGGCGATCAGGGGGCGGTCGAATAGGTGGGGCGCGGACATGCCCGACGCTATGGCGCAATGGACCGTCCGCGCCAAGCCGCCTCACGCAGCGTTGTTTTCGCTGCCCTCGCGGGCGCAGCCGTTATAGGTTGCGTGCATGGACGCAACCCCGGCCCCGCCCTGGCGCGCGCGCGCCGCCGGCTGGCTCAACGCCGGCCGGCGCGCGGCGCTCGATATCGTGTTTCCGCCGAGTTGCCTGTCCTGCCGGGCGGCGGTGGCTGAGACGAATGCGCTTTGCGGCCGCTGCTGGGGCGCGATGCGCTTCATCGAGCGGCCGTTCTGCGACCGGTTGGGGCTGCCGTTCGAGCACGAGATGGGCGAGGGCGTGCTGTCGGCGCAGGCGGTCGACAATCCGCCGGTGTTCCAGCGCGCCCGCGCCGTCGTGCTGTTCGCAGAGGGGCCGGCGCGGCGGCTCGTGCATCGGCTCAAGTACTCGGACCGCATGGAGCTTGCGCGCCCGCTCGGCGCCTGGATGGCGCGCGCCGGCGCCGACGTCCTCGCCGACGCCGACGCGCTGGCGCCGGTGCCGCTGCATTACACGCGGCTGTGGCGGCGCCAGTTCAATCAATCGGCAGCGCTCGCCCGCGTTATCGGCGGGCTCGCCGGTAAGCCGGTGGAACTCGGCCTCGTCGAACGCGTGCGGTCGACGCGCTCGCAGGTCGGCCTGAGCCGGGCCGAGCGGGCGCAGAATTTGCAAGGCGCCTTTCGCTGTCCCGAAACGGCGCCGTTGCACGGGCGGCGTATCGTGCTGGTCGACGACGTGCTGACCTCGGGGGCGACAGCCAACGCCACGGCGCGGGCGCTGCTGCGCGGCGGGGCGAAGGCGGTCGATGTGCTGGTATTCGCGCGCGTGGCGAAATGATTTGATTTATCGGGCGTTGCGCCGGTGCAAAGTCGTCACATATATTCGACCGTCAGGAGAATCGACGTGCCGCCGATCGTCATCTACACCAAGTCGAGCTGCCCCTATTGCCACGCCGCCAAGGATCTGCTGCGTCGCAAGGACGCGGCGTTCGAGGAAATCAGGGTCGATGGCGATCGCGCGGCGCAAGCGGCGATGGCGGTGAAGGCGGGCGGGCGCCGGACCGTGCCGCAGATTTTCATCGGCGATGCCCATGTCGGGGGTTGCGACGACCTCTACGCGCTGGATGAGGCGGGGCGGCTCGATCCGCTGCTCGCCGCATGATTAAATTCACCCTCGCCTGCGATCAGGACCACGAATTCGAGAGCTGGTTTCCCGACGGCGCCGCCTATGAGGAGCAGGCGCGGCGGGGCATGGTGGCCTGCCCGCAGTGCAATTCGCACCGCATCGCCAAGGCGCCGATGGCTCCCGCCATCGTCGCGCGCGGCAAGCCGGTGGCGTTGGTCGACGACAAGGCGCTGGCGATGCGCGAGGCGGTGAGGGCGCTGCGCCGCGAGATCGAGGCGCGCACCGACGACGTCGGCGAGGCGTTTCCCGCCGTGGCGCGCGCCATCCACGCCGGCGACGAGCCCGAGCGGGCGATCCGCGGCCAGGCCAATGTCGCCGAGGTCAAGGCGCTGGTCGAGGAGGGCGTGCGCATCGCCCCGCTGCCGGCGTTGCCGGACGAGGCGAACTGACCGCTGGCAATTGAAGCGGCGCCGCCCCTCACCCGCCCTCTCCCCCGTGAAGAACGGAGAGAGGGAAAGAAAGTGCGACCCTCACACGTGGCCGAGGATCGGCTTCGGCTTATAGGGCGCCTCCAGCTTGGCGATCGTCTGCGCGTCGAGCTTCAGCGCCAACGCCGCCACCGCATCCTCCAGGTGATGCGGCTTCGAGGCGCCGATGATCGGCGCGGTGACGAACGGCTTCGACAACACCCAGGCGAGCGCCACCACCGCTGGCTTGGCGCCGAGATCGCGCGCCGCCTCGACCACCTTGAGCCGGATTTCCTCGTCCTGCGGCGTGCCGAGGCCGAGCGTGACGCTGAACGGATCGCTGCGGCCGCGCACGGTGGCGGCATTAGCGCCGACGCCGGAGCCGGCGAGATAGCCGCGCGCGATCGGCGACCAGGGGATGACCGCGATGCCCTCGCTGGCGCACAGCGGCATCATCTCGCGCTCCTCCTCGCGATAGACTAGGTTGTAGAAATTCTGCATGGATGCGAATTCCACCTGCCCCCGCGCGCGCGAAATCGCCAGCATTTTGGCGAATTGCCAAGCATACATCGATGACGCGCCGACATAGAGCGCCTTGCCGGCGCGCACGACGTCGTTGAGCGCCTCCAAAGTTTCCTCCATCGGCGTCGCGGGGTCGAAGCGGTGGATCTGGTAGAGATCGACATAATCCGTGCCCAGCCGCTTCAGCGAGGCGTCGATGGCCTCCAGAATGTGCTTGCGCGACAAGCCCCCGGCATTGGGATATTCGCCCATTTTGCCATGAACTTTTGTGGCGACGACGACCTCCTGGCGCTTGGCGAAATCCTTCAGCGCCCGGCCGGTGATCTCCTCGCTGACGCCGATAGAGTAAACGTCGGCGGTGTCGAAGAAATTGATGCCGCGCTCGATCGCCTCGCGGAAGAACGGCCGCGAGGCTTCCTCATCCAGCACCCAGTCGCGCCATTTGGCCGAGCCGTAGGTCATGCAGCCCAGGCACAGGCGCGACACCCTGAGCCCGGTCTTGCCGAAGCGGACGTAATCCATTTGGGTCTCCGATTGCCTCGCGTGGCGTTCCGTTCGTATACGGCTGTCGGCCGCGAATGCGCAGGATAGTTTGGTCCTTCCGGCGAGCCAAGCTGAAGCGCGTGCAAGGAGTTCAAATGGCCGTCAAGCCGAAGACCTGGGACTTCTGGATCGACCGCGGAGGCACCTTCACCGACATCATCGGCCGCGACGTCAAGGGCGCGTTGCATGCGCGCAAGCTGCTCTCCGAGAGCCCCGCCTATAAGGACGCCGCCGTGCAGGGCATCCGCGACCTGCTGCGGCTCGCCGATGGCGCGCCGATCCCGGAAGGCGCCATCGGCTTCGTCAAGATGGGCACCACCGTCGCCACCAATGCGCTGCTGGAGCGCGCCGGCGAGCGGGTGGCGCTGCTCGCGACGCGCGGTTTCCGCGACGCGCTGGAGATCGGCTATCAGGCGCGGCCGAAGATCTTCGCCAAGGAAGTCGTCAAGCCGAGCCAGCTTTACGCCGAGGTCGTCGAGATCGACGAGCGCGTTTTGGCCGATGGCGCGGTCGAGCAGGCCCCGGACACAGTCGCCGTGCGCGCGACGCTGGCGGATTTGCGCGGGCGCGGCTTCGATGCGCTCGCCATCGTCTTCATGCATGCGTGGGCGTACCCCGAGCACGAGCGGCTGGTCGCCGGCATCGCCCGTTCGCTCGGTTTCTCGCAGGTCTCGGTCAGCCATGAGTGCTCGGCGCTCATCAAGCTCGTCGGGCGCGGCGATACGACAGTGGTGGACGCCTATCTGTCGCCGATCCTGGCGCGCCATCGCGACCGGGTGGCGCGCGCGCTCGATGTCGCGCGGACGGGCGCGCGGCTGATGTTCATGATGTCGTCGGGCGATCTCACCTCTGCCGGCTTGTTTGCGGGCAAGGACGCGATCCTGTCCGGGCCGGCCGGCGGCGTGGTGGCGATGGCGCGCACCGCCGAAAGCGCCGGCTTCGAGCGCGTCATCGGCTTCGATATGGGCGGCACCTCCACCGATGTCGCCCATTATGACGGCGCCTTCGAGCGGGTGTTCGAGACCGAGGTCGCCGGCGCGCGCATGCGCGCGCCGATGATGAGCATCCACACCGTCGCTGCCGGCGGCGGCTCGATCCTCGCCTTCGATGGCGCGCGCTTTCGCGTCGGGCCGGAGAGCGCCGGCGCCGATCCCGGCCCCTGCGCTTATCGGCGCGGCGGCCCGCTCACCGTCACCGACGCCAATCTGATGGCCGGCAAGCTGATCCCGGAGTTCTTTCCCAACATCTTCGGCCCCTGGCGCAATCAGCCGCTCGACGCCGAGGCGGTGCGCACGGCCTTCGACCAACTCGCGGCGCGAGTGGGAGACGGGCGCGAAGCGGAGGCGATCGCCGACGGCTTCCTCGCCATCGCCACCGCCAAGATGGCCGAGGCGATCAAGAAAATCTCGGTGGCGCGCGGCTATGACGTGACCCGCTATGTCCTCAACTGCTTTGGCGGCGCCGGCGGTCAGCACGCCTGCGACGTCGCCGATGAACTCGCCATCGAGACGGTGCTGATCCACCCGCTGTCGTCGCTGCTATCGGCCTATGGCATGGGCCTGGCTGAAATCGGCGCGCTGCGCGGGCAGGGCGTCGAGGGGGCGCTCGACGCTGAGACTTGCGCGCGGCTCAAACAGATAGCCGAGGCGCTTGCCAGCGCTGCGGCTGAGGAGGTCGCGGGGCAGGGCGTCGAGGCCGGCGCTATCGCGACCAAACTCTCGGCGCGGCTGCGCTATGCCGGTTCCGACACCGCGCTGGAGGTCGGCTTCACCGACGCCGCCGGCATGCGGCGCGCGTTCGAGCGCGCCCACAAGGGGCGCTTCGGCTTCATCGACAAGGGCAAAGAGATCGTGTTCGAAAGCGTTCACGCCGAGGCGCATGGCGGCGGCGCGCGCTTCGCCGAGCGGCCCGGCGTCGTCGCCGAGGCGCCGTTGACCGTGCCGCGCCAACGCGCGCGCTTCTATTCGCACGGCGGTTGGCGCGAGGCGAATGTCTATCTGCGCGAAGACCTCGCGCTCGGGGCTGAGATCGACGGCCCGGCGCTGATTATCGAGCCGCACCAGACCGTCGTCGTCGAGACCGGTTGGCGCGCCGAACTGACGAGCAAGAACCATGTCGTGATGAAGCGCGTCGCGCCGGCGCCGCGACGGGTGGCGGCAGGCACGAAGGTCGATCCGGTGCGGCTCGAAATCTTCAACAATCTGTTCATGTCGATCGCCGAGCAGATGGGGGTGACGCTGCAAAACACCGCCTATTCCGTCAACATCAAGGAGCGGCTCGACTTCTCCTGCGCGGTGTTCGACGGCGAAGGCGCGCTGGTCGCCAACGCCCCGCACATGCCGGTGCATCTGGGCTCGATGGACCGCTCGGTGGAGACGATCATCCGCCTCAACCAAGACAAGGTGCGCCCTGGCGACGTATTTGCGCTCAACGCGCCCTATAACGGCGGCACGCATCTGCCCGACATCACCGTCTGCACGCCGGTGTTTGACGGCAAGGGTCGGGACATACAGTTCTGGGTCGCCTCGCGCGGCCATCACGCCGACGTCGGCGGCGTCGCGCCCGGCTCGATGAGCCCGCGCGCCGCCAACATTCACCAGGAAGGCGTCTATATCGACAATTTCCTGGTCGTGGAGAAAGGCCGTTTCCGCGAGAAGGCGCTCTATCAGTTGCTCGGCTCCGGCGATTGGCCGGCGCGCAATCCGCTCCAGAACGTCAACGACCTGAAGGCGCAGATCGCCGCCAACGAGAAGGGCGCGGCGGAGCTGCGGCGCATGGTCGAGCTGTTCGGCCTGCCGACGGTCGAGGCCTATATGGGCCATGTGCAGGACAACGCCGCCGAGAGCGTGCGGCGGGTCATCGACCGGCTGCGCGACAGCGAGTTTACCCTGGAGACCGATCAGGGCGCGCACATCAAGGTGAAGATCAGCCTCGACAAACAGAAGCGCGAGGCGACGGTGGATTTCACCGGAACCTCGGCGCAGCGCGACGACAATTTCAATGCGCCGGAGCCGGTGGCGCGGGCGGCGGTGCTTTATGTCTTCCGCGTCATGGTCGACGACGAGATCCCCATCAACGCCGGCTGTCTGCGACCGATCCACATCATCATCCCCGAAGGCTCGATGCTGAAGCCGCGCTATCCCGCCGCCGTCGTGGCCGGCAATGTCGAGACCTCGCAGAATGTCACCGATTGTCTGTTCGGCGCGCTTCACGCGCTCGGCTCCGCGCAGGGGACGATGAACAACCTGACCTTCGGCAACGCGCGCTATCAATATTACGAGACGATCTGCTCCGGCGCGCCGGCGGGGCCGGGGTTCAATGGCGCCAGCGGCGTGCATGTGCATATGACGAACTCGCGGCTGACCGACCCCGAAGTGCTGGAGAGCCGCTTTCCCGTGGTGCTGGAGGAATTCCACATCCGCCGCGGCTCCGGCGGCAAGGGGCTTTGGAGCGCCGGCGACGGTACGCTGCGGCGCATCCGCTTCCGCGAGCCGATGGAACTGGCGATCCTCAGCAGTCGGCGGCGCGTGGCGAGCTTCGGCGTCGATGGCGGCGAACTCGGCGAACTCGGCCGCAATAGCGTGCGCCGGCTCGATGGCCGGTTGGAGACGCTGCAAGGCTGCGATCAGACGGAACTGGAGGTAGGCGAGGTGATCGAGATCGTCACTCCGACGGGGGGCGGGTGGGGAAAGCCTGCGGCATAGCGGCGCCGAATTATCGCTCATGCTTTCGCGCGCTTCTCGTGGCAGTTTGGCCGCTCAGGAGGGCGCGATGATCAGCGTGTTCGAGCTGTTCAAGATCGGTGTCGGGCCGTCGTCGTCGCATACCGTCGGGCCGATGCGCGCCGCCGCCGCCTTCGTCGCTGGCCTCGCCACCGAGCGCGTGGCTTCGGTGAGGGCGACGCTGCTCGGCTCGCTCGCCTTCACCGGCAAGGGCCACGCCACCGACCGCGCGGTGATGCTGGGGCTCGCCGGGCTGAAGCCGGATACGCTCGATCCCGCTGAAGCCGAGGCGATCGTGCGCGCCGCCCACGAGCAGAATGTACTGCCGCTTGCCGGGCGGCGCCGCCTCGCCTTCGACCCGGCGCGCGACATCGTGTTCGACTATGTGACGCCGGCGGCGAGCCATCCCAACACGCTGATTCTCGAAGCCTTCGACGCCGAGGGCGCGACGGTCGCCCAGGAGATCTGGCTTTCGGTCGGCGGCGGCTTCATCGTGCGCGAGGGCGATGACGCCGCCACAGCCGGCGGCCCGGCCTATCCGCTGCCGTTCCGCGACGCCGCCGACCTGCTGCGCGTCGCCGCCGCCAACGGCCTTTCCATCGCGGAACTGATGCGGCGCAACGAAATCGCCGTCGCCGGCGAGCCGGCGGTGGAGGCGCGGCTCGACGCCATCCTCGACGTCATGCTCGCCTGCCTGGATCGCGGCTTGTCGCGCGATGGCCAGCTTCCCGGCGGCCTCAAGGTGAAGCGGCGCGCCAAGGCGATCTTCGAGCGGCTCAACGCCGACATCGGCCGCAACGAACGCAGCCCGCACGAGATCATGGATTTCGTCTCCGTTTATGCGATGGCGGTCAACGAGGAGAACGCGGCGGGCGGCCGCGTCGTCACCGCGCCGACCAATGGCGCGGCGGGCGTCATTCCCGCAGTGCTGCGCTATTACCGCGACCATTGCCAGGGCGGGCGCGAGGGGATGCGTCAGTTTCTGTTCACCGCCGGCGCCATCGGCGCGCTGTTCAAGCTCAACGCTTCGATCTCGGGGGCCGAGGTCGGCTGCCAGGGGGAGGTCGGCGTCGCCTCGTCGATGGCGGCGGCGGGGCTTTGCACGGCGCTCGGCGGCACAAACGCGCAAGTCGAGAACGCCGCCGAGATCGCCATGGAGCATCATCTCGGCATGACCTGCGATCCCGTCGGCGGGCTGGTGCAGATTCCCTGCATCGAGCGCAACGCCTTCGGCGCCATCAAGGCGATCGCCGCCGCCTCGCTGGCGCTGCACGGCGACGGCTCGCACAAAGTGTCGCTGGACCAGGTGATCGCCACCATGCGCCAGACCGGCGCCGACATGCAGACCAAATACAAGGAGACCTCGCTCGGCGGCCTGGCGGTGAACTTCGTCGAGTGCTGAAGGTCAAGGCGCGCGCCACATCGTCTCCCCGGTCGCCTTGATGAAATCGATGAAGGCGCGCAGCGGCGCAGGCACGAGACGGCGGCCGGGATAATAGAGGAATGGCCCGGAAAAGCTCGGCCACCAATCCTTGAGCACCGGCTCCAACTCGCCGCTGTCGAGATGCGGCCGCAGCCAGCCCTCGAAATGGTAGACCACGCCGAGCCCGGCAAGCGCCGCCTGCACCAATAGCTCCGAGGCGGCGCCGACCTGGACCAGCAGCGGGCCGGTCGGTTCGATCCGCACGACCTCCGTCCCGCGCTCGAATTCCCACGACAGCGCGCGGCCACTGGCGAAACGGCCGCGCATACAGGCGTGCGCGCCGAGATCCTCGGGCCGCTTGGGGACGCCGCGGCGGGCCAGATAGGCGGGGCTGGCGGCGGCGGCGAAGCGCTGCACGCGCGGGCCGATGGGCACAGCGATCATGTCCTGCTCCAGCCGCTCCTCGTAGCGCACGCCGGCGTCGCAGCCGGCCGCCAGCACATCGACGAAGGATTCCTCGACCGTCAGCTCGACCTCGATGCGCGGATGGGCGGCCAGGAATGCGGGCAAAAGGCGGGGTAGCACCAGCCGCGCCGCGCTCGCCGGCACATTCAGCCGCAGCGCCCCCGCCGGCTCCGCGCCGCCGCTGGCCGCCTCGCGCAGCGCCGCCTCGACTTCGGCCAGCGCCGGCGCCAGCCGCGCGATCAGCTTGTGGCCCGCCGGCGTCGGCGCGACGCTGCGCGTGGTGCGGTGCAGCAAGCGCATGCCAAGCCGCTCCTCCAGCCGGCGCACCGCCTCGCTGAGGGTCGAGGCGCTGGCGTTCAGACCGCGCGCCGCCTGGCGAAAGCCGCCGGCGCGGGCCACGGCGACGAGGATTTGCAGATCGTCCATTGCCCGAATTGTCGCACAGCCTGTACCGATTGTGCCGCATTATCGCGCAGCGCGGAAGTCGCTATCTCAGGCGTCCAACAAGGAGCGCGACAGATGACCAATATCGAGCAGGCCGGCACGTTCAAGCTTGGCGATCGCAGCGTCAGGCGGATGGGCTACGGCGCCATGCAACTCGCCGGCAAAGGCGTCTTCGGGCCGCCGCGCGACCGCGCCGAGGCCGTCGCCGTGCTGCGCGCGGCGGTCGCGGCCGGCGTCAACCACATCGACACCAGCGATTTCTACGGGCCGCACGTCACCAACGAGATCATCCGCGAGGCGCTGCATCCCTATCCCGCCGATCTCGTCATCGTCACCAAGGTCGGCGGCAAGCGCGGCGCTGACGGGTCGTGGCTGCCGGCGCAATCGCCGGCCGAGATCGTCCAGGCGGTCGAGGACAATCTCGGCCGGCTCGGGCTCGACGTGATCGAGGTCGTCAACCTGCGTTCGATGCACGGCCATCTCGCGCCGGCCGAGGGCTCCATCGCGGCGCAGGTCGAGGCGCTGGCGCAGTTACAGCGCCGGGGCCGGTTGCGCCACATCGGCGTCAGCCACGTTACGCCGACGCAACTCGCTGAGGCGCGCGGGATCTGCGAGATCGTCTGTGTGCAGAATATGTACAACCTCGCCCACCGCGAGGACGAGGCGATGCTCGACGCGCTGGCCGGCAATGGGGTGGCTTATGTGCCGTATTTCCCGCTTGGCGGCTTCACGCCGTTGCAATCGAAAGCGCTCGACGAGGTGGCGGCGAGCTTGAACGCGACGCCGATGCAGGTGGCGCTGGCGTGGCTGCTGAAGCGGGCGCCGAACGTGTTGCTCATCCCCGGCACGTCGTCGCTCGCGCATCTGCGGGAGAACCTGGCGGCGGCGAAGCTTGAGCTGACGGGGGAGGCGGTGGCGGCGCTGGACGCCATCGTCTGAGAGGCCAGCCCCTCGCTGACGCGAGAGGCAGACGGATCACGCCTTCATCGCCGCCCCCAAATTGGCGCCGACCTTGTCCAGAAACCCTTCCGTCGTCAGCCACTTCTGCTCCGGCCCGACCAGCAGCGCCAGATCCTTGGTCATGAAGCCGGCCTCGACCGTGTCGACGCACACCTTCTCCAAGGTCGTGGCGAATTTCGCCAGCGCCTCGTTGTCGTCGAGTTTCGCCCGATGCGCGAGACCGCGCGTCCAGGCGAAGATCGAGGCGATGGAGTTCGTGGACGTCTCCTTGCCCTGCTGGTGTTGGCGGTAGTGGCGCGTCACCGTGCCGTGGGCGGCTTCGGCCTCGACGGTCTGGCCGTCCGGCGTCATCAGCACGGAGGTCATCAGGCCGAGCGAGCCGTAGCCCTGCGCCACCGTATCCGACTGCACGTCGCCGTCGTAATTCTTGCAGGCCCAGACATAGCCGCCCGACCACTTCAGCGCCGCCGCCACCATGTCGTCAATCAAGCGGTGCTCGTAGGTGATGCCGAGCGATAGGAACTTCGCCTTGAACTCGGCGTCGTAGATCTCTTGGAAAATGTCCTTGAAGCGGCCGTCATAGACTTTCAG
>Ga0134126_10004763_pt1 | contig 16960 bp, 22 predicted proteins | sample KB31752_FD_96881 | JGI IMG/M metagenome (GOLD analysis project Ga0134126, IMG submission 96881) | Terrestrial soil microbial communities with excess Nitrogen fertilizer from Kellogg Biological Station, Michigan, USA - KB3-175-2 | ecosystem: Environmental > Terrestrial > Soil > Unclassified ...
CTCGAAGTATTTTATAATCGGCAGCGACGCCACTCGACCCTTGGCTATCAGTCCCCCGCCGAGTTCGAAGCAAAGGCGGCTGTCGCGTAACCCGGTGTCCACAAAATCGGGGGAAGATCACCTATGGCTTCTATTGAATTAACCTAAACCTTGGTTACAGTGTCTTGTCACCCTCATTGACCTCTTTTCCCAACCCAGTTTATGTTGCAAGAACATACTCCGAGGTAGTTCATGCGCTTTGATCCCTCCCTCGCGGCTCAAGAAGCTTTTCGCCAAGCGGAAGCCGAACTCGGTTCAGACTGGGACACGGCTGTTGAGCTGGAGGGAACGTTTTCGTCCAATGCCGGTGCAGCGGGGAGGGAAGCCTATGAGGGTTTGTTAACTCTTGCACAGTGCTATCCCAACGCCCATTCGTTTCATGCCTTCTGTATCTACAGTACCTGGCAACAGGTGACAGAGGAGACAATCGCGCGTCACTTCGAGACAGGCCTGAAATTATCTGAATCCTACCTGGTCTCTCACGAAGGCAAGAATCCTCTGGACATCGAGTACATCACGGAATTGTATGGCTCCTTCCGAGCTGGTCTAGGGTTAGAGGAACAAGACGAGTTGCAAACTGAATATAAGCGAGACACACCCAAAGGCGGAGATTGAACACGTATCTCGTGAAGCGTGAAACGCTCCTCGTTGAACGAAATACGATTTGTATGGCCGACAACCATAAACATCGGGCTCGGATTTTTCTCCATCGCGGCGACCTGGTTCAAGCGCACGCTGCCTGGGAAGCGGCTGTGGCCGACGATCGGACTGCCGGCAATCAGCAAGCGCTGTCGGATTCTCTTGGGAACCTTGGCAACACCTGCGCGCTCATGAACGATTTTCCGCGCGCAGAACAATGCTATCGGGAGGTTCTCCAAATCCAACGGACGGAGTGCAATCTCACCGCCGTGGCTCATACCTTGGTCAACCTCGGCAACTTGCATATTGCCTCCGACCATCCGGAGAAAGTACGCTCCTACTACCTCGAGGCCATGGATCTTCTGAGCCAATTACAAGACAACCGAGGACTCGGCATTCTCTATAACAACCTCGCGCTGCAAGAGGCCCGTGACGGCCAGTGGAATCAGGCCGTCGCTTCCTTCAAACATGCGCTCGATCATCATCGAATAGTCGGCAACGAGGAAGGACTTGCCGTTACCTATAGCCAACTCGGCAAATGTTACCTTGACCAGGGAGACCTCACCGGAGCCGAACGCTGCTTGAACAACGCCTCGGAGCACTACATCAAACTCGGGAACGAACCGGCCGAGGCCGCGGTACTCCGTCTTCTCACAAAGGTTTACGAGACTCGCCAGGATACTGTCGCCGTTCTACGATGCCTCGCGCATGTGGTAGCGCTCGACGAACGCTATGCATTACCGGAGCTTCAAACCGACACTGCCCATCTCTCCAGGCTCGATCCATCCAGATAACTTACATTCTCTCTGCCACGCCACAGCCGACCATTCGGCTTCTGGACAAAATCTGATCCTCTGCTAACTTTGAAGCGTCACACCTGGACGCTTGTTGATCAAGTTTTACCTCGCACATGCCGACAGGATATTGACGTGGAGACAGTATGGATTCGCTTGCTCGACGATTCACTATCCTGGCAGTCGGAATGATGCTGATGACGTCCTTCGTCCAAGCTGGAGAGGTCTCTCCAAGAATCACAGTCGGCACCCAAGAAATCGGACTCACCGCCGGCTATTTGTTAGGCCACCGGCTGACCGAACTTCACACGACCAAACAGCACGGACCCGCGTTGATGCCGTCCTGGATGATGACCATCACCGATCCCATCGGCGACGGCTGGTACCGGGGACAAGTCTCACTCGGCGTGGAAATGGTCTACATCGAGTTCGAAGAGCCCCTTCTGACGCATGGCGTCGGTTTCACGCCGAGAATCAAGTACATGTTCGTCGCCTTGGATCGTATCCGTCCCTACGTGGAATTCGCCGGTGGGCCGTTTTGGACCGATCTCGGCGGTCGCATTCATGAAGAAGCCACTCAGTTCAACTTCGTGCTGACGGGAGGGGTGGGCGTATCGTGGTTTCTCACACCACAACTCGCCTTCAATGCGGGCTATCGGTTCCATCATATTTCCAACGCCGGCACCGCTTACCCGAATCTTGGGCTGAACGCGAGCTTGCCCTTCGCAGGGTTCTCATTCTTTTTCTGAGGAGACGGCGATCATGACAATGAACATATTGCGCTGGTCGGTCCTGAGTCTTGCAGGGGTCGTGCTGTGTGGCATAACGGGATGCGCGAGATGGATCGACGTCAAACCACCCTCAGCCGATCCTAAAGCGACCATTTCGCACTCGATCCCCAATGATGAACGGGTCCCGCTGGTGACGAATTCGTTTCATCTCTCACGAAACGGGTCGTCGCAATATCCTTCTGCCGGCCTCGAGCGGCAGATCTTAAGCAGCATCCAAGAAACCAGCCTGTTTTCGACATTGATACCTCTGGGAGAAAAGTCCGATTCGCTCGGAGACAAGGTCGTCTCCGCACGCATCACCTTCGATGAAACCATCGAGCCTCATTCCTGGCTCGCGGCGTTCAAAGGCATCATCATCGGAGGATCCATGTTTCTCCTCTCGCCCTTCATCAACCTAGAATATGGGTATGCTGCAACGGTCGCCCTTGAGCTCGAACGTTGGGATGGCCAAGTCACGCGCTACGAAGCCCGTTCCTCCGGTTCGGTGCATTACAAGTTGTTCGGCGCCACGCCGGTCATGATCGACGAGTTGAAGGGATACGTGACGGAAGCCTGTCTCACCGACTTGACAGGGCAACTTGTCCGTGACACCAAGCTCTATATGGCCAGCAGCGCCCCGCTCCCAGACACCGGCATTCGCACGGTAACTGTGAAAGCCAAGAGACCAGCCGGCACACAACCTACCCGTTCTCTTGTGCCGGTCGCGACAGCCACAACGCCTTAGGAACACGGAGTCTCCCCAACCAACATTCCCATCTGGCCGACCCTGCCGTTCCAGTGGTATAGTACCGCTTGAGCCCTGGAACCACGATCGATGGACATCAATGCGTTTCGTCAGATGGTCGCTAAGAATCCCAAGGGATTCCTCGGCCGCTATGGACTCGGCAATAAGATTCTTCAGGAAAACGGCAGCGTTGAAGAAGCTGTCGAGCATCTTACTGTCGCCACACAACTGGACCCGACGCATGCAGCCTCTCATCTGGCATTAGGACGCGCCTTGATCCAACTGGGCAGGAACGCCGATGCCAAGCCTATTCTGACCGCTGGTATCGAGGCGGTACTGTCTGGACGATCCAACGGCGGCAAGGACCTGGTGCCGGAGATGCAGGAGCTGCTACGCTCGCTATGATGTATGAGCCTCTACCATAAAAGGAGTCGCTCCGTGAATCTCGACGATGCCAGGAAACGAATTGAATCAGCCGTCACGCAATACGGCCAACACGCCGCCCCCGCTATTGATCTCGTCATGGCAGAAGTTCGCTCCGATTTGGGTAGGGGAGCATTCAATGAATTGGTTGAAGAGTTCGACCTTGAGTTGATGTACAACATCACTCCGATGGAATCGGACCACTCGAGTAGTTGAACGCGATCTTCCTATTCCACCATTCACTCGTGACTCTCACACTTTCCTGCCTATGTCCCTGATCTGGGCTGCAATCTCAGGCCATGGATTCGGTCACGCCGCGCAAGTCGTGCCGGTGCTCAATGCGTTACATCGCCTTCTTCCTGACCTTCGCGTCCTCCTGCGCACGGCTGTCCCTCCTTCCTTCTTCAAAGACCGCCTCGTTCCTTCGTGGGACGTAAGCCCTGTTCTGCAAGATATTGGGTGCATTCAGAATGGCCCGCTGAAGATCGACATAGAAGCCACATGGCGCGAGCACCACCGATTTCACAGTTCTTGGGAGGACCGGCTTCAGACGGAAATCGAAGCGATGAAGACCGCCCGCCCGAATGTCGTCCTGGCGGATACTCCCTACTTGGCTTTGGCGGCGGGGAAAGCGGCTGCCATTCCTACCGTTGCGCTCGTCAGTTTTACCTGGGACCTCGTGCTGTCCGAGTATATAGCCCCTCCATCGATCGACGGCCTGGCAATCATCCAATCGATACGACAGGCCTATGGCGAAACAGATCTCGCGCTACGGATCAACCCGGCTCCCAAGATGGAAATCTTCCGACGTGTCATCGACATTGGACCGATCGCCGAGCCTGCGCCGCCCGCTCGGGAACAATTGACCGAGTTCCTTGGGCTGGCCCCAGAAGAACAAACGGTGCTTGTCGGGTTCGGTGGAGTTCCCCTGGACTCACTTCCATTCAATCGGCTGGAATCACTCACCGAATACCGTTTCATCTTCGACGGCTCGATTCCCTCAGGAAGTCGGAGATTCGTCGCCGCCGCATCCCTACCATTTTCATTTAAGACCTTAATGGCGTCGGTCGATCTCATCATAACGAAACCGGGCTACGGCACCTTAGTGGAAGCGGTCGCACTACGCACGCCTCTGGTATACGTACGCCGATACAATTTCGCCGATGAACAACCGCTGGTTGACTATTTGCACCGGTACGGACGAGGCGTTGAACTGTCACTCGACGATTTCATCCATGGCCATTGGGAAGAGTCTTTGCGGCATGTGCGTTCGCTTTCAGTTCCCTCCGAGCACGTTCTTCCATCCACCGGCGCCGATGATGCGGCAGCGCTTCTCGCTCCCCATTTTTTCACGACTAGCCGTTGACCAGCGCGTGTACGGATAACCGTCATTATTCTGTTCACTCGTCTGGTAGAAGGCATCGGTCATGTGGTGTCTCAGGCCCAGTTCTTTCTCTATGGGATACTTCCTGCTCTCCTCCCTTCCGACGAACTGAACTGGAGTGAAGGGTTTGCCGTGATCACCTAATCAGGCTGAAGCACCCCAAAATATCTCTAGCGGGTTCCTAAGGGATTTGCTATCCTGCCGCCCCATGAATCTCGGCGCCGTATACGCAAAGAATCCTGATTATGTGCAGCGTGACGTGGCCGGCGAATGCATCCTCGTCCCTATCCGGAGGACCCTCACCGAATCCAACAGCATCTACGTCCTGAATGAGACGGGAGCGGCCCTCTGGGGGCGAATCGATGGGACTCGATCCGTTCAAACGATCAGCGGCGAGTTCGTTCAGGAGTATGACGTGACCGTGGAACAGATCCATCAGGATTTTCATACCTTGCTGATCGACCTGCTCTCGATCCATGCCGTCACCGAGGTTACCGTAACCGATGGTCCCACTGGGTAAGCTTCGCGCCTTCCCCGACCGTTTCCCACTCTCCTGCCAATGGGAGATCACCTGTCGTTGCAACCTTCACTGTGTCATGTGCTACACCGATTGCCTCAATCGACCGGAGTTCGTCCGTCAAGAACTCACCACTGCCGAAATCAATCGAATCATAGACGACATGGGCGATGCTGGTACGCTGGAACTATGCCTAACCGGCGGTGAACCGCTGTGTAGACCAGATTTTTTCTCCGTCTACGAACACGCTGTTCGTTGCGGGTTTCTTGTCACCGTCTTTACGAACGGGACGTTGATTACGGAAGCCGAAGCCGATCGATTTTCCGCTCTGCCTCCTCACGGCATTGAAATCAGCCTGCATGGCTCGACGGCCGGAACATTCGAGCGGATCACCCAACATCAGGGCTCGTATCAACGCTGCCTTAGAGCGATCCGTTTGTTGCGCGATCGCCATCTTCCACTGACTCTGAAGGCGACTGTCCTGTCGCTGAATCAACATGAAGTCCTCGCGATCAAAGAATATGCCGCCTCGCTCGGTTCTGTCCGATTCAAGCTCGGCGAAGAGCTTCGGCCGGAACTCGATGGAGGGGCCGGTCCCTTTCGGTATGCAGCGGCCGAACAAGAGTTGACGGAGTTGCACGGAAAGGATCCGCTGCTTTGGGTAGAAGCCTGCCGACGGACACAGGTTGAACTTCCCCCCTGCAGGAGCGGGATGCAACGGTTCCATATCGACGCCTACGGCCGGATGCAACTCTGCTCCGGAAATCGTCGCCAGAACTATGATTTGCGAACAGGTTCGTTCAGAGAAGGCTTTTTTGAAGCGTTGCCGACGTTCACCTGCGAACACAAGCAACCGGAGATATCACCATTGATTCGTCCGATGGTGCATCATGGGTGAGCCGCAATTCATACCCAGAGTTCCGTACGGAACGTTCAGCGAGCAGATCCATACCCGGTCGACGCAGCACCAGCAGGTTGTCAAAGCTCAGCTCGAATTGACCTATCGCTGCAATCTACATTGCCGTCATTGTTACACCGATCCATACAACAATCCTGAGTCTCTGCCGCGCGAACTGACGCGCGATGAACTGTATCGCTTGCTGGCAGAGCTGCAAGACCTCGGCGTCATCTGGCTGAATCTGTCGGGCGGCGACATCTTTATGCATCCACATTTTTTCGATGTGTACGAGCAGGCATACCGGCGAGGGTTTCTACTCCAACTGTACACCAATGGGACGCTGTTCACCCGCACGGTGATCCAGCGGTTACAAGCTATGCCTCCCTTCACGATCGATGTCTCGTGCCACACGGTGAATGAGGCACGTTTCGATTGGTTCACCCAGGTGGCAGGCTCCTATCGCGCATTTCTCCGGGGCATGGCGTTGCTTCGAGGGAGCGGCTTGCCGTTCACGCTCAAAACCAAGCTGATGAACTGGAACAAGGACGAGCTGAATGACCTTCGGACGTTCACCGAATCGTTTGGACAGTCGTTCGGGTACAGCACCTCGCTCTCGCCGCGACTCGACGGCGATTGCTCTTCACTCACCCACAGAATTTCGCCTGAAGATTTATGGGTGATCGGGCAGCAAAAGTCGGCATCCGAACAAGACGAAGCCTGTCACGCAGAATTGCCCCTCGGTCGACCGGAAACCGATCGGCTGTTTCGTTGCGGCTGCGGCACCAACACAATTCACATTAATGCCTGGGGCGAGCTCAGCACCTGCACGTTTCAATACGAATCCCGTGTCCCGCTCCGAGGCCTACCGTTGCGCGAAGCGATCGCGAAGGTGTTCGCCGACGTTCACAAGATGAAGTACCACGACGATGCACCTTGCCGGTCCTGTACAGTCCATCGGTTTTGCGACAAGCAGCCGACACAGGCCCGATGGGAAATGGGTGACCGGCAAGCACCGATCCCGTACGACTGCGACGTGGCCATGACGCGGGCTGAATCGGCGATGCATCAGACGCTGGTCCATCCCTTGAAACGGCATTCACAAGGAGAGCAACACTCATCATGACCGAGAAGAAACCGTACAGTATGCCACAACTCTTCCGTGTCGATCTGGACCAAGAACAGGCCATCTTGAGCGCCTGTAGCCTGATGACAACCAGCATCTCGCAGGGCGGCAACGGCGGGTGCAGGCCGAACAGCGCGGGCGGCTGCAAGAGACGTAACGGAGGACATCGCACCGATTCCGGTCCTCGTGCGTCATAGGAGCCATATGGATCTGACTGTTCGGATCGGCGGATACACAGTGCAGGTACATGAACCGGATAATCACCCTCGCCTCACCTGGCCGCTTCGGCCATTCGATGGTTTTCTCTCCTCTTGGACTTCATCCCCGGATATTCGAATAGACGTGACGGTCGCATCGCCCCTCCCTGAGCTTCCACCGGGAACGCTCCTCTTCGATTCAGCCCATGGCTGCTGGAAACTCTTCGAATCAGAGGGCGGACCGCTGTTCGAGTCCCTCGACCCAAAACTTTTTCAACCACGGGTTCGGGCACGTATTTCCGGTGACTACCGAACAGTTCGGGCTTGGATGCTCCCTGGTCTGGAGAACGGCCAAGTCGGATGGAGCCCTATGCAACTATTCAATCCGCTCATCGAGGTCTGCCTGTTGTCGCGCTTATCACGCGACGGCGGATTGCTCTTGCACGCAGCGGGTTTGGTCCTCGACAAACAGGGTTACGTCTTCACCGGGGCTTCCGGAACCGGGAAATCAACCATCGCCGAGTTGTTCGCAAACCAAGACGCCGTCGTACTCAGCGACGAACGGGTGATCTTACGGCGGCATGGCGCCGCGTTCTTTCTGCATGGAACTCCGTGGGTTGGATCAGGACACTATGCCGAGAATTCATCCGCTCCGATCGCCGCGCTCTTCAGTATCGGTCATGGACAAGAGCAACACCTCTTCACTCCTCTGGCATCATCAAAGGCCGCCACACTCTTACTGCAGCAAGCCTTTCTTCCTCATTGGGACCGCGCCGGCTTGGAAGCGATGCTCGAATTTCTGGCTTCGCTCACGATGCAGATTCCCTGTCGCAGCCTGTCGTTTCTCAATCAGCCCGATGTCGTTGACTTCGTGTGCGATCATTCGCCGACCCTCACCCCGGCTTCTCGATGAAACAGATTGCTGCAGACACATTCTTGGCTGAGCTATCGTCGAAAGCCAGACATCGGCGTCAGCCGGAAAGCGTGACCTTCGAACTTACCTATGGCTGCAATCTTCGATGTGTCCATTGTTTCAACCCAACCCATCGCGCTTTACCTCAGGAACTCAACACATCGGAGGTGTTGCGACTCGTCGATCAACTGGCGGCATTCGGCGTGCTGACCGTCACGTTCACAGGAGGCGAACCTACCCTCAGACCCGATATTGCCGCAATCCTTCGGCATTCTCGCAGGAAGGGGCTGTTGATCCGCGTGCTGGTCAACGCCACGCGGGTGACCACGACCTTTGCCTTGCTTCTCAGGGAAACCGGCACTGAGCAGATTTGTGTCTCCATCTATGGAGCGACGGAGACGACATACGAACAGATGACCGCTGTGCCGGGCTCTCACACCGCATTTCTCCGCGGGCTTACGATACTGGCTGAGGCGAATCTTCCCGTCATCGTCCGCATGCCGGTGACCACGCTTAATCATCATGAGATTGACGCCTGCCGCAGTGTGGCCGAACATCTCGGGCTACAGTTCCAATACTGTTCTGACATCACTCCGACGGTAACCGGCAACCTTGCACCGCTGGAATATCGGCTCTCTTCTGAAAGGAAAAGCGCCATTGATCAGGACATGCTCTCCAACTGGAGGTCGGCGCCGATTGAAAATACTTGTCGTTCTACCGACGAGTTCATCGAATGTGCCTGCGGCCACATTCGCTTTGCGATTACGCCCTACGGCGAGATGAATCTTTGCACGACCTTCCCGATTCCTCGGTATGATCTGAAAACCGGGACAGTCTCGGAAGGGTGGGAATTGCTTAAGCGAACCGTCGACGAGGCTCGTCCAAACAATCAGTATGAGTGCGCGACTTGTGCAGTCCGTTCTTACTGCCGCCAAGGCCGCAACGATGCCTGGCTGGAAACCGGTGATATGAGCATTTGTCTTCCTCACTACAAACAGTGGGCCGAATTGGAGCACTGCACCCATGCCCTCCTCCACCCTCGACGACCTGATTGATGCCTATACCCAGGTCGGCACCAGAAACCGGGAGATCCTTGAAGAATTCGCGCTGATCGTCAAACGGTTTCAGCAACAAGGGATTGTTTTCATCGTACTGAAGGGTGCGGATGTTATCTCTCGTCTGTATGGCGTGCGGGGAGCACGACCCATTTCAGATGTCGATCTGCTGGTCCACGAATCGGATTTACCCGCCATCGATCGACTGCTTCGGGACTTCGGCTTTACCCAACAGATCGACGGCAATCCATCCTATGCGTCCTCTGAACGAGATCTTTCGCTGGATCTGATCACGACCATTTGGTATCTGGACCGACAGAGACTGGCTGATGTATGGAGCCGGGCAATGACGCGACCGTTCGGCGCCACGACCATTTGTTGTCTGGATACGGCCGATCTATTGATTTATCTGACAGCCTATACCGTGATCCATCGAGGGCACCTGTTCGTATCGTTCGTCCATGACATGAAACTCCTCATCGAAAAAGAGCCGCCAGATTGGCCTGCAGTCATTGCCCGAACCCAACAGGCCAGACTACAGACGCCCTTGCACCATGGCCTGAATCATGTTCGGAAAATCTTTCCCTCGATCGCCATTCCTGATACCGTCCTCGAGTTGTTGACCCCCTCGAACAGAAACGAGCAAGTGTCGGCCTGGCTGCTTCGGAAGCTGGTGACCACGGAGCCTCTGCCGGAGCTAGGTCATCTTCTACTGTTCCTGACGCAACCGGGCATAACAAAGATGCTCTGGTTGACACAACGCCTCTATCCCTCCCCTACATTTTTGTCCTACCGCTATAGTTCAGCGAGACGGACCAGGCCCTGGAGGACGAGACTGTTGCGATGGTATCACCTGACAAAGGCCGGCCTCACCCTGAGTGGGCCGGTGCTCAGGCGACTGATAACACCATTGAGGCCCAGCTCATGATCGCTCGGCTCCTCAGCCCATCGACCGCCGCAACAGGCTTCTCGGCCGATCAGCTACCTGAGGCGGTTCATGGATCGACGTTGTGGAACGTCATGACCCCTATCGTGAATTCCAAGAGCATGACCCCAACGCTTCAGATAGGTGATGAACTAGAACTAGAGCAGCCGGACAATCTTCAGGTCGGCGATGTCGTCGTGTACCGGCATGACCGATTGTTTATCTGCCATCGCCTTCACAGGATCGAAGGCGATCGGCTTTTTTTGCGGGGGGATGCGAATGCGGGCTCTTTTGAGGAAGTGGACACACGGCATGTTGTGGGTCGAGTAACGTGTCTCGTTCGTTACGGAAAACGAATCGCCGTCAGTCCATATACCCGCGCAACGGTCGAACGAGCAGGAAGGGATTCCACATGGGTTCGAGCTGTGACGTGGAGATCGGGAAGACTCCTTGTCCTGCGATCGTTGAATTGGGTCGCGGATCGGCCGGTTCTCAAGAATATTCTACGCTCGCTTCTAAGAAGACTCATGACCATCGACATTCTGAAGCGAGCGTCGTTGCATTCCTTCCAAGGGTATATCGCACGGGAGCGGGTCCATTTCGATCAATTCGATTATCTTCATCGATGCCTGTCGGCATTGAACGACGAAAGTATCGTACTCGTCATTCGTGCAGGCCCTATTTATCTGGGAACCTGTACGCTCAATCCTTGGCACATATACATGCGACCACTGCTCCAAAGCATAACCACGGAAGTTCTCTGTAAATCGATCGGTTTATTCCTACAGACTCAAACCCCGCTTCGTTCCGCTCAGCGTTCAACAACAATCAGAAAGCAATAGTATTTCCTTTTTCTGCCATGGAACTCTCGGCGCATCCTTTGCGCGATTTCTTCGTCGAGTGAATCGAGGATGCTATAGTGATGACCGGTCAGCGGATCATCACCTCGATCACCACAATCAACATGCTTATGGATACATCTTCTCAGCTCGCCGCCTCGACTATTGACCCGAAACTGGTCGCTCGCGTAGCCAAAGGCGACCACCATGCCCTGAGCCAGCTCTACGATCAATCCAGTACCGTGTTGTTCAGTCTGGCATTGCGCATCCTCGGCAACCGCGAAGAAGCAGCGGACGTACTCCAGGAAATTTATCTCGACGTTTGGAGAAAGGTCGTACGCTACGATGTCGGTCGAGGCACACCCATCGCCTGGCTCCTTACACTGACCCGCAACCGGGCTATCGATCGGTTGCGGATACGTGGTCCTCGTCAGATGGGTCCGTCCATCGATGATGTCCAGACCGGCCAAGTCACCGACCAGGATTTCGATCCCTTTGATTCACAGGCCGACCAAGAGCTGCAAAACCTGATCAAAGAGGCGTGGGCGAACTTGCCGCAGACACAACAGCAGCTGATCGAGCTGGCCTATTTCGAAGGCTTACCGGATACGGAGATCGCGGCACAGCTCGATCAGCCTCTGGAGGCAGTGAAAACCTGCATCGCGCTCGGCATGTCGCAACTGCTCGAGTCGTTGCATTCATATTGGGAACAGGATGAAGCGGTATGACACATAACGAGTTAGCAGCCGCTGTTCCTTTATACGCTGTCGGAGCGCTCGAACGGATAGAGCGACAGGCTCTGGACGTCCACCTACTTTCAGGATGCATCCCCTGTCGTACGACGCTGAAAGAGTATCAGTCGGTAGCCGTGACGTTACCATTCGGGCTCAACATCACACCTCCTCCTCAATCCTTGAAAGGCAGGATTGTGTCGTCCTGTGTGTCGCCCCCTGCCACTGAGTTAGGAATCCAACCGCCTTCTAAACCGAGTCTTGAGCCGGGTGAATGGATGAATCATCTCTTCCCACCATCATCCTCATCTGGCTCATCATTCGGGTGGGCGTTGGGAATGGTGACCTTGGTGGTCCTCATCATCCTGGTGTTGTTTGGATGGAACGCCTCCACCCAAGTAACTGAAGGCATGGAGAAGTTGGCTCAACTGCAGTCTCAGGCGGAGGAAACAGGTTCTAAGCTCTCAACCCTCCAACAACAGCTCAGCGAACGCGGGGAAACTCTCGCCCAAACCCGAGAAGAACTGCAGCGTCGAATGGTTGAACTGGCAGAGATAAAAGATCAGTTGATTCAGCGCGAAGCCGAGCTGGAAGAGCTGAAAGTGCAGATGGCTCAGGGGAGAGGGCGATCACCGCGAATCCCCTAGCCCGACCATCAGCCCATCTTTCTATTACCCCGTCTCGGGAAACCACTCTACACTCACGCTGTCTCCCCTCTCCTGTCCCTCTCCTCAGCTCCTATGCTAGCATGCACTGTGCCCATCAAGAACTCCACGAGATTTCCCTCGATGCAGCAAGAACCACATGATTCCCATTACATGGAACTGGCTCTCCAACAGGCTGCTCTTGCTCCTCACATGGGAGAAGTCCCGATCGGTGCCGTCCTCGTACACAATCACGAAGTGATCGCGGCTGATCACAACTACCGTGAGGTTTCGCAAGACCCGACAGCGCATGCGGAAATGATTGTGATTCGGAAAGCTGCGGAACGGCTGCAGACATGGCGGCTCACCGAGACAACGCTCTATGTCACGCTGGAACCTTGCCCCATGTGCGCCGGAGCGATTGTGCAATCTCGCATTGCGCGGCTTGTATTCGGAGCGTGGGATCCTAAAGCCGGTGCATGCGGATCGATTTTTGATATTCCAGCCGAGCGCCGGCTCAATCACCGAGTACAAGTGCTGGGAGGCCTGCTCGAACAGGAGAGCCGTGAACTCTTACAGGAGTTTTTTCGAGCCAAGAGAGGTACTCTGTCGGAGAGCAGCAGTCCCCCGAAGTCAGCCTCTTAACACCGAAACGCAACCAGTAACGCCGCTTGTCCACTCTTTCTCCCATCCACAGTTTCCCCTGCCGTTTATGGGGTCATGATGAGTTTTGCTTAGTGGAGAGCGATCTCGATATACTGGGTCCAACTGTACCGCTGATTCAGTGGTTGTACCCTCCATCCCCCGGCGTGAGCGCCTTTGGAGCTGTGGCGTCATGGTCAATCCAGTACGCCTTCTCTCCCAGCCTCGCAAGCATAGATCTACATCACATAGGAACTCACCCAAACCAGAGGCCGCGATATGAGCATTCTTATTCGGCGTCGGGTTTTGTGGGATCACCTTCGTAGCGCGCTCTGGGTCATGCCACCCTATCCGTTGTGTTTTTCTTGGTGGCGGGAATGGTCTTCTCTCATGTGTCAATCGGCGACGATTCGCCCATATGATGGCTGGTCTTCCAGGGTACATCAGAAGACGCTCGCCAAATGCTGATCGTGGTGTCGTCCACGATGATCACGGTGACTGGGCTGGTGTTTGCGCTGACGATCATCGCCTTGCAGATCGCATCCGGCCAGTATTCACCCCGGCTGCTGCGCAATTTCATGCGCGACCGCGGGACACAGTTCGTTCTGAGCGTCTTCGTGGGCGCCTTTGCTTACAGCACGGCTGGCTTACATACGGTCGGCGTCCAGAACCCCGACGTGGCGGCGTTCATGCCCCGTCTAGCCGTCTCCGGATCGCTCGGGTTCGCGCTGGCAAGCTGTGTGTGCTCATCTACTTCATCCACCACCTTTCCTCCTCGATTCAGATCGACACGATTATGAGCATGATCGTGCGTGAGACCCTGGAGGTCATCGACGACCTCTACCCGGACCAGACCGGCTACCCGGAATCCGAGGAGCGCTGTCCAGACCCCCCACCCGCATGGGCCGTTACTCTGCCGTCCGATCGCTCCGGCTACATTCAGGAGGTCACGAATGAAGCGCTTGTCGAGGTTGCGGCACGAAATGACTTGGTCATCCGGTTCGTCAAGTCGGTGGGTCACCACGTTGTCGCCGGGACTCCGATAGCTTACGTCTGGCACCCGTCTGCCGATCATATGCCATCTGAGCTTGGGCTGCAGGAGGCAATTCGAGACTCGGTCCAAGTCGGATTCGCACGGACCATGCTGCAGGATGTCCCCTTCGGCATCCGCCGCTTGGTGGATATCGGCAACAGGGCCCTGCCTTCGGCAATCAACGACCCCTACACCGCAACCCAAGCCGTGCACCACTTGTCGGAGGTCCTCTGCGTGCTGGCTCACCGACGATTGGATGACCGGCTGCATCGTGACGACCATGGCACGGTGCGTGTGGCGATTCCGTTCCCTGATTTTTCGGACTACCTGCAGCTTGGCACGGGACAAATTCCTCGGTTCGGGGCCAAGGAGCCGGCTGTTGCTCGAAGCCTGATCCAGCTTCTTAAGAACGTGTGCAGTAGCACGACAAGGAAGGATCGGCGCATGGCCGCCGCCAGGCATATTCGATTGGTGCTGGAGGAAGCTAAACGTGAAATCACCCAGCCGGCAGACATAGAGAACCTGCTGACGGACACGAATGAGGCTCTGAGCGCGATCGAAGCGAGCCAGCCGCAGACGGCTCACGGCTCAACACACGATTGGACTTTGTAGGGCTGTGCATGGTGCAATGACTTCTCATGTGGACGGTGAGCTTCGTCCGACAACTCTCTCGGTACATTTTCTCTGACGAAATCTACGGTCCAGTAAGGAACTCTTGACATCCACCCTTGCAATGTATGAGCAGGCCTTCTGATCGTATAAACCCATACAGGAAGTGCGTGAGGTTGGGACCCTTTGGATTTTGGAGCAGAAGTAATGCCACTTAGGCCATTTATCTTAGCTTTGGGTTGTTTGATTCTCACCGGCTGCTCGCTGATCGAATCGTCGAAGGAAGGTACCCAGTCTCGGTCTCCTGGATCCATTCAGGCAGCGAGCGTGAGTGTCATCAGCGAAGGCGACTACATGGAATCGTGCCGTTCGAAAGGCATCCCGATTCCACCTGATTGGAAACAGTCTTCATCCGAATGGGAAAGTCACGGCAACCTCAAGACCATTTTGCTGACGCCCAATAATCTAGACCAGACTCCGGTCGATCAGACCTCGTTCGCGAGCGTCTGGTCCTATGCCTCGCCGGACGTACGAGGCGCCTGCATTGCGCTCGGAAGGAATGGCGGATCGTTCCAAATCATCTGTCAAAGCGCCACGACGGGGAACGCCTGTTTTTGGGGAAACGATTCACGTTCTCCAAGTACTGGCTGGACCCCTGAGACAGCGGAAGTACCCATCGTCTCTCTCCACGATCCCGTCCAGGGATTTTCTCCAGGTACTGTAGCGTGCACCGAATGCCATCGTGGAAACAACGCCTTCTTGTATGCCCCTGACGATCCCACATGGGCTACAGTGTTGAGACCGGAGCATGCGCGCCCGACATTTACCACGCGAGTCGAGCAGTCGTCACATCACGGACAACTTACGTTCGGCGCGACAACCATCACCTATCCGCGCTTTATCCCCATCGGAGGAACGTCCATGACACTGAACAATCCGCTGCCGACCACGCCCGGCTGCTCAGGAGCATGCCACGAGTCTCATTTCGAAATCCTCAAAAAGAATCATACGGTCGAAGGCTATGTCAGAGCCCCTCGACCTATGGGCCCCAACTGCGCGGCCGACTCCCCGCCTGATGATCCGACGAGGAGTTGTTATCAACGCTGAACGACCAAGGTTCGACGTGTGTTCACTGCAATACCTACCTCAACCCCTTGACGCAGTTAACCGGCCAACATAGTATCTACTGCGTATCTACAGAGGAGGCGATGCATGAAAACGACAGCGCAGAAGTGGGGTAACAGTCTGGCGATTCGAGTCCCGAAAAGTGTCGCCGCACAAGTCGGGCTTAAAGCGCACGACGATCTGGAAATCGAGGTGCAGGACGGCAATGTCGTGTTGAAACCTCATCTCCGGCGGGTGTATCGCCTCGAAGACCTCGTCAAACAGATTACCCCGAAGAACGTGCATGGCGAGATTGATACGGGTACTCCGGTCGGACGAGAGAACTGGTGATGAGGAAGTCAGGCTACGTTCCGGACCGAGGGGACATCGTGTGGTTGCAATTCAACTCACAATCCTGGCACGAACAGGATGGACATCGGCCTGCGCTCGTCCTTTCACCGGCCAGTTACAATCGAGCCAGTGGGTTGATGTTGTGCTGCCCCATGACCAGCCAGCAGAAGGGCTACCCGTTCGAGGTTGTCATCAGTGACGATCCTCATCGAACGAGTGTGGTGCTGGCAGATCAGGTCAAGAGCTTGGATTGGAAGACTCGCCAAGCCGTGAAGAAGGGAACAGCATCGTCAAACGTGGTTATGGAAACGCTGAGTAAGCTACAGACGCTGCTCTAGCTCCATTCCTTCCATTGATCTCATATACTTCCCTGCGATCCAGTCAGAAACCCCCTCGCCACAGCTAAACTAACACTTACGTCAACTGCATGCACGATTTGCAGGATCTAGCGAAGAAGGAGCATCTGATCTTCCCCCTGAAAACTAGACCATTGGCTGGGAAGTTCCCCTGTGCTGTGATGGGCTCCACAGGAGGGAGCCATGACACGGAAACGGCACACGGAGGAACAGATCATCGCAGTCCTGA
>Ga0134126_10004764_pt1 | contig 16958 bp, 16 predicted proteins | sample KB31752_FD_96881 | JGI IMG/M metagenome (GOLD analysis project Ga0134126, IMG submission 96881) | Terrestrial soil microbial communities with excess Nitrogen fertilizer from Kellogg Biological Station, Michigan, USA - KB3-175-2 | ecosystem: Environmental > Terrestrial > Soil > Unclassified ...
GCTTCAAGATCGTGTCTGACCGATACCGAAACCGCAGAAAACGCTTCGGATTACGCTTCACTCTGATCGCGGCCTGCTACAACAGAGACATGACGCCATGAGGTTATGCAAGAGGTCTACTGCATCAACCGATCATCACTATTACTCACCAACCAGGAGGCGCCGAGTACGTCACGCCGTTGGTCGTCGACCTCGCCCGCCAGACCGACGAACCACGGACACGGGCGATTGAAACGATCATCGCGATGAATACTTAAGGCAAGAACGGAATGATTGCAATCCTATTCGTAGCGCAACGCTTCGATGGGATTGAGTCGAGCGGCTTTATTGGCAGGATATAAACCAAAAAATAATCCGACGGCGGCGGAAAAGGCGAATGCCGCCGCGACCGTGTGGCCCGAGATAATCGTGGGCCAGCCGGCAATCACCGTCGTCAACCAGGCGCTCAGCACTCCCAATAGGATGCCGATGCAGCCGCCGACCACACTGAGCGTCGTGGCCTCGATCAAGAACTGCATCATGATATGCCGCCGCTTGGCCCCTACTGCCATACGCACTCCGATCTCTCTCGTTCGTTCGGTCACAGAAACCAGCAGTATGTTCATGATGCCGATTCCGCCGACAAGCAGCGAAACCGACGCAATCGCCATCAACATGACCGTCAAGGTTTGACTTGTACCTTCTTGTACCTGCCCTAATTCGACCTGCGTGCGAATCGTAAAATCGTCTGGCTGGCCATGCTGTAATCGATGGCGCGTCCTCAGGACTTCTCGAATTTGTTCCACTGCATCCGGCAAGTCCTCGGCTCGGTCCGTAGACGCATATATCCATCCGACCGTCCCAAGAAACAGTGTCCCAAAGACTTTTCGCTCGGCGGTCGTGAACGGGATAATTACGACATCGTCTTGATCCTGACCATACGTGCTCTGTCCTTTGGGGGATAAGACGCCGATCACGCGGAGCGGGACGTTTCTAATACGAATGACAGAACCGAGTGGTTCCTCCCCTGGATCAAAGAGTTCATCGACCACCGACTGTCCAAGAAGTGCGACGAGGGCGGCACTATCCATATCTGCCTGGGTAAAGGGTCCTCCCGTACTGAAAGCCCAGTCTCGGATACTGAGATAACTGGGTGACGCTCCATTGACCGGACTGTTATCGTTCCGGTGACCGTTCACGATCTGCAGTATATCGCGTTTCATCCAAGCAGTATCGGATAGAGCCGGAATTTTCTTCTTCAGATCCACTGCATCCGCAACGGTCAGTGTAACAGCCCCGCCTTGTGCCCCTCGCACGCCACCGACGCTCGTCGCGGTAGGCCAGATCATGATGACATTCGTGCCCATGGTGGCTATCTGTTTCTGCACGGCCTGCTTGGCCCCCTCGCCGATACTGACCATCGCGATGACCGCTCCCACACCGATGACGATCCCCAGCATGGTCAAGCCGGCGCGCAGCCTGTTTCGCCCAAGAATTCGTAACGCCGTCACAATCGTCAGCCACAGAAACGCCTGCATTTACATGCTCACAATATGCGTTCGACCTTCGGTCGCCTGATCGCTGAGGACCTGGCCATCCTTAATTGTAATCTGCCGCGACGCATAGGCCGCAATATCGATTTCGTGCGTGACCAGGATCACCGTGATTCCTTCTCGATTCAACCCTTCAAGAATCTCCATGATTTCTTGGCTGGACTGCGTATCGAGATTTCCCGTCGGTTCATCCGCAAGGAGCAACGACGGCGATGTCACCAGCGCCCGAGCAATCGCCACTCGCTGCTGCTGCCCTCCTGAGAGTTGTGTGGGTGAATGGTGTTCGCGCCCGCTCAACCCCACACGTTGCAATGCAGCAGACGCGAGCGATTTCTGTTCCTTTAGGGGGAGTCCTCGGTAAAACAGCGGCAATTGAGCATTTTCCAACGCGCTGGTTCGAGGAATGAGATTGAAGCTTTGAAAAACAAAGCCGATTTGCTGATTCCGAATTTCCGCCAACCGGTCTGGCTGCAAATGTCCGACATCAATATCGTTCAGCCGGTACTGCCCCTTGGTCGGTTGATCAAGACACCCGAGAATGTTCATCAGCGTGGACTTACCTGATCCACTCGATCCCATAATTGCAACGAACTCGCCTCGCCGGATGGTGAGATTCAACCCCCTCAGCGCCTGCACGTCAACGTCGCCGACTCGATAGATCTTCCAAATATCTTCACAAATGATCAGCGCGTCCACGGACCTATCCTCTTAGAGATGAGAGCTGAAGATGAATGATCGAGCGACGGTGACCGGAGATTACGTTCGGCAAGCCATATCACATACACCGTATGTTTCACACGATCCGATGGCTCATCGAGAACGAGGGCGTCGCTGGTTGCCGAATCCGGGTGGCAGCTCATTGCTCTTTCTTTCCCCGAAAGGCTGTTCGATACCGACAACCACCGAATCATCTTCCGTGAGACCGCCGGACAGGACTTCAGTGGTGACGCCATCCGAGATACCCGTTTGGACTGGTAGGGAAACGAGGTCACCGCTTTCCACCTGTTTCCAGACAGTCCGCGACTGCCCCGCTTCTCTCCCGGTGTGGATCGGGCGTCCCCCGTCCGCTTTTGTCGCTTGCCCATCTGAACCCCGGCGGTCTCCTTCGGTCTTCGGAGGCATGAAGCGTAGCGCTGCGTTGGGAATCTTGAGCACCTGGTCTCTTTGAGCCACGACAATCGATACGTTCGCAGTCATTCCAGGCTTTAGGCGTAAATCCTTGTTATCTACGCCGACCACCACATTGTAGGTGACGACATTTTGGATGTTGATGGGTGCGAGGCGCACCTGTTTAATGGTCCCAGCAAAGGACACTCCCGGATAGGCATCAACGGTGAAAACTGCTTCTTTCCCTTCCGTCATCCCGCCGATATCCGACTCACTCACGTTGGTATCGACTTGCATATTGGTCAGATCGAGGGCGATCAGAAAGAGGTCGGGCGTGGCAAAGCTGGCGGCGACCGTCTGACCAACCTCTACATTCCGCGCAACGACAATACCATCCACAGGCGACCGAATGACGGTATATTTCAATTCTAGGTCAGCCGCATTCAATGCCGCTTCCGCTTGCTTGACCTGCGCCTCGGTAACCCGCAACTGTGCTTCTGCGCTTTGGAAATTGGTGAGCGCAACATCGACGTCGTTTTGTGAAACAAACTGCTGAGGCAACAGGGATTGGACACGGTCGAGTTCCCGTTTTCGCTGCGCCAGGTCGGCTTTGGATCGCGCAACGTTTGATCGCGCCATTTCCAGATTGCTGGCAGCCTGTTCTCGACGAGCCTTGAACTGTTCGGGATCAATGACCACAACCGTATCCCCCGCTTTTACTCGCGAGTTGAAATCAGCGTAGAGACTTTTGATCATCCCTGATACTTGCGCTCCCACCCGGACAGAGACAACCGGATTGACGGTTCCCGTGGCACTGACGACAGAAACGATCTCACCACGTTCAACCGCTGCCGTCCGATATCGAATGGGAGGTTTCCGTTCTCCATTGAAAAACACGTAGCCACCGATCGCAATTCCGATAGCCACGACACTAATAATGAAGCCGAGACGTCGCATACAGTGAGGGCTCGACCTATCGAGCGCGTGCGTATCCTATCAGGAAGCCGACAGGCGATGCACCACTCTCCTCGCTCGAAGCGGAAAACACTTTGTTGAGCTTACCATGAGACCCTATACTTACCAAGGAAGGAGCTCACTCGGTGGAAAAACCACCGAAAAGACTGTTCTTCTGAAGGGAGAGCTCGCCGGCTTAGCTTGCCAAAAATCGTTCCAAGAACGTCGTTGATACGTGGCCTTTTTGAAAATCGGGATCGTCGAGGATTCGCCGGTGAAGCGGGATGGTGGTCTTGATTCCCTCGATAATAAACTCGCCGAGCGCGCGTTTCATACGAGCCGCTGACTCCTGTCGATCACGGCCATGGGTGATCAGCTTTGCAATCATCGAATCATAGTAAGGAACGACGACCGAACCTGACTCCATGGCGGAATCGACCCTAATTCCGAACCCTCCCGGCTGACTGTATTTGGTGATCGTTCCTGGGGACGGCGTAAATTTCTCCGGATCTTCGGCATTAATACGACACTCCAGGCTGTGTCCGGTGAGGATCACATCTTGTTGCCGAATAGAAAGCGGATGACCGGCGGCCAAACGGATCTGTTCCTTTATCAGATCTACGCCCGTCACCATTTCGGTGATTGGGTGTTCCACCTGGATACGGGTATTGACTTCCATAAAATAAAACTGGCGATCTTTGTCGAGTAGAAATTCTACGGTGCCCACATTTCGGTAATGCGCTGCCTTCACCGCCTCCACAGCTACTCGACCGATTTCCCTACGCAATTTGTCATCAACTGCGGGGGAGGGAGTTTCCTCGACCAGTTTTTGATGCCGCCGTTGAATTGAACAGTCTCGTTCTCCAAGGTGGACCACCCGACCGTATTGATCAGCCAAAATCTGCACCTCAATATGGCGCGGTTCCAGAAAGTACCGTTCGAGGTACACACCGTCATTGCCGAAGGTCGATTTCGCTTCAGCCTGAGCAGCCTGAAAGGCTCGGCCCAGGTCTTCGGCCTTATTGACGACACGCATGCCTCGCCCTCCCCCTCCAGCCGTCGCTTTGATGATGACGGGAAAGCCGATCTTCTGCGCCGCTTGCAACGCATCCTCCTCGCTGCGCAATTCGCCTGGACTCCCGGGGGTGACCGGAAGTCCTCGCTTCGCCACGATCTCACGCGCCTTCGCTTTATCCCCCATCATGGCGATATTTTCTGAGCTCGGTCCGATAAACTTAATGCCGATCGACTCGCAGACTTCTGCAAAATGGGCGTTCTCCGACAGAAATCCATACCCCGGATGGATGGCATCGACTCCCGTAATCTCTGCGGCACTCAAGACGTTGGGAATATTTCGGTAACTCAATGCCGATTCGGCCGGCCCGACACACACCTTTTCGTCGGCCGCTCGAACGTGCAGTGCAAGCGCATCCGCTTCAGAATGAATGGCCACGGTCTTGATGCCGAGTTCCTTACAAGCGCGGATCACTCGCAACGCGATTTCTCCGCGATTGGCAATCAGAACTTTCTTAAACACGTCTCGGCTCCGATACGATGGCGAGCGCAGCCTTTAGAATGACCTATGAAGCGGCTTTGGGGTCGATAAGAAACAGTGCCTGACCATATTCTACTGACTTTGTGCTTTCCACCAAGATCTTGACAAGACGACCGTCCACTTCCGACTCAATTTCGTTCATGAGTTTCATCGCTTCGACGATGCACAGCACTTGTCCCTTCTTCACAGACTCCCCTTCTTCAACGTACGGATCGGCGTCCGGTGAGGGAGATCGGTAAAACGTGCCGACGATGGGAGAAGTGACCGTCACAAAACCCGTACTCGCGTCCGACACTGATGTCGTGGCTGAAGCGGAATGCATCGGTTGTTGAGGCGAGGTTGGGACGGACTCCTGCGCTGAAATCGCAAGAGGTCTGACGACGAGTTCATGACGGACACGGATGCGGATACCTTGTCGTTCAAACTCAAGCTCGGTCAAATTATTACGCCGAAGCAGATCGATGAGTTCTTGGATTTGCTTGGTGGATCCCCCTGTGAGTGAGACTTCATGACTCGTCTCGTTCGCAGTCTCTGGCAACACGATCCGACGAATCTTGGTCTTGGAATGAACAGATCGACGACGGTTCACCGAACACGCTCCACATAGGATCTAGTTCGAGTATCGATCCGGATGACGGTGCCCACCTCCAAATAAAGCGGAACTTTGATCGTCGCTCCCGTTTCCACGACCGCCGGCTTGGTTCCTCCGGACGCAGTGTCTCCCCGCACACCGGGCTCCGCATCGACGACCTTGAGTTCGATGAAGTTCGGCAACTCAACGGCAATCGGGCGATGCTCATAGATGAGGATCTTGGCGATCATATTTTCTTTCAATAAATCGGCGTTCTCTCCCAACTGACTCCGCTCAAACGTCAATTGCTCGTACGTCTCAGTGTCCATCAGAGTATAAGAATCACCAGATGCGTAAAGGAACTGCATGTCGCGCTCTTCCAAATCGGGCTCTTCGAACCGTTCCCCTGAGCGAAACGTTCGGTCCAACACATTTCCAGAGAGATAGCTTTTCAATTTCGTGCGTACGAAGGCACCGCCCTTGCCGGGCTTTACGTGCTGAAAGTCGACGATATAAAAGGGCTCGCCTTCGACCATCAAGCGTACCCCGCTACGAAAATCCACCGTGGAAATCACTCGCAACTCCCTTCTATTTTTTAGAAACCAACCGGCATGGTGATACCCTCAATGTGCGCCTGTCTTTGTTCCGCTTACCGAGGCACTCCCCCCAGAAGAACGCTTCGATCCGGTGACGGATATTTGTTCGCACAGTCCTCGCAAGGCCAACAGATACCCGATTGCACCGAACCCGGCAATCTGTGCCAGCGCAACCCCTGACACATAAGAATGCCGCCTGAATTCTTCACGCCGATAGATGTTTGACAGATGGACCTCGATGGTGGGCAAATCAACGGCGGCCAGGGCATCGCGTATCGCGATGCTGGTGTGAGTATAGGCCGCTGGATTGATGATAATGCCGTGATAGTTTCGTCGCGCTTCTTGAATCCAGTTCACCAATTCCCCCTCAAGATTCGACTGACGAATAACAAGTTCAGCTCCAAGTTCGCCACCCAGCTTTATCAGCGACTCATCGATCGCATCAAGGGTCGCTGTCCCATAAACGGATTCCTCTCGATGGCCCAACAGGTTCAGATTGGGACCGTGAAGGACTAGGATACGCAGCATGTCGCGTACGATACCTCCCTATACACCTGCTCACACCACCACAGCAAGGGCGGCATTTTAGCAGTCCCCTCTCAGAGGGTCAAACCATTGAAGTCATGGGAAAGTTCATGAGTGGGAGCCAGAAGAGGCTTGGGGATTTTGTCGACGTGCCTGGACCGAGCTGAGCCACTGCTCAAGCTGTGCGATCACCGGGCTTCTCGTTTTCTGTGAGGTTTGGACCGTGGAACCGACTGTCGGAACAGGCCTTTCTTCTGAGCGAGGCCGGTTACTGGACAACCCGTTAAGTTCATGCTTCGTTACCGGCAGCGCATCGTCTAAGACGGATGCCATGCCTTGGCCGCGGAGGCGGACAGAATCAAGGGGTGAAGCTTTCACCGATTTCGCATTCGATTGTCCTTGCAATTGTGCTGCTCCTTGAGTCGTCGGTACATCGAGCCCGGCACGAAGAGACAAGGCTTCTTGGTCGTGTGGATGTATGGATAAAATGACGTTGCACGCCCGGATGGCCGCTTCGTTGGCCCCTTGAGCCACATAGAGTTTAGCCAATATTCGATGCGCACGAAGATTATCGGGACTTGCTTTTATGGCTTCTTCGAGAATGGCCTTAGCCTTGACCGGCTGATTTATCTGCTCATATGCGCGACCTAACGCCACCATGGCCGTGATGAAACCTGGATAGGTCTTCAACCCATCTTCAAGAACAGCAACCGCCTCTTCCCACATGCCGGCTTTGCCGTACTCTTCCGCCAGAGGGATAAACACCTTGGATCCCGGCTCCTTAGCGAAGGCTAAGGCTAGCCGATCAATTTCAGCGGCATTGCCCGTTTTTTTTGAACCTGACGCCATACTCGGGTCACTCCACCAAGGACTCGCGACGAGGTGAGAGCAGACACAGTTCGCGCACGGCAGTTAGAATTTCGTCAGCCAGCCGACGCTTGGGCATCAGACCCAAGACTCGCTGTTCGCCCGTGGTCGAAAGAATGACGACCGCATTGTCGTCACTGCCAAACCCACCTCCCGCTTGCGCGACGTCGTTGGCAACAATAAGATCAAGGCCCTTCTCTCTCAACTTGTCTTTCGCATGAGACAGTACGTGTTGGGTTTCCGCCGCGAAACCGACCATAATTTGCGATGTCCGACGCGCAGACAGCATCGCGAGAATGTCCGGAGTGGCTTCAAGCTCGAGGGTGAGCTCAGATTTGCCCTGTTTTTTAAGCTTTTGTTCGGCCGGCATTTTGAGGCGAAAGTCTGCAACTGCTGCAGCCATGATCAGAACCGTAGCGGACGGAAAGTGCCGACTCAGCGCGTCGCTCATCTCGTTCGCTGTGTTAACTGAAACAGTGGTGACTCCTGGAGGAGGCGTTAGAGCGGAAGGCCCTGTAACCAAAACAACTTCGGCTCCTCGATCCCGTGCAGCTTCTGCAATGGCATACCCCATCTTCCCGGAGGAACGGTTGGAAATAAATCGAACCGGATCAATGGGTTCTTGAGTCGGTCCCGCGGATACCAACACCCGCTGGCCTTGCCAATCCTGCTGTGGAATCAGCGCTGCATGAAGGGCATCCAAGATTCTTGACTCTTCTGAAAGCCTTCCTTGTGCGACTTGTCCTGATGCCAACGGACCGACTTCAGGATCAAGCACGACGATGCCACGAGTTCGGAGCGCCTGAACATGTTGGACGACGGTGGGATGTATCCACATGTCCCCGTCCATGGCAGGAGCGACAATCACGGAACATCGAGCATTCAACAGCATCGTACTCAACAGATCATCGGCTAGACCAAGCGCCGCCTTTGCCAGAAAATTTGCCGTAGCTGGCGCCACAATAATCGCATGGGCTTGCCCTGGAACGGCGAGATGGACCATCTCCCCATGAGATTCAAAGAGGTCCGTCGTTACCCGCCTTCCGGAGAGGACTTCAAACGTAAGGGGAGTCACAAATTTCGTGGCAGCCTGAGTCATGACCACCGACACGGCGGCCCCTTCGCGTACAAGGGCTCTCAGCAAGCCGACCGCTTTATACGCGGCAATGCTGCCGGTTACTCCAAGGACAAGACGCTTGCCACACAGATTTATCGGCGATTGCGCTTCGTCCAATCCTTACTCCTCAGCCGGAGCCGCCGGCGGCGGCACCGTATCATCGACGTACACACTGAGCTCCTTCTTGATTTCGCGGGCATCCTCTCCAGTCATCATGGCTATACGCTCGGTTTCCCCCTCTTTCCCTCGTTTAGCTTCCTTCATCGCATCGCGGGCCTCTTTGCCGGTCAAATACTTGACATGGCCTCTCAGCACCTCGTCAAGTGCGATGGTTGTTTCTTTTGTGAAGCGAGAGGACCCGGCTGGTTTAGCACCTTGAGTCAAATGCTTGGCCCGCTGTGAGGCGACGATCACCAATCGGTGACGGGAATCAAATTCGTTTGACGTGTATTGCGGCAACAAACCCAACATGTCGATCATAATAGGTCTTACTCCCTTCTTGCTATAGAATGGATGACGGTTCCCTTTCCGTCGATTTTACATTTTTCTCAAGAATAAAGCTTTGCTCAAGCCAATGCATGTCCATCCGTTTGGTTTTCAGACGCTCCGCGACAAAAATACTTTGCAGCTCATGGAGAGATTGTGTCAGATCATCGTTGCGAACGATGTAATAATATTCCCTGAAACACCACACTTCTTCTTTCACCTTTTGCAATCGGCGGACAATCTCCTCGTGAGAATCTGATCCTCGACCTTGGAGTCGAGCACGCAGAATGTCCATGGATGGAGGGAGGATGAAGATATAGACGGCATCGCCAAATTTCTTTTTAATCTGAAGCGCACCTTGGACATCGATTTCCAGCAAGACATCGATACCCTGCTCCATCCTATCCATTAAAGGCTTTCGCGGTGTTCCGTACCAGTTGGAATACACGTGTGCGTATTCCAAGAACTCATTTCTCGCAACCATATCGTGAAAGACTTTCTCTTCGATAAAGAAGTACTCACGTCCGTGTTCTTCTCCTGGGCGTGGTTTTCTTGTCGTAAACGACACCGAATGCCACAGTCCGGGGACCGACGTCACGATCTGCTTACATAAGGTCGTCTTCCCCGCTCCGGAAGGGGCTGAAACGATGTACAGGATTCCCCGACGTTCAGAAGTTTGCCGATTCCCCATCACACCCGGAGGATGGTTACTTGTGGTAATCGCGATGCTCATTCGACATTCTGTATCTGTTCACGCATACGCTCTAGCTCAGCCTTCATTCGCACCACGTTTGCCCTGATCGCCGCGTCGTTGGCTTTTGATCCAATGGTATTGACTTCCCGGCCCATCTCCTGAAGAAGAAAATCCAACGTCTTGCCTACAGGTTCTGTGCCTTGGAACGCACGCTCAAACTGTACCATATGCGTGTCCAGCCTGACCAATTCTTCCGTAATGTCGCACCGGTCGGCATAGAGAGCCAACTCCTGATTGAGCCGAGGAAAATCCGGGATAGAGTCTGCCAACAACTTCTCCACACGCTGCTTCATACGGTCGAACATTTCTTGTGCAAGGTGAGGAGCGCGGGACGATACTGCGCTGCTGCATTCACGCATTTGATCAAGTCGAGCCATGATATCCTGTGCAAGCAAGGCCCCCTCTTTCTCCCGCATCTTCGTCATGTCCGACACCGCGAGTAGTCCAAGCTTCTCCACAACTTTTGCGAACTTAGGATCGTCGGTCGGCTGCTCAGAAAGCGCAATAATATCGCGGAACCCTGCCATCAGTCCGATGTCAATGGAGCCTTTGAGTTTCAGCGTGCGCTGGAGCGTACGAAGAGCCTGATGGTACTGTTTCGCCAATTCAACGTCAAGTTGCACCGCACGAGCGCTTCCTCGACTGCCCTGTAGCAACACCGTAAGATCGACTCTTCCACGTACACAATGTTGTTGGATCGTCTTCTTGAAATGTTCTTCGAGCCCGCTCATCGACTTCGGCAGACGAATGGATGTTTCAAGGAAACGATGGTTGACCGATCTCACTTCAACGCTGACGGTCCCCTCGGACCATGACTCCTGCCGCCGGCCAAATCCTGTCATGCTCTTAATCATGACTGGAGTTTTCCTTCCCACACACACACATCGTAAATCGGACAACCAAGACAGCGCGGCTTCCGTGCGAGGCACACATACCGGCCATGAAGGAGCAACCGTTGGGACACATCCGTCCACTGGGTTTGTGAATACACCGATTGAAGATCGCGCTCGATTTGCTCGGGATCCCTTGAATGAGTCAGAGCCAGTCGGTTGGCCACCCGTCTCACATGGGTATCGACCACAATAGCCGGTTTTCCAAATATCGCCCCAAGGAGTACGTTGGCTGTTTTTCGTCCGACACCAGATAGCGATGTGAGTTCCTCCATTGTATCGGGGACTTGCCCCTTGAACTGCGCGATAATGACCTGAGCACAGCTGATCAAGTTTTTTGCCTTGCTCTTATAAAAACCGGTTGGTCTGATCAATGCCTCCAGCTTAGCCGACATCGCCTTGGCCATGGCTTGCGGTGTTGGATATTGTTCGAATAAACTCGGCGTCACCTGATTCACCCGCTGGTCTGTGCACTGTGCCGATAGAATTGTGGCGACCAGTAGCTCCCATGGAGATCGATGCGTTAATTCCATTCGAGCGACCGGCATGGCGTGACGGAGACTCCTAGCAATCTGCGCCGGGCGGTCGAGCGCAGGCTGTGCTTTCACGCGTTTGGCTTTCTTCATAACGGCCCGATTGTGCAGAGGTTACCGACGAGATGCAAGCACCAGCGTATCGTCCTGCAGCGGTAGGCCGACCGTCGGATGCTCACCGGTTGACTGAGCTCTCACGTGGGCTTCCAGTCGAGCGAGGAGAGGACGAAGTGTGGTGGGCTGGAGCGCCGAAATGCCGATGGCTCCGTAACGTCGGCAGAGTAGCTCTGCGCCCGATGGCGACATCTGATCACACTTATTAAACACGAGCCATCTCGGTATCGCATTCAAATGCAAGTCCTCAAGAACGGCGACGACAGCCGTAATCTGAATGTCGAGGTCCGCGGCGCTGCCGTCGACGACATGCAGCATGAGATCAGCCTCTCGTAGTTCTTCGAGGGTTGTTCGAAAGGCGCCGACCAGCTCTTGCGGAAGATCCCGAATAAACCCTACCGTATCGGTGATGATGATTTCGCGATCCTGTGGGAACCGCAGGCGTCGGCTCGTCGTGTCCAGGGTTTCGAATAATCTGTTTTGAGCCGACACCTGACTGTTCGTCAGCACATTGAGCAATGTGGACTTACCGACGTTCGTATAGCCCACGAGAGAAACGACGGGCAGTCCATGCCGACCTCGCCTAGAACAACGTTGGTCTTGCTGGCGTCCAAATTGTGTCAGTTCCCGCTCTAAATGCGTGATGCGGTCGCGTACGCGGCGACGATCAGTTTCCAATTTGGTTTCGCCCGGTCCGCGAGTGCCGATCCCGCCACCCAGGCGCGAGAGTTGAGCACCTTTTCCAGACAATCGTGGAAGCAGATATCGCAGCTGCGCTAGTTCCACTTGTACTTTACCTTCACGGCTGTGGGCTCGGCGAGCAAAGATATCCAAGATCAGTTGCGTCCGGTCGATCACCTTAATATCGGTCATCTCAGAAATCGCTCGCAGTTGAGCCGGCGACAAGGTTTGATCAAAGATCACCATGTCGGCACCCCGATGGAGCGTCTGAATTAAGACATCCTTCATCTTGCCGCTTCCCAAGAGATACCGCTGATGTCCATCTGACGTTCGTTGTACGACCCGATCGACCACCGTGACGTCGACGGAGGTTGCCAACTCCGCCAATTCAGCTAAACGCTCTTCCTGCTCGGATCGACTTTTGGCAGAGGCGCTGACGAGTATCGCCGATTCCTTACCGCTCTCCACCGCATAGTGAGCTCGTACTTGCTGAAGGTCTGCATCCAGCTCTTCGATAAACTGGTCGAACATCATGGTCAGGTTGTGGAACGGGATAGCCTTGAGCACTTTGAATAATTGACCGGTCGAATTGGGCGCCAGCAGGTGAGCTACATACAGATTGCCAAGTCGGCCATCCTCGGTAATGGAGAGGAGGCCGATAAGATCAAGTCGCAAGAAGGCGAGGTCGGTGAGCACTTCTTGATTTAATGGTTGATCATGCAGTTGTGTACGAATGAACCTCAAACCACGGAGCGATCGCGCCCCCGCGCGGAATAAGGTCAGCGTAGTTGAAGACAGCGTCAAATCCGTTCCCACAATCACTTCTTGAACCTGTCCTCGCCTGGTCAACAGCACGCCGAGCGGGCGACGGAGCTCAACGGTCAGCTGGGCCATTGTCTTTGCGAGTTCCGGGGTAATGACCTTATCGGGTGAGACACGACGTCGGTAGAGTCGTTCAACCGACGCGACTTGGCTGGCACGTAGTCCTGTGATCTGACCTCGGATATCAGGAATTGGTTTTCTCCTTATCCCTTTGAGAAACCGATATTTGCTCGTTTTCATCAAGAATCGTCACGAATCTCTCAGTAGGGCTGATATCGAGATCTGCATGTGGCCGTTCTCCGTTCATCAGCAACTGACGACCCGCTGAGGCAATCATGGCAGCATTGTCGGTGCAATACTCGATAGGCGGTAGCGATAGACGGATGCCTTCACGTACCGCGTGCTCGCTCAGTACGATCCTCAACCGTGAATTAGCTGAAACCCCTCCCACGACAGCAAGCGCAGTCAGGTTCGACTGCCTGAGGGCAGCGAAAGCCTTCGCGGCCAAAACCTGCACGATAGCCTCTTGGTAGCCGGCCGCCAAGTCGGCAGTCTGTTGAGATCGCAGAGGACCACCCAATTCTCGTAACTTATACAACAACGCCGTCTTGAGACCACTGAAGCTGAACTCAAGACTGTTTTTTGCCCGGTGAAATCGGGGGAACCGAAAGACCTTTAAATCACCGGAACGTGCGATTCGATCAATAACTGGTCCACCTGGATACCCCAAACCAAGCATCTGAGCCCCCTTGTCGAACGCTTCACCAGCGGCATCGTCTCGAGTGCGTCCCAGTAGGATACACCGACCGCCGACTTCATGACGATAGAGGTGGGTATGGCCACCCGATACAACCAGCACAATACAGGACAGTGGGAACATCGGGTCGGCGAGCCATGCGGAAGCGATGTGCCCCTGTAGGTGATTGACCCCGATGATCGGAATACCCAAACCGTAGCTCAAAGCTTTGGCGTAATTAACTCCTACCAAAAGCGCCCCAGCCAATCCTGGTCCTTGGGTGACTGCTATGGCACCAAGAGTATGTTTCGAGACTTGGGCCGTCGCCAAGGCTTCTCTGACCACCATGTCGATCTTCCCAAGGTGCGCTCGTGCGGCTAATTCCGGAACGACCCCACCGAACTTTTCATGGACGGCTACTTGTGAAGACACGACGTTGGAAAGCACTTCTCCTTCATAACTGAGTATGGCTGCAGCCGTTTCGTCACATGAAGACTCGATGCCAAGAACCAAGCCCGGACGCCATCGATCCTCAAGTTGAAACTCGGACCGATTGGGGTTGGAACACATCTCGTTACGAAGGAGCCAGATGACATTGAATAACAGAACGGCCCCTGCGGCAATCAGCCACAGAGGCCGCTAACGAGTGCATGGGAATCTTAACGATCACAAAGGGCACTATACTCCGGCCATCGCCTCCTGCTCGATGAAGGTCGGAGCCCCGTCCCGCAGAACCACTTTCACCTTGCGACTTTCTTTGAAACGTCCCCGGATCAGCTCATCGGAGAGCGGGTCACCGATGGCACGTTGGATAGCCCGCCGCATTGGTCTCGCTCCGTACAACGGCTCATAGCCTTCTTTGATGAGCCATTGTTTGACTTCGTCGTCGACCTCAATCTCAATCCCTTTATCCAACAGGCGGAGGTTCAACTCACGGAGCAGGATATCCAAGATGTTATAGAGCTGCTCTTTTTCCAACTGATGGAAAATCACGATCTCATCGATCCGATTCAGAAATTCAGGACTGAATGATTTCCGAAGTTCTCCAAGCACTTCTTCTTTCTTCCGACGTGCCGCTTCCCCTTCTGTGCTCTGAAAACCAAGGGAAACACCCTTCTGAATCATTTTCGTCCCGATGTTGGACGTCATAATGACGACCGTATTCTTGAAATCAACCTTTCGCCCGAGACTATCGGTCAACACTCCATCATCTAATACTTGAAGCAGGACATTGAACACATCCGGATGAGCCTTCTCGATTTCATCGAACAATACGACGGAATAAGGCCGACGACGGACTTTTTCGGTCAACTGTCCTCCTTCTTCATACCCCACATAGCCGGGAGGAGCACCGAAGAGTCGAGAACTCGTAAACTTCTCCTGATACTCAGACATATCAACACGAATCAGCGCATCTTCACTATTGAACAGAAACTCAGCCAATGTTCTGGCCAGTTCCGTCTTCCCCACGCCGGTCGGCCCCAAGAAAATGAACGAGCCGATCGGTTTCCGAGCTTCCTTCAAGCCGGCACGGGATCGGCGGATGGCGCGGGCGACCGCGGAGATCGCTTCATTTTGACCGACCACTCGTTTATGGAGAAATTCTTCCATGCGCAACAGCTTGTTGGACTCTTCTTCCTCCAGCTTAAAGAGCGGAATACCGGTCATTTTTGAAACGACGTAGGCTACATCCTCTTTACCGATCACGGGCTTGTTCTTTTCTTGATTCTTTTTCCATTCTCGCTTGGATTCATCCAGCAACTTACGCAGCCGCTCTTCCTCCTCACGGTGCCGTACGGCTTCCTCAAAATTCTGCATGGAGATTGAGAGCTCCTTCTCTCGCGACACCTTTTTCAGCTCTTGCTCCATCGCTTTCAGTTCAGAGGGGAGCGCATAGGTCTGGAGCTTCGCCCGTGACCCGGTTTCATCAATCAAATCGATCGCTTTGTCCGGAAGGAACCGGTCGGTGATGTATCGATCGGATAACTTGACGGCCTCAATAATGGCGTCTTCCGTGATTTCCACTCCGTGATGTTCTTCGTATCGGTCCCGAAGTCCTTGGATGATGCGGACAGTTTCATCGAGATTGGGCGGCTGAACGTGGATGGGCTGGAACCGCCGTTTCAGCGCCCCATCTTTTTCAATATGCTTTCGGTATTCATCCAATGTCGTGGCCCCAATACACTGGATCTCGCCGCGTGACAAGGCCGGCTTCAACATATTGGAGGCGTCGATGGATCCCTCCGCGGCTCCGGCTCCAACCAGCGTGTGCAGCTCATCGATGAAAATGATGATATTGCCGGCTTGGACGATTTCCTTCATCACGACCTTGAGACGTTCTTCGAACTGCCCGCGGTATTTGGTACCGGCGACTAGAGATCCTAGATCCAAGGCGATGACCCGACGAGAGAGCAGATTGTCGGGAACTTCAGATTGAATAATCCGTTGAGCAAGTCCTTCGACAATGGCGGTTTTTCCGACACCGGATTCACCGATCAACACAGGATTATTCTTGCTCCTTCGACTGAGGATCTGCAGGACGCGCTCAATTTCATCGGCCCTGCCGATCACCGGATCCAATTGACCTTCTTGGGCCAGTTGGGTCAGATCACGCCCGAATTCATCGAGAGCCGGAGTATTACTCTTCCGATCCCGCTCTCGCGGAGCCGACTTCCGCAGAAACGTCACGGTTAATTGCCGTGCAGTCAACAGATTTGCGCCCAAGCTGCGAAGGATTTTTCCACCTATCCCTTCTTCTTCACGAAGGAGGCCGAGGAGAAGATGTTCGCTACCAATATGATTGTGACCCAACAGGCGGGCTTCTTCGACTCCGTATTCAATGACCTTCTTCACACGTGGGCTGAAGGGAATCTCCCCGAACGTCATGGTGGTCCCTCCACCAGGCAGATTTCGCTCGATTTCTAACCTGATCTGCTCTGTAGAGAGCCCCATCTTTTTCAGAATCATAAGAGCAATCCCGTCGGACTCCCGAAGTATGGCCAAGACGAGATGTTCAGTCCCTAGATAGTCGTTCTGGTGCCGCTCGGCCTCCTCGCGCGCGAGGATGATGATCTTTCGACCTTTGTCCGTGAATCGTTCGAACATCCTGCCTCCTTAC
>Ga0134126_10004765_pt1 | contig 16955 bp, 12 predicted proteins | sample KB31752_FD_96881 | JGI IMG/M metagenome (GOLD analysis project Ga0134126, IMG submission 96881) | Terrestrial soil microbial communities with excess Nitrogen fertilizer from Kellogg Biological Station, Michigan, USA - KB3-175-2 | ecosystem: Environmental > Terrestrial > Soil > Unclassified ...
CTATAAATTTAAAAATAAAATATGAAATATTATCGATCTTGTGTAACAGGTCGTATCAATACTTCATTTACATTCACATGATTTGGGGATTGCAAAACAAATAGAATGGAATTTGCGATATCTTCGGCCTGCAGTGCAGTCATATTTTTGACATTCTTGACGAATGAATCCAAAGTATTATCCGTAATGGTGTTTGTTAATTCCGTATGTACAACTCCAGGTTCAATACAGGTTATTCTTATATTATGTCGCTGGCTAAATTCTTGTCGTAACCCTTCACTAAAGGCGGTGATGGCATGTTTAGTTGCACAATAAACACTACCTGCAGGAAAAACTACCCTTCCTGCTACTGATGAAATATTAACAATATGTCCAGATTTATTTTCTAACATATTTGGTATTACTGCGGAAGTACAATAAAGAACGCCTTTAATATTTACATCAATCATTCTGTCCCATTCATCTATTTTTTGATTTTTAAAGAAACTCAAAGGCATCAATCCAGCATTATTAATGAGAACATCGATATGACCATATTTACTAATTGCAGTATTAGCAAAATTTTTACAATCTTCTTGATTAGTAACATCAAGTTTCTGTATTAATATTTCACCACCTTGAGATTCTATTTCTTTTTTTAATTCTTCCAACTTTTCTGTTCTCCTTGCCCCAGCTACAATTTTAGAACCCATTTTAGATAAAGCAATTGCTGTTGCATATCCAATTCCGCTACTAGCTCCTGTGATTAATGTAACTTTATCCTTAATCATTATTAATAATTTATATCAAGTATTTAAATTCCTTTCAATCATAATCATAAAATAGTGTAAAAAGTGGTATAGAAATGTTTTATATGATTCAACAAGTAAATCAACAAGAAAATACATAGAAACCATCTTAATTGCGCTTTTGAAAAAAGCGCAAATTGAAATAACATACAATTTATAAAAATAGAATGAAAAACTTTTTTCACATTAAAAGAACAAATATAAATATTAAAGAATGAAAGCCTATTCATCTAAAAACATGATAAAAAATAATATCTCAATTTAAGTACACAAAGAATTGCTTGATTGTATTTGTAAAATAATTGCGATTGTTCTCACAAGAAAAAAATAAAGAAGACATTCGATTCATTTAATGTAATCATGTAAAAATATCAAAGTAAAACAACTACAAATAGCATACATTAAACATCCCGATAAATTTGCACAACTGTAAACGAGTCGATTTTTCATGTTATTAATATTTTTAAAAAATAAAGGTTATTTATCTTCTGATTGTTCGATAATCCAAATGGAAGTGCTTTTAATAGACGATAATATAGAAATCACCGAAATGATTTCATTTTTTTTGAAAACCCAAGATATATCATGTAAGGTTGTAAATGACGGAAAAGAAGCAATAGATCAGATAAAAAATGGAAAATATAATGCAATTCTCCTCGACTTGACGTTACCAATATTTAGCGGATATGACATTTTTAATTATTTAAAGCAAAATGAGCTGTTAAAGCAAAATAATATCATACTTTTCACAGCTTCAAATTTGACTGAAGAAGATATACAAAATATGATAAAAAATGGTGCAAAAGACGTCTTAAAAAAACCCATCTCTATTGATACCATAGTTGAGACAATTAAAAAATATAAATGATGCAGCATATTCATAAATTTTAAAATATTAATTTAATTAATCGATCCAGTTAACAATAGATTTGCATAATTAGAAACAATCTATATTATACTCTTGATTTTGTATCGTTTTTAATAATATTAATTTATTATCCCATAGTTTACTAACCTCACACCATATCGGATATCCATTTGTTTTTTCTTAACCTAATTCTGAATATCCTACTCAATTTATTGTAATTTTTTAATCTCCAAATAGTATGCTCTATCACTATTATTTTTTTAGAATGATTTTTGCTATGTTCTTTTTCTTTTTTAAATAGTTCCAAATTCCTCTTCTTTCCTACAGAAGTATCGATAGTTATTCTAAAAAACCTGTTTTTTTATCCCAAATATCCTAGTTAAATGCATTAACAACATCATTTGAAATGAGTGGTTGATTCGCCATCCTCTTTTGTAAATATCATAGGCACGTCAGATCTGTTAACTTAAGGCATTATTTCTTGATTATATTCATAAACAAACATCTTGAGCCATGGTTTTATGTGATTTAATCTACACTTGTTCTTTCTGCAAGGAAAGTAGTTGTAAAAACCTTCAGTTCTATCTTTTATAATGCATTGTCCTTTCAAATATGCTTTTTTCGAAAGAAGAAGAAAAATGATAATATAGGTCCAGGAACTTGCAAGATTGTGGATACCAAGTACCGTCATCAGATGAAACTTGATTTTTTCATACATGTTTACAGTATGAAATAGTATTCGTTCTTTCGATATATGAAATGAAAGAATTTCTTTATTTTTAGATTCAATAACGACCCAAAGTTATAATAATTCAGGATCGGCTTTTATTATAAGATCTCTTGCATAATTAGCACCTTTAGAAAAATTTTCAATAAAGAAACGCCTCTTAATCGTAATCCTCAAATCAAAATGCAAATATTATAAAATATCATTGATAATCTATAAAATTTTGATACGGGCCTAATTATGCAAGAGATCTATAGTTTCATCGATAACATATTCTTTAATTTTCTTATTCTTGAAATATTTCCATGGCCTGTACTTTTGTAGCCAGTTCCAAATAGATACATAACTTTTTTGCTATTTTTAAAAAAGATAATGCTTTGGCAGTATTTCTAAATGATAAACCAAGAAAGTACAAGTATAAACCATATCTAATGATGGTTAATGGGGTTCTATTTTTAGTAGACGTATGATATAGATGGTTGTTTCAAATCTATAGGTTTTACCTTAAGTTAATAGAGCCGATACGTCTTTTTCCTTTTTTATGTAATAGGTTATACAAAATTAGACCACGGTTGATAAACCTCAATTGCATCCTTACAGTAACCCTTTCGTTTTGTCTGGACATATCTTATTTCTATTCATTTATGCTGGTTTTGACATCAGTAGTGCTGTACAATCAGTAAACGCCATTAATTCTGGAAAATATTTCTCGATTTCCTCATGGTTAGAAGCCCCTATTTTATTACATATTTTTAATAATTGGTACACATTTTCTCATCAAACTTTCAATCTTTTGAATGTCTCCATACACGTCATTCTACCCCGAATCAAAGAAAACCCAGAGCAGAGTACATGATATAAAGATACTATGTTACACTAAAAGCATAAGAAATCCAACTCTGGTATAAAGTGTGAAATGTCCGCAACCATCACATCGGCCTCTTTTTCGATATTTTCTTATAGATAATCGTTAAATCTTATGTTTGACATATCTTTTTATTATTTCATTATCATAAATATTCTCAAACTGTTATACTGTAAAGCCAGTGAATGATTTGAAAAGCAGTGGCTTTTTGGACAGCATCATATGATAGGAAAGAAAGGACAAGAAATGGAAGAGAATCAGATCAAGTTGTTTATTCAATTATACAAGATCTAATATCTAATAATATACGTCATAAAAGAATGCTAGGAATTTGCATGAGTCCGGTTATCGAAGTTATACACAAGGTCAAAATATAATATATATTTAACAAAAAGTATTATAATTTCTCAATGAGTATTTTACATATACAAATCAAACTGGATAAAAATGACTGAACAATATAAACAAGTACCTGAGAGAAAAAAAAATAATCATTTGAATACAGAGAATAAAATAGAGAATCTAGATCCAATAATTAATGGATTTTATAAATTGATAGGAGGTGATGAAAATAAATATGATAAAGAAACAAGTAAAAGATTAAAATTATTTGGTGATGAGTTACTGCGTAAAAGAGAATACAACAAATTTACCACATTTAAAGCAGATCATGATGATATGATAATAGGAAATCATTTAAGATTATTCTCTTTCTGTGAACACCATTTACTACCTTTCTTCGGCGAAGTTGCTATCGGATATATTCCCGATAATAAGATTTTTGGATTATCTAAATTTCAAAGACTAATTGATAAGGTATCTTCAAAACCCCAATTACAAGAAAGATTGACTTATCAAATTCTGGAAGAAATAAACAAAAGGTTAGAACCAAAGGGAATAGGAGTTGTGATAAAAGCAATTCACACATGTGTATTTGCAAGGGGAACTCAATCCAGTACTGCAGAATTTACTACCTCAGCTGTTGAAGGAATATTTAAACAAGACATCAATACAAAAAATGAATTCTTATCAATAATTAATGCAAATGGAAGATTACGCCTATAGATCACAATTAATTTGTTATTGGCACCGAGAAAAATATGCGATATATTTTAATTAGATAGAATTAACATAAGGTTTAAATTGATATCTGCACCCGGAGCATCAGCAGTAAATTTCAACAATATTGGAAATACAAATAACAATATTGTAGAGTATTTAGATTGGAATAATGCTTTAAGTATCTTAGATAAAGCATATAGACTTGGACTTTTTGTGTTGATTATCGGTCCAAAAGGTACAGGTAAAACATCATTGGTAAGAAAATTTGCAAGTGCCATTAATAAAGAATTATTTTCTATCAATTTCAGTCTCAGAACCAGAGAATCACATTTAATTGGAACAAATACCATTGATAACGGTCAAATTAATTTTGTTAATGGAATTCTAATTCGTTCAATGACAGAGGGAAATATACTGTATTTAGATGAGCTTAATGCAGCAGAACCTGATGTATTGTTAAGATTAGATGAGGCTCTAGACGATAGAAGACAAATTGTATTAAAAGAATCAGAAGGGCAGACCATAATCGCAAAAGAAGGCTGGTTTTCAATAGGAACAATAAATCCACTATCTCATGTAGGAACAAAAGAATTACCTCCACAGATTATTAGCAGATTCCCAATAAGAATATTATTAGATTATCCTCCCGAAAATACTGAATTAGAAATAATTAAAAAACATGTCAAGTTAGATTACAATAATGAAGAGATTGTAAGAAATTCGATAAGATTGGCCAACAACTTACGAAAAGCTGCTTCGTTAGAAGAAATTTTTTACAGTCCAAGTATAAGAGAAACAATAGCATTTTCAAAACTCATTTTAAATAATACCGAGCCAAAAGAAGCAGCGGAAATAGTTTTTGCAAATGTTTATCACCAATGGGGAGAAATTGAATATAGAAAAGTGATGGACATTATAACATCAATATTTATTTAGAGTTTGACATATAATGTCCATATTTTGGAAGAAAGATAACGAAGAAAAAAAGAATAAACAGGATCAAATAAACGAAGTACCATATAAAAATAAAAACAAATCAGCAAATCAAATCAACCTATCTAAAGACGATGATTTAGAAATAGAACGTGAATCTATAAGGACTGATGTACTGTTAGACATATCTACCTTTTTAGCAAGAAGATGGTCTAACATAGATAACGCGACAGTAGTAATTTCAAGAGGAAGGAAAACTACCACAAATATAGAAAAAAAGAAAATAGTTCTTCCAGAATTGAATTATTTTTATGGTAACACATTTCAAAAATATCGACAATGGAGAACGTTATTATGGTATGAATCAATGCGATTAAAACATTCCTTTAAAATCTATGATACCGATATAGCATTTGGATATATTTTTAACATAATTGAAACGAAAAGAGTTGAAATCCTGGGAATGGATGAATGGAAAGGGATGATCAAGGAAATTATTTTTTACGAATCTTTATCAGGAAATAATAAAGTTTTATTGAACACACTACATGGCAAAACCAAAATTATTGAAGGATTTGCTCAATATTTTTTAACTGGATTTTATAAGGGAGAAATGTATGGCGGAGAAAATGAAAGAATCGTCATGGCATCAGATTATGCAAACGAGTCAATAAAAGACTATATGAAAAATTATAAAGAAAATAATCCGCAAATCAGTGTAGAAGAAGCTCAGAAACACATAGAGAATGAAACAAGACAAGTAATAAAAATTCTGCAAGTGGACTCTCTAATGTCTATCCCACCAATTCCAATAATTATGCCCAAAAATAATTTCGGCCTTTCTGTTAATCACGAAGAATTAAAGAATCAAATAGAAAAGGTTGTAAAACTAAAAACCAAAGAAATAGAAATTGAAAAAATTGGTAAAGAGATAGAACAAGGGAAAGATGTAAAAGAAGAATTCAAAGTATTGGTTAAAGAAAGTAAAAAAAATGACAATAAAGGTTACGAAACAATAGAGAACTTATCAATTTCCATTCCAGACAATGATACAGATATCGACGAAAATAGAATCTACGATCTTGATTTAATTAATAAAACAAAAACAGCATTAAAAGAATGGAGATCAGGTTGGAAAGAAAATTATGACTACCATGGGGAAGAGCTTGAGATTGAACACTATATCGAAAGACATCAAAAAATTTTTATCAATGATAAAAAGGTTGCAATTAATGTAAAAATTTCATTACTACTTGACCTCTCAAGCAGTATAGAAGATAATGAAATAGAATACAAAAAGGCAGCTGTAGCCCTTTGTGAAGGTTTAGAATATTTAGGAATAAAATTTTCTGTTTATGCTTTTAATACGGAATCAAGAGCCATTAAATGTTGGATTATCAAACATCAAAGTGTTAAATGGGGATCTCTATATGCGAAGAGATTAATGAAAATAAAACCTCTTGGCGGAACACCATTAGCAGAGGTTTACGGAATACTTCAACCAGTGATTAATTCTTTTAAACCAGATATTTTTGTAACATTGACAGATGGCGAACCATCGGATGTTGACGCAGTTAGAAAAACTGTAATTTCTTATAAAAGGAATGGTATGAGAATGATTGCCATAGGCCTAGGTTCTGACATAAATGATTCGATAAATATCGGATATAATCTCAGGTACTTAAATTATGAAAAAACTTTATCATTATCTAAAAAAAGACTGCAAGATTTACCTAAAAAGGTACTAAATCTTTTAACACTGAGCTAGTAATCAATTAAAATTTTAAATTAGGATAATCCTTTTTTAATTTCTCCCAATCTTTCAAAAAGATATCCAAGCCTTTGTCGGTTAAAGAATGGTTGATCATTTTTTGAAGTATTTCAGGTGGCATCGTAGCAACATTTGCACCAAGTTTTGCAGATTCTATCACATGAATTGGATGACGGATACTAGCAACCAATACCTCTGTAGGTATATCATAATTAGAAAAAATTTCAACAATCTCACCTATCAAGTTCAAACCATCATGTCCAATATCATCTAACCTACCAATAAATGGACTTACATATGTTGCACCAGCTTTTGCTGCAAGCAATGCTTGATTAGCAGAAAATATTAATGTCACATTCGTTTTAATACCTTTTTTATAAAGATAATTAATAACTTTCAAACCCGTATTGCCCATAGGTATTTTAACTACCACATTATCGCCATAACTTACAAGTTTCATAGATTCATCAATCATTTCATCAAATCCTGTAGCCACAACCTCAAGACTTACAGGACCATCAACCAGTTTAACGATTTTTTTCATAGTATCGATTGGATCAGTAGAATTTTCTTTTAACAAAAGACTTGGATTGGTAGTAATACCATCAAGTATTCCAAGATCCATGTATTTTTTTATTGCCTCTATGTTAGCAGTATCTAAAAATATTTTCATTTCCGATCACTCTTTTTTAATTCAATCGCAGTATTTACTATTTCTTTTAAGGATAAGCCATATTTATTAAATAACTGCTCTATTTCATCATCCCTTGCAGACTCACCAAACATATCCCTGATACCCAATTTTTTTACGAATGTGGGACAAGAATCAGATGTAACATCCGAAATAGATGACCCTAACCCTCCGATAATATTATGTTCTTCTACAGATACAATAGGTCCAGATTCTTTGACACATTTATAAATTAATTCTCTATCAATTGGCTTTATAGAATACATATCAATAACTTTACATGAAATTCCATGTTCTTTTTTTAAAATATTAGATGCTTCAATACAAGAAGATACCATGGTTCCGCATGATATCAGATTTAAATCATTGCCATCAACAAGAATATTTCCTTTGCCTATTGGAAATTCAGAATCTAAATTATAAATTTCAGATGTAGAAGGACGAGCTAATCTAACATAAAACGGCCCAGAATTTAAGGCAATTTCCTTAATTATTTTTTTTGTACTTGTAGAGTCAGAAGGAACTAGTACTCTCATGTTAGGAAGTGATTTCATTACAGATATGTCTTCCATTTGTTGATGGGTTGCACCGTCAGGACCAACAGATAAGCCTGCATGAGAGACAACAATCTTCACATTTAAATTAGGATAACAAATTGCATTTCTGATTTGATCCAAGCATCTACCAGGTATAAATGCTGCATAAGTACTTGCAAATGAGATTTTTCCAGCTATTGCCAATCCGGCGGCTATAGATACCAAATTTGCTTCAGCTATGCCAACATTATACAATCTATTTGGAAAGGTATCTCCAAAAGATTTAGTTTTTAATGATTCAGTAGTATCCCCACCAACACAGACAACATTAGCATTTTCTTCACCCAATCTAACCAAAGTTTCACCATAGGCAGATCTCATTTCACTGATTTGCGAAGTAGTTTTTAAAGAAAACGTCAATATATATTAACCACGCTTATTAATTTTTAAATATGTTTTTATTTTGATCATTATACTTGCTCTTTAGTTACATTAAATTTATTTATTATATCTTTCCTATGTTTCATCCAATCATCTTTGACATCAGCTGAGATAGAATCTTCCAATAAATCCTTTTCAAGAAATGAATTTAATAGAAATTTAGTATCATTAATAGACTCCATATAATTTTCACTACCAAAAATTGCATTACCCATGACGAATATTCTACACCCGGAATCATAACAACTAGATATAGTTGATAAATCTATACCCCCATCAGCCTCAAAATATCCTTCAAAACCATTCTTTTTGAGGTCAGGAATCATAGTTTTCATTTTGGAAAATACAGATGGGATAAACTTTTGTCCTGCAAACCCAGGATTAACAGACATTATCATTATCAAATCAATACAATCCAAATATCTATAAATCCATGATGGTAAATTAGTGTCGGGTTTAATTGCCAGTCCTGGGCTCACCCCATTAGACAATAATTTATTAATTGATTTTTCAAAATATTTTTCATCTATACATTCTTCTAAGTGTATTGTAATGATATCGCAACCGGCATTAATATAAGAATCCAATTGTTCTAATGGATTATTAATCATTAAATGAGTGTCAAATGGCAATTTAGTGATTCCTCTTAAATTTTTAATAGCATCATAGAAAAATGTCGTATTAGGTACAAATTTTCCATCCATAACATCAAGATGAATCATATCTACACCTAATTTTTCTACCTTTTCAATTTTTGACTCAAAAGTTTCCGTTTTTTTTCCTGCAATTATAGAAGGAGAAATCATGTATTCACCTTGAAGTTCTTTCAGTAGTAACGGCAGATGTTTTTTGGAAGGAGCTCTTCCATGCCATTGAGGATTATTTGCCATATGTTTAATTCCATGTCCTTTTATGGTATTTGCAATAACAATTTTGGGTTTTCCTTTAGGTCTTTTTTTGAGTGCACTCACTAATTGTTCTATCCTATGACCATTTACCTCTACTACATCCCAATTGAAAGACAACCATTTATCTTTTACAGGTCTCAATGGCATGATGTCGTCACTGAATCCATCTTGTTGAATATTATTTCTATCCAAAATAGCAATTATATTATCCAGTTTAAATTTTGAGGCAGCCATAGCAGCTTCCCATACCTGACCTTCATTAATTTCACCATCACCCAAAAGACAATAAACCATATTGTCTAAGTTGTCAAGCTTATTGGCAAGACCAATACCAACAGAAATTGATAAACCTATTCCCTCGGATCCTCCAGAATATTCTATACCAGGAACACTATGATGTTTTTGGAAATCACTATACCTTACAGGATGACCTTGTAATCTGGAATTTAATTTTCTTAAAGTTCTTATTTCCTCTTTAGGAAAAGATCCAGCAATAGACAATATTGCGTAATAGCCTGGAGCAGAATGAGCTTTAGAGTTTATAAAGTAATCGCGATCTTTTAAATTAGCATGAAAAATATCCAGATTCATTATTTGAAAATAAAGAGAACCCATAATTTCTGTAGATGAAAAAGAGGCACCCGGATGACCAGAACCTGCTTCAGCAATTCCAATTAGAGCAAGCGTTCTTGCTTCCATAATTCGCCTCTTTAATAACAAAAATCTTTTAATTTCATACATATTAATACGCCTTTTCTACCCCTATTTCTAAATGACTAAATACAGAGTATTAAAAAACCATATAGATTATCAAATAAACTATTATTAATACATCCTGTACTATTATTTACTGATACCAACATACCCAATATCCGATAAAATTGAATTTAAATCAGCAGTAGTTAAACCTATTCCCATTTTAGCATCTCGTCTTGCTTCAATTGACCCATTTGAAAATGCAATCAACGTAGGGACTGCATTAATATTATATTTATCCCACAATGGATTATCCTCATTGTTTATTTGAACACCTCCATATAAAACTGAAGTATCGATTTTTTTCATTGTTTCTTCAAAAATTGATTTGAAACGAGTACAAAAGGGACACCAATCAGCATAAAACAAAACAAGAGAATATGAATTATTTTCCGTAAGAATATCCATTTCATCCAAACCATAATTCTTCATACTAAAATAGTAAGAAAAGATCAATTAAAAAATATTATTATTATTTATTTTTAATAATCAAAATAAAAACATTTTAGAAATTATTATAATCAATATAAATAACATATTGGAATAATAAAATTAAAGATTACGGCTTTGTAAAGTTAAGTAATTACTATTTTGCTACAATAATCGGTAAAAAACGCCCTTTCCGACATATTTATTTACAATTTTTTTCATATGGAAAATAATGATCACATAATTCTTTAGGTCTTCCTTGACATATGGATTTATTTCAATTATATTTTTTTAAGAGGAATGAAAATAATTTATTAATTTCAAAAGTGATAGGTTCTAATGAATATATCAAGTTCAACCATCAAATATTGAATTAGAATATTGACATAATTACCCACAATATTAGGAGAAAAATGCTCTAGTAAAAACATATTTTCTTCTACGGATAGGCTTATTGAAACAATACTCTTAGTTTCAAATTCAATGGTAACTATCCATAGCCATATCACTTAACTTACTTTCATTTGAGTTTAATAGACAACGAATTTAGATGTTGGTCTTATTATAAAATAATTTTTCTGTCTTATTTTTGAATCTAATCTCTAGTCGTATTATGATTTTTATAATAAATTGAGATATGCTTTGAATATAATTCTTTAAGAAAGATAAAGAAAATAAAGATTTGAACATACATTATATCAAGAGCTGTTCTTTTTCTAATTTGCGATATCATATATAATAAACAATAAAGAATTAGGTGGATTTTTTTTAACTTTAGAGTCAATAATAGAATGTAGAAAACATTTTTCAAGTTGTCATTTTTTGATTTAAAAAAACATCTAGACCAACCATGCTAACTTTTTTTTATTTAGGATCGATAAATTTATGAATTCTTCGTTTGAGAATTTAGATTATATTTGGTATTTTACTGAAATAGAGAAAGTTTTCCATTCTAACTTTATCACATTGTTCTTTGATAATACTTTTTTCAAATCAGGTATAAAGAGATGTGTTAATTTCAAAAGTTGCAAGATTGTGAATACCATATCTCACTATCTATTTAAACAATATATCGCATATTTTTTTCCAACTCTGCAGAAATTGTTCTTGCTTTTATGTCAGTTTCCTCAATAGGTAATCTGATTTTCTTATTCTTGTCACATTTCAGCCTAATAATTTTCCCTCCCTTTTCAGAAAAAAAAAATATATTCTTTTTGTTATTTTAAAAAAGATAATGCTTTAGCCGTGCATTTAAACCAAAATCCAAAAAATTATAAATATGCAGTATAACCAAATATTTTTGCGGTGCTTTATTGCATGATTCGAAAATTAGATAAAAATATAACTTATCTGTAACAATTACAATGGAATTTTTACAGTTTTCGTTTTTAATATATCAACAAAATCCGAATAATAAATGGAAAAATAATTATGCAACAAAACATTTTTGCTGGAGTTAATTTCTTGATCTTAAAATATACAGTTGCTTTAATTATACGAGTTATTTCTTAGTGGATAGATCTGTCTAACCTCATCAAATACAGTGTTTAATAAAAAATTATTGCAAAATATTTTGAATTGATGAAAAGGAATTTATCTTGAAATAATCAAAAAAAAGTTAGAATTTGGTATTATAATAGACTAAATTCCAATTTAATCAGCTATAACAATAAAAAAAGTTATAATTATTGAAAAAATTTTGCATTTATCAAGGCAATTTGAAATTTGGAAGTTGAGGTAATTTGAAATTTGGAAGTTGAGGTAATTTGAAATTTGGAAGTTGAGGTAGATGTGGCAAAGAGGGCAATATAGAATACGGATTATAAGGTTGAGGAGTAGCTGGCGAGACTGTAGAAGTAGTATTTAATAAAGAAATTGACGGTCTTGGAGTCAGAGTGGATGACAAGTTTAATATTTGTCCATCTCTATTAACTGTAAGTAATAAATTGTCACCCACTCGTTTATTTAAATCCAAATAAGAAATAACATCATCAATTCTGGATACAGGATTATTATCTACTCCGATCAAGATATCTTTGTCGATAATTTGTTGATGACCATACATATCAAATTCAGAAACCAATCCCCTTAATCCTGCTTTAGCAGCAGGTCCATCTTTTACCACATTAGCTATCAGCACGCCTTTGTAGTTTCTAGGGAGTTTGAAAAGAGTAGTCAAATCAGGGGATAATTTTAATCCAGATATTCCAAGCCACGGGTGTAAGTAAGTCCCTTTTTCAATTAGATAAGGAATTGTTCTCATAACATCGTTCGAAGGAATTGCAAAACCTACACCAGTATAAGCCCCAGTATTTGAAAATATCGCAGTATTCATTCCAATTACAGTTCCATTAAGATCAATAAGAGGACCTCCAGAATTTCCAGGGTTTATTGCTGCATCTGTTTGAATAACATTTGGTATAGAATAACCAGAGTCGGAATCAGGTAACAATCTTCCCATTTGACTAACAATTCCAAAAGTCAATGAATTATCTAACCCATAAGGATTACCAATGGCAAGTACTGGATCACCAACTTTTAAATTAGACGAATTTGAGAATATCACTGGAATTAAATCCTCAATTACGGGATCCAATAATTTTATTACAGCAATATCACCATATGGATCTACTCCGATTAGTTTTGCAGGATAAGAATTACCATCATTAAATGTAACTACAATATTTATCGCGGAACTAACTACATGATAGTTTGTTATAATATATCCCAATTTATCATATACAAACCCCGAGCCATATTTTGTAGACATAGAATTAGTATTTCCTAATCCGAGTAAAGAATTAGATGAAACAGTAGATCCTTTATATTCTGTAGTGATCTGTACAACTGAATCCTTTACCTTACGAAAGGCGTCATTTAACAAATTAGTGCCATTTCCAAATAACTCTGGAATTTTTTGCTGTTTTGACATTTGACCAGAGGCATAGGAATTAACGATAATACTCAAAGTAAAAAGTAAACAAAATATTAAAAAACTTTGTTTGTTTAAGAAAACGGTCATTGTATTTAATTCCAATAATTTAATATTTATATTTACAAATCAAAATTAGCAGAAGTATTTATATCTATTCGAATGGAAAATATAAGATAGATCTCAAAATTGAGACACCCTTTACTATTCTATAGATTTTGTATATATAAAATAATAATGATTCATTAATCTATAGTTCAATAGATTTTATACCATTCTCCCAATATTTTACTATACTTTATTCACATTTCCAAACCATAGTCTTTGTTCTGTATTTTTTAATCTTTAAATAATAGTATTGTTAGTATTCTCATTATTTTTATATAATAATCTTTTGTCATATTATTCATAAGATATACCAGGATGTATTTCTTAACAATAACAATTTATAATTTAGGAAATTCTTTTCTATACCGATATTCAAGGTCGTAAATATTTACAATCACTTTGAAAATAACGGGATAATTCAGTTAGAGATTAAATATTAGTCAGCAATGGTACCTCTCAAACCTAAAAGGAAAGAAAATATTGGAATAAACATATCAAAAGAATAATACATGTTTGTAACATATAAATTATTTCTGATTTTGTGGACAACATGATAAACATCCAGTTTCTACAATTGTTAGTACTTTAATTATAACATGTAAATCTTGATAAAATATCACTTTACCACATCTTGAGAAAAGAGTAAAAGAAGGAGAGGTCCAATATAATATAAAATATAAGGACTTGATGATTATTTCCATTACAAAATAAAGAAATGTAAATTAAAATGTGTGATCAACTGATTGAACATATTTGTAGATTTTCATAAGAAATAATTATATCTTAATTGAAGCGCTACAAGTGATAAAATAATCAATAAATCTCAATTTAATGATAAAAATTATATCCAAAAGATAAAATAAAATATGTTATAAGACTTTCTATGATCAAAATTGCTATTTAGCGAATAAAATACGTTCTTTTGATACACAATGAAAAAAGTTCACCAATTAGTGGGTTCGATAAAATTCAATTAATTTCTACATTAAAATTCAAAAGTCATAATAGCAAAAAGATAAGAAATTTTGTTCTATAATGATGTTGATAATTTCATTGTTGTATTTTGGGACGATGATAGAATTTACAGATATTTTTGATACAATATGAAATAGTTTTTCAAGTGTTTTTCTTAATGACAAGCCTAACATGTAAAAATAGAATATAATAAATTAATTTTTTGGAGTTATAGAATATACAATAAAATAAATCTTTAGTAATAATTTAAAAGAAATATAACCAAAGTGGTACACATTTATAAACTTAAAAGCAGTAGGCATATAAAATGAATATTGTCCAAGTCTATCGAAGATGATGATAAAATTATATCAATAAGTCATCTAAATTTATTTGGTAATCAAGATATAATATTAAATGACATTTCATTTGAAATAAAGAAAGGAGATTTTTTTGGCATTATTGGACCTAATGGAGCTGGAAAAACTTCATTATTTAAATGCATGCTAGGATTGAATAGAAGTTATACAGGAATTATAAAAATTTTTGGCAAAGATTTAAAAAAAAATTCTAAAGAAATTTATAAAAAGATTGGTTATATTCCACAGTCAAATAATTTTGATTTGAGATTTCCTGCTACAGTGAAAGAAACAGTTGAATTAGGCATGATAGGAAGGAAAGAAAATAAAAAAAATATAGAGGAGCTTTCTCATTTAACAGGAATTTCAGAATACATGAATAAAAGAATGGTGGAACTGTCGGGAGGTCAACAACAAAGAGTAATGATAACCAAAGCATTAATTCACGAACCCGATTTACTAATATTGGATGAGCCAGATACAGCTATAGATGTAAATGTTTTAAAATTATTTTACAAGCTATTAATAAAATTAAATGAGGAAAAAAAAATAACAATAATCTGGTCTTCTCATGACCTTGATGCTGTCAACCTACTATCAAACAAAGTTGCTTGTATATATAAAAAATTATTATTTCATGGTAAATCAGAAGAATTCTTTAGTGATGAAAATAACTTAAAAAAATTTACCGAATCAGCCATGCATATACACATTAAAAGTCACTACCACTAAATCTGAGATATAGTAATACAAGAAAATGCATAACATTATCAAAAGAAATATAATTTAACAAAATAATGTAAGATGGTTTTATACATCAATGAAAGAAAATGATAATATAATAGGAAATAATCACGTAATTAAAACGAGCAAAACAAGGAGTATCACATTCAGGTTAGAAACCAATACAATAGAAGAATTACAAACTGAGGCAGAATATAGGGAAACGTCTTTAAATGTACTTATAAATCAAATATTACGTCGTTATTCAAATTGGGAAAGATATGAAAGTAAGATGGGCATGCTTCCTATTCCAAAAATTATGATATCAAGTGTGTTAGATGAAGCAATAAAATCAGGTAAAGAAAATGGTATTGATGATATTACTCAATTTAGAAATTCATTAATAAAAGAACTTTCACAAATAGCTTTCACTTTTTTAAAAGATTCTGTTTTATTGATTAAAAAAAACTATAATCTGTTTACAGTCTTGGAAGTTTTAGAACAATATATGAAAGTAGTTGGAATAAATTCAGATCACAGGGTGGAAGATGATGGCAAACACATTTATGTTATCCAACACAAACTAGGTGAGAATTGGTCTTTATTTATAAAGGAATTTCTAATATTGATATTCGAAAATCTAGGCAAAGTAAAAGTGGAAATATCAAGTACTCAGAACACAACGGTAGCAAAAGTATTCATTAATTTCTAAAATAAAATTAAAATTCAAATTCTCCAATTTATTAAATAGAAATTACAAACAATAACAAATTAAAAAACCACTGTAAATAAACTCACCAGATAATCAACAATATCAAGATACAATAAAAGATATTATTTGTCCTAAATAAAGTAAATAAAATTTTTATTGTTATGATTATTAAAACTAGTAAAAAGGGGTCACCTTTTATTTACATTTAAATAAAAATATTAAAAATAAAGAGTTTTTTTTATAGAGTTTGAAATTAATAAAATTAATAGTTTTAAATATTCTTATTAATCCATACCCTTTTTAATAATGAGTTACTACCAAATCAATAGGGTTTTCAATAATCCATTATTAAAATATAATCGATTAATATTAGATGTACGTCTAGTAAGAAA
>Ga0134126_10004766_pt1 | contig 16950 bp, 16 predicted proteins | sample KB31752_FD_96881 | JGI IMG/M metagenome (GOLD analysis project Ga0134126, IMG submission 96881) | Terrestrial soil microbial communities with excess Nitrogen fertilizer from Kellogg Biological Station, Michigan, USA - KB3-175-2 | ecosystem: Environmental > Terrestrial > Soil > Unclassified ...
CGCTGGCCCTTGCGCATGGTGCCCTGCATGACGCGGACAAGAACGATGACGCCGCGGTAGGGATCGAACCATGAATCGAAGATAAGGGCCTGCAGCGGCGCAGCGGGATTGCCCGTGGGCGGAAGCAGCCTGTGCACGATTGCTTCGAGCACGTCGGCGACGCCCTGACCCGTCTTGGCGCTCACCGGGATGGCGTCGGTCGCGTCCAAACCTACGGCCTTTTCGATTGCCTCCTGCGTGCGCAGGATATCGGCTGAGGGAAGGTCGATTTTATTGATAACGGGGATAATTTCGAGTCCGTGATTGATTGCCAGATAGGCGTTGGCCAGCGTCTGTGCCTCGACGCCCTGGCTGGCATCCACCACCAGAAGGGCGCCTTCGCAGGAGGCCAGCGAGCGCGAGACTTCGTAGCTGAAGTCGACGTGGCCAGGAGTGTCGATCAGGTTCAACTGATAGGTGACGCCGTCCTTGGCCTTGTACATCATGCGCACGGCATGGGCCTTGATCGTGATGCCGCGTTCGCGCTCCAGTTCCATATCATCAAGGATCTGCGCCTGCATCTCGCGCTCGCTTACCGACCCAGTGAGTTCAAGAAGACGGTCACTGAGCGTCGACTTTCCGTGGTCGATGTGGGCAATGATGGCGAAATTGCGAATGAGGCGTGCGTCCATTTAGGGCTTGCGAAAGATTGTTCCGGCGCTTTCGTTCGGAGTTGCGAGGTCAGCGCGAACGGCGGGCTGATAGGTGTGCCAGGAGCGAATCTGCGCGTTCGGCGCGGCGAACCTCTACCCCATAGCTTATCATCGGCTAAGGGAAACACTTTCACTCCGGAGTCGTCCTGACGCGGGAAGATCCGCGGTCCCGTTGAGCATGGTTTTGAGTCGATATCGCTGGTTTGGCTGCGCTGCATTGGCCCTGTTGCTGGTGGGGTGCGATCCTCCGCAACAGAAAGCCCCGCCGGTTCCGCAGCAGGCCACCGCGCCTTCCATTGCGGCACCGCCCGCGCCTGCGCCTGTGCAGGCTGCATCGCCCTCCGCCGAGGCGATTCGGCAGCAGAAGATCCAGCAACTGATTGAGCGCGTGAACAAGGCGTACGCCGCCGGCGATGCGGACTATCGCAAAGGCCGGCTGCCGGAAGCCAAGACCGAATTCGACCGCGCCGTCGACCTGATGCTGACCAGCGGCATCGACATCAACAGCGATCCGGCGCTCAAGGACGAGTTCGACCGCATTGTGGACCAGGTCAACGGACTCGAGATGGAAGCCCTGAAGGTGGGTAACGGGTTCGCGCCAAAGGTGGAAGAGACGCCGGCCGAGGTGGCCAGCGAAGTGACCTTTGAGGCCAATCCTGATATCGAGGCCAAGGCGCAGGCGGAGTTGGCCACCACCAAGTCCGACCTGCCGCTGATGGTGAACGAATACGTCAGCAGCTTCATCAACTTCTTCGCCAACTCGGAGCGGGGACACAATACGCTGCTGCATGCCTTCCAGCGCGCCGGCCGCTACAAGCCAATGATCCAGCGCGTCATGGCGGAAGAAGGCGTGCCCCAGGACCTGATCTACCTGGCGGTGGCGGAATCAGGGTTCCAGCCGCGGGCGATCAATCCGCGCTCGCACGCTGGCGGGATGTGGCAGTTCATGCCTCATGGAGACTACGGTCTGACTCGGAACGGCTACGTGGACGAGCGGTTCGATCCAGAGAAGTCCACCCGCTCCTACGCACGCTACATGAAGTTCCTGCACAGCCAACTGGGCGACTGGTATCTGGCGATGGCTGCATACGATTGGGGCGCCGGCAACGTGCAGCGCGCGGTGGAGAAGACGGGCTACGCCGACTTCTGGCAGCTGTACAAGCGTCATAACCTTCCGGCTGAAACGCAGAATTATGTGCCGGAAATCCTGGCTGCCATCATTATTGCCAACAATCCGCACCAATACGGGTTCGACGAGATCACGCTTGATCCGCCGGTAGTCACCGACACGGTGACCATCAACTACTCGGTGGACCTGCGGCTGGTGTCGGACCTGGTGAATGTCCCCATCGACGAACTTCAGGCGCTGAACCCCAGCCTGCTTCGCATGGATACTCCGCCGGATGCGTCGTTCGACCTGCATCTGCCGGCGGGCACTGCGACCTTATTCCAGCAACGGATCGCGGCCATCCCCGAGAGCAAGAGGGAGGTGTGGCGTTATCACCGCGTAGCGCCGGACGACACGCTTGAGACGGTGGCGCACACCTATCATGTGTCGGCTTCGGATCTTGCGGAGGCGAACCAGCTTGAACCCGGACAGAGTCTCTCGGGGGTTGAGGCACTGGTGGTCCCGGTGCCTCTCGCGGCGGCGCCATCCTCGCACACCGTAATGTACACGGCGCGGCGCGGCGACACGCTGGTGTCGATCGCGGACCGGTTCGGCGTCTCGCTCGACCAGCTCCGCCGCTGGAACAAGCTTCCCGCGGGCACGCGAGTGAACGCGGGACAGCGGCTGCACGTGGTGGAACCCGTTACGGTGCGCCGTTCGCGCGGCCGTCATCACCGCACCACGATCACCGATGCCGACCTGCACCCGAAAGCTGCGAAGCGGGGATCAAGCAAGAGCAAGCACGACGCGGGCGGCCATTCTACGCAGGAATCGACGAAGACTTCGCACGTTCAATCGGCTGAGAGCAAGCGCAGCTCCCATGACAAAGGTTCTTCGAAGAAGCAAAAATAGCGACGTGCCTCATTCAACACTTGTCTTTTGATGGCCATTGCTGCAAGCTATTGCTACAATAACTTCCGCATGCGGAACACTTAATCTGCATGCATGGAACACAGCGCCGAGCCGCTGGAGGCAATGCGATGGATGAAGTATTCAAGATGTACGCTATGAGTGCCGACGATAATTCCGCTCCCGCCGATGTGAATGATGAACACGGGGAGGCGATGGACGACGAGGACGAAGAAGTCGAGACCTCCAGCGTACTCACCTCTTCCGATGACGATGAGGGAGTGCCTGAAGAGACGTCGGGTGTAAGGTCCCAACCGGCCGCACCGAAACCGGCCGCGAAAAAAGCTACAAAGAAGTCTCCCGCGAAAAAGGCGGCCAAGAAGGCTCCGGCAAAGAAAGCTGCAGCCAAGAAGGCTCCGGCGAAGAAGGCCGCGACCAAGAAGGCGCCTGCGAAAAAAGCTGTGGCCAAGAAGGCCCCAACCAAGTCCGCCGCAAAGAAGTCTGGTGCAAAGGGCGGAAAGGCCGCGAAGAAATCCGCGACCAAGAGCGCCAGAAAAACCACCCAAAGAGGTAAACCGTTGGCAGTTAAAAAGGCAGCAAAGAAGGCGCCCGCCAAGAAGGCAGCAGCGAAGAAAGCTCCTGCAAAGAAGGCGGCGAAGAAGGCAGCAGCCAAGAAGCCGGCAAAGAAGGCTGCAAAGAAGAAGTAATCAAGGCAACATCAGGCAAGCAAAAAAGCCCGGCATCGCGCCGGGCTTTTTTGCGTCTGCTTACAGCGAGGTCTACATTTTCATCTCGTTCAGAGCGGCCAGAACCTCTTCGGAGTGGTGCTGCGGATCAACCTTTGTCCATACCTTCACGATTTTTCCTTCGGGGTTGATCAGGAAGGTGTTGCGGTTTGCGATGGTCATGGAGCCGTAGTGTCCCAGCGAGCCGTATTGGTCGACGACTTTGTGGTCCGGGTCGGCGAGCAGTTTGAACGTCAGGTTGTCCTTGGTGCAGAACTGTTTGTGGCTGTCGACCGTATCCACGCTCACGCCCAGAACGACGGCATTGGCCGCGTCGAACTTCGCCTGATCGCGCTGGAAGTTGTGAGCCTCGATGGTGCAGCCGGGGGTCATGTCCTTGGGGTAGAAGTAGAGCACCACCCACTTTCCATGGAAGCTGTCCAGAGAGATCTGGGAACCGTCCTGCGACGGCAGTGTGAAAGTTGGCGCCATCTGGCCGACAGAAGGCATCGGTTCATCGGCCGCGCGGACAGACAGGACACCGCCGGCGAACAAAAGCCCGGCAGCACATGCAAGCAGAACAGGTTTCTTCATTGGGAGACCTCCAGTTGGATTGCGGAACTGTGCGATCAGGGCCGGAATTGCTGCGCACGGCGCAGAATTGGGTCGCAGGCGAATCGCCGCCACGGCATGCGAAGCGGGAGGCCGCTTTCACGGCTCTGCAGACACTCTAGCGCGGAGGACGGGATTGCGGCCAGTGTTTTAAGGCGGGATGTTGCGAGCCGGATGAATGCCGGCTCGATACGACGAGGGGGAAGGGCGTTCCTTGCTCTTCATTGCGAAGCCTGGGACGCCGTTCCGCGCGTCGAGCCGTAGTACCGCCAGTTATTGCGGCGGCTTCAGAGATGCGGTTGGGGCCTTCACGGCGCGATTGGTTTTGGCCGTCGTGGCTTTCGTTTTGGCGGACGCTTTCGTGGAACGTGCTGGCTTTGCGGGTTTTGCCATAGATCCTCCCTGTTTGTGAAAGTTTAGATCGGGGCGAACAGTGTGGATTCAGTATGTGCGCGGAACCGCGATCATGGCAATGTTTTCTTCGTCGGCGCGGCGTAACAGCGCCTCGCGATCGAAGAGCAGAGTCCGCCCGGCCTCGACCGAGAGGCATGAGGCGCCGGCGCGCAGCATGGTCTCCAGCGTGCCAATGCCGATCACCGGTACGTCGAAGCGCATGTCCTGATTTGGCTTGGCGACCTTTACCACCGTCAGGTGACGGCGGAGAATCGGGGTCCCCGGTGACGGGTCGTTGTCGCTAGGCTGACGTGTGGACGCAGCGCCGGGCTCATCCGCTTCGAGCGAGCGCATGAGCAATCCGGCGCGCTCGATGGCCGCGTCGGTGCCTTCCATAGCTTCGACGGCCAGGCAGGCCTGGGAGGCGATGACGACGGTCTGGCCGATGTCGAATGCGGCAACCGCATGGGCCACCCCGAGCCCGTACTCGATGTCCTTGCGCTCGTCCTCGTCGGGAGCACGCGCCGTCAGCACGCCTTCCTGCGCCAACAGAGGCTCCAGGAAAGCTGTGGAGTTGATGAGCTCGATGCCTTCGTCGCCCAGGACTTTGGCCACCGCGCCCAGCAGCATGTCAGTGTTGCGCGTGCGCAGGTTGAGCAGCAGCTTGGCCAGGCGCCAGTCGGGGCGAATGGAAGAGAAGATCTGCTTGTGCCTGACCTGGCCGGCCATCACGGCCTGCGTTACGCCTTCCTTGTGGAAGGTCTCGATGAGGCGGGAGAGCTCGCCCAGCGAGAGCCAGTGGACCGTGATCCCCGGGTCGGCTTTGGCGCGCTCGTTGATCTCCGGGTCGGTTTCTTCGCGAATGGCTGCCACTGCGACGGATAGCCCCTGGGCGCGCGCGGCATCGAGCAGGAGAAATGGGAAACGGCCATTGCCGGCGATGAGGCCGAGGGTCATGGCTATTTGATTACTCCGCGCTGGCTGCGCTCGATGAAATCGGCGAGGACCTTCGCGTCGTCGCCTTCCAGCTCGCGGAGCCTCGCGAGCGCCTGCGTCGTGTTCATGCGCGAACTGAGGAGCAGCCGGAAGGCCTTCTGCAACGTGTTGAGCCGCTCTGGACTGAAGCCGCGGCGCGTGAGTCCCACCTTGTTCATGCCGAATGCCTTGTTTTCCCGGCGCGATGATGTGAGCGAGTACGGCATGACGTCCTGCGTGACGATGGTTCCCCCGCCGATGAAGGCGTATTGTCCGACGGTGCAGAACTGGTGCACGGGCGAGAAGGCGCCCACGCTGGCGTAATCCTCGATGGTGACGTGGCCGGCGAGCGTGGCGGCGTTGGCCAGAATGCAGTGACTGCCCACATGGCTGTCGTGTCCTATGTGCACATAGGCCATGAGCAGGTTCTGTGAGCCGATGCGCGTGAGCCCGCCGCCTTTGCTCGTGCCGCGGCTGATGGTCACGCATTCGCGAATGGTGTTGTCATCGCCGATCTCGGTTTGCGTTGGCTCGCCGTTGTATTTCAGGTCCTGCGGCGCCACGCCTACCGAGGCAAAGGGATAGAGGATGTTCCGAGCACCGAGGCGAGTGTGTCCGTCCACCACAACGTGCGAGATGAGGTTGCATTCCTCGCCGAGAACGACATCGGGACCGATGGTGCAGTACGGGCCGATGGTGCACGATTCGGGGACAACCGCCCCGGGCGCCACGATCGCACTGGGATGAACGCTCATTCGGTCGCCGTGACCGATGCGGCCGCCGCCGCCATCTGGTCGAGGTCCTTGTCTGGGGTAGATTTCGTCTGCGGCTTGCCTTCCGCGCCGGCGCGCTGAACCACGGCGCAAGTGAGCACGGCCTCGCAGGCCATCTTGCCGTCGACGTATGCCTTGCCTTCGATGCGCCCGGCCCGGGTGCGGAACGCGAGCACGTCGATCTCAATGCGGAGCTGGTCGCCTGGGGTTACGGGCTGGCGGAACTTGGCGCGCTCGATCCCGGTGAAGACGACAAGTTTCTCATGACGATCGGGCAACTCGTGCGTCATGATGATGCCGCCCGCCTGGGCCATGGCCTCGATCACCAGCACACCAGGCATGATGGGATGACCGGGAAAATGTCCCTGGAAGAACGGCTCGTTGATGGTGACGTTTTTGATGGCGACGCAGCGCTTGCGGGGCTCGAATTCAACGATGCGGTCAATCAGGAGAAACGGGTAGCGGTGAGGGAGAAGACCCAGGATTTCCTGGATGTCGATGATCATTGCACTGGCTCCGGGAAGCAAGGGCGCATGCCGCACCGCGCTCTTGAGGATTATAAACAACGGTGCGGAGCAGCCGGCGCTCGCCGGTTCTCACGCGATCCCTTGTCCCGGTGGTGACGCTATTTCTTGATCCGCTTTGCCACGGCGTTCACATCCCAGAAGTCCGGACCGAGGTCCTGGTTGTAATGCACGCGCTCCACGAAGAACTGGCGCACGATCTCGTCATTCTTGTATCGCGTGACGGTGAGCGGCGTCGGGATCCCCTCTATGACGTGGTAGTCGTCGTATTCCTCGGAGTCAGTGTTCTTGTCCTTGTAGACCGGATCCCGCCACTGAAAGCTGCGCTTGAGAGGCAGGTGTGTCTGCACGTCCATCAGAATGGTGACGGCCTCGTTCTGCGCCGAAATCAAAGTTACCTGGTCGGCCATGTGGCGCGAAGCGAGGTGCTGGCCTTCATATACAAAGATCGTCTTGGGATCCTTCATCCACAGCTTCACCACCGTTTCAATGGAGTGATCGCGGCGGCGGAGAAAGTCGTCGAGCTGGTCCTGAGGGATGGCGCGCTTGCCGCGGTAGGTGCATTCCCAGCCTTCGCGGCCGATGAAGAAATCCACCACATCGCGATGCTTTGTGGCTTCAATGCGGTCATGATCGGGCCAACTGTGATACTCGAAAAGCTGGAGGGTTCCGGGGTCCGGATCTCCGTGGTAGAACCCCGCCGCATGGCCCTGCTCGAAGCGGTTCTTCATATTCAGCCATGCCTCGCCGCCCAGCGCCTGCACCATAGCGTCGAGCGCGGCGCGTGCCTTCTGCGCGTTCTTGGCGGCTTCATCCTCGACAGCCTGTGTCTGGCTCGCCTGTGCGCGACCTGCCCGCGGTGCAGCCAGCAACACCAATCCCAATGCGACCCAACCGATACGGCGCATCCAGTTCATCTCCATGCGAGGCAATGTTAGACTCAGAGGCCCGCGTGGCCAAAGCCCCAGGCTAAGCCCCTCAGTGGTTTGACGCTTATTCATGCCGGGTGCGGTCCCATCCGGCGCGAAAATCGACGGAGAACGGCCGCCATCTCGATTAGCCGGCGAGGACGGCACCGCCATTGACATTCAGAATTTCGCCGGAGATGAAGCCCGCAAGCGGCGTACACAAAAACAGGACAGGCCCGGCGATCTCACGCGGATGAGCGGCGCGCCCCACCGGAATGCCCGCCGCCACTTTCGGCCCCAGCTCGGGATGCTCGAGCGTACTCTGAGACATCTCGGTGCTCACCCAGCCGGGCGCCACGCAGTTCACACGGATGCCGCGCGGGGCCAACTCGCTCGACAGGCTCTTGGTCAGGCTGATGACGGCGCCCTTGGTGACGGCATAATCGGCGTGAAACGCTTCGCCGCGCTGCCCGGCCGTGGAACTGATGAGGACGATGTGCCCGCGCGTCTCCGAATTGCCGGGCGCAGGATTCTGCCGCTCCATCTGCGCCACCGCGGCCTGGGTCAGGCCAAATACCGAATCGAGGTTCACCCCGAGCGTCTGCCGCCACTGCTTGTCGGGCAGGGTGGCGATCGGCGCGTCGTGCGGCGGCCAGATGCCGTGGTTCACTACGAGAATGTCGAGCCGGCCGAATGCTTTGATGGCCGCTCCCACCAGGACTCGTCCATCATTGGAGGAGGCAAGTTCCTGCCGCAGGGCAACGCATCGCGTGGCCCCGCACTCCGCCGCCAGAGCGTCGGCGCGGTCCTGGGCCTTTTGGAAGCTGAACACCACGCGCGCGCCGGCCTGGACGAAAAGCCGCACGGTCTCGGCGCCGATGCCGCGCGATCCGCCGGTGATCAGTGCGACTTTGTTTTCGAGGAGGAGAGGAACGCCCGTCATGCTCTCAATGTCTCATGGCGCTGTGTCACGCCGCTTGAGGGTACTGAATGGTAAATATTGAGGGGGTGGAGGATCTAGAACCCGGGCTTCTACGTTGTTCGCCTTTATTTTGCCGTCTGTTCGCCTTCAGGGCGAAAATCAAGGAAATAATAGTCTTGTGCGCACCGATTATGAGGCAATCGAGCTTTTCTTGATTCTTTTTATTTATTAATTTTCTGGTAAACAAACCGGCGCATCGGGATGGAAACGAGGAGGGCTGAAGCGAGAATCGACACGTGTTCACCATGACAGGAGAATCGATTGTGCGCTGCTACGAGACGGCTCGGCTGTGACCGCTGTCACGAGTGTTTGGGTCAACGAGCAAGAGCAAAAGCAGGTCCTTCGCTGCGCTCATCAGGATGACAAGGTGTTAGGGCGCGCAAAGGCAAGCGCAAAGGCAAAAGCCCACGTTCAACTCCTTGCTAAGGGAGGACACAATGGCGTGAATCGATCTCTTCCTGCACGGCTATTCTTCTTCTTTATCCGAGGGCTCGTCTTCGCCGTTGTCGCCTTCCACGGAGATGCGCAGGGAGCGCAGCCAGTCGCGATCGTTCTGGGTGAAGGGCAGCTCACCTTCGACATCTTCGCTGTCACCTGCATCCGCTTCCTTCGCCGAGACCTCATTCAGGCCGATCGTGGCCTCAAGCATGAGCAGCACGTCGAACCCGTGCTTACGGATGTCCTGAACAACGCCCGCAATTTGTTCGCTTTCTATGACGGACTCATGGATGGCTTCGCCCAACTGCTGAATCAGTTCGCGCAACCGAGATGTCAAAATCTACCTCCTGACGGCGGCCGGCGCGGAACGGTGCGCTGGAAGCGATGGCATTTTAATCTACCTTAAGTCGAGGAACGGAGAAGGGCAACCCTGCTGGTCCGCAAGGGGCAAAAGCCGCCCAAACCCCGGTTCACTGCTACCATCATAGACGGGATGAGAGCGCAGACCGTTGGCCGGGTTTTGGGTGTCGGACTCCGCATTGCTGGCCGCATGGCGGGTCAGCGTCTGGCAGGCAGCGGCGGGTCGGCATCAGCCCCCGTGACGGTGGCCGGGGTGGGCGGTCCGGGTACCACTCGCGTCAGCGTCCGCCAGGCCGGAAGGACGACCGGTTCCGTCAGCGGCGGCGTCGCAAGGGGAATCGGCGGATTTCTTCGACCGTTTCGGCGTGTGGGCGGCATCGTCTTGCTAGAAGTGGCCGGCGTGTTCTTCTTCCTTTTCGTGCTGGTCTTTGGCAACTGGGCCTGGAAGCTGCGCGCGCAGTACGCGCTGGGCCCGGAGCACATGAAGTTTGTTGTCTACGCTGGAATGTGTGTAGTTTTCCTCTACCTCGCCCTGAGTTCGTTCTGGCGGGCACGGCGGCGATAATCGCGCGGTTAGGTCTTGAGTGTTTTGGCCGAGCACAGCGCGATGCCTCCCAGCAGCAGGATCATCGCTGCAAGCGCAATCCACAGCAGAGCTGGATGGCGTTCCGTAAATGGGCGCTGATCCGGACGTGGCTCGAATTGCGGATTGCTCTGCTCTGGACCCAGGGTTGCGATGGACGCGGCGGCCTGAGAGACGAATAAGCGGGCGTAATCGTATTGCGGGGCGTTCAGGGCCGGGTCTCCATAGTAGAGCGCATAGGCTGAGTCGGCTCCGGCGTCGAAGCACAGATCGCGCTCCAACATCTCCAGCCGGACGGCCCCGAACTGGAGCGGCGGGTCGTCTCCGTTTTCGACGGTAATCGTCCAATGGGCCGCGATATCGAACATTGCGGCAGGCGCATCCACACTCAGGCGCTCTTCGTCGATGCGATGGCCGGCTTCAACGCGATGGAGACGGAGGAGATTGCCCGTGGAAGTCGCCGGAAATTCCGGGGCTGCGTCGTCGCGACTGGGCCGACTCGCTGGCCGGACGGTCACGGACACATCGCGGCTGAAATTGCCAGGTTCTGCCGAGGGGACAAACACAACGCGGTCGACGGGTGTGTGCGCCGGCACCTCGAACTCGAAAATCGACTGATGCGGTTTCTGTCCGGCGTGAGCAGTTTCGGCCACGGTCCGATACTTCGGCTCCGCCGCAGCCTGCGCTCCCAAGACAATGCCAGTGATGGCCTCCGGAGCGATCGGCCCGTCAATGCGGAAATGCAGATAACGGAAATCCGACTGCGGCATATGCAGGACCGTACTGCGGCCGAGTTTCTGGCGCGTCAGGTCGAAGATCGTGAACACTCCGATTCTGGTCTGCCCCTTTGGTGGAGCGGCCTGCTCCTGGCTTCCCGCAACGGTGACAGTGGCGATGAAATCGTGTGCGGCTAAGGCGAGTTCGACGTCAGAGTAAGCGCCCTCCGGCATGGATGCGTCAAAGACAGTTTGCCCGCCATTTTTGCCCAGGTTGAGTGGCGTAATCTGCTGTTTCGAGGGTGCTGGTGGGCTGGCGAGATGGAGGGCGTAGGGAGTTTCAATTGAGCCGCGGTAAACCCGCAGATCTGCCAGCCCGGCAGCGGCGTGAGAAAACACCGCGGGATCAATGGCGAGGCAGATCTGGCCTGCTGCGCCTTGCGGGTGGATGGGCCGCTCATATCGGAAATGACGAATCTCAGGGGCGGCAGCGGCGAGCACAACCAGGAGAAGGATGCCGGGAACTCTCATGGTTTCTGGCTCCCGTCATCGCGCAAGTTCAGCCAGTCGCGCTGATACACGTAGCTAACGGCCAGCAGCAATGTTCCCAGCCCAAGAAAACTGATGATCCGAAAGCCGCGGCTCAACTCACTCACGTCGACGACAAAGACCTTGCCGATGGAGATGGCGAGCAGCAGGAGCGCCTGCCAGCGGAGAAATGCGGATCGACGCCAGAAACCAACGCTCAACAGCGCCGCTCCGAAGAGCATGAAGAATGCCGAATAGGTGAACTGAGCGTACATGCGGTAGTCGTGGAACAGCGACCAGTCGCCGCGCCAGCTCAGGCCCCACCAGAAGCTGTGAATCTCCCATCCCACGGCGAGCAGAATGAGCCCGTTGACCACCAGGATGAATGCGGCAGCAAGAGGACGCCAGAGCCGGACCTCGCCCACGTCGGACTGGTCGGGAGAGCGCAAGGCGACACGGGCCACGATTCCGTAGACGCCAATGGCGACGGCGAAGGTGGCGAAGCGCTGGTTTAAGAAGGGCATATGACTTGCAGCGGGATTGATGATCAGCACTGCAGCGAGGCCGAGGCAAAGGCATATGAGCGCGAGCACGCGCAGGAGCGTCGAGCTCAACCGGACCGCAAGCCAGAACAATAGCCCGCCTTCGACGAGCCAGCCGATCGTGAGCCACCGGCCCTGCGTCTTGAGCGGGATGGCAAGCGTGAGAAATACCACGGCGGCGGACAAGTGCAAAGAGCTCAGGAGAGGTGAACTCGACTGCAGGGCTCCGCGTCTGGGCAAGCGGTTCATCAGCAGGTAAAAAGCAGCGAAAGCAACTGCCATCCAGGGGCCGGCCCAGTCAAACGTCCGCTCGTCGACAAGGAAATAAAATGCCAGGAAGCCGAGCCCGGCGTTCAACATCGGCATTGCGACGGCGGCGAGCTGGTCCCATGGCGATGCTTCGCCTGCATCTGTGATCCGGATGCGGATCAAGCGCGGAGCAAATGCGAAAAGCAGGAAGAAGCAGATGAGAAAGAATGCCGTGCGACCGGCTTGCTCGTGGGTATAGAAGCTGAACCACCATCCCGTGATGAACAGTACCGAACCGGTGAACGATGCAAAAAGGAGGCGCGACCACGGGCGCAGCGCGACCAGCACGAGCACGGAGCAGTCAAGCATCAGCAGATAGGTGAACAGCGTGATCTCATGATTGCCGCCGGTGGAAACAAGCAGTGGCGTGCCCAGGCCACCGGCAATGGCGTAGAGGGCGAGGAGTTCAGCATCCTGCACCCACGACATGAATCCGTTGAAGCCGGTAACCGCGATCATGGCCAAAAATGCGACGGAAGCGGGGATGAGGGAATAGAGCGAGAAGGCCGCCCACAGGGAGAGATAGAGCGAGCCGCTGCCGACCGCCTTGAGGGAGTAGGAAAACGCCGCAAAACCGCGGCTCCTGAACCGTTCTGACCAGGCAATGAGCGCCGCGCCGGCGAGCAGGCCGATTAGTACGCGGCCAAGAGCCCCGATCCAATGGTTGTCGAACGCCATTTTGAGGAACCACGCAACCCCGGTCAGCAGCGCAAGGATGCCCAGGCGATTGAACCACTGCGATCCGACGCGAGTTTCGAGTGAGACCGTGCTTGGATTGGCGCCCTGATCGGTGAGGGTGAATCTGGGCAGGGCGGGGGTCGGAGACGGAACGACGGGCTTGGCCGAAATGGGCGGGGGGATAGTTGGGCCAGGCGCCGGCGGAAATGGCGGCGCCGCTGCGACGATCGGCGGCGAGGGCATTTCCTGTCGGGATAGGAATGGCTCCGGCTCTATGTCGATTCCGTGATTCTGGACGGCCTTCTCCAACCGCCATAACCGCTCGGTGAGAGCCCGCACCTGCTCTTCAAGTCTGCCGGAGGATTCGGAGTTCATGTGAGCAACACTTTACATGAACTGTGAACCGAACGAGCGGATGCTCCGTCACACCAGCGGCTTGTCTGGGCGGCGCAGCACGCGCCAGATGCCCAGGGCGATGGCGAGCAAGCCAAGGATGTAAGCGAACCAGGCGCGCTGGCCGGTGTGAATGAGCCATCCCTTATAGAGAGCGAACACTCCAAGTCCAAAAAGAAGGATGCCGCGGATTGCATTCATCGAAGTGCCTTCTGTCCCCCTGTTCCCTTCATGGTACGGCGTGGCTGGGGCGGTTTGACCGGCGCCGTCCCTGCTGCCTATCGTGGTGAAGGAAATGCGACAGGACAACGGGCCTGCCGCGACGAAAGGGATCCGATGAGTACATCTGCCGCAGCCGCCACAAGCACGCTTAAAAAGACCGCGCTCAACGCCACGCATCGCGCACTGAAAGCCAAGATGGTGGATTTCGGCGGGTGGGACATGCCGGTGGAATATCCCGGGAACGGCGGAGGGCTGATCGCCGAGCATATGGCTGTGCGCACCGGCGTAGGGCTATTCGACGTGAGCCATATGGGCGAGATTCAGTTCCGCGGCCCTCACGCCATGGAAACCGTGCAGTACCTCACCATGAATGATGTAACGAAGCTGAAGGATGGGCAGGCGCACTACTCGGCGCTGTTGACGCCGCAGGGTACGTTTGTCGACGACATCCTGGTGCACCGGCTGGGACAGAATGACTGGCTGCTGGTGGTGAACGCAGGGACCAAAGACAAGGACTACGCGTGGATTCGCCAGCAGGTGGGCTCAAAGCCGGGCGCGCATGTCGCCGATTATTCGTCGTATTACTCGCAGATCGCGGTGCAGGGACCACGCGCGCTGGAGACGCTGCAGAAATTGACCAAGGTGGACCTGGCCGCAATTAAGAACTACTGGTTCACGTGGGGCACGGTTGCGGGAGTTGCCAATGTGCTCATCGCGCGGACGGGCTACTCCGGTGAAGATGGCTTTGAAGTGTACGTGCCGAGCGATGAGCCGACGACGGTGAAGATGTGGGACGCGCTGATCGACGCGGGCGCGGAGTTCGGCATCCGCCCTTGCGGGCTGGGCGCACGCAACACGCTGCGCCTCGAAGCGGGCATGAGCCTATACGGTCACGAGATCAGCGACGAGATCAATGCTCTTGAGGGCGGGCTCGACCGCTGGCTGAAACTCGATAAGGGCGAGTTCATTGGGCGCGAAGCGCTGCAGGCTGTGAACGACTCGGGCGGGCCGAAGCGGAAGATCATCGGACTCGAAATGGTCGATCGTGGCATTGCGCGCGACGGGTACCCGGTCCTCGATCTCGAAGGGAAGGAGATTGGGGTGATCACTTCGGGGTCGCCGGCGCCGTTCCTCAAGACGAACATCGCCATGGCCCTGGTGTCCTCCGAAGTGGCCGCCAGCGGCGGCGACGTGCTGGTGCAGGTGCGTGCGAATCAGGTGAGGGCGAAACAGGTGCCGGTGCCGTTCTACAAGCGAGCCAAGAGCAAGCCGATGCAGCCGGCACTCTGATAGGTCCGCTTTGAGCAGCGGAACAGGTGCGTAGCCGGTGAGCGGCGCGTGGCATGCTAGGTTGGAATCACGATGAAATCCAAACGCCTGAATCCAGGACGTCTCGAGGCGTTTTCCGACGGCGTGATCGCCGTAATCATCACCGTCCTGGTGCTCGAACTGAAGGTTCCCGAGCCAAACGGGATGGCGGGCTTACGGGCAGTTCTGCCCACCGTCTTCCTCTATCTGCTCACGTTTGTGCAGATCGGGATCTACTGGGTGAACCATCACTATCTGGTGGACGAGACAGAGACGGTGAGTCACGGCATCCTTTGGTCGAACCTCATTTTTCTGTTCACGCTTTCGCTGTTCCCGTTCGCGACGGAGTGGATCGGGGTCAAAGGGCTTTCGGCATTCAACACCGCGATGTATGCGGCGATCAGCATCTTTCCGGGCCTGGGTTACATGGCGCTATGGAGCCAGATCCGCGCCGAGAACAGTGGTGCGGTGCATGCTGGCTGGGGCAAGCAGGCCGCATCTGTGTTTCTTTACCTCGCGGCCATTCCCGCGGCATTTTACCGGCCGGCTGCGTCCTTGGGTTTGATTGCCGTGGTGGCGGTGATGTGGCTGCTGCCGCCGAAACACGTCCCGCCCCACCCGAGCAACTCAAAAAACTGAGCCCCTTCCGATGCGGACGGGGCTCTTGATTGCAATGCGAGTTGCACGGGCGCGTCTCACCTGCATCAGAGTCACACCTGCATCACTTCCGCTTCCTTGCGGTGGAACATCTCTTCCATCTTGCGGATTTCTTCGTCGGTCATCTTCTGTGTTTCTTCAAGCGCGCGCTTCTCTTCGTCCTCGCTGATCTTTTTTTCCTTGGCGAGTTTCTTGAGCGCGTCGTTGCCGTCGCGGCGCACGTTGCGCACCGCGGTGCGGTGCTCTTCGAGGATCTTGTTGAGATGCTTGACCACGTCGCGGCGGCGTTCCTCGGTCATGGGCGGCACTGGGACGCGGATGATCTTGCCATCGCTCAGAGGATTGAACCCGAGATCGGAGGCCTGGATTGCTTTTTCGATTTCCTTCACGATGGATGGATCCCAGGGCTGAATCAGGATCAATTGCGCTTCCGGCGCAGACACCTGTGCCATCTGACTGATGGGCGTAGGTGTGCCGTAGTAGTCCACCTTCACCTGGTCGAGCATGTGCGCGCTGGCGCGCCCGGTACGCGTGGATGCCAGTTGCGACTGGAATGTGGCGACCGCCTGGTCCATGCGCCGCTTGAGGTCGCTGTACAGGTCTTTGAGTGCCGGAATGCCGGCCATAGCAGAGACAGCCATCGGTTTGCTCCTGGTTGTAGAGGCGTGTTGCCAGAGGCTATTTTACAACTGTGGGTTGCGCCTGCCGCGCGCGCAACTTACGCGACCACGCCAATTCCAGTCAAGGCCGCCTGCTCATGCGCGTGATAGCTCGAGCGCACCAGCGGCCCGCTCTCCACGTGGCGGAATCCCATCTTCAGCGCCTCGGTCTTGAGGTCGGCAAATTCGCGCGGCGTGTAGAGCCGCGCCATGGGCAGGTGATCGCGCGAGGGCCGCAGATACTGCCCAATGGTCAGAATGTCGCAGCCCACGGCGGCCAGGTCGCGGAAGACTTGCAGCAATTCGTGCGTCTCTTCGCCCAAGCCGACCATGATGCCTGACTTGGTGCGCCCTGCGGGGTTCAGTTCCTTAGCGTAGCGCAGCAATTCGAGGGTTCGCTCATAACGCGCCCCCGATCGAACGACGCGATAGAGCCGCGGCACCGATTCGATGTTGTGATTGAGAATTTCGGGCCTGGCATCGACCACGGTACGGATGGCTTCGCGATCGCCCTGGAAATCGGGAATGAGGACCTCGATGCCGCAGCCGGGGGCCTGCTTGCGAATCTCGGCAATGACCATGGCGAAGGCTCGCGCGCCGCCCAGGATGTCATCATCGCGATTCACGCTGGTGATGACGGCGAACTCGAGGCCCAGTGCAGCGACGGCCTCGGCCACGCGGCGGGGCTCGTCGAAGTCGATCGGCTCGGGGCGCCCTTTAGGGACCGCGCAGAAACCGCACCGGCGCGTGCACAGGTTGCCCAGCATCATGAAGGTGGCGGTCTTGTGGTGCCAGCATTCGCCGATATTGGGGCAGTGCGCGCTTTCGCATACCGTGTGCAGATTGAGCGATCGCGCCAGCCGCTTGAGGGCGTGGAAGTTCTCACCCACCGGAGCGCGCGCCTTCAGCCAGTCAGGCTTGGGCGCCGGCGTGGTGCGCGCCGATGCAATCTGAAC
>Ga0134126_10004768_pt1 | contig 16949 bp, 11 predicted proteins | sample KB31752_FD_96881 | JGI IMG/M metagenome (GOLD analysis project Ga0134126, IMG submission 96881) | Terrestrial soil microbial communities with excess Nitrogen fertilizer from Kellogg Biological Station, Michigan, USA - KB3-175-2 | ecosystem: Environmental > Terrestrial > Soil > Unclassified ...
CGTGCTTTCGCCATTGTCAATTCCGCTGTCGGCAACGTCCACAATGATGCCCGACGCGTCAAATTGCGCCTGCGTGAACCCCTTGCTTGCCAGCCACGCGAGATATCCCGGCCCGCTCGGAGCGGTGCCGTTCAGATTGCCCGCGACAATTTGATCCTGCCGTTCGTCCCGCTTCCTTGGCGCAGCGTAGGGCTGAATGGAAATCACATCCGATTCCGCGGCGATGGCGTCCAGTTGATCCACGGGCAACGAAACGACAACGTTGCGATACGGCGCCATCTGATAATCCAACCGCGTCGCGCCGATTTTCAATCGGTCAATCAGCGCCAGCGTCGCGGGATTGGAATTCGTGTCGGCGACCAATTGAATCGCGAACATGTCGATTTCGGGTTTTCCGTTCACCTTCCTCATCGCTTTCGCGCGCGCCTCGGGATGAACCTTGAGGTCCTGGCTGTATTCGCCTTCCCACTGGGTAAATTCGGACCTGGCAGCCCACCTTTGCATCCTGGCCAGCGCGGTGGCGTCGCCGTAAATGAGGTACGCGTTCTCCGGAATGTAATTCACGATCTCCACGCCGCTTTGCTTCAACGCCTTCAACCATTCGGGCTTGATCGGTCCGGCAAATTGAACAAGATGCAGCCGTTTGCCGGTGAAGGTCCCGCTCGCTTTGCGCCGGGCTTTGGTTTGCGGCGCGCGCGTATCCAACACCTGCGCGTTGAGGCGAATCAAATTCCAATCGTCGTCCACCTCCACGCGATTGCTGTCGCTGCCGGAGAGGAGCGCGTCATCCGCTTCCATTACCGTGAACGCGCCGTAATCGCCGATGACCCTGGCCCCCCGCGCCGCAAGGGCAGCGGCCGTTTTCTTATTTTCGACGCGGAGTTTATGCGAAGTTGCAAAAGCCGAACCGCAAAAGACAAAAATTGCCAGGCCCGTTAAAATGCAGATGTGATGTTTCAAAGCAATGAAGGTATAAACCAGAATAGACCCTGATTAGTGGATTCGCCCGCCCAGGATTTCCAAACCTGATTTCATGCTCGCCAGTATGCAGTGCCGTTGGGAAAAGTCAATTTGAGCGAATCAGGGCAGCACGAGTATCCGATAGAACCGCTGAGCACCGATCGGCGCTGAATCAGTCTGGCTTGCCGTGTCGCCATTGGCCGTGACGTCCGGCGTCAAATCCTGCCAGTTGGTTCCCGCCAGGTTTGTGCTGTATTGCACGCGATATGTCTTGCCGGAAATGGCGCCCCAGGTAAGCGTCAGGCCTCCCCCAGACATAATGCTCGAAGACAACACCGGCTGCGGCACGACCGCCACCGTAAATGATTTAACGTCACTCAGATGTTGCGCGTTCGCAGCCCATGGATCGTCGTCCGTCACCGTCACCGTGAAAGTGTTCGTCGTATTTGCAAACGAGCTATCCGGCATCCATGTGAAAACGCCATTCGTCGGATTGATGCCTGCGCCCGTGACAGAAGAATTCAGGCTGAACGTCAAAGTGTTCGTCGGGATATCCGGATCAGTGGCCGAGTTGCTGATGGCGAGCGTCGCGCCCGCATAAATCGTGCGATCGGAAACCGGCGCGAGCACGGGCGGTTCATTGCTTTCCAACACGATCACATTAAAACTTTGCGACGTGCTCATTGGAGGCGTGCCATTGTCCGTAACAATCACCGTCATGTTGTTCGTAGACGGCCCCTGCGCCTCCGTCGGCGTCCAGGTAAAGATGCCGCTATTGGGATCAATGAATGCTCCGGCCGGCGCGTTGCTTAGTGTGTAACTGAGCGTTTGCGGCGGCTGATCACCGTCCATTGCGTCGTTTGTGAATGTCAGCAAAGTCTTTTCGAATATAATGAAATCGCCGATCGTGGAAAGAATGGCCCCCTGATTCGGCTGTTTGATAATTTCCTGCGCCGCGGCGGTGTTGTTCGCAATATTCGAATCCGAAGTGTTCGCCGAAACCGTTGCGCTGTTCGTCCACTGGCCGGCGCTATTAGCGACAGCCTGGAGGGTCACAGTGGCGCCGGCCTGGCTGGCCAGAGTTCCAAGTGAAGCGCTGAAGGAATTGCCGTTGTTGACCCACGTTCCCTGGCTGACGGACGCGGTTGTAAACGTCAGGCCCGCCGGCAGCGTGTCAGCCACAGAAACTGCGTCCGCTGAATCCGGGCCGAAGTTGGTCACATTCAACGTGAACGTCACGTTGCTCGAAAGATTTGCCGACGATGGCGAATTCAATTGGCTGAGCGCCACATCCGCCACGCTTCCGCCGGAGCAACACGTCAGATTGCTAATCGCAATGGAATCGATATACCAGCCGGGACTGGTCAGGCTGGTGTCCGCGCCGCACAACCAGCGCAGTTGAATCGTCTGCCCGGAAGCCGACGCCGGCAGAGTCACCACCGTGTTGGTGAAACCGTGGGAGTTGCCGCTCCACGCCTGGCGCCCGCGCAACGGGTTGCTGAACGCGGAACTGATGGTGCGATTATAACCGCCAGACTGGAAACTTCCACCCGCGGCGAGAATGTCCGTGAACGCAGCCGAACCGATTTTGATTTCCAGCACACCACCATCATAGCCTGTGGTGTTGTCAAACGTTTTCGCCTCAAAGTTGTAACTGTTCCGGAAACTCAGCGTCGCCGCCGGACCCGGAGGCATTGCAATGCTCGCCGTGACCAGCGCATTCGAACCCACAGTCGCCGTGCACGCAGTGAATGCGGAATTCGGAAGGCTGTCTGCCGCGGAGCTTGTCGTCACCCACTGCGATTGGTTTCCGCCCGCGAAAGCCGTCCAACCCGCAGGCAACCCCGGCGTAGAGATGCCGTCGAAATTTTCCGTAAAAACGGCCCCTAACTTGCCCAGCGGAATGCTGAATGTGACCGTCCCCAGGTCCGCGCCATTGTCCTGCAATTGAAAAGTCGGCGTGATGGTGCCGCCGCACGAACCCAACGCGGTGAAAGTGAAGGGCTGGCTGACTGCCGGGCCCCCCGCCGCCAGCGCTCCATACGTTTGCGGAGCGCTCGGCAAACCCACGCCATTGGTCGCAAGCAACGTCGCGACAAGATTCGTGCTATCCACCGAAGAAATGTTCCGGAGCGCAAAACGGATGGTCACCGTTTCGCCGGAATCCACAGCTCCGTTGGTTGGAAAACAACCCTCGTTCACAAGCGTGTAACCCGCACCGGTGACCACGGGCGCCAGCACCAACGGCGCCAGCGAGTTGATCAGATTGGTGCCATCCGGCGTTCCCCATCCCGTGCAAAGATCGTAGCCGGGCGCCGCCGGAAACAGGTTCGGACTGCTGCCACTGAAATTGTTGCCGGTCGTGACATCGTGAAAAATAGTCGTGTAGTTCGGATTCGATTTTCCAATCGCGTAAAGCGCCGGGTTCAGGAGGCCGACCGGAGGATGCCCGCCCAGCGCCGCCTGTTGATTCACCAACGCCGTGAATCCCGCCCACAACGGCGCGGCGCAACTCGTCCCGCCAAACGTGCTCGATTGCCCGTTGCCATAAACCACGTAGACATTATCCGCGGTGAGCGCAACGTCCGGCAAATTTCGCATCGTGGTCGAACCCTGGTTCGCCGTCATGTCGATGCCCTGTTGATAAGGCGGTATCTGGTAAGTCGTGCTGATGCCGCCGCTGCTGCCTACGTAGTCCGTATCAATCAGGCCCCAGTTCCAGGCCGTCTCCGAGGCGTAAGAACCATCTGGCGCAGTCGTCAAAGTCGTTCCACCAACCTGCACGACGTTTGTGCTGTCGGACGGAAAATCAACCTGCCCCGTGTACGCATCGGAATCCCCGCTCGCGTTGAAAAACGTCTGGCCCTGCGCGGCCATTTGCAAAAATATCTGCTCGGAACTCGGATCCGGCGGACCGCCGCCCCACGAACTGCTCAACTGGCGGGCGATATTGTCGTTCGCCATCCGGCTCAGGATGTCCACCCAGGGTGCCGGATTCGGCGCCTCATAAACAATTATTTGCGAAACGCCCGGCGCCATGGCCATGACCATTTCGATATCCAGCGAGACTTCACTGACCCCGTCGCCGGGAACGCTGACGCCGCCGTCAATCGGCACGTTGGTCAACGTCACCATCGGAATGCCCGCCTGGCTCGCGTAACTCGAAATATCGTCCGCGTAATATCCGTCAAACTGGACCAACCCCACGCTTTGGCCCGCGCCCGTCAACGGCCCCACGGAATAAGCCTTGCGAAAATCATTCCCCATGTAGGCGCCCCCGGGGCCGGTGCCGTTCTTCGGAGTCTCGTTTGCAATCAAGTCACGCGGCTTAACTTTCAGATTCGGGTGCGGAAGAGAATAATCATCCAAACCGCTGATGTGCAAAATCGGAACAGCGAGGTCCACCGTCGGCTCGGTATCGGGCGCATGGAAAGTCCGCCGCTCGCGCGGATGCTGATAAGTCCGCATCGTGACGTGCAGGGCTTTCTCGATGTCCGCCACCGAGCCTTCGACGTCGAGGACGACACGATTCGGATGCGTCGAGGTGACCGTGAACCCGTTTCGCTCCGCAAAGCGCATCACCTTCTGATAATCCTCCTCCGTCGGGCCAAATTGCGCCGTGAATTCCTGCGGCGTGAGGTAATGGTGATAGTTGGGGCTGTTGGGATCGTAAATCTGGTGCAGCAGATTGCTCAGCGCCTCCTGATTTCGCAACGGCAACCCAATGGCGAGCTTGAGCCGGTCGGCACTGTTTTCCTTCCCCAACGGCGTCAGCCTTTTCACGGCGGCGGGAATATGTCCATGCAGTTTTTGCGGCGCGGGCGTTTGCGCCATCGCAGAAAACGCCGTCAGAATAAGCAAGACAACTGTCCCAATATAGACCACGGAACGCCGAAATTCTTTATGCAAATGAATGAAAAACACGTGTTTCGATTGTTAAATTGACCCGCGTGCTGTGGGAAAGCCCTTGGCGGTTTTACTCTAATACTAACGGCTTTTTTTGAAAAAAAATCAAGCAGGAACCAAGCCAAAAAAGAATTTTAACGGGTTGACGAATCCCGGAAATATGCGCCCTGATTTAATCGCTCTTAGAGCCAGCCAAGTAACAGATTCGGAGCGCAGCCGAACAGTACCACCAATGCCGCCAGCAACACCAAAACAACTTGCGTGATGACCGGAACCTTGAGCGGTTCAGGCGGGCCTTCCTGGACGTAAATTTGCTTCAGCACCTGCAAATAATAGAAGAGCGATATCGCGCTCGTCGCCACGGCCAAAATCACCAGCCAAAGGAGGCCGAGGTTCGGCGCTCCCGCATTTACCGCCGCGGTAAAGACGTAGAATTTTCCGAAGAACCGCGCCAGCGGCGGAATGCCCGCGAGCGACAGCATGAAAATCAGCATGCAGAACGAAACCAGCGGCGCGCGCCGGCTCAGCCCCGCAAAATCCGAGAGTTTCTCCCCACCCTCCCCCTGCTCCACCACAGCCACGACGCCGAACGCGCCGATCGTCGTGATGCCATAAGTGACCGCGTAATAAATCAACGACGCCAGGCTTTGCTGATTATGCGCCAGCACTGCAATCAGCATATAACCAGCATGCGCAATTGCCGAATAGGCAATCAACCGGCGGACACTCGTCTGCACAATGGCAACGAGATTCCCCAGAATCATGGACAGCGCCGCCACAATCGCGACCACCGGCACCCAACCCGCCGCGTAATCATGCCACGCACCGCTGCCTTGGATTTCCTTCCCGGCAAAACCAATCGCCATGATTTTGGCGAAGATGAAAAAGCTCGCCACTTTGGAACCGGAAGCGATGAACGCCGCGCTCGGAGTCGGCGCGCCTTGATAGGCATCCGGCGCCCACAAATGGAACGGCACCGCCGCCACTTTAAAACCAAACCCGATAACGACCATCACAATTGCGACCACGAGCAGCGGATCGAGTCCTTTGCCCGCCAACGCCGCAGCGATCTCCGGCAGGTTCGTCGTGCCGGACAATCCGTAAACGAGACTCAAGCCGAACAACGTGAACGCCGCGGACATGCCCCCAAACAAAAAATATTTCAGCGATGCCTCGGCGGATTTGATGTCGCGCTTGTTGAATGCCGCCAGGATGTAAAGCGATAGGCTGGTCAATTCGAGCGCGATGAATACCATCAGCAGATCCTCGGCGCTCACGAGGAACATCATTCCCACCGCTCCCAGCAAAATAAGCGCAAGATATTCGCCCACGTGATCCGTAAAATCCGAATCCATCGAGAGCAAAATCGTGAATATCGTCAGCGCCAGCAGGGCGATCTTCACGAATTGCGTCGTCGGATCAACCACGAACATGCCGCCGAACACGTTGGCGTTCGGATGCGAAATCAGCATCCACGCAATGGCGCCGAAGGACCCCACACACGCAATCATCCCCGCGACGATGAATCGGAACCGCGTTTCCAATCCGCGCAACGTGACAACGTCGATGGCGAGCACCGCCAGCGCCGTCAGCACGACTATCGTTTCCGGCACGGCGAGTTTGAAGAGGTCGAGATAATTCATCGCGTCCTCCTCAGCCAATCGAACAGCGGCGAATCAAAACTCGGTATGATCACATCCAGCAATAGCCGCGGAAAAAGACCAATCAGCAACGAGACCCCAATGAGCAACACAGCCCCCAATCGTTCGGGCACCGAAATCGGCGGACATGGAGCGCCGATCTCCGAATCGGCGTGTTCTCCCCCATTTGGCTTTTCATGATCAGCGGGACACTCCTCCCCATCGCCGTAGAACGCCTTTTGCAAAACGCGGAGCGTGTAGGCGATGCCAATCAAAATCCCGATTCCCGTCAAAACCGCCAGTGTCGGGAAAGCTCTCCACGCACCGATCAGCACCTGGAATTCCGCAGCAAATCCGCTGAATCCCGGCAACCCCATCGACGCGATACTCGCGATGACAAATGTAACCGCGGCGAACGGAATCACTTTGCTCAACCTCATCCCTTGCAGGTCATCCAGGTCGCGCGTGTGAGTCCGGTCATAAACCATCCTGCCCACGACCGCAAACAGCAGTCCCGCAATGACACCATGCGAAAACATCTGCAGCACCGCACCGCTCAGGCCGATGGCGTTTAACGTCATCAAGCCCAGCAGCACAAAACCCATGTGGCTCACGCTCGAATAGCCGATGACGAATTTGAAATCCTTTTGCACCAGCGCCACCATCGCGCCGTAAATAATTCCGATGATGGCAAGGATTGCGAAACAATCTCTCCACGCCAAAAGGCCATCCGGGAACAACGTCATCGCCACCCGCAAACAGCCGTAAGCTCCAAGTTTCATCACCACGCCCGCCAGCAACATCGAAGCCGCCGTCGGAGCCGCCACGTGGCCAGTCGGCGCCCACGTATGAAACGGCCACATGCCGGCGAGAATCGCGAAACCAATGAATACCACCGGAAAAGCCCACATCTGGAAATGCGGCGGATACGAATATTTCGCAAGCTCAGCCAAGCCGAACGAATGCGCGCCGGAAACCACGTAAGCCCCAATTAATCCCACCAGCACCATCGCGCTGCCGACGAACGAGTACAGCGCCAGCTTCATCGCGCCATACTCGCGCCGCGTCGAACCCCAAATCGCGATGATGAAATATTTCGGCACAATGGCGATTTCGTAAAAAACAAACAACAGGAACAAATCGAAGCTGAGGAACACACCATAGACACCGCCGATCAGCGCCAGATAAAACGCAAAGAATTCCTTCGCGCGATGTTCGATATTCCACGAAAAAAGAATTCCAGCGACCGCCGCGAGCCCCGTCAGCAACACCAGCGTGAGGCTCACGCCATCCGCCGCCAGGTGATATTTGATCCCGAGCGAAGGAATCCAATCGGCGTCAGTGACGGACACGATTTTTTCCGCTCCAGGTACGGCGATGGCGGATTTGTATTGAACAAAACCCGCAATCGCTATTCCCAGCCCCGCAAACGCCGTGAGCAACGCCACCTTGCGCGCGAGCGCGGCATTTCCCTTCGGCAGGAGCATCAGCACCAGCACGCCGAGAAACGAGATATATATGGTCCAGGCTAACATTGGGGTTTCTTTCGCCCACAGCTAACACCCGTGCGCTGAAAGCGCAAAACATGACAGCCCTGGGAAGACGGACCCAAAAACATCATTAAGCCCTGAAAGGGCGTAACAAATTCAGTCCCACGCATACACGCCACTATTCCCAATTTGTCTTTATTCGTGTTCATTCGTGGTTAAAACGGCAATTGCTTCACCATCTCGACGACGGTGTGGTTGATGAACCCCATCACAAGTTGCGGATAAATGCCCAACACAAACATCAGCGCGATGGGCACAGCCAGCATCGCGCGTTCACCAATCGTAAGGTCCATAAATGCCGACCATTTCGGATTCAACGGCCCGTTAAAAACGCGCTGCAACACTGTGAGGATAAAAATCGCCGTGACCAGCAGGCCAATCACCGACAGCGCCGCCGCCCAAGTCGCCAGCGGAAATACGCCCTTGAAAATCAGGAATTCACCAACGAACCCATTCAACCCCGGCAACCCCAGCGATGAAAACAACGCGATGCCCATCAATCCGCAAAACACCGGCGCGACCTTGCGGATGCCGCCAAAGTCGTGAAGCCCGCGCAATCCGCCGCTCCGCTGTTCCATTAGGGCAATGAACCAGAACAATGTCGCCGCCGTCAGGCCGTGGTTGAACATTTGGAGAAACACGCCACTCAGCGCCGCGGATTTTTCAGCCGCAGGCGCCGCCAGTCCCACGCCCGCCGTCGCCACGGCAAAAAGCGCGAGCAGGCAATAACCCAGGTGGTTGATCGACGAATAAGCAAAGATGCGCTTTAAATCCCTTTGCGCGAACGCCGCGCTCGCTGAAAACACAATCGTGATGACCGCCAGCACCAACAGCGGCGTGCGCAGCGCCTGAATCTCATGCGGGAAAATCGGCAGCAGAATGCGCAGGAAGCCATACACGCCCATCTTGGACATGACGCCGGTTAGCAACATCGTCGTGCCGCTCGGCGCTTCCGCGTAAGTCGTGGGCAGCCACGTATGAAACGGCATCAGCGGCACCTTCACCGCAAAGCCCAGCAGCGCCCCCAGAAAAATCACCTTCGGCATCGCTGAGCCGGCGAATGCATTGCCAAAAATCGCGTTATTCCGCCCGAGCTCCGCCAGTTTCGTAAAATCAAACACACCCGGATTGGTCCCAATTTTCGTCGCCAGGAAAATCGCCAGGAATGCGAGTAGCAGCGCGATGCTGCCGACCATTGTGTAAACAAAAAATTGTGTTGCCGCCGCGGCGCGTTGCGGCCCGCCCCACAGTCGCACCAGAAAAAATGCGGGAATCAGGCTCAGTTCCCAGAAAAGGAACCAATGCACGAAATTCAAAGCCGTGAACGTCCCAAACAAGCCTGATTGCAGGAACAGCACCATGGAAAAATAAATGTGCGGCCGATCTTCATTCTTCCACGAAGCCAATATCGCCATCGGCGTGATAATCGCCGTCAGCAGAATCATCAACAAACCGAGACCGTCCACGGCCACGCGATATTGAACACCGAGTTGCGGAATCCAATCGTGCACTTCTTCAAACTGAAATCCGGTTGCGTTAGCATCAAACGCCTTCCACATCACCAGCGCCAACGCTAACGAGACAAGACCCACACCCAAAGCCACCCGGCGCGCCATGACTTTATTATCCCCGCACATGGCCGCGACAATGATCGCGCCAAGGAACGGCACAAACGTCAGGATGGTGATGAGTGGCAACTGGCTCATGACGGACGGCACCCCCATATCATCAAGAGCGCCAATACCGCGAGCCCGATTCCAATCACGCGCAAATAATTTTGCACCCGCCCGCTTTGCAACCGCGACAATATTCTGCCACCAACGGTCAGCCTCTTGCAGCTTTCGTCGAAACCGAGGTTCACCACAAATTCATCACAGAACCGGCTCACCCAGGAAACGCCGATGACGACATAGGACACGAGTTGCACCAAACCATTCCAAATCCAGAAATCCAGCCAGTCGCACGCGCGCGCAAACCACGCGTTGAAGGCGATCACCGTGCGCTCGTAAACCTCGTCGATATAATACTTGTGCTTCAGCAGCGAAAAAATGTCCGGACGCATGACCTCGACGGGGTCCGGTTGCTCGGACTGTTCCAATGGCCTCCGGCCGTAAAACCACCAACCCAACCCAATGCCGACAAAAACAATGACGCTCGACGCAATCATCAGCGTAATCACATCGCCGGTGAAACCTCCCGTTTCGCCGCCCAAAAATTTTTGAAACCAAGGCCACGCGGGTGTGCCGATAAATCCGAGCAGCACAGAAAAGATCGCTAGGACGATCAATGGGAATGTCATCGCCGCCGCACTCTCATGCGGTTCGCCGGCCAATTCATCATGCGGATGTTCTTTGGCGGGCAGCCCCGCGTGTTCCATCGTCCGCTGCTCGGACGCCGTCGTTCTGCCGAGATGCAAACGGCAATTTCCGAAGAACACGTAAAAAACCTGCCGCGTCATGTAGAACGCCGTGAGCAACGCGCCAGCCGCGCCCAGATAAAACGGCCAATGCGATACCGGCCAACCATGCGCGGAGTGGAGAATTTCATCCTTGCTCCAAAAACCGGAAAACAACAGCGGAAATCCACAAAGCGCCAGCGTGCCAATCGCATAAGTCGCAAACGTAATAGGCATGTATCTCCGCAACCCGCCCATCCGGCAAATATCCTGTTCCTCGTGGCACCCATGAATCACAGAACCCGCGCCCATGAACAGCAGCGCCTTGAAAAACGCGTGCGTGATGAGATGAAACATCCCGACCGCCACGCCGCCGACGCCGAGGCCCATCATCATGTAACCTAGTTGTGAAACCGTGGAGTATGCCAGGATGCGTTTAATGTCGTTTTGCGCCAGCGCAATGCTCGCCGCAAAAATCGCCGTGATGGCTCCCACCCAGGTCACGACTTCCAGCGAATGTCCTGCGCCCGAGCGCATCAGCGGATACACCCGCGCAATCAGAAACACACCCGCCGCCACCATCGTCGCGGCATGTATCAACGCGCTCACGGGCGTCGGACCTTCCATCGCGTCCGGCAGCCACACGTGCAACGGCACCTGGCCGGATTTCCCAACCGCTCCTGCAAAGATCAACAGACCAATCCCAGTCGATACCGCCATGCCGAAGCTCGTCGTGTGCGCCACGAGCGCAGTCAGCGAAGATTGTTCCAGGCAACCATTGCCACCGTTGTAAAAAAGCAACGTGCCGCTCTGCGAATACAGCCACACCATTCCCAACAGCAACGCCACGTCGCCGATGCGTGTCGTGATGAATGCCTTCTTCGCCGCCGCCGCCGCGCTCGGCTTGTGATACCAAAAGCCGATGAGCAAATACGAAGTCAAGCCAACCAATTCCCAGCAGATGAACAGCAGCAACAAGCTGTTCGCAATAACCACACCGAGCATCGCGCCCGCGAATAGCGAAAGGAACGTGAAGAAGCGCGTGAAATTTTCGTCATGCGCCATGTAGCCGGTGCTATAGATAAAAATCAGCGTGCCAACGAACGTCACCATCACGAGCATGATAGCCGTAAGCGGATCAAGCACCCAACCAAGCTGCAGCCACTGGTCGCCGAATTGGAACCAGCCGAAATTGCAAACCTGCCGAGCGCCCTCACCCTGCCCCAGCGCGTGCGCAAACGCACACAGCGAAAGCAGAAAACCGATAATCATCGAACCAATGGCGAGCGACGCGGAAAATTTCTTCTGCCGCCGCGGCGCCAGCGCGCTCAACCCCGCCGCCAGCATCGGCAGCGCAGGAATCAGCCAAAGGTTTTTGACAATCCAGGGCATCTTATCCCTTCAACGAATTCACTTCATCCACGTTCGTGGTCTTGTAGTGCCGATAAATCGCGATGATCAGCGCCAGCCCCACCGCGGCTTCCGCCGCCGCCACGCCGATGGAGAAAATCACAAACAGGATTCCGGTGAGCGCCTCCGGATGCTCGCTGAATCGCCAGAAGGCGATGAAATTCAGATTCGCCGCATTCAACATCAATTCAATGCCGATGAGCACGATGATGGCATTCCGCCGCGTCAACGCCCCGGCGAGACCAATGGCAAAGAGGAATGCACTCAGGATGAGATAGCCAGCGAGTGGGCTCACGGTTGAAACCTCCAAGTTCCAAATTCCAAGTTCCAAATCCCAAATCCAACATGCCTTGCCGTGTTTGGAACTTGAAACTTGAAACTTGGAACTTTTATATCCTTCACTTCTTCCCCTCCTCTTTCATCGCGATAATCACCGCTCCGATCAACGCCGCCGTGAGCAGCAACCCGACCACTTCCAGCGGCAGAACAAATTTATTCATCAACGCCTCACCGATCTGGTGAACAGTGACCTCCGGTTGCGGCGGTGCCGGACCCTGCAGCACGGAACTCTTCGCAATCGCGTAAACAAGAACCCCAAGCACAACGACGGCAACTACGATTCCCGCGATCCAGCCAGAAGAAAACACCGATTGCTGCGGCGATTCCGCGCCGCGCGTGAGCAAAATCGCGAACACAATCAAAATCGCCACTGCACCCACATACACCAGCACCTGGGCGAAGCCGACGAATTGCGCGCCCAGTTGCAGATACGCCGCCGCGAGCCCCGCAAAAGCCACCGTCAGCGCCAGCGCGCAATGCACCAGATTGCGCAGGCTCATCGCGGCCACTCCGGCGGCGATGGTCACAGCGGCGATGATGGCAAAAATGATGTTCATTTATTCGGCGAACCGATATGTGCGCTTCTCCAGCTTTTTCCCTTCCATCAACCCGCGGCCTAGCAGGACGTAAGGCACCACCACAAACGCGATGCCCACGAGCCAGCGTTGGATGCCGGGCTGCATGAAATGCCAGACCGCCGCGGTGATGATGTTGATGAGCGCCATCGGGAGCATGAATTTCCACGCGAAGTTCATCAATTGATCCATGCGCAGACGCGGCAACGTTCCCCGAATCCAAATAAACACCGCGATCAGCGCCAGCAGCTTCGTGAAAAACCAAATCCATGACGGTACCGTTTCGAGAAATTCGAACGGCGCATGCCAGCCGCCGAGAAACAGGGTGATGCCCAAACCGCTAATCGCGAACAGCCCCATATATTCACCGAGGAAAAACAGCGCGAACTTGAAACCGGAATATTCGATGTAATAGCCCGCGATGATTTCCGATTCGCCTTCCGGCAAATCAAACGGCGAGCGATTCGTCTCCGCCGTCGCCGCAATCATGAATAAAATAAACCCGGCAAAACCCCACGGCGTGAACACAAACCAATGCGCCAGTCCCCAAGAATTAAATCCGCCCTGTGCATCCACAATTTGCGTCGTTGAAAGTGTCCCGGCGATCATGAACACCGTCACCGCCGAGAGAATGAGCGGGATTTCGTAGGAAATCATTTGCGCAATCGCGCGCATCGCCCCGAGCAGCGAATATTTGTTCCGGCTCGACCACCCCGCCATGAACACCGAAAGCTCCGTCGCTGCGCCAATGGCGAAGAAAAAGAGCGCGCCGGCATCGTAATCCACCAGCACCATGTTCCGCCCCACCGGCAGCACCGCGTAAACCAGGAACGCCGGTATGACCACCATCAACGGCGCAAGAAAATGCACCACTTTGTCTGCCGCGCGCGGCACCACGTCTTCCTTGATCAACGCCTTGATGCCATCCGCCGCCGGCTGCAGAAAACCAAATGGTCCCACGCGATTCGGACCGTAACGATTTTGAATACGCCCCAACCCCTTGCGTTCGAGAACAGTGGTGGCAGCAAACAAAGAAGCGAACACGCCAATGATTCCAGCGATTGAAATCACCGCTGAGACCAGTGGCCGCCAGGCCTCGGGCGCGAGACCGGTGATCGCATGATTCAGCGTAACAAAAATTTGGTCGAATGAATCGGCCATTTATAAGTCGCGTTAGGCTTTCAGTCTGATTCTGAGAATGCAATTCGATTCTGAATACCCGGAAGGGCGGCGCTGCTTGCCGTCCGCGAGGACCGCCGCCCCATATCAGATATCGCCGCTATGCGGCTTGGATTCGAAATCATTCGCATTGCAAAGCTTGAAATTATTTCGCGGGCGGAGTCGGGTTCGGGGTGGGAGAAACCGCCGGCGCCGCTGCGGCTTTTGCCTTGGCCTCCGCGGCTGCCTTGGCTTTGGCTTCGGCATCCGCCTTTGCCTTCGCCTCGGCCTTTGCTTTTTCCGCCGCAAGTCGCCCATCCACTTCGTCCGCTTCCGTCGGATGAATTTTATGATAATACGTGTTTGATTTTGCCAATTGCCGCTTGTTCACCAGCAACCCGCCGAAACGATTATCGGTGCTCAACTCGAAATCCGTGTCCATCTTGATTGCGTCAAACGGACAAACCTCCACGCAAATCTGGCAGCTCATGCAAACCGATAAATCGATATCAAACGTCGCCGGGTAAAGCTGCGGTTTGCCGATGTAATCCGGTTTCTTGTCCTTGCTCTTCTCAATGTAAATGCATTTCGGCGGGCACTCCTTCTCGCAAATCTGGCAGGCCACACAACGCAATCCCGCCATCGGATCATTGCCGTCATACACCAAAAACGGAAATTGCCGGACCGCCTCGGGCAACTGCTGGCGCTCTTCCGGATACTGAATAGTCGTCAACCGCTCCTCGGAAACATAACTTCCGAGAAAATTCTTGGCCGTCACCGCCATGCCTTTGATGATGCCTTCGCCTAACATAACAATATGTTTCGGGTCTCGGGTTTCGGATTTCCAGTTTGAATCACCCTAATCACCGTCGAGGCAACAACTCGAAACTCCAAACTCAAAACTCGAAACCAATTCATCTGTCCACCTCCCCCAACACAATATCCACACTGCCCAAAATGATCACCACATCCGCCACATTATGCCCCAGGCACATGTCTTCGAGCGTCGTCAGATTGATGAAACTCGGTGGCCGCACACGGTACCGATACGGGTTCGGCGAGCCGTCGCTGATGAGATAAAAGCCCAGCTCGCCCTTCGGCGCTTCGATCCGTCCATACGCCTCGCCAGCCTTTGGACGAAACCCGCGCAATTTCGCCTTCGGGTCCACAATCGGACCGCCCGGGACCGACTTCAGCGCCTGCTGCAAAATTCCCACCGATTCGCGCATTTCCAAAACGCGCAACATGTAACGGTCATAGACATCGCCACGCACACCGAGCGGCACGCGAAATTGGAAGCGGTCGTAAATCCCGTACTTATCCACCTTGCGAATATCGTAGTTCACACCCACCGCCCGCAACAGCGGCCCGGTGATGCTCGCATTCACCACCAAATCGCGCGGCAGAATCCCAATGCCCTGCGTGCGCGCCATCAGGATTTCGTTTTCCGTCAGCAACGTCTCGAACTCATCGAGAAACGCCGGAAATTCATCGACGATTTGTTGCACCTGTTCAAACCAACCGGCGGGAGCATCGCACCGGCAGCCACCGAAGCGCATGAAGTTGCACATCATCCGCGCGCCGCTGATGGCTTCGAACAAATCCAGGATTTTCTCCCGCTCGCGAAACGCATACATGAGCGGCGTGCCCATCGCGCCCATGTCCTGGAGGAGAAATCCGCAGAGCGACGCGTGGTTTTGCAGCCGCGTCAATTCGGCCAGAATCAAACGCAGATATTCCGCGCGCTCCGGCACCTGCAAGCCTGCGAGCTTTTCCACCGAAAGCGCATACGCCCAGTTGTTCGTCATCGAACAAAAATAATCCAGCCGATCCGTATAAGGCATCGAACCAAGGTAAGTCGTCCCCTCGCCGATTTTTTCGTGATTGCGATGCAGGTAACCAAAGACCGGCTTCAACTTCACGACCTGCTCGCCATCGAGCACGATGTCCATCCGGAACACCCCGTGTGTGGAGGGATGCTGCGGCCCCATCGAAACTTCGAGCAATTCGCCCTCGACAGCGCCTTGATCGTTGCTCTTTTTGCGAATGGAATAATTCTGAGCCCCGGCGCCTTCAGGAGGCGGAGTATGTCCAACCTTGGAACCGTGCAAGTCAGTCTCGGCCGACGGCGCGCTCATTTCATCACCTCCGCTGGATAATGCTGCTTCACCCTGTCCAAAACCTCGTCATGCGGCGTCGGTTCGTATTCGTAATCGTCCGGCTCCACGTAATCCTTCCGCATCGGAAAATCCTTGAACCCCTCCCACATCAGGATGCGCCGCAAATCGGGATGGCCGTCAAAAATAATTCCGTAGAGATCGAAAATCTCCCGCTCCTGAAATTCCGCCCCGCGCCAAATCGGTGTGAGCGACGGCAAATGGGCCTTGTCCGTCCGGTTTTCCGTCCGCAAACGAATAACCAGCGGCCCGTGTTTCAGTTCCATCGAGTAAAGATGATAGACTGTCTCGAGATAACCGGGCCGCAGCGTTTTCTTCACTTCCTCGACTTCCTTCTCCACGCCGTCGACAACCTTTTTGACTTTAATCTTCTCGCTCAATTCCATTTCAGGCCAATCCACACCGGTCACGTTCGAGGCGTAATCAAAACGCAGCGACGCTTCATCGCGCACGTATTTCGCCACAGCCACCGCGCTCGCGTTGTCCACCCACAACGAATGCTGCGCGGACGGCGAGTCGTTCTTGACGATTTCCAGCTTCGCCCCGGGCATCGCCTGCTCAATTTCCGCTTTAATGGCTTCGAGAGTGAACACGTTAAAAATTTCAACCTTGCCGCGTCAGCGCCGGCGCCTTCCACACCGCCGGATTGTTCGGCGGCTGCAAATCATGTTCGCCAAATTCCGGCACCGGAAATTCGCTCGGCTTGTTTTCGTCCAAATGCCGCGCCCGGTTTGCCCCGGTCAATTGCTGCTGATCAATCTTTTCCTGCAACGTCATGAATGCATGCAGCAACGCCTCCGGCCGCGGCGGGCAACCGGGAATATGCACGTCCACCGGGA
>Ga0134126_10004770_pt1 | contig 16945 bp, 14 predicted proteins | sample KB31752_FD_96881 | JGI IMG/M metagenome (GOLD analysis project Ga0134126, IMG submission 96881) | Terrestrial soil microbial communities with excess Nitrogen fertilizer from Kellogg Biological Station, Michigan, USA - KB3-175-2 | ecosystem: Environmental > Terrestrial > Soil > Unclassified ...
AGAAAAGGCCTCACGGCGTATACGCAGTTGCTGGGTAAAGTCCGGGCGTCCTGCGCGCGAGCGCCGGCCTTCCACTTGAGGAATTACCGTGGTGTGCAGTTGAAAGCGCTTGAAAGGAGGAAGGCGCAACTTCCAGCGGGCCGTGGTTCCGTTCACTTGTTCCGGCGGCGGTGAAAGTTGAATAATGGTCTCGCGCGAGACATGGTCCAGCCCGCAGTAATGAAAAATGATGGAGTCATGGCGGACCACCGGCTGGAAATAGCGGCCTAGACGCTGGCGAGCTACTCCGCGCACCTGGAACACATCCATATAATCGGCTTCGTAAGCCAACTCCACAGTTAATTCCAGTTCGTTGAAATTGAAATTTTCAAAAGAGAAATTGTCGTAAAGAACATCGGAGGCCAGCAGTTGCTCGCGGCGGATGTGCACCGTGTTCTCAGGAATTTCATAAGCTTCCCGGATGGTGCTCTTGCCTGTGGTCAACTCAATTTGGGAAGCAAACGTCTGCTCTGTGCTGGAGCTCAGCACAATCGTGCGATATCCATCCACACGCAACTCCAGCCGGCTGAGAAAACGAGTGTCATCATGGAAGAAGCCTACATCGGGCGCGCCGGGCGGCATAATATCGCCGGCGATGGTGGTGGAGAGAAAGGTCTTGCCGTCAATCAAGGTCAGGTTGTTGACCTTGCGAGGCTCTGCGTTCTGGTAAACAAGACGCGGCTCCGGATACGGCGCCGTGATCTCCACCAGATCAGACTGGGCAATGATCAACTTTGCGCTCATACGGAACCAGTTCCCTCGCTCTGCTCAGGATTTTGACTGCGTACTCTTGAGCCATCCCTCAATTTTGCGCTCATGCCACGATCTGTTCCACCTCCGTAACCCCGTCCTGCAATATTTCCGTATAGAGATTGACGTAATCTTGGGTCATACGCTCAAGAGAAAAGAATTCTTCCATGTAAGCCCGTATCGAGTCGGGATTGAAATGAAGATCCATTGCGTATCGTGCCAGGTCGTCCGTGGTAGCACCCACATTCCCGCTCAGTCCTTCTTTCACCACTTCGCTCACTGAGCCGCCGGGCAGCGCGAGAACAGGCGTTCCGCACGCCATGGCTTCAATCATGACCAGGCCAAAAGGCTCATCCCATTGGATGGGAAATAACATGGCGAGCGAATTTCCCAACAGCTCGACTTTTTCAGGCAGATCCACTTCACCTACGTATTCAATGAATTTGCCATCCACGTGGGGCTTTACCATTGTCTCCCAATAACTCTGGTACACCGGCTGGATTTCGCCGGCGATCTTCAACGGGATGCCCGCCTTATGCGCGACCTCTATAGCCAAATGCGTGCCTTTAGGCGGGGCAATCCTGCCCAGGAAGCTCAGATATGGCTTCTTATGCTTTTGCACGGTATAGAGAGACGCGTTGATCCCGTGATGGATGGTTCGCATTCGGGGCATGCTGAGTTTATTGCGCTGGACATTACTGATGGTCACATACGATGCTTCCGGTACGCTCTCATAAAACTCAGTGAGCGCCGGATCATAGATGTGATGGACCGTATGCACCATAGGAACGTCAATGAACCGGGCAAAGCTGAGCGCCGGTGCGCTGTTAACGTGGATGATGTCTGCCGTGCCGACCGCATCAGCAATGGCCCATGATGAATGGTTGAGGCTTTTTAGCGCGCATTCAACTTCACCGCACATTGGCCATTGGCTGCTGGGATAAAGCCAGCGTTTGGGAACTTCAACAGTTGATTCACCAATGGTATAGACGGTTACTTCCACCCCCTGCTGCTGAAGCCCTCGCCCCAATTCGGCGATAAACAGTTCCGTGCCTCCGTATTTTCTCGGAGGCACAGGCAAAAATGGCGGAGCAATAAGGGCGATTTTCATCGGCATGTATGGTGGTGAACTTAAGTAAGATGCGAAATCCAACTCTGGTGATCTCTTCGGACCATCCGCGGATGTGGAGAATATGCTTCGCAAAAAGATGTGCGCGCTTTAATGCAAATGGCTTTTGCTCCTGATGGCTTTGCCGCGCGTTACATTTTGGCTCCAGCCATCGCTGGGGGGGTTAGATTTGATTGGTTAGGTAGCCAGCAGCACCTTAGATTTTTTCCCTTTGCTGGCAGCAGCTTCCACTGCGCGCTCAAACTCGCATGCCCGGACTTCGCTGGTGTGTGAGGCCAGTACGCGTTCGCGCGCCGCGCGGCCAATGCGCTGCAGCTCAGACGAATCCAAATCCTTGATGTATCTAATCACATCCTGCGCGCTCGCCGCAGGCAAGATTTCCTTCCCCGGCGTGAAAAACGTTTTGAGGCCGGGCCAGTTGTCTGACACGATCGGCGTTGCACACGCTGCGGCCTCAAACAAACGCACTGATGGTGAATAACCGGCGATTACCATTTCCCGCCGGGTCACATTCAACGTCATGCGTGATCCGCAATAAAACTCGGCGTGATAACGCGGATCAAGGTGCATCATTCGCTCAATGTTGCTGGGCCATTGCAGGCTGGCAGGATATTGCGGCCCAGCCACAATAAATTTCTTTTCCTTAAGCGCGCGGGCCGGCACACACAGCAGTTCTTCAATTTTAGGCTGGCGATCCTCTGCATACGTGCCCATGTAACTCAGGTCGCAGGCAAAATGCGGATTGATGGGTAATTCACAATGCTTTTCCGGGTCAACAGAGCAATAGAGCGGCACGGCAAACGGCGCGCCCAGGTTCTGCTCAAGTTCCGCCAGCATAGGACCGCCAGTAAAGCTGAAATAAACATCAAGCTCAGGCAGGTGATCCTGGCGGAGATAATCAGTCTTGCCCTGATCTTTCAAGCCCCTGATGGTAATGGGCGTATCAATGTCATAAAACGTTTTGACCGGAACATGGGAAGCCAGCATTTCTTCCAGAGCGGCAATGCCATCAGGAAAGTACGAGCCCACCATAGCAATATCAGAATCTTCCAACTCTTTTTTTACGACCGGCAGTACTTCCTTCCAATCGTCAAAAAATTTTACTTCGCAATATGGCGGCTGCTCCAAATCGCGATTGTTCTGGTACCACTCCAGATTGTGTTCAAAGAAAACAATGTGGTGGCCGCGCCGATGCAATGCCTGGCACAGCGCCCGGTATGTGGTGGCATGGCCATTGCCCCACGATGAAGTAATCGAAAGTCCGAAGATGGTTAGTTTCATAAATCAGCTATTAGCAGTTAGCCATTAGCAATTAGCTAAACCTGGATCACGAATAAGTTCATTCAGCAACGCCAAAGCTAAGAACCAGCAGCTCAACTTGCTGTCTGCTCCGCGAAAGCATTAGCCACAATCGCATCAAACTCCTGCGCGCGCAAAGCGTATGTGTGGCTGCGCAAGGCGCGCTGGAGCATATTGCTGCCAATTTCGCGCGCTTCAGACTCAGAAATATTGCGCAGATGTTCAACAATCTTTTCTGCGCTGCCAGCCACCAATATTTCTTTGCCGGGCATAAAAAATGTTTCAATTCCCGCCCAGCGATCGGTGATGAGGCATGCACCTGCGCCTGCAGCCTCAAAGATGCGCGTTGGCGGCGAGAAGCCAACGCCCGCCATGGAATCGCGATTGATATTGAGCACCATGCGAGCAGAGCAGTTCACACGATTGTGATCGCCGGTCCCAACATGACCGATTGAGCGGACGTTTGCGGGCATTCGCTTGCTCTCCCAGCCTTCTCCGCCTAACGCAAAGCTGAGTTCGGGAGCAAGCGTGGCTGCGCGGAAGAAAAATTCCTCCACGCGGCGTTCACGGTCCGGCAGGCGATGACCCACAAATAGCAGATCGCAAGCCAGCGCCGGATCCGGCGGAACGGGATGGTGCGTCTCCGGGTCGACAGCGTTATAAATCGGGTGACAGTTTCGAGCACCCAGCCGCGTGTAATGATCCACCACGGGCGGGCCGCCGCCATAAGTAAAGATAAAGTCGTATTCCGGAATCAGTGAGCGAAAAGCATCTTCCTGATTCTCTTCCACCCGGGCCAGGGTTGCCGGAGCATCCACGTCCCAGAAAGCAACGCTGGTGTTGTTAGAATGGCACTGCAATACTTTTTCTTCAAGAAGCTCGTCAAATACGCCGACGCCGCTGTGCTTAACCACCAGATCGCCCTCAGCGGCCTGCGCCAACAATGCCGGAATATCATCGGCGTTCTTATAGACAATGCTCTGGACATAGGAAAAATCACCGGAATCACGTTTTTGCTGGCGGCCATAGGCATCAGGTTCGGCAAAGGTAATCTGATGGCCGAGCGAATGGAGTTGCTTGTAAATACCGCGGTAATACGTGGCCGCGCCGTTCCAGTAAGACGATGTAATGCTGGAACCAAAAACAAAAATCCTCATGCCGCGATCTCCTCATAAATCGAAAGCAACTGTTGTGCGCGATGCGCGCAGGTGTGGCGCTGACGGATTGTCTGCAATCCATTTTCCGCCAATTGGTGGCGCGCCCTTGCATCCTGCAGGAGATGATGCAACTCCGCCGCCATCTCCTCGCCATTATTGACCACTACATAATCTTCTCCGGGACGGAACAATTTTTCTTCATCACTCCACGGCGAGCATACGAGCGGAATCCCGCAGGCCAAGGCTTCAAAAACCCGAATGGTGGGAATGCCGGCCAAGCCATTGGCGTATTGCCGGCGTGGAATATGCAACGCGACAAGGCTCTCCGCATATACTTGCGGTGAAAAAAGATTGGGCAGGTAGCCGCGATATTCAATATTGGCGTCGTGCAGCTTTTGAACCGCCATCTCCGGATAGCGAACGCCGTGCACGACCACACGAAGATCGGGCATGGCTGCTGCCGGCGCGATCAGAAATTCCTCCAGTTCCTGGGTCCGCTCTTCGTCGCCCCAATTACCGATCCAGACTGCATCAATTGATTTTTTGCGCCGCAACGGATGGAACTGCTTCACGTCAGCGGCCTCATGGAACGTCCACGCGCGAGAAACTCCAAAACCATCAGCATAGATGCGACGGATCGCTTCGCCGAAGGCCAGCACCCCATCCACCAAGTGCAAGTGAAATTTCAGAATCTCAGCAGCGTTGGTATAGGCGCGATGATGGCTATCATGGAACAGCGCTTTGAATCCATGCTTCTCTTTCAATGCCAGCACGCTGTTCACTACCAGCGGGTCGTTCCACTCGTGCAGCAGGACCAGGTTTGTATCCTTGAGTTCGTCGTCAAGAAAGTGCTCAAACTGCTCATCACCAGGCTTATAAAAACGGATATCAAGCTCAGGATAGATGCGGCGAAAGCAATTGATGGCCTCAACGGCGCGGTCGCCTTCATGCTTCATGAGGTTGTTGAGCGACCACGAGCCTAAATCCTCATAGCAGTGCACACAATGTCCCATGCGCACCAGCTCACACATCAACCCGCGCAAAAAGTGCGCGTTGCCGTGATTCCAGTCTGAGATTAGCGAGTGGGCAAACAGGGCGATCTTGAGCTGCTGTTTCATGCGCTGAGTGCCTGCTCCGGAACCAGGGCCTGATACAGGCTCATGTAGTCATCCACCATGCGTTCAGCAGAAAAAAGTTGCTGGGCACGACGATATGCAAGGTTAGCTTGATGGCGTCGCATGTTGGAATCGCGCACCAGAAGCTCCATAGCATCGTGCAAACTTTGGGCGTCATTGCTGCGAAAAAAGATGGCCGCCCCGTCCCACAGTTCGCGAAATGTGGGAATGTCACTGGCCACCAGCGCACAGCGGGAAAGCGCTGCTTCCAGCGGCGCAAGTCCAAACGGCTCATACTGTGAGGTTGCGGCGTAAATACCGGCGCGGCCCAAGGTCTGCGTCAACTGTTTTTCGTCCTGCTCGGGCTCAAGATGCACGTTAGGACTGATGGTCTCTGCAGCGAAAACGTCGCCTTGCGTCTCAGGATGTTGATTAGAGCCAACAATATGAACTGGCGCTGGCAGCTCCTGTCGTAAAAGCAGGGCTACATTCTTGCCGCTGTCCCACAGCCGCCCCACAGTAACGATGTTTTCTTCCTTGGTCATGTGCGGATTGAACAGCGCAGGCGTTCGCCCGTTATAGATCACTGAACCTGCCGCCGGCTTCCCATGGTGGAGCACGATCTGCTCCAGCATCCAGCGTGAAGGCGCAACCACCGCGGTTGCCGACTGCAGCCCGCGCGAAACTATCTGCCGGTACCAGCCCACCCAATCTGTTTCCGGCGGTTGCTTTTTCTGGACTGCCATCCACCAGCTCACTACGTCACTGTGGGCCACCACCACGCGCGGCACATCGCACTCTAAAGCTCCATAGTAATACTGGCTGAAGTGAAGAAGATCAGGCTTGCTTTCCTCGATCACGGCCTGCAGGTACTGCGCGGAAGCAATCATATCGGCTTCAGAATCCAGCATCCACTCCAGCTTGAATGCCGTGGGCCGGTAATCAAGGTTTTTCAGGCCATCCATCCAGCGCGTTTGGGCGGCAGTGGGGATGTTGCCAAAGCTGACCAGAGTGACTTGTTCACCGCGGCGAACCAGCCCGGTCACCAGCTCTCGTGTGTATGTCCAAACGCCGCCAATCGTATCAGCGGTGACTAAGATGTGCATGCTCCAGTTCCTCTAGTGGGATGGGAGTCTGTTCCTGGATGTCGCTGTAGCCTCGAGCAGCAAACATGGATGTGTAGTGGCGGTGGGCGCGTTCCCACGCCATATCGTCGGGCGGAGCAGCAAAGGTCTGGGTATAAAGCGGGCTTCCTGGAAATGGGAACATGGGCACTGGCTCGCTCACCCAGACACCGCGTGCCTTCAATGCTTCCTGCCAACGGTGAATCTCAGCCTTGTCGTCCTGTTCAGTCAAAATCAGGTTGGCCTGGACCCAGGGAATGCGACCGCGAGCATAGATCAGCAGTTCTGAAATGCGATCGGTACCAATGCGGCAGTTCTTGTTCAGCTCTTCGCGGCCTTCATACGTGATTGATTCAATGCCGCACTCCATGGAGATACAGCCGGCTCGGCCAAGCAGGTCAAGCGATTCTTCATTCCATAGGTCGATCCGCGTCTGGAAGCCAATCTTGATGTGCCGCTTGGCGATTTCTTCCAGCAACCGGCGTACGTTCTTGCCGACGCCAAAAATTTCGTCAATGAAATAGATATAGCCGACACCACGGCCAACCAGAGCGTCAACTTCCTCCAGAACTGCTTCAACTTTGCGTTCGCGGAATTTGTTACGGAAGAGGGTCTTGTTGCAGAAAGTGCAGGCCCAGGGACATCCGCGAGCAAATTCCAGCTCTGCACCTAAACCCTGGTCATCAGTAAAAACGTGGTGGCGATGCCAGTGGGCTTCAACTTGATAGTCGCTGAAATCGAGCGGTCCGAGCATACTCATGTCAGTTACGGCGAATCCTGGGCTGATATGATGACCCTCTTCGCTTTTAAAACAACAGCCGGTAATCTCCTGCCACGGACGTGAAGCCAGCTCCGGAAGAATCTGGTCGGGCTCGCCGCGCAAAGCAACGTCACACCCGGTTTTCCGCAGGGTGCTGCCCGGAGTGGCTGAAGGATGCGGGCCGATAGCAACTTTGATCGCGGGACTTTCCAATCCAGCAAACCACTCCATAGGCACGCGCAGCTCCGGTGGAGGACATCGCCAGAACAAATAGGACGGAGCCGTAGGAATTACCAGAAAGTCAGGTGCAAAAGCCGATACGCGGTGTTTGGCTTCCGCCAGATTGAGACTGTCGGTTTGCGCGTCGATCAACAATGCTTCATGTCCAGCTTCGCGCAATTGGCCTGCGGCGAACATGAGTTCCAGAGGAATATGCGGATCTCTGCATCCGAAGTAGGTAGATCCCTGGAAGTCCCAGTTCGGATTGACCAAGGCAAACTTCATCCCACTCTCCCAGAGAACTCCGTAGCCAGAGCAAAAAGCGAGTGCGAGTGCACAGCTGCGGGCGTGCGCCGGTGGGTTGATAGCACGTCGTGATTGTCTTCCCAGAATTCCTGCAGAAGCTGAATTGTTTCTTTCAATCGGATTTCCGGTTTCCAGCCGGTGGCGCGGGTGATTTTGCTGGTGTCGGTAATATAAATCGCCTGGTCGCCCACGCGGCGCTCACTGCGCACGAATTCAAGCTTGTGTCCGGTGAGCGATTCAATCTCATCGATCAGTTCCAGAAGAGAGATGGTGTTCTCCGGCCCACCACCCACGTTATAAATTTCAGTTCGCGTGGTCTCAATGTTTTGCCGCACAGCTGCAAAAGCGCGGATGAGATCGTGCACACAGAGAACATCGCGCACCTGACATCCATCACCGTAAATGACCACCGGCCGATCCTGCAAAGCGGAATAGACAAAGTGCGCCAGCCAGCCTTGATCTTCTGTACCAAACTGACGCGGGCCAGCAATGCACGACATGCGAAATACCACGGTCGGCAGGCGATAGACACGGCCAAAATCTCGGACATATTGATCGGCTGCGCCCTTTGAGCAACCGTAGGGAGAGTGGAAATCCAACGGCTGAGACTCAGAGATGCCTTTGTGATCTGGAAACGCATATCGTTTTCCATGGATGATGGGAGCGCCCAGCCCCAGATCGCCATAAACTTTGTTGGTGGAAGTAAAGGCGATGAAGGGTTTGTTGCCGCAGCGGCGCGCGGCATCTAGAATGTTGAAAGTGCCGGCCAAGTTGACTTCAAAATCATGCCGGGGATCTTCTAATGAGGTTGTGACAGCTACCTGCGCGGCGAACTGATAGATCTCGCTGGCCGTAGCAACAGCCTTTTCCACCCGCTGCGCATCGCGCACGTCACCCACCGTCACCTGCAAACGACCAGACTTCCCCGCCGTCCTTCTCAGCCATTCCAAATTGTGGTGCACACCGGCGCGAGAGAGATTGTCAAAGACATGCACCCTGGCATCAGTGTTCTTAAGCAAATAGTGCGCAAGGTTGGAGCCAATAAACCCAGCCCCGCCGAAAATTGTTACCGAGCGAACTTCTTGCTTCAACATGGTTTCCCCTTTCTGGAAAAGATCAGGCGGTGAGCCCGAATTCACTTAACTGGGCCACCGCTTCAGCGGCGCGGTCCTGCGGCTGCTGCGAACACAGCCACTGCGCCAGTTCCGTAAGTCCTTGTGTAAAGCGCACCTGCGGTTCATAGCCCAGGAATTGATTGGCAGCGCTGATGTCAGCAAAGCAATGGCGGACATCGCCCACGCGATATTTCTGCGTGAGTTCCGCTGGAATCTTTGTGTCCATGGCGCGCGCCAGCTCCGTTGCCACCTCCCGGATGGAAATCGGCTGCCCTGAGCCGATGTTTAAAGCCATGCCATGCGCCTGCGGCCGTTCCATGGCCAGCAGGTTGGCCCGCACTATATCCTTCACGCTGACAAAGTCTCGCAGTTGTTGGCCATCTTCAAAGATCATGGGAGAGTTGCCGTTCATCAGCCGCGAGGCAAAGATGGCAGCAACCCCCGTATATGGATTGGAAAGCGACTGCCGCGTCCCATAGATATTGAAATAGCGCAGAGCTACGACAGGCAGGCCATAGGTGCGGCCAAAGAGCAGACACATCTCTTCCTGGTCCTTCTTGGAAAGAGAGTAGATGGAGCTGCATTGCAGCGGCTTGGATTCATCCGTAGGTGCCGGAGTAAGGGTCGATCCGCAGGAAGGACATGCCGGCTCCCATTGTTTAAGCCGGAGCTGCCCGGTAGAACGGGGTCCCGGGGCCGCATCACCGCAGTGAGCGCAAAGATACTTGCCTTCACCGTAAATCGACATGGAAGAAGCCAATATCAGCTTTTCCATCCGGTCAAGGCGGGGCAGCAGTTCTTGCAACAACACCGCGGTGCCCTGCGTATTGGTGCCCATGTAACGCTCAATCTCGTACATTGACTGCCCTACGCCTACCGCAGCAGCCAGATGAAAGACCACGTCTATTCCGCTTAACGCACGTCTCAGGGCATTAGCATCCCGCACGTCTCCATACACAAATTCCGCGTCTGGAGAAAGATAGTCAGGAATGCCATCATGGTGGACCTGTTCAGTCAGGTTGTCAAAGATGCGGACGTTGTGTCCTGAGGCCAGCAATGCATCTGTAAGATGCGATCCTACAAAGCCGGCCCCGCCCGTGATGAGAATATTCTTTGCCATTACTACTCGGCTCCTATCATGACTGCGCTGCTCTTTTTTGCAGCAGTGTTCATATTGGCCGCATACTTGCGTACCGACCATACTGCGAACTCAATGAAATCATCTACCCGCCGTGGCGGACTGGTGTAATGCGGCGCAATGCCCATGTGCTCAGGCGTGAAACACAGCGTGAGCGTTGTGGTGAAAGGTTCCAGCGTCTCCATCTGGCGATCAAACCAGGCTTCGGCGTTAGGACGGAACCAATCTGCCCAGCTAATCCCGGTGCGCAGGTATTTGACTCCCAAACGCTTGAGCCAATCCGCAGCAATCTGCAGCCGCGGATCTTCAAAATGAAACCACTGGCAGATGCCCATGCCTGACGGAAAACTTCCGGCAGCAAGCTTGGGAGAGCCATCTTCGCGAAGCAGGCCCATGTAATAGTGACGATAGTAGGCGCTGCCTTCAGCTTCCTTGTGCCGCGTGGTAGCAGTCCAGGTAGCAGGCAGATCAAGCAAGCTGTACCAGTGCACCCGCTCTACCAATGGCAGCAGCAGTTCAGCCGTGCGCTCCAAGCCAAAGACCTGGACTTCTTCCGCGCCAAATGATGACACACCAGCTTCAGAAACCCACACCGGCTTGCTGGTGACGGCGCGGATTTCGTCGATCTTCTTTGGCCAATCATGAATCTGCCAGTGATTCCAATCGAGAGGAAAGCCGTGCACAGCCACAACATCTACGGCATCCAGAACTCCGTGCGATCCCAGCAACTCAATGAAATGCGGATCAATGGGAGAAATTCCTCCCAACACGATCGGTAAATCAGGGTTCTCCTGGCGGATGGCCCGCGAAGAGGCAACTACCATTTCAGCAAACAGTTTCCAGTCAGGATCCAGCTTAAAATCCCAATGGGAAAGGTTATTGGGTTCATTCCACAGCATTACTGCTTCAACCATCATTCACCTTTGCAATAAGCCGGGCTGCACTACAGAGTGCCCGCTAATTCGTGGTCCAAAATAAATTTGCCGTCGTCCTTGGTAACCTGTGAGGGCGCACAGAGCCAGGTTTCCTGCTCAGGATGCGCTTTGATCTCCAGCCCTGAACTGCGCAGCATTGCTTCCATGGCGCCATGGTTCGGGATCCACCAGTTGGTGGGATCACCGGCATAATTTTTCTCAATAAAATACATGCAGGGAAAGTCCGAGCGGGAAAAGATCTCGGTATTCCAAAAATGATAATCGTCTTTCAGTTCCGGACTATTCAGCGCACCGCGAATCATGGTTTGGAAAACGAGCGTGCCTTTGACCTTCTTAATCACCTTGTCCAGGGCATACAGTGGATAACGCAAGTGGTAGAACACTCCCATGAACAACACGTAGTCAAATTGGCCGGCAATCGAGTCAACATCATAGACGGAACACTTGGCAAGCTCGATGTCTAACCCCAGCACCTGAGCGGCAAAGCGCGCCTGATCTAAATAGCGATCATCAACGTCAACTCCCAAGACTCGGCTGGCGCCCCGCTTCTTAAGTTCAATGGAGTAGAAGCCTCCATTGCAGCCGATATCCAGCACGCTGAGACCAGACAGGTCTTCAGGAATCGCCGGAGCAATGCTCTTCCACTTGATGTTTGGGAAGTCACCCAGAAAATGATTGGGGGCAGTAAGAACGCCGTGAAGATTGATATTGTGGAACCATTCACCCATCTCGGAGATCTGCCGAGTAAGCTCCTGGCTACAGTTTAACTGTTCTGCAATATCTGCCCGAGCGATGCTCGTTTGCGTAGTCACCATTTCATGAACCGTTTTTCTCTTTGCTGAATTAGAGATATGGCTTGGAACTCGGGATGCCTTTTATAGTCACTGCATGCGGTAACAAGCCCGCTTTGGCGTAAGTTGGCAGTCAAGTATGTTTGTTCAGCTAAAAAAGAAACAGGAGCCGAGACACTGCAGGCTCCTTTCTTTGTACTCAACGCAAATTGCCGACAAGAAGCGGCTTGGAACGCGGCACTCAGATAGCTCTGCGGCCGGATACAAGGTTAATCACCGCTACAATCAGAGCGATTACCAGGAGGATATGAATCAAACCGCCGGCCACGTGGAAGCCCCAGCCCAGAAGCCACAGAATGATAAGGATGGCAAAAATTGTCCAAAGCATAGGTACCCCTCAAATTAAAAACGTGCGTCGACTGCCGACGAAATATGAGAGGCAGCTTCTTAGGCCGGAGTTGTCTCACTAAGGAGGAATTCTCAAAGAAGAATGGCCGCGAACATATTGGCTAAGCAGCCGGTCCGCGGCCATTTGTAAGTTTTTTCTGCGCCCTGGGTTTACTTGCCTGCTTGCTGCCCGTTAGAGGGGGTATTGATCCAGTGCGAGATGCCGTATTCTTTCAGCTTGCGATACAAAGTTGTCTTGCCAATCCCAAGCGCACGTGCGGTCATCAATTTGTCTCCATTCAGTTGCTGGAGAGCTTCAAGAATTGCGTGTTTTTCCATCTCCGCTAGAGGCATGATCTGGGCTTGCCGTCCCGGAGCCGGTGTGCGCATGGCAACAGTGCGGATGTGGGGAGGAAAATCGCTGCTTTGCAATACCGGCCCCGGACTCATGGCCGATGCGCGCTCAAGACAATTTTCCAGCTCGCGAACATTGCCTGGCCAATCGTACAAGAGCAGCAGCTTCATGGCTTCGGTGCTGATGGAGTATTGAACCTGCTTACCTTCACCAATGCGATCAAGGAAGTGCTCCGCCAGCAGACGGATATCTTCTTTGCGATCACGCAAGGGTGGCAGGCGCAAGCCAACCACGTTCAAGCGGAAGTAGAGATCACGACGGAAGGTACCCTGTTGCACAGCCATATCCAGATCACGGCTGGTTGCGGCGATGATGCGCACTTCCACCGGAACTGCCTTTGTGCTTCCCTGAGGATGGAACTCTTTTTCCTGGACAGCACGAAACAGTCTGGCTTGAAGGTCGAGCGGCATTTCTCCAATCTCATCGAAGAAAACCGTTCCGCCGCAGGCCATTGCAGGATGTTCTTTGGTCTTGCCGGCAACTGCTAACTTTACCGAACCAAAGATCTCATTCTCCAACATACCCTGTGCTGCAGATGCGCAATCCACCACCACAAACGGACGATCCTGGTTTGGACCATCAGAGTGGATGGCACGCGCAACTGTTTCCTTGCCAGTGCCGCTTTCACCCTGAACCATCACAGGATGTTTGCTGGCAGCTACTTTGGCAATGATCCGGTACAGCTTCTGCATCTCTGGTGAAGCGCCCAGCAGGGTCTTATATCCAGGATTGCTTTGCAGATGCTCACGCACAATGCGGTCCTCCAGCGAATTCCGCAAACGTCCTGCGGCGCGCATCAGCAGAGGACGCAACTCCTCCGCCTTAAACGGCTTGCGGATAAAGTCACACGCACCGCTCTTCATGGCTGTTACCACTGAATCAACTGTGGCCTGGCCGCTTAACATAATTACTTCTGTTTGGGGGTGAATCTCCTTGAATTTTGCCAGTAGATCCATGCCGTCTTGAGTTGATTGGCGCACATCCAGCAGCACCACATCAACCGGTTGTACTTCCATTTGCCGCAACGCTGCGCGCGGGCTATCTGCGCCGTACACTTTAAAACCTATGCTTCCTGCAACTTCCTTGCACAAATCCCGGACCGAGCGATCTCCATCAACGATCAGGAGGAACAAAGATTCTGCAGGGGTAATTTCCTGCTGTGAGATGAGCCGTACTGCTGTCGACATATCTTCAATTTCCCCGCTTTCTAGACGTCGTGCGCTTAGGTAACCCGGCCCCCACGGTTTTCGTCCCTAAGCTGGTTGGTCTGCCGAGTACCTTGCAAAAATCGACTACCGCTTCAGCTCACGACCCGGTTACAGAGTTGGAACAGAACGCGAATTGCTATAATGGATCACCCAAATTTGCGTTCTGTGCCTTGAACTCAATTCACCTAACAAAATGAATCCTTCTCGCAACTTAAACGACAGTTGAAACTTTTTTACCAATTAGGTTAAAAATTTCCAATTTCAGAACACGAGCTAGAGCAAGGGACTAAGCAGCTACTTGCAAGAAATGCAATGATCGCTGGTTGATTACCAATGAACTACGCTGGCTTGACTTGACGCAAAGCCACGCGATACCTTCGCGAAAAAGATTTATGCTGAATCCAGCGGGAGTGAATTGTGCCTTTTCAACGGATGATCACGCTGACCACAGACTTTGGTCTTACCGAACACTACGTTGGTGCAATGAAAGGAGTTATTTACAGCATCAATCCTGCAGTACAGCTAGTGGATATCACCAATGCAGTGCAGTCATTTGATATTTTGGACGGGGCCATTGCTATCGCTCAGGCATACAGCTACTTCCCTAAAGATACAGTGCACGTTGTGGTCATTGACCCAGGAGTAGGCGGTACGCGCAGGCCGATCCTGGCGAATGTTGGACAATATCTGTTTGTCGCTCCGGACAATGGCGTCTTGTCACTGGTCTATGAACGAGAAGAACGCGTAACGGTGCGACACATCACCGCTGATTACTATTTTCACCAACCCGTTAGCAATACGTTCCACGGACGGGATATTTTTGCTCCAGTGGCCGCTTACCTGAGCAAAGGAGTGGACACCAGCAAGTTTGGCGATGAAATTAATGATTATGTCCGGTTTGCCGCTCCTAAGCCCAAAGCCAGTGCCCCGAATGCCTGGAAAGGCATTGTTTTAAAGACAGATAAATTCGGCAACCTTATAACCAACATTACCGCTAATGATATCCCGCAGATTTTTGACGGTTCATCAAAGACCTTCAAAATCAACGTGGGCAAGGCCGAGATCACCAAACTATGCTCCAGCTACTCTGAAGGCGCGCAGGGTGAGTTGTTTGCGATTGTAGGCAGCGCGGGCTTTCTGGAAATCTCTTGTAATAAAGGTGCAGCATCACGGTTGGCGGGTGCGGATAAAGGTAGTGAGGTCGCGCTGACTATAGCAGGCTAGGCGTGACAATCAGTAAGTCTTTCCACAAACAATCTGATTGTGGAACTCTTTGCGAGGCCCATTCGTAAGTACTTTCTGAGGCACATCGGCCCTCTAATAGCGTTAGTCTTGCTGTTGCTAATTTTGATAAGAAAAATATTATGAGAATTTTTGCCCTTCTGATCGCTTTCTTCTGGACGTTTCTGGCATTCGCCGAATCGACTTCAAGTCCAGCGGCAAGGACCTGGATCACCGACGTAACCATTGTTTCCCCGGAAAACCTCGATCATATCGGCGAAGGCAATGTGCTTATCGAAAATGGGCGGATTGTCAGCGTCGACCGAAAACGCAATGATAAAAAGCCCGCAGGGGCGACAGTGATCTCAGGAAAAGGGCTGTTCTTGATTCCTGGGCTCATTGATTCGCACGTTCATCTGGCTGCAGTTCCGGGTATCGACTTTGATCAGCCTGAGATGAAATCAGAGATGGTCAGAGATTATTTCAAGCAACTCCCGCGGTCCTATCTTTATTTCGGCTACACCACGCTTATTGATTTCGCAGTGTTTAACCGGCAGGTGCTGAACGACTTCAGGCAAGCTCCGGAGCATCCAGACCTATACGACTGCGGCGAATCGCTACCGTTTGCCAATGGCTATCCGATGTCATTCGCGCCGCCAGCAGCACGTTTTCAATTCTTTCCGAACTTTATCTACGATCCCAAGCAGGTCTCCAGCATTCCGCCGAAATACAAACCAGAAGACCACACCCCGGCTGCTGACGTCGCCCGGGTGAAACGCGAGGGCGGAATTTGCGTGAAGACATACTTCGAGCGCGGCTTTGGCAGTGACCGGAACCTGCCGGTAATGCCGCCCGAGGTCCTGACTGAAATCCGCAAGTCTGCGACGCAAGCGGGCCTGGTGCTGATGATTCATGCCAACTCATTTGAAGCGCAAAAATTCGGAGTTGAAGGCAACGTAGATGTTCTGGCCCACGGAATGTGGAACTGGGGTGCGCTTGATAAGGAAACCGAGCTTACCCCCGAGATCAAGGCAGTTCTCGACCAGGTGGTGGAGAAGAAGATCGGCTACCAAGCGACGATCGAGGTGCTTGAGGGCCTGCGGGCATATTTTGACCCTGACTTTCTGCAGGCGAAAGCCATCCACAAGGTAGTACCGGAAAAATTGCTGGAGTGGTTCAACACGCCCCATGGCAAATGGTTTAAAAAAGAATTGCAGCCGGACGACACTCCGGATGTGGCCGTGCGCCAGAGCCTTGACCGCGGCCCGCTGCGGCGAGTTCAACAGGTGGTTGCGTACCTGGCCAGCAAAGACGCTGACTTTCTCTTCGGAACGGACACTCCGTCCGCGCCCACCTACGGCAACCTTCCCGGCTTGAACGGGTACATGGAGATGCAGCAACTACAACACGCGGGCTTGTCTCTCAAACAGATTTTTCAGGCAGCTACGATCAATAATGCCCGGAAATTCAAGTTGGAGTCACAGGTCGGAACTATTGAACCGGGGAAGATCGCCAACCTTGTACTTTTGAAGAAATCTCCGCTTGAAAGCGTGGACGCATACGATAGCATCGTTACTGTGTGGGTTCACGGGAGGGCAATGTCACGGGAGGCTCTGGCAGCGGATGCAAGCAAATAGCGCAATATGATGGGTTTCGGCTGCCAATCCGCGAATTCTGTTCGTGGGCTATCTTATACTCTTAGCTGATGCGTCAACTACTCCGCTTTTTCTGGAACGCAACCCGTGGACATCGCCTGGCTCCCTGGCGCAGCCCTTACTTGCGCTGGCGCATGGAAACCTACTCCGGCCTCAAGATGGACAAGATCGGCTTTGTGGAG
>Ga0134126_10004771_pt1 | contig 16945 bp, 14 predicted proteins | sample KB31752_FD_96881 | JGI IMG/M metagenome (GOLD analysis project Ga0134126, IMG submission 96881) | Terrestrial soil microbial communities with excess Nitrogen fertilizer from Kellogg Biological Station, Michigan, USA - KB3-175-2 | ecosystem: Environmental > Terrestrial > Soil > Unclassified ...
CCACTTGCGACGGCACTCCGTTCAGCTTCGAGCCCGAGTTCTCCACCGCGGCGCCCGATAACATGGCGGCCTGGACTGCGCTGCAGGTGAACATCAGCACCCAGTTCGAGATCGGGCACTTCGAGCCGTGCTCGAAGGTCTCCTCCCCGGCTACCCTCGCGCTGGGAGACGGCGTGACCGACAAGTACTGGAAGAATTGCTCAGGTCCGTACGAGAGTTCGACGACACCCGCCGACGAATCGAAGACCGAGGCCAGCGACGCTCCCTGCTACCCGGAGGGTGACACCCATGGCGGGCTGGCGGCACCGGACATCGTGACTGGCTGCGACGTGACCTTCTCAGGCGGGGACGTCGACTTCGATGGCACGCCGTACTGGGCGGACTGGCCGACCAGCACGACACCCGGCCAGTTCCCGTCTACGTTCTTGCAGCAGGCGCCGAGCACAGTTGGCGGCGGCAATTACCCGCAATTCCAGTTCCAGACCGATGTCGCGCTCAGCGAGCTGACCTGCTCGGGAGCGGGGTCAGGTTGCGCGGTGCCGCCACCGGCCGCACCGGGAGCCTTCTACCCCTACTGGACCCGCTCTTCTCCCTGCACCTGGGAATTCGGAAACATGCCGAACGGCACCACATTCGGCAAGCAGGCCCAGTACGGGACCAACGGATTCGCTACTCTCGGTTATTCGGAGTTCGAGAGCGCCCTGTTCGCGAACACCTGCAGCTAGCAGGCCAACCTAAGCAAGCCATCCACCCACTCCGAGGGCCCCGCTCGCCGGGGTCCTCGGGCTAATAACAGGTCAGGGCCATACGTCGGCGGCGGTGGATGGGTTCGTCAAGGTTGTGTTTGTTGTGTAGCAAGGATCTGGGCCCATCGGCCGAGCTATGGTCGGCGTAGTCGGCGCCCAGATCGGTGGCTTGAGCGGGTCAAGCCGGGCCAGGCGTGCCCGGACGGCTGCCGTCGAGCGCACGGCGGAGGCGACTTCTGGCACCCCACACGTTGCCGCGGCGGCGAGCGAGGCGAGCCGCCCTTGACGATCGTGAAGAAGGTTTCTCACCGCAGGGCCGAGCAGGCCGAGCGGGGCGATGTGGCTGTGCCTTAGTGACGCCCAGGTCGGCACGCGCGCCTGGCGGTGGGAATCCGCCGCTCACTTGTCCCGGCCAACACGCTGGCGGGGCTGCAGCGCAGCGGCCCCGATGGTTGTCTCTTAGGGTATGGAAGCCGATATCGCTGAAGCGAATGACGGCCCGGTGCCTGTTGTCTGGTCGTTGGCTGTTCGCCAGGACGCCCGCGGTGCAGTGGCGGCGCTGTTCGCAGAACATCATCTGGCTCTTGTCCGGCTGGCGGTGGTGATGGTCGGTGATGTTGCGACCGCCGAGGATGTCGTCCAGGACGCGTTCGAGAAGCTGCAGGTTGGCTGGCATCGGCTGCGGGCTACGGACCGTGGCCTGGCGTACGCGAGGGCGGCCGTGCTGAACGGGTGCCGGAACGTGCGCCGCCGGTCGGCGATCGCGCGCAAGCACGCAGGTTATGCCGTGCCGCACGATGCTGCCCAGCCCGATGCGGTGCAGGACCTGGCCGATGGCGCCGAGCTGATGGCCGCGATCCGCGGTCTGCCGCGTCGTCAGCGTGAGGTGGTCGTGCTGCGGTTTTATCTCGACCTGGATGTTGCTGAGGTCGCCGAGATGCTCGGCATCGGCCCGAGTTCTGTTCGTTCGTCTTCAGCGCGCGCGCTGGCCCAGCTCGCCCGCTCCATTCAGAAGGGCTGACCAGTGAGTGACATCGAGACCCGGGTGCGGCAGGCCATGCACGGCGAAGCCGAACGTGCCCGCCCAGAGCAGCTCAGGCCCATCATCGTCAACGCGATGCAGCGACGGGCGCCGCAGCGGAGCTGGATTGCTCCTGCCGTCGCCGCCCTTGCGATCGCCACGACAATAGCCGGGGTAGCGGTGGCAGTACGCGCCTCCGGGCTCTTTGGCACCACGGACGATGGCTCCAGGCCGATGAGCAGCACATTCGCCAAACCGCCATGGCCGGGCGTGGGCAACCGGATGCCCGCCTACTATGTGGCCATTTACTTCGGTAAGTCGCTCAATAGCAGTGGCACGGCGATAAGGATGACCGCCGTGGTGCGCAGCTCAGCCACCAGCGGCCTGCTCCGAACTGTGCCGTTGCCCAACCTGAACGGGGCGAGCGATGGTGGTCCCGTCATCACCGCTGCGGGCGACGACCGCCATTTCGTGATAGCCCTGCCCGCCGGCGCGAGCGGCGTCACGAGGTTCTATCTGCTCACCCTCGGCGCCACTGGACGCGCAGCGTCGCTGGCGAGGCTGCCGATCCACCCGGTCCCGGCCAAAGAATCAGTCAGCGGAATCGCGCTGACCCCCGACGGCACTCGGCTCGCGATGACCGTGCAGTTCCCCTACCGGCCAACCAGGTATTGCCGGGGGCGGAAGCCAACTGGCGAGGTCAAAGTCGTCAATCTCGTCACCGGCTCCGTGCGTACCTGGACGACGCGCCAGCACGTACCCCTCGGCGACGGACCCAGCGAGCCGTCCTGGGGCGATGGCGGGCGCCTGCTGGGCTTCCTGTGGGACGAGCGCAATGGCGTACCAGACCGCGGCTTGTACGTCCTGAACACAACCGCTCCGGGCAGCAATCTCATGGCCGCCCGGCGGCTTTTCCGGGGAACAGGTCTGGGATTGGATGCCTATCTAACCGCCCCCGGCCGGACCGTCATCGCGGACATGGACGCTGGCCCCCCGTCGCCGGGCGCACCGCTCAACGACGGCTACCCGTCCATCGTGGAGTACTCCGCGCGAACAGGTCACCTCATCCGAACTCTCTACGGCCCGCCACGCACTGCCACTCCGGCAGGTTACGGCGTAGTGTCAGCCGACCCTTCGGGGAAGTACCTCCTCGTAGCTGCCCCGCACTTCGGCCGACTCGTGAACGGCAAATTCACCCGACTCGCTATGAAGCCAGGCGCAGCGCCCATCGCCGCATGGTGAGCAGTGGCCCGCCGGGGCGCGAAGTCAGTCACCCGTTGTAGTCGCCGTTGTCGGTGGTTCCTGTTGCGATGTCGGCCTGGTTGGTGGCTCTACCTGCGCTGATATGCCTGTCCGTTCCCGTCCGTGGATTGGCAGCGGCTCACCGGTTCTGGTACGGACGCATAGCGGACAGGACCGGGCTGCCTGATGACAGGAAACGGGGAAAGGGCAGGTCAGGCGGCATGTCACGGTGTTAGAAAACGCTGGCGTCCTGGTCGGTGCTGCCGCTGAGGTGGGTGCCGGAGCGCGGGAGGTGGCAGTGCTGTTCGCTGGTGGTGACTGGACCGAAGATCATCATGATGTGGAGGTTCAGGACGCGGCCGGGTTGCTGGGGTGGGCCCGATGCCGAGCTGACGGTAGAGCACGCGCGCCCACGTCAAGCTCGTTACCCGTGCCCGCGCCGCACGCGCCGGTCGCTTGCTGTGCGGTGCGGAGCCAGTTCAGCGCGCCAGCTTCGCCGAGCCGGTACCCGATCTCGCGGAACAGGCGCAGTGCTTGCTCGTGCCTGAGGATTGCCGCCTGGTACTCCCCTCTGCTGAACTGCACTGCACCCAGGCGGTTGTGAGCGCCGGCCTCGCCTTGCTGGCACCCGGTCTCGCGGCAGAGCCGAAGTGCGTGCTCGTGACTTGCGACGGCAGCAACGTCGTCGCCTATCGTCCGCTGCACGACGCCCAGGCGGTCGAGCGCCACGGCCTCGCCGTCGACGACAAGATCTCCAGCCTGCAGACCCTGCGGCAGGCCATGACCGGCGTCCTGCACACCGCGGCAACCCACGCCGGCCAGGGACAACCAGTACGGCTGTGCCGGATCATCGACACCGGCCGCGCGGAGCCCGGCGCAGCCACCCGGCAGGTCTTCCAGCCCACGGCGCCGACACCCGTCCCGGGCGAAACGCCGGCGCCCACATCCCCTCGTTACCGCGCAAACCACATAACACCGTGGGCACGCCGCGCTTAACCTGGGATCAGCCCTCTGATCAGCCCTTATTCCCGCAGGACCTGACCACAGCTCAGAGGCTTGTGCAGCTCGACTGATTCCCGGCTGTGGTCCTCGCCGAGGCCGAAGCCCCAGCGCCGCGGACAGGCTGGATGGGCCGGGTAGCATGCCGGCTCAGACGGTGAACCGGGGCACGGGGCCATGGTGTGCTGCGTTCCTGGCCGCGACGGCGGCATCCTGGCGTGGGATGCGTGGCCGCACCGGCCGCAGCTTCAGCTCCCGGAGGATTTCGGCAAGCTCGGGGCCGGCCGCATCGAGAATGGCCTCGCCCTTGGCGGCGGATGCCTTCGTCGGGTCGCCCCAGGTGCCGGTTTCGGTGACCGTGCTCCAGTACTCGGTCATGGCGATTTTCGTCCCGTACCCGGCAGGCGGCTGGTCCACGAGGTCGGACCAGAAATGCGTACTCATCCAGGGGTTGACGTCTGGCCGGGCTAGGTCCATCCGGACCCGGCCGCCGTCAAGGGCGAGGTAGAGCGAGGTCTCCAGTTCGCAGGCGTGGCCGGTCCACTCCGACTCGCGGAATCCGGTCACGGTCTCCCGGACCGCCCGCAGGTCCCACCACGACAGCATCGCGCAGTGCACGTCCGGGTTCTCCACGATCGTCAGCCGGGTGGCGAGATCGAGTACCGGCCGGTTGCTGCCGTGGCCATTCACAATCAGGATCTTGCTGAAGCCGTGATAGGCCAGACTTGCGGTTATCTGGCGGACGTAGTCGATGAACGTGTCCCACCGGATGGTCACCGTGCCCGGGCCGTCAATATGATGCGGACTGTAGCCATAGGTAACGGCGGGCAGCAGTACCACGTCGCCCGGCGCCGACTCGGCCGCGCGCCGACACATCGCCTCAGCGATTACCACGTCGGTATCGACGGGCAGGTGCAGACCGTGGTCCTCCAGCGTCCCGGCTGGAATAAGCGCCACGCGGCCGCCAGTCGCCGCCTCGTTGACCTCCGGCCACGTCAGTTTCGCGAACTCACACTCGGGCACGATTACCATCCTTTCGGCTTGCCGGTCAGCACGCTGCGGGCCAGGCAGCGATTTTTGGTGAATGCCGTGGTCACTGAATCCGCGCCGCGATTTGCCTACCGCCCTTGATCACCGCTACCGGCCGACGCAGTGACCGGATGTCACGATCGAGCGGCCCGTCGACGATGATCAGGTCGGCCTGCTTTCCCGGCCGGACCGTTCCGGTATTTTGGTCGATGCCGAGGGCGGTCGCAGCGTCGCCCGTCGCTGCCGCGATCGCGGCCGGGACCGGGACCTGCATGCCATGCATGAAGATCTCCACACTCTGCGCGAAGTCCTCGAAACGGGTTCCAGGAGTGCCGGCGTCGCTATGGACCACCATGCGGACCCCCGCCTCGCGCAGTGCGCGGTGCGGGGCCAGGCGAGCCCTGATCTGCTGCAGGTCATCTGATATGAGCAGTTCGCGCAGTGAGTGGTGTGCCGTAACCCCGACGACGATGCCCGCAGCCTGGATCGCGGCTGCCAGCGAGAGGTCATAGTCCTGCCGGGCTGACGTGATCGTGGCGAAGTGCTCGATCGTATCCACGCCCGCCTCGACCGCGGCCAGGATGCCCTCGGCTGACAGCGCGTGCGCCGCAACCCGCATGCCACGGGCATGCGCCTCGGTCACGAGCTGGCCGAGCGCCTCGGCGGAGTACTGCGCCGCGTACGGATCGCTGCCCGGTGTCATCATGCCGCCGGTCGCCATGACCTTGACGAAGTCGGCGCCGTCGCGGTGGAGGTCGCGGACCGCGCTGCGCAGCTCTGCTGCTGACCCGGCAATCAGCCCCATCCAGTGGCAGTGGCCGCGCTGGGTGGTCACCGGCCTGCCGGAGACAATCAGCCGCGGCAGATGCCCAGCCGGGTCGGGCTCGTCGCGCAGCAGCATGGCAGTGCGGCCAGGAGACCCGCAATCCCGGATCATCGTGATGCCGCTGGCCAGCGCGGCACGCGCAGACGTGCGCATCGTGGCGACGACGTCGGCCGTGGCACCGTGCTGCACGAAGGCGATTGCGTCCGGGGCAGGCAGGTCCGGGCGGAGGGCGAGGTGCGCGTGCGAGTCGATCAGCCCGGGAGCGAGACTGCAACCCCGGTAGTCAAGGACGCGTCCGCTGCGCGGAACCGAGCGATGCGATGTACCCACCGCCCGGATCACGCCGTCCACAACCTCCACGACCGGCGTCGTCACCGGCTCAGCCGACTCGCCGTCCAGCAGCACGTCGGCCACGATGGTGCAGGATCTGCTCATGGCGCTGTTGCTCATAACCGCGTGGCGTCCGCTGCGGCTAGGCTGTCCAGCACGGCACTGAGCGGCTGGGTGGCCCGCGTGCCCCCGGGCAGGCCGGCCAGGGCAGCAGGCCAGCGCCCGCTGCCGCCAGTCACGACGACGACAGCGATCTCCCCGGCTCGGACGGACCCTGGCCAGCCGCTGCCGAGCGCAGCGAGCCCGGCGGCTCCGGCTGGCTCGGCGAGCACGCCCAGGCTTCCGAGCGTCGTCATCGCGCGAACGAGGTCCGGATCGTCGATGCTGACCGCGCTGCCGCCGGACTCGCGGATGGCCCAGAGGGCGTGGTCCCCGCCTTGCGCATCGACCAGCGACAAGGCGATCGAAGGCTGCGGCGCGACCGCGCTGACCTGGTCACGCCCTGCGCGCCAGGCGGCAGCCACCGATGGCGCGGCGGACAGCCCGCAGCCGACCATCCTCGGCCGTCCGCCGATCAGTCCGGCTCGTGCCAGCTCGTCGAATCCCCGCCAGGTACCGAAGATGCCGTCGCCTCCGCAGGATGGCATCAAGACGACATCAGGCGGATTCCCGCCCAGCTGGTACACGACCTCGTACGCGATGGACTTGTAGCCTTCAAGCCCGTACGGATTGGCCAGCGGCCGGGGGAAGTTGCGGCCCACGTAGCCGTAGCCATGTCGGCGGACTAGTTCGGCGATCACTGCCTGCCGGTTGTCCCAGCCCGTCATCCAGGCATTGCCGCCGAGCCGTTCCACCTCGGCAGCGGCTTGACGGGGAGCGGCGTCCGGCATGAAGGCGTCGCACCGCAAGCCAGCCGCGGCCGCGTAGGCCGCCAGCGACACCGCCTGGTTGCCGGTGCTCGACGTCGCGACCTGGCGGACGCCCAGCCGCGCGGCGACTGCGACCGCGACCGCGTTCATCCGGTCCTTGTAGCTGCCGGTGGGGTTGACGGCCTCGTTCTTGATATACAGCCCGCCGAGCCCGTAGGCGCGACCGAGTTCGTGGGCCGCGAGCAGCGGGGTGCTGCCCTCGCCGAGACCAGTGGTCAGCTTGAGATCGGGCAGTACCAGCCCCGCGATGCCGTTCGCGGTGCCCCGGCCGCCCACTGTGGCCTGCGCGGAGCGGACGAAGCCAGCAGGCACGTCCGCGAGCAGAATGCCACCGCACTGCTGGCAGCCTTCGAACTGCGGATGCGACCCTGATCGCCATCCGCAGATCCGGCATACCAAGTCCAGCCAGGTCATCTGCCTCCTTTGTCGACATCCGGCATAGTTGGCGGTGCCAGTGCGGCCCATCCGCCGCCCTACGAGGCTCTTGACGCCGATCGCACAGCGTTCTTAGAGTCTTATGTCATAAGTCATAAGTCAAGGTAACGTAGCTTGCGGGGTGATCATGGTGGCGATAGCTGGCAAGATTGCTGCACCTGACGGCGTCCGGGTGCCCGCAACGGACGAAGTCGCCGAGCTTGTCGCTCAGATGATCGCGGATAACCGGATGAAGGCAGGCGACGTCCTACCCTCGGAGCAGACGCTTAGCCAGATGTTCCACGTCAGCATCCGGGTGGTCCGCGAGGGGCTGCGAACCCTTGCCGCTAGGGGCATCATCCAGACATCGCAGGGCAAGCGCGCCATCGTCGCCGGTGACTCGCCGGTCGCTATCGAGGCCTACTTCCGCTTCGTCGAGCGGATGGACCGCAAGTCCGTTCTCGAGCTCTACGAACTGCGCGAGGTCATCGAGGTCCACGCGACCGTCCTGGCTGCGCAGCGAGCGACGGCGGATGACATCGCCAGAGCCCGGCAGGCGCTTGAGACCATGATCAGTGCCGGTGACGACGTGGCCGCCTACGTAACGGGTGACATCGCGTTCCACGCGGCCATAATCGATGCCGTGCACAATCGCTTCCTGTCCGGCGTAATGAGCGCCCTGTCCGGGGCGCTGCACGCCGAGCGTGAGCTCGGCGTCAGAAACCGGATCCGCGCCGGGAAGCGGCCGAAGGCCGTCAGAGAGCACCGCGCGATACTCGCCGCGGTGCAGGCCGGCGACAGCGAGCGGGCCGAGCGCGCCATCCTCGTCCACATGGCCTCAGGCCGGGCCGACGTGCGCCGCTACCTGTCCGATCAGCTTGAGGCCGTGGGGCATGCGGCGAGTTCGCCTGGCAGTTGATGGCCGGGCTCGGCGGCTCATCCGCAGCGTCATGAGCCTGCAGCCCAGAGCGGCCGGCTGACTCGCCGCTGCCAACCGCACAGCACCATCCGTCATACCTGCCTGCCGCCAGTATCCGGCGCACCGCGAAGTTACGAGAAAGGAAAAACCCTTGACGCTCAGCCCCGATGACCTGAAGGCCAGTTTGCGAGGGCTGCTGGCATTCTCGCTGGCCGCGGCATGACTGCCATGTACCCAGCCGAGCTGGCCGACCTGCTAAGCCAGCTCCCCAGGCACCGGCTCGGGACGCTGCCCACGCCGCTGCACCCGCTACCGCGGCTTTCGGCCGAGCTCGGCGGGCCGAGCATCTGGGCCAAGCGCGATGACCTGACCGGGCTGGCTTTCGGCGGGAACAAGATCCGCCAGCTCGAATACTTCGTCGGCGCTGCCCTGGCCGAAGGTGCTGACGTGATGATCGGCGGGGGCAGCTTCGCGCAGTCGAATCATGCCAGGGCGTGCAGCGCCGCGGCGCGTGCGGCTGGGCTGACGCCCGTCATCGTCGTCCGCCCCGGCGGGCCGCCCGCCGCCGGCGATGACGGCCGGCCCGCGGGGAACGCCGCGCTCACCAGGCTGCTCTGCGACGACGTCAGGCTGGTGCCCGAGCTGGCGCAGGCACCCACGGACCGGCTCGGCGAGGTGCAGGCCAGGCGCAGTGTCTTCGAGGGGATCGCTGACGAGTACCGTGCCCGCGGCCACCGGCCGTATGTCCTGCCGGGGACGTCGGTCGGGCTCGGCGTCATCGGCTATGTCGCGGCCGTCCTTGAGCTGCAGGCCCAGTTCGACGCAGCCGACCTCCGCCCGGACTGGGTCGTGGTCACCTCGATCGGCGTGACCCAGGCGGGGCTGGAAGTCGGCAGCCGCCTGCTCGGCCTGCCCTGGCGAGTGGCCGGGCTGGCCTACCGGCCTGTGGGCGGCAAGGGCAACGCGACTGTCTGCCGGCTGGCCAACGAGGCCGCCGGGATACTGGGTGCCGACCTGGTCCTGTCTGCCGAGCAGGTCGTCAACTTCGACACGATGGCCGGGCCGGACTACGGCGTCGCCTCGGCGGCTTCGGATGCGGCGCTGCGGCTCGCGGCCAAGACCGATTCGGTGTTCCTTGACCCGGTCTACACGGCCAAGGGAATGGCGACGCTCATAAGCCTGATCCGGGACGGGTTCTTCCGCGCCGATGAGACGGTCGTCTTCGTGCACACCGGCGGCCTGCCGGCGCTGTTCGCCTACCCGGTGGAGCGGCCATGACGGCGGCGGGCATCATCGACGCCCACGTGCACGTGGCTTCCCCCGACACGGCAGCGTATCCGCGCAACCCGGACTTCCCTGGCGCACCATCCCTGACCGGGACGATCGAGGAGTTCCACGCTGTGGCTGGCCCGATGGGAGTCACACAGGCAGTCCTGATCCAGCCGAGCCAGTACGGCTTTGACCACGCGTACCTATGCGAGAGCCTCAGACGCCGGCCCGGCTGTGCCGGGGTAGCGCTCGCCGATCCTGGCGACCCGCACGCGGCGACCGGGCTGGCCGAGCTGGCCCGCTCGGCCCCGGTTACCGGGATCCGGCTCGGGCCGAACTTCGGCGACGGCCGCGACTGGCTCGGCCCAGAGGCGGGCAGGATCGCCGACTGCGCTCGGGACCTGGGTTTGGCCGTGAGCCTGTTCATCCGCCCGGCGCACCTGTCCGCCGTCGAGCGGTGGCTGAGCGACCACCCCGGCCTCGTGGTCGTGATCGACCATCTCGGCAGGCCAGATCTCGGCGACGGTGCACCGCTCGATGCGGTCAGGGCGCTCGGCCGGCTGGCGCGCTTCCCCGGCGTGTACGTGAAGGTCTCCGCCATTCCGGCCATGTCGCGCACGGCCCATCCGCACGCAGATACCTGGCCGTGGGCGCGTGCGGCTGCGGACGCCTTTGGGGCCGACCGGCTCATGTGGGGGTCAGATTTTCCGCTGACCGCATCGGGCGAGTCCTATGCCCGCGGACTGGAGGTCATCGGCATGGCCATGGGCCACCTAGGCGAGCGCGAGCTGGGCCGGCTGCTGGCCGGCACGGCACGCGAGGTCTACCGCCTTCCGGAGGAGCGTGGCAATGCGCACCCTCATTGAGGCTGGCAGGCTGCTCGCCGGGCCCAGGCTTGAGCCACGCTCGGACGCCTGCCTGGTCGTCGAGGATGGCATCATCACCGAGATCAGGCCGGCTCCGGTGCCCGGGCGATTCGACGCGGTCGAGGACCTGCGCGGACAGGTGGTGATGCCTGGCCTGATCGATACCCACGCGCACCTGCAGCTGACGCCTGGTCCTGATCACCAGTCCGGCCGGGCGCTCTACGAGAAAGAGCGGCAGGCCGGCCTGCTGCAGCTCACGGCGATGCGGCACGCCAGGATCGCGCTGAGCGCGGGGATCACCACGCTGCGCGACCTGGGCGCCGACATGAGCATCCTCGGCGTCAGGGACGCGATTAGCGTCGGCGAGCCAGGGCCCCGCCTGCTCGTGGCGGGCCTGCCGATCACGACCACGGCCGGTCACGGCCACTGGTTCGGGGACGTGCGCGCCGATACTGCCGAGGAGGTCCGCAGGACCGCCCGGTGGCTGGCCGAGCAGGGTGTTGACGTCGTGAAGATGATGGCCAGCGGCGGGAACATGACACCTGGCAGCAACGCGCTCCAGCCGCAGTACTCCGCCGCTGAGCTGGCTATGGCGGTCGGCGAGGCGCACCGGCTGGGTCGGCGAGTGGCCGCCCACGCGCTCAATGTCCAGGCCATCAGGAATTGTGTCGAGGCAGGGATCGACTCGATCGAGCACTGTTCCTTTCAGCTGGCCGACGGCAGCCTTGGCTATGATCCCGAGCTCGGCGAGCTGATCGCCGACGGCGGTCCGGCGGTCGGCATCACCGGCTCCGGGATCCTGCGTGTGCTGCTCGACCAGGGCGAGACCGGCCGGACTGAGCTCCGCAAGACGCTGAGCGCGCACCGGCAGCTGCTGCGGGCCGGAGCACAGGTTGGCGTGCACAGCGACGCTGGCGTCCGGTTCACGCGCTTCGAGCGCTTCGACTTGTCGCTGAAAGTGATGACAGTAGGCCTGGAGGTTCCTCCCGTAACAGCGCTCATCGCCGCGACTGCCACCGCGGCCGCCATCGTCGGCCTGGAAGCCGAGCTGGGCACGATCGAGGTCGGCAAGAGGGCCGACCTGCTCGCGCTCACTGCGGACCCGCTCGCCGACATCGACAATATCCGGAGCGTAGCGGCGGTGCTTCGCGACGGTATCCGGCTCGTCGACCGCGGGCGCATTACGGTACCGGCTGACACGTCGCGCCGGCCTTCCTCGGCCGCCATCGGTTGAGGAAGTAGCCAGCTACCTGCTGAAACCTCTTGGCCGTGACCGCCGACAAGTTGCCAGATCGTTACCATCCGGCTCTATTGACGGCAGGCGAGGCAAAGTTACACTCATCGAACTAAGTACATATGACATAAGTCATATGACCTAAGCGCGGCCATTCGATGATGTTCGCCATGGGCTCGCCGGAAGGGACAACGGGACGTCCGGCCGTCCAGGCCTACCGGGGGCCGAGAACCCAGTCTTGGCATTTGGAAGGAGAGGCTTCCATGCGTTTCACGTTCGTTCCGTCGCCAGCGCGGCCCGGTGCGATCCTGATCGCCGCGGCGATGCTCGCGATGGGTGTAGCCGCCTGCGGCGGTGGCGGCGGCTCGGGACCAGGCGGCACGCAGGGCTCGACGCGCACCACGCTGAACATCATCGCCGCCGAACCGACGAGCGGGTTCGATCCCAACATCGCGGTTACGGACACGTCGCGGCGGGTCATGGAGCTGATGTACGACCAGCTCATTGACTACAACGCCAAAGGCGAGCTGGTCCCTGACCTGGCGACGTCCTGGACGGCCTCACCAGACGGGCTGACATACACCTTCACCTTGCGGCCGAACGCCAAGTTCAGCAACGGCGCGCCGATCACCGCCCAGGACGTCAAGTTCTCGCTGGAGCGAATGACGTCCGGAGCGGCGCTCAAGGCCCAGCTTTCCGACATGAAGTCTGTGACGGTGACCGGCGCCCACACGGTGCAGACCCACCTGGCGGCCAGGTCCCGTGTATTCCTCAACGCCCTCGCTACCATCGGCAGCGCTGCGATCCTCGACCAGAAGGCCGTCCAGGCCAGCGCCAAGTACTTCGTCAAGCCGGTCGATACTTCCGGGCCATGGCAGCTTGTGCAGTACACCCAGGGCAGCAACCTGTCGCTGACGGCCAACCAGCACTACTGGGCAACCGGCTATCCGAAGATCAAGAACATCAACTACACCTTCAGCGCGGACCCGACGAGCGCGGCGGCGGCGCTGCAGGCCGGGACAGCGGACATGTACTACCCGATCGACCCGCAGGACGCGATCCGGCTGGCAAAGGCGGGCGTGACCAAGACCTACGTGTCCAGGCAGCCCGGCGTGGTCGGATTCGGGTTCAACAAGTCCAAGCCGCCGTTCAACAACCCCAAGGTGCGCCTGGCGCTTGCCTACCTGGCCCCGCGCGCCGACAAGTTCAAGACCTGCTGGAACAGCATCGGCGACGTGTCCTGGGGCAACGTGATCTTCCCTGGCAGCTGGGCTTACACGCCGGGCGCTGACATGTTCAATGTCTCGCACGCTGCCGCGCTCAAGGCAGCCGGCAAGCTGATGGACGAGGCCGGCTGGCGGATGGGCAAGGGCGGCATCCGCGTGGCGAAGGGCGTGCCGGGCGTGCCCGACGGGACGCCCTTCAAGTACACGGTCCCAGTGGAGAACGACTGGCAGCAGGCCGAGTGCAATACCCTTCTGCTGCAGCACGACGAGGCGCCGCTCGGCGTCGACCTGGTCCCGCAGAACTATGACGGTGCCACCTTCTGGTCGCAGGTCACCAAGAACGCGTTCCTGATGTACCACATGGGCGACGGCTGGGCCACGCCTGACCTGGAACTCGAGCAGGCCTACGCGTGCAACGGCCAGTCCAACAACCTGATCGTCAAGTGGTGTGACCCGCAGGTGGACAGGCTCATCAACGAGGCAGCCGCGACGCAAAGCCTGACGCAGGCCGCGAAGATCTACCACCAGGTCCAGCTGATCATCGAGCAGCAGCAGCCGAGCCTTGTCACCGGTGTGCAATACAGCGTCACCGCGGCTACCAAAAACCTCGTCGGTTACTATTCCCGCCCAGATGACTCAAATCGCTCACTAATCTATGCAACACTCCGCGGCTAAGCACTGAGACCAGGCTGGGAGGGCGTGCCCCCCGCATGCCCTCCCAGCCCCGCGTAGTCGTCACTGCCCGCCTGTCCAGGGCGCGGTGACGGTCCACCGGCGAAGGAGCTACCGACTTGATCACTGGATTGCCATGGCGATCGGCCAGCCCATGCTGAGATATCTCCTGCACCGGGTGGCCATACTCGTCCCGCTGATCTTCGGCCTGTCCGCGCTGATGTTCCTATATATCCACATCATCCCCGGAGACCCGGTCGCCGGGATGCTGGGACCGAGCGGAACGCCCACGCTGGTAGCGCAGTTGAGGCACCAGTTCGGCCTCGACCAGCCGATCCCTGTGCAGTACTGGCACTGGCTCAGCGGGCTGGTCCGCGGCAATCTCGGCATCTCGTTCATCTCCCGTCAGCCCATCGCGCCGACCCTGGTCAACCGCATCCCGGCCAGCCTGGAACTGACCGCGGCCGGCATGCTTGCCGTGGTCGTGATCGGCTGGCCGCTGGGCTTCCTGGCCGGCCTGTACCGGGATAGCTGGCTGGACCACGTCGTGTCGAGCATCGCCTCGGTCGGCCTGGCCATTCCGCAGTTCTGGCTGGGCACGCTGTTCATCCTCATCTTCGCCATCAAGCTCGGGCTCCTGCCGGCCGAGGGTTTCGTGTCGTTGTCTGCTGACCCGTCACAGAACCTGCGCGACCTGCTGATGCCCGCCATGGCTCTCGGGCTCAGCCTGTCGCCCTATCTCATGCGGATGACCCGCGCCGCCACTATCGAGGTCCAGCAAGAGCTGTTCGTCATTCAGGCCCGGGCGAAAGGCCTGAGGCGGTGGACCATCGTAAGGCGCTATGTGGCGCGCAATGCGATCCTGCCGGTCATCATCGTGCTCGGCCTGCAGCTCGGGGCGCTGATCGGCGGGCAGGTAGTGATCGAGGAACTGTTCAGCTGGCCTGGCATCGGGCACTTGCTCATCGAGGGCGTCGTGCAGCGTGACTACTTCATGATCCAGGCGGTCATCCTCGTCATAGCCGTCTTTTATGTGCTTCTGTACCTCGGCACCGAGCTCGTCCAGGCCTGGCTCGACCCTCGGATCCGGCTATGACCGGCGCGATCATTGGCGTGCAGGGCCGGCGCGCGATCCTGGCCCCTGGCAAGCGGGCGGTCCGCAGCCTGGTCAGCAACCGACGGGCACTACTAGGCCTGTCGCTGGTGGGATTCGTGTTCCTGCTGGCACTTCTGTCTTTCCTATGGACTCCCTACCCGGCCAACCAGATCAATGTGACCGCGGCTCACCTGTCCCCGGGCCTTGGGCACTTGGCCGGTACCGATGAGCTCGGCCGCGATGTGTTCAGCCGCGTGATGGCCGGCTCGCGAATCTCGCTCGCGATCGCGGTGATGGCCGTGTTTTTCGCGCTAATCGGCGGCTCGGTGCTCGGCTTCATCACCGGCTACCTGGGCGGGGCGGTGGACCTGCTGGTCAGCCGCATCAACGACATGCTGCTCGCGATTCCCGCGCTGGTCATCGCGCTCGGCGTGGTCGCCATCATGGGCCCGTCGGGCCCGTCGGTCGCGATATCGCTGGCCGCCGCGTACACCCCGACATTCACCCGGATCGTCCGCAGCAGCGTCGTGGCGGTGCGCAGCCAGCCCTTCGTTGAGGCTTCGGCTGGGCTTGCCTCATCCACGCTGGCGATCGCGACGAAGGATGTGCTGCCGAACGTGCTCCCGATCGTCGCGGTTCAGGTCACTACCTCCCTGGCTTGGGGAATCATGGACGAGGCGGCCCTGGGCTTCCTGGGCCTCGGCGTCCAGCCGCCGACACCGTCTTGGGGCTCGCTGCTGAGCGAGGGCAGAAGCTACCTGTACCAGGTTCCCTGGCTGCCGGTCGCAGCCGGCCTGGCCGTGCTCATCGCGGTGCTCGGGGTCAACCTGCTCGGCGACGGCCTGCGCGACATCCTCGACCCCCGGACAGCGCGATGAGCGGCGAGCGCACCCGGCGGCGGGCCGGTGACCAGCGGCGCGCCGGCCGCGGAAACTGGCTCGCCGATGGCTGACGACAGTGACGACCTGCTCGTCGTCAACGATATGTCGGTGCAATTCCGGGTCGGCGGCGCCTGGCTGCCCGCCGTGGATCACGTCTCGCTGCGGATCGGCCGCGGGGAGATCGTGGGGCTGGTGGGGGAGTCGGGCTGCGGCAAGAGCACGTTCGGCATGTCCCTGCTCCGCCTGGTTCGGGCGCCCGGCGAGGTCCGCGGTGGGAGCATCATCTTCAACGGCCGTGATCTGCTGGCCATGACCGAAGCGGAGATGCGCCGGATCAGGGGTGCCTCGATCTCCCTGGTCGTGCAGGACGCGCTAGCGGTCATGAACCCCGTGACCACTGTTGGCGAGCAGATGGCCGAGGTCGTACGCGACCACGTCGGCGGGACGCGGATCCAGATCCGCGACCGCGTGATCGACATGCTCCGCCGGGTCCACTTGCCCGAACCCGAGCGGCTGATGCGGCGCTACCCGCATCAGCTCAGCGGCGGAATGCAGCAGCGAGTGGTGATCGGCCAGGCCTTGATGCTCGGGCCCGAACTGATCGTCGCTGACGAGCCTACGACCGCGCTGGACGTCACGGTCCAGGCACAGATACTCGACCTGTTCCGCGAGGTCGGCGAAACACACCAGACGAGCGTACTGCTCATCACTCATGACCTGGGAGTCGTCGGCGAGCTCTGCGATCGAGTGTTCGTCATGTACGCGGGACGGATCGTCGAATCCGCCGGGGTGACCCAGCTCTTCAGCGCTCCGAAACACCCCTATACCCGAGCGCTGCTTGCTGGCCTGCTGCCACTGAAGGGCGAGCCGCCCGAGAAACTGCAGCCGCTGCCAGGTCAACTCCCCACTCCAGATGACTGGCCCTCAGGCTGTCGCTTCCACCCGCGCTGCCCGCTCCGCCAGGTGCTGGGCAACCCGGCCAGGTGCGAGCAGGAGGAGCCGATGCCTATCGAGACTGGACACTGGGCGGCCTGTCACTTCGCCGACGCCGTGCAGCATGAGCAGCAAGGACAGATGACATGACCATCCCGCAGCGCGGCGAACGGGAAGTCCTGTTCCGGGTTGAGGGCGTCACCAAGGAGTTCGCTAATCCCGAGCGTCTGACTTGGCGCGGCGACCCGGTGGTCCGCGCGCTCGACGATGTCTCACTGGAGATCTGGCGCGGGGAGACGTTCGGCCTGGTCGG
>Ga0134126_10004773_pt1 | contig 16944 bp, 11 predicted proteins | sample KB31752_FD_96881 | JGI IMG/M metagenome (GOLD analysis project Ga0134126, IMG submission 96881) | Terrestrial soil microbial communities with excess Nitrogen fertilizer from Kellogg Biological Station, Michigan, USA - KB3-175-2 | ecosystem: Environmental > Terrestrial > Soil > Unclassified ...
GATCGCCCGCGTGACGGCCCACAAGTCCTTGCACCATGCGGTGAAGCAGGCCAACGATCGGCTGGCGCCGATACGTCGGGCCGCGCAAGGATTGCTCGAGCACAGATTCGAAGAGCTTTTGGAACTGACCCGGCTTTGGCAGGCGCGCGACATGCCGGCCCTGAAGTCCGCACTACGCGACTATCACGAACGCCGGAAGAAACTCGTCCCATGCATCGTGGCCCTGCTGAGCGAGCGCAGCGAGCAACTTCACTAACGCGCGTCAGCCGAAGAAGCATGGAAGCTTGAATCGGTACCGCGGGAAGCCCATCGAGCTCTCGGAATAATTATCAGATGACAACGCAATAATCATTTGAAAATCAAGAATCCCGCCTCCTACGCTGATCGCGTCATGGGACATGCCATGACGCAAACGTAGGAGGCTGAGATGAATACGAACGAAAACATCCGCAACGACACGCTGGAAGACGTCATCGAACTCGGTGTTGCCAGTGTCGAGACCAAGGGTGATGGTCAGATAGGCGAGCTTCCTGGGCCCGGCGGTCCGATGATTCCCGGCATTTCCAAGGAGTAACCACCCTAGGGCACGCACCTTGGTGCGTGCCCTATCCGGGGAACGGACGATGCGCTATCGACTCAGAGAGAACCTTTCGTGCTGTGACGTCGACGGTCACATGATTTTTCTCGACGTAGCGCAAGACCGGTACTTCAGGCTGACCGGCCCTCTCGAGAAAGCCATGCGGCACTTCCGAGCGCATGAAGGCGTCGCTTCCACACTTCTGGAGCGCCTCGCGGTCGCGCGAATACTGGTGGAGGCATCGGGCCGGGAAGCGAGTGCCACGATAGCAAACATTCAGCGCCCATCCCGCAGTGCGATCGAACAAGCCTTCGCGATTGAGAATTCCAGGCTTAGCGCAGCCGTCGTCTTCGAAGTCATGGCGATCATCTTGTCGATCCGCCGCCAACTGAAAAGCTGCCCATTCAAAACGATTCTCGACAAAGCCAGCGCATACCGCGGCAGAAAGGTAGATGTGCACGAGGTCGCTACGCCCGCTCTTGAGCGCAGTCTGCTCCTGGCAAACGGGCAATTCGCTCGTGCGCGTCGCTATGTGCCCACCGAACCGGTCTGCCTCCTGGATTCCTTGTCCCTCCTCCGGTTCCTTTCACGGCGAGGACTGCCGGCAAACATCGTTTTCGGGGTGACGCCTGAGCCTTTCTCTGCGCATTGCTGGATACAAGCCGGCGATATGGTCTTGAATGAAACACTCTCCGACGCTCATGCACATACTCCCATCAGGATGGTCTGATGAATTGCCACTACATCATCCTGCTCGGCAGGAGATTGAACCGGAATACTGACTACACGCTCCAGCTGGACAGGTCACTGCGTGCCGTGGGAATGATCTGCAAGTTTGAATCAGCCTCGGCCAGGGTCTTTGCTTCCGCTGATGTCCCTACCCTTGCCATACCCGGGCACGGCCTACTTATCGGCCGGATTTTCACCAAAAATGGTCAGCCCATCTCGCAACGCCTGGATATCGACGGTTCTGCACACGAACTCATCAGCTGTCTGTTGCAAAACACCTGGGGCGACTATCTCGCCGCTCTTGTCGACGGCGGCGATAGCGCGGCGATCACCTTGCTACGCGATCCCTCAGGCGCTGTGCCATGCGTCTATTCGCTAGTCGATGGTGAAGGCTTCATTACCTCGGACATCGGTCTCGCAGTCGATTTGGGGCTTTACTGCAAAGAAGTGGAATGGCAAGCCATCGCACACTGCCTCAACTTTCCCTATCTAAAGACGGCGCGTACGGCATTGAAGCATGTCAGCGAATTGCTTCCAGGCAGCATGCTGACCTGTCAAGGAAGGGATGTTTCAGTCCACTCCGCGTGGTCGCCATGGCGCTTCGTGGAAGAAGGTGTACGGCACAAGGATCCTCGCGTGGCAGCCGAGGATATCCGAGCCGCCATATCCAACGTGGTCAGGGCTCTATTCACGGGGAATGACAGGTTCGTAGTCGAGCTGTCGGGCGGACTGGATTCCTCTATCGTAGCCATTTGTCTACGCGATGCTTCGCTGCGTGCCGTTTTTTGCACGATGGTCATGCCCGTATCCGGCACGGACGAGCGACCATACGCCCGACTGGTGACGGAGGCATTGGGGCAGGAGCTCTTCCCGGTGGAAGCCGGGTTCGACAATGTCCGTCTGGAATTTTCCGTACCGCGCTCGTCCGTCGTTCCCGCGATCGGGATTCCGCAGAACGCCACCAACGAAGTCTGGGACGCAGCAGGCATCAAGTACGGCGTGGACAGCTTCTTTTCGGGTGGAGGCGGCGACACCATCTTCTGCTATCTGAAGACCGCCGCGCCCGCCGCCGACGCATTCCGGGAGCGTGGCGCCATGGCAGGCATCGCCGCCATCGAGGACCTCGCGACCCTTCACCGATGCACGGTCTTCAAGGCCGGCCGATTGACTCTCAAGAAAATGCTGCGTCAGCCACGTACAGCCTGGAAAGAAGACCGTACATTGCTCAACCCAGCCTACGTGAAGGCGGTGTCCGAGCACCATCCCTGGATGGACGCGCCCCCGGGCGCATTGACCGGCGACCGCGAGAAAATTCATGACCTGATCGGGACTCAACTGTTTAGGGAGACCGCACTTCGCGGGGCGAAACACTCCACGCACTTCCCGCTGCTGTCCCAGCCCGTCATGGAAGCATGCCTCAAAGTCCCGACCTGGATGTGGATCGCTGACGGCCAAAACCGTGCCGTCGCCCGCCAAGCCTTTGCCGGTCACCTGCCGCAAGCCATTCTCAATCGACGCAGCAAAGGTTCGTATATGGGCTACACGGCCACCATCTATATGCGCAACAAGCTGAAGATGCACGAGTTCCTGGAAGAAGGGCAGCTGTGTGCGCATGACCTGCTCGACCACTCCGCACTGGCGGCCTTCTTCGCCAAGGATCTTGCGCCTCGGGACCTGTCGTTTCTTCGCATTTTCGATCTGTGTGCGGCCGAGAACTGGGTACGTCAGCAAGGTCACGACCCATCGTGAACGCTCGCATCAAAATGCCGTTTTGCGGCCTTCTTCATTCCACGCCAGATGCGATATTGTCCGGCCTTGACTGGATTCGGGTCTTCATAACCTTGTAGCCAGAAGCGGAACCAGTCGACGTTGCGCTCATACACCGCCAGCTTGTGCCGGGGTTGGAACTTGATATGGGTCTCGTCCGGAAATACGTAGACGTCCGCCTGATGTCTGTACGCCAGAGGTAAAGAATAATCCAGCGTCATCCGGTATTCCTGCTCCGGCAGCTGGAACAGAATTGGCACCTTGATCCTCTCGAGCTGATATGCGGGCGAGGCCTCCCGCCACCGCTTAGGTGTCTCCTCCAATGAACCAAGTTGCCACTGCTGCCTGAATTGAGATCGGAAGGCTTTGCGCAGGCTATTGAACAGATAAAGCGTTGGCGTTACCGAAACGCCGCTGACTGAAGCAGCAGTCACTACATCCGAGTGGGTAAGCGTCCACAGCGTCACCTCGCTTCCATAACTGAGCCCGCCCATGCCGACGCGAGTTCGATCGATGCGCCCTTCGGCAGACAGAAGCTTCACGACGCTCTCGACGGCCGCGCGCCCCTGGTCGTAGCGAGCCGCGGCGTCAAGGCGGTACTCCGGGATTGCATTGATGCATAGCGCCGAGATGCCATCCTCGGCCAGAGTGGCAAACGGCCATTCGTCGCCTACTCCACCGCGCAAAAAGCCGTAACAGTGATAGAAATTCACGAACAAGGGCGGCGGATGGCCAGCCCTCGCTCCTCGCGCTTCAAAGAGCCGGCCGGTGAACTCCCGTCCCTGCGCGTCCTTCCAGCGGATAAGTTTTGCCGGCACCGTGGCAGCGATATCCGCATCCAATCCCTTGTTCGGTGCAAACAGGATTCGCTGGTGGCCACTCTTTACATCAATTGCCTCAAGACGTGGTGGATGATCGGCCTCCGCTGCGACGCACACTAGTGTGTCAGACGACAGTGCGCAGGGAATACCCCCGTAACGTTGGCGACTCCCGCTGACCAGCCCATCGGAAAGCATGATCGGCCGCACCCAGCCCGTTACGACATTCCATCCGTAGATCGACTGCGTCCGGTCATAACTGGTAACCGTGAACACAACTTCATTGCTCCCGGGCCGCCACTGGATATCCGTGATGTCTCTGTGATGGCACAGCTTGGCCGTACAGTAGATCGGGTGCGACGCGCGCCTGTCCGGAAGTATGCCAAGCTCGACATACCGGCTGTCTGCGAGCCCTTTGTCCTTGTGCCCAGGCAGCAGCACCGCAATGCGTCCATCGTCTGGATTCTGGACTACCTTGGTCGGAATCGCATGCAAATGAGGCGAAAGATCGGCCGGCGTCAGGGGGGGCGTTGGCAGCTCCGATTCGGACAGGTCTCGGATTGTCATCGTTATCAGGTCGATAGCCTTCCAACGGTCTGGTACCTTCGCCAGCAAGGGCCCCATTGAGAACCAAGGCCCCAAAAATCGCTGCGTGGTCGGACGACCATCGACCTTGCTCGACCGGAACAGTCCGGCAGCAATATTCACCGTGTTGTCGATGCGGATACCGTGATCGTACTCGGACTCTTCCGCGGCAATGACCTTTTCCCGTGTCGCCCCAACGCTGTATATAAGCGTTTTGCCATCACCGCTCAGCACAAAATCCCGCACGTCCGCCGGATCCGACGTCACCGCGTGAGCCCCGGAGCCGTCAGCTGCCGCGCGCCAGACAGAGACGCGGCCATCGAGGAGAGCACGGTAGTAGATCCACTTTCCATCCGGTGACCAGGTGGCCGGCGATGGCAGCGCGAGTCCGCCGTTGTACTCGCGCAACGGCAGGCCCCCATTCGCTACGTGGAGTGGCGGAGATTTTCCATCCAAAGCCTGCACGTACCACGTGGTGTCGTACGTGTTGCGTTCGATCGAGGCCCGCTCGGATCGAAACGCGACGTACTGCCCATCGAGCGAGATCACCGGGTTTCCCAGATCGGTCACTTCCAGCAGGCGCCGTGGCGAGATCGTCGCCGCATGCGATGACCCGACGACAACCACGCTCAGCAAAACAAATGCAAGCGCCGGAAACCAATACGCATATCGCTTTTTGATCGAGGGGTCCGAGAGCAAACGGGGCATGATGGCTACCCCCAAGATCGGCTGGTGAAAAAGTTTCATGGCCTCTCTCCTACCAATGCTTGGATACGGAAAGGCTCACGAAGCGTCCCACCGCCGAATAGTTGGTCGAGTCGTAAGGCGCGTAATGCCATGAAATGGGGACATACAACGGCGGCGCACGATCGAGCAGATTCTGCGCCGATAGCTCCAACGCCAGATTCGACCATGTGTCATCACGTGCGCCGGTGTCGTAATGCAGCGTGGCATCAAAGGTGGTAAACGAGGCACCCTTTCCCCCGTCCGAGGTGTTGGTCACCCCGCTCTTGTAGTTTCCGAACAGCGAAGCGGTGAAACCGCCTTGCTGCCACACCGCCCCGATCCGGCTGTTGATCCTGGCCGGATTGAACAACGTACCGGACATGTTGGTAGGGCTTTGAACTGCTGTCAGAGCCTGGGTACTGTCCAGCCAACTGGCCGAACCACGGATCGTCAGTCGTCCTATGCCCAAATCGAACCGGTACGATCCTGACAAGTCGATCCCTTTGATCTGCTGCCGGGACGCATTGACATACCTGCCATCGATGATCGCCACGACCTTGCTGGCGTCGTAAGATGCGCCAACGTAGTTGTAGAAGCTGCTGCCGTGTGCAAGCGCCGTCGCTTGCGCGGCTTCGGTTGGGTCGTAATCGACAAAATCCGCATAGATCTGATTGCCGAGCACATCGGTGCTAGCGAGAGGCAGAACAACCCGTTGGGTATAGTCGATATCGAACCAGGTCAACGCCGCTTCGAGCTGGGGCAACACCTCCGGGTGGAATGTCAGCGAGGCACTCCTTGTCCGAGCCCGCTCCGGGTGCAGGTCCGGGTTGCCACCCGACAGTGCTAATACCGTGGCATCTGTGGGGTAATGGGTCCCCCCCCACGTCGCTGCCGGATAGTAGAAGGCGTACCCTGCGAAATAGCGTTGACTCAGCGTAGGCGCCTTGAACGACTTGCCCCATGAGGCTTTCAGCGAGAAATCGGCGTTGGGTGAATAGATCACCCCGAGCTTGGGCGTGGTCACCCTTCCGTAATCGCCATCCTCGGTGCGGATCGCGCCGCTCAGCTCGATTCGCTCGATCCCGCCGATGTCCTGCTCCGGCCCCACCAACGGAAGGTTCAACTCGGCGTAGGCGAAGCGGCTACTTTCATCGCCATCTGCGTTGATCGCGTTATTTCCAAGACTCAGGTAATCGTTGTACCGATAGCCTGCACCCGCAGCCAGCCTTGCATCACCCCCGGGCAACATGAACAGTGGCCCTTCCGCACCAATCTCGTAAGTCAGGCTTTTGTTCCTGTCCTCGTCGAGTCTGGTGGCTGTGACCGCCCCGTCTGCTCTGTTTACCGTTGGTTGAGCCATAGAGTTCCTCTCTTTCCCCATGGCCCCGCTGAGCGTCAGCGTCCAGTCGCCCGGCAGCCATATTTCAAGGCTGGGCGCCAGCAAGGTATTCTTCGTCTCTATTTTGTAGGGATCGTAAACGTCGGGGTACGCCAACGCTTGGTTCCCGCCTCGTTCGCTCCTGAGCGCATCCAGATGCAGTTCGACGGCCTCTCCCAGTAACTGGTGCAGGCTGAACATGCCGCTACGAAGATCACTGCCCTGCCACAATGTCGAAGGCTGGTACATCGAGCGGGTGTAATCACGCTGGTCGGCGTAGATTGGATCGTTGGAGGTTTTCTCACCCGCAGCGATGAAGCCACCCGTGGCCCAAGTGGCGCCGGCAGTGGCCGTGTATTCGCGGGTAATCAGCCCGCCCTCGGTAGCACCCCCATAGCGTGCGCCCACGGTCACGCCATTGAAATCACGCTTGAGGATTACATTGGCCACGCCACCCACCGCATCGGAGCCATAGATGGCTGAGGCGCCATCCGGGACGATCTCGATGCGCTCCACTGCGTTAACCGGAATCGCGCTGAGATCGACCACCTGGGAAACCCCGCCGTAGGACATGCGGTGGCCATTGAGTAGAGTCAAGGTCGCATCCGGCCCCAGCCCGCGCAGGTTCATGCCCGAACCACCGGTGACGTTTTGATTGCTATCTGACCCAGTTGGGGTCAGTGTCACCCCCGGATTCTGTCCCCCGGAGAAGTTCTGCGGGATGCTGCGGATCACCTCACCGAGATCCGAAAAACCTTCCTGTTTGATCTGCTCGCTGCCGATGGTGATGACCGGTGATGGCGAGGTGCCGCCGCGGATGCGCGTGCCGGTGACGGTCACGGTTTGTAGGTTGGTTGCCGCTGATGTCGCGGCCTTGTCGGTCGCTTTTTTCGATTGCGCCTTGTCCGGCGCCTTGGTCACAGGCGCCCTACCCTGCGTGACCGTGTCTGTCGTGGTGTCCTGGGCCATGGCCCACTCGCCGGTGCCGGTGACGGCCACGAGCAAGGCGATGGAAATGGCGTTGCGTAGCGTGCTTGTCTTCATGCTGCGTCCTTTGCTTTCCCCTGATTGACGCCTTGCCGGTCGCTGCTTGATCACAGGCTCGGACCGCACTTCTCAGCGCGTACAAACCTGCCGCCAGCTAAGCCGCCATGTCTCTGTCTTCACTCCTCACTGGCTCCGGCTGAATTGCATTTGCGCCGAATCACCAGCAAAAAGCCCCATAGCTACGATAAACGTAGCTTCGTTAACACTACGTTTTACGTAGTATCAATGTCAAGCGCCCGCCGGGAAGCTGCTGCGTATCGAACTGATATGCGCTTATGACCGAGAAGTGCCCGGCAACCATCTACGGCCGTCGCCTACGCGAGGCACGAAACAGCTACGGCTTCTCTCAGGAGGAGCTGGGGATAGCAGCGAGACTTGATCAGTCAGTCGCGGGCAGCCGCGTCAGCCGCTACGAGACGGGCAAGCACGAAGTGAAACTTGGCCTGCAGAAATTGTTCGCCAAGGCTTTGGCACTGCCTTTGAAATACTTCTACATCGAGGATGACGAGGAAGCGCGACTGGTCGCGGAAGCTTCGCGCAGTGATAAGCCGGTCAAGCTGAAAGAGGCGATCGAGAGAAAGATGAAGGGAAAGTAGATCCCCAGATGGGAACGGACCCTCGCCATCCTCCTGGCTCTCGACCCCTGCGTAAGCGACGTGCTTGAGAAGTGCGGCCGCCGGGCGATCGGCTGCCATCATGTCCACTTGTCAACACGCGCACCTGGGCTTTTCGGCTCGCCAAACACTTACTACGTTTAACGTAGTATCGCATATGCGCGCGTATCTGGAAGCTTCCACACATGGAAGTTCAAGACGCACGCGACCGTGGTTGAGAAGGGACCACTCCCTGTGTACAGCCGTCGGCTGCGCGAAGCACGCGAAGCCTACGGCATTTCACAGCGTGCCCTGGGTATCGAAGCTGGATTGGACGAATTCGTCGCCAGCACGCGGGTCAACCGCTATGAAACGGGTGTGCACCAGCCCGACTTGCAGACCCTGCAGCGCCTCGCAGCAATCCTCAAGCTACCAGTAGCCTACTTTTATGCCGAAGATGACGAACTTGCGCAGCTGATTGCTGATTTCAAAGGGCGAAGCAAGGGCAAACGCTGATCGGAAGTTGCCAAGTGCCCGAACACGGAAAGCGGTGAACTACTAGAAGATGCCAGCTCGTCCTCTCCCAACCTATTTTGGCCGAGCGCGGCAATGCCCGACCCCACCGGTTGCAAGCGCCTACAGCACACCGATCCAGCCACTGATATCCGCGACGGCCAAGCTGCAGCAACGTGGCGGCCATGGACGAGCATATCGACATGGATAGCCCACTCTCGCGGGCCTACTGATGCGGCAACTTCAGCTGCAGCGATGCAGAACTGGCCAACGCAGTGTGCATCATGGACAGCACAGAAGTGGGTCTTGTCGGGCTCTACCTGGCCACATGCAGCTCAGGACTCCGCGACGTCGATCAGCATGGCTTTGCCTTGGACGCTTGACGGATAGATCGGCATCAGATCCTGCAACGGCTGGCGAAGGCTCTCAACCTCCCGGTGGCCTACTTCTTATGCCGAGGACGACGAACTCGCGCGACTGATCAAGCACTTCAAAGGCTCGGGCAAACGCGAGCACCGACGATCTAGTGCGGTGTCTCAAAAATAAATTTGAGTAAGCGTAGCTGCGACTCACGCGACGGAAAGACGACTGACGAGGCCTCCAGTCGGGTCGCAACGAGCCCATAGGACTTCGCAGCGTTTGTAGTTCTTTGCCTACGCGAATATCAGCGAACGCCTATAGACAGCAAATTCTTGCGACCTTGAGACTTGTTTCAGCCTAGGCGCAATGCTTATGGCAGTAATCAGGGGAAATCGATGGGACGGAATCTTTCGATACTGATCTTGGCACTCGGAATGCTTTGCCTTTCATCAATGGCTCACGCAGCCGGAATTTCGGGCGTCATGTGCCCAGATGGATCCTTCTATCCCGGAGAGCATGTGGGGTCGGCTACAGGTGATGGAGGTGGTGGAGGCGGCGTGGTCGTTACTACCAGAGATCCGCACTGTTGGAATACGATCATGGATTACGGCGGCGGGGGAGCACCCAGTGGCGGCGCACCAGGTGGCGGCGGATCCGGGCAAGCAAGCAATAACCCGCAGACCAATACAACAGCCGATCCGAACAAGAGCAAGAATCCTTGCCCCGATAGTCAAGGTCTCGGTGATCCCATCATTCCCAGTACGGGTAACAAGGTCGAGGCCATTACCGACTTTGTCGCACCGGGCGAAATGGGCCTCAAGTTCAGTCGCTACTACATTTCGCGAAACGTTCACGGATCCACGATCATCGGTGGATGGACGGACAGTCTCGACTATGAGCTGCACCACACATGTCTGTCGGGAGCGCCCACCACCTGCACGACCGTGACTTTCATGCGACCGGATGGGTCGCAGCTTTCCTTCAGTCAGGGTGGGACCGCGAGAGCTGGCGCGAACCTGACCGGTCCCTTCACCGAGGTGGGCGGTGGCGGTCACGCCACGCTGAGCTATTACAACAGCGACGATGGCTTCCCGGGCGAATATACCTTGGTCGATGAAGATTCGATGGTCTATACGTGGAACGAGAGCCGGGGTTTATCCTCCATCACGAATGCGTCCGGTATCGGCTGGACCATTTTCCGTCCGCTCAACAGTGGGGTCACCACGGTAAAGCACTCATCCGGACAGACCATGAAACTGGCCACTTCCACGGACGGCAACATGAGTGTTCTGACCGTGACTGATCCGGCGGGCAATAACTATGTCTACAAGTCGCTGGCCAACTCGAACATCACTTTCAACCTCCTTCCTAGCGATCTTGGGACGGTCATCTTGCCGGGCTCTCCCTCGACCACCGTCACCTACAAATACACGAGTGGCAAGCTGTCTGAAGTCGACTACAACGGCGTGGCACACGACGTAACAACTTACGACAGCACGGGGCGCGCCAATATGGCGAGCATGGCCGATGGCACCCAGAAAACGTCCATCGTCTACAGCTCCAACAGCACGGGTCCGATCGCGACGGTGACCAACGAACTGGGGCAAGTATCGGTATATCAGTACAACGCCAGTGCTCAGCTGTTGTCCATTACGGGCAACGCCTCGGCACACTGTGCTGCGTCGTTCGCGACGATGACCTATGACGTCAACGGCAACATCAAGTCGGCCAAGGACAAGAACGGCAACACCACGAATTACACCTACGCCGCGAGCGGCCAACTCCAGCAGAAGGTCGAAGCGGTCGGCACGCCCTATGCGCGCACGACCAACTATGTCTGGGATCCGACACCCAACACCAACCGCATGCTTTCGGTAACGTTGGCAGGCTATTCAAAGACCGCATACACCTATAACGCCAACAACCGACTCGCTTCCATCGCAGTGACCAATCTCACCACCGTTGGAACGGCTCAGCAGACATTGACGACCACCTATACCTATACGTATTACACAAACGGCATGGTGGCGACGATGGTGGCCACACCGCCCGTGGCCTCCGGCAAGCTGAACTACGCGTACGATACCTTGGGCAACCTCACCAGCGTCACCAATTCGCTGGGACAGGCAACCACCTACGGCAACTACACCGCGCTGGGCAGGCCCGGAACAGTCACGACGGCCAATGGGGATGTCACCAACTACGGCTATGACGTACGCAGCCGCATCGTCTCGGTCTCCCACACGCACGCCGGCGTGGTGAATGCCGGGAGCTACGCCTATGACGCGAATTCAGGACAGGTGTCGCTGGTGGTCCAGTTCAACAACGAGCAGACGCGCTATGCCTACGACGCAGACTTCAAGCTGACGTCCTCGACATGGACAGGTCCGTCCGGCACCAAGATCACCACCGCGTACACCTACGATGCGATGGGCAATGTCAAGAGTGTTACCCAGACGTTACTAGGTAGCAGCACGCCGGCGGTCAGCCGGTACTGGGACTATGACGAACTCGGGCGCGTCATAGCTGTGCGGGGCAACCATGGGCAGCAGGTGGCGACGGCTTACGATCTCAATGGCAACGTGATCAAAACGACGGATGCGGCCGGCCACAGTACGTCGGTCCAGTACGACGCCCTGAACCGACCTGTGCTGGTCACCGATGCCAATGCCGGACTCACCCGGATCGGGTACGACCTGGGTGATCAGACCAGTCAGGTCACCGATCCGCGTGGACTGGTGACTTCCTATGCACACGACGGCTTGGGACAACTCTGGACTACCACCAGCCCAGACACGGGCACCACTCACTATGCCTATGATGCATATGGTCGGGTGTCGTCGCTGACGCGCAATAACGGTGCCGTCACGACCTATGCCTATGACGCTTTGAGCCGTGTGACCTCGGAAAGTGCCGGTGGCCAGACACATACGTTCACCTACGACTCGTGCACCTATGGCAAAGGCCGTCTCTGCGGTTTCACCGACAGTTCCGGAAATTACACCTACAGCTACACCATCGAAGGCTGGGTAGGCAGCAAAAGCACAACCAACTTCTTGGGTACGGGCTCCAGCAACTATGCCTACGATGGCATGGGCCGGCTGATCCAGCAGGTCGACGGCGCGTATACAACGACATATACATGGGTTGACGACCAGGTGGAAAAGGTCAACCTCCAGTTTGGCAGCCAGAACGTGAATGTCGCGAACAATATTGCGTACGATGCCACCCGCCATGTCACCGGCTGGACCTATGGCAATGGCCTGCAGCGCAGCCAAACCTACGACAGCGATGGGCGTATCACGGGAATCGCCTCTGTCGTGGGATCTACTACCCAGCAGAACCTGGGCTATGGCTGGGACAACGTGGACCGGATCGCCAGCATCACGAATGCTGCGTATCCTGCCGTCTCGCAGAACTTCGGCTACGACAGCCTCGATCGCATGGTCACCCAGTCCGGCCCGGCAGCCTTGAGCCTGAGCTATGACGCCAACGGCAACCGCACGCAGCAGAACGGGCTCAGTAATGAGGCCGTCAGCGTCAGCCCGACCAGCAACCGCATCAACCAGCGCGGGGGGCATGCATACACCTACGATGCCAACGGCAACCGTGCGACGGACGTCTATGGTGGCTCCATCCTCACCTATACCTATGACGCCTTCAACCGGCTGAATACCGCCTCGCGCAGCGCGGCGGTGAGCTATTGCGAGACCAACCGCACCTGCCCGGTATATCCGGCCGGTACCACGACCTACTGGGTCAATGCACTGGGCCAGCGGATGCAGAAGAGCAATCCGCAGGAGACAGTGCTTTACAGCTATGGGCTCGGTGGCCAAGTGACGGGAGAGCTTTCCACAGTCAACGGCTACAACTACTACATTTATCTGGATGGCCAGCCGATTGCACTGATACACAACGCACTGTCCCCCAACGTCGACACGCTGTACTACCTGCACGATGACCATCTGGGGCGGCCGGAGATCATCACCGACGGTTCGGGGCAGAAGATGTGGCAGGCGCTCAACTATGGATTCGACCGGTCGATCCTGATGGAAGGCGTTCCTGGGGTGGGTATCGGATTGCCTGGGCAGGTCTACGATGCGGAGACGGGAAACTGGAACAATGGATTCCGTGACTATGATTCGAGTGATGGGCGTTATCTGCAATCTGATCCCATTGGGTTGCTGGGTGGCATAAATACATATGCGTATGTCAGCGGAAACCCGATCAACTATATAGACTCTTCGGGACTGTGCGAAGACAAAACAAAAAAGGACTGCCTGCAAGCAGCCCTGGATACTTACTCACTGGACGAGTCGTTCAATTCTATAGTCGGGTTCGGTGTTGGAACCGCTATTTTTGGGGGAGCATCTCAAGGCTTGAACAAGACAGCGATTAAGCCTCGCGGCGGTATTGCTGGCGGTGGACCAAGTGGCCAATACACAAGTTATTCCCGGCGCTTCCTGGGGCGTGGAATTGGCAAAATAATTGGTCGCGTTGGCGTTGGCGCGATGATGAAGGCAGCGGGCATTCTCGGTGCTGGTGTCGGCGCGATGAAAGAGCACGCCAAAGCTCTGAAAGCATACTTTGAATGCCAGGAGCAACAATCCCAATGATTGATAGAGCTGCTAGGAATATGGGTGTCAGACTCCTACAAGATGTGCGCTCAGGCCAGATGCTTGCAAACGAGTTTGAGCGTGTTTGGCCCAAAGAAACGAAAGATTTAGGCGTAAGGTCCGTCGGGTTTTGGATATGGACATTATTCGATGACGACACTATTGATCCAATTCGGATAAAGCCAAGCTCTGAAGAAGAGAAAGTTCTGAGCAATTCAATTAACTTCCTTTCTTCGGATAGTGAATTTCGGCCTCAACAAAGCGGAATATCGCACAAACTCAAGACGATCTTCACCGCGGGTGTTGAATGGAAGGGATGTGAACTTCCATGGCATATGGAATGGCCCTATCCACCATCCGAATAAGGTGAGGAATAAGTGATATACGGGTGGAATAAGAAAAACGAACGGGGTCGGTCTCAGAGGTTTTCCCCCACGAATCTCCTCGTTCAATCAATAAACTGAAGGAACAGTGCGCGCATGATGCGGTCATTCCTCACGGGTTACGAAGCCAGAGGAGACCATTGATGATGGGTAGGTGGGTACGTGTCTCAGCATGAACGGCGCGCCATCAAAATCTCGATCATCGGGCGAAAAACGGGACGGAGGAAGTTAAGTGACCGAAGCGAGCGGAAACCAAGCCGGGCAGCATTAAGCATTTATTGAATACAGGGGATGGGGGCCATTTTTGAAGCGCTTATTGCGAGCGCGCCTTGAGAGAAATGGTGCATAAGCCTTATTCCGCCCAAGAAGAAGGGGCAAAAGAATATCCTGATGCAGCCAGAGGGGTTCCCGATTTGTCCGGACTGACAGCAAGATATATGCCTATGTCGGCAATAATCCTCTAAGCTGCACAGATCCCTTTGGATTAATCACTTGCGCGCAAGCGGCAATGTTGGCTCAGATACAGGCCCATGAAGCGATAGAGCCAGTTTATCCGGAAATTTATCCCCTTGGAGTTGGGCGCCTCTTGTATGCGGGGGCAGCAATGGCAATCCCGAGCATTGCCACCGCAACAGCCACAACGGACCTTGGAGCAGCTGCTGCGGCAGTCAGCGCTCGTAACTCTCTGCAGCGACGGCAGCCGGGCGCACTAATGCAGCACTTAATACGGCCGCGGCAGTGGCGACGGCGACGGCCGCTACCAAGGGAAACGACCAAACAACGTCCGATGGCAATTGTGGGTGTCAGTGAAATGAGGCCAACCTTTAAAGCATTGGTTCCATGGTTAATCCTCGCAGCGATCTGGTCGATAAGCTATATCGTCACCGGTAGCGTCTCCTTCGCAACTATGATTGCAGGCATCATTTTATTTGTTGCATTGATGGGCCTGCTATATACGTAGCGTTTATGCCTATGTTGGTGGTAATCCAGTAGGCAACATCGACTCGCTTGGTTTGACAGTCGCTATCAGTTCAATGGGCCAAATATTTGGCCGAAGTTGTGCGCAGCGGTTTATGGGCAGATAGCAATAAGTATGAGGACGCCTCTGATAGATTTGCTAAAGACGATATCGAGGCGTTCAAGGCATGTTTGAAAAAAGAAGAAGAGGAATGCAGATAATGAGGAACGCACTATCGCTATTATTACCATTGGGAGCTCTGTTCGTTTCGGGTTGTGCATCCTTCGGCGGCGACATGATTGTTCGAATATCCGGATCTATTCCGGCACGTACGGTTGGGGATGCATCAGGCAAGTTTTGTCAACTTGAAATCATTTCTGCCGAAACTGGCAAACGAGGGGTAGCCAAAAATATTAACGCCGAATTTTCTGTGGCCATGATGGTCGTTGCCGGGCCAAAGCCAAAGCCTTACTACTTTGAGGCTGAATGTAGGGGCGAAAAGAAGTTCCGATCAGATAATGTTTTCATTAGTAGTAAAAGCTCATACAGTAGAAACTTTGATTTAGGAGTATTTGTTGAGGAAATCCCATAGTTGTCTAGTCCCACACGAGACTTCCACTCCGTCTTTGTAATGGCACAGTGAAATCCTGCTCAGGTGTTACCTTCCGGAGGAAACAGATGAGCGCGACAATGAACGAAGAAATCAAACGCTGGACAGCCCGACGGAAATCGGCACCAGCTGGGTGGACGATGACAAGCGGGACATGGAATGCGCCCTTCGTGCCAAGCCCGAGGACGTGTGCGCGCAGTACGAGCGGCAGCTGAAGGATCTGCAGGAAGCTTACGGCGAAGCGATGCTGGAGCTGCATGCCCGAAAAAAATTGCCGTAACTCCCCCCGTCCGGGTTAACGCTAACGCCGAAGAAGACGCCATGGCGGGTGATGCGACAACTACCTTGACGCACGCCGGTTGCTAGGCGCTATAAGCAAATCCCGCGGCTGCAACGACCTGCTGCGATCCCCGCGTGAAGTATTGGCTTGGATCGAGCGGAGTGTGATAGAAGTTGCCGCTGATGACGCAGGCTTGCGGATGGTCGGAGCCGCCCGCCGCCGCGAAGACGTCCGGGATGGAAATGCCGCCCACGAATTTGCCCTGGCTGGCGAGTTCCAGCGTGTATTCGGCAATGCCAGTGGCGAAGACGGTGAGCCAGACATCGCATGCGCTAACCGCCACCGCGGGAGTGTAGCTGTATTGCCGAATCCGGCCGCCCTCCTCCGTGAATTGAAGTCGCCATCCGGGCAGGTCATAAATCTGCCGGTATGCGCCCGAGGTATCCGCGAAGCCGGGGTCAACCAGTATCACGTTCAAGTCGACCCGCTGCCGGATGGAGTATTCGAGCAGCGAATCGGGACACTGTTGGCGCTTGATCGAGTCTTCGCCATGACCATGGTCGAAGCAAGCTATGCCGATGAATGTCATCTCGTCCGGCCCCAGCTCTCCGGCGGATAGCCGCAGGAAGGCCTGAAGCTTTCCCAGTACGTTGTCGATGGGGGCGTCTTCCAAGCGGGTCGGGAGTTCGACAAGAATCGTCTTGTACACCTGGACATTCAGGTCGCCTAGCGTGAGCGAACCTTTGGAAACGACCTTGCCGTTATAAGAGACCTTGAGCTGATTGTCGGGCGGAAGAGCGGCATGTGGTCGAGCCTGTTGGTACGCCTGTTCGAGCACCCTGCGGAACGTGTCGTTGGGATCCGCAGTGACTTCTACGTGTTCTGAGCTTGCCCGGGTTTGATAGACACCTACCGCGGATCGTAAGGTTCACCCAGAGGTGGTCATCATGCCCAAACGTATACGTCGTCGTTTTACCGAAGAATTCAGGTCCCGTGCCGCGGCA
>Ga0134126_10004774_pt1 | contig 16943 bp, 14 predicted proteins | sample KB31752_FD_96881 | JGI IMG/M metagenome (GOLD analysis project Ga0134126, IMG submission 96881) | Terrestrial soil microbial communities with excess Nitrogen fertilizer from Kellogg Biological Station, Michigan, USA - KB3-175-2 | ecosystem: Environmental > Terrestrial > Soil > Unclassified ...
AGGTTAGAGCTCCGGGCTCATAACCTATTGGAAATGATTACTAAGCACAGAGGGAAGAATGATGAAGATTGTGAATTTGTGGGGACGCGACACACAACAGTGTGTCTAATGCTGCATTGCTATCTTTTTTTGTTATCAAGAGTATCTATGGTACTGGCCACGGGGCTATATAGAATAGCCCAGAGCCTCAAGCAATAGCCCGGAGCCCCACGCAACAGCGTGGGCTTCCCCATCGGAGGAGTCCTGAGTCCTACGCTAGTCGGAGTTCCGGTGAATGACTAAGCATATTTCCAACAATCGTGGTTTTTCTGTTTGGTCACGTGACAGTTGGGTCCGTTGGCCTGTTATTGAACTAGAGGCTTCGCGCTAGCGCTCGCTAAAAGACCCGTTGGTACTTCGTTCAATACTTGTACGTGTTTTACAGGTAATCAAAAACCGCGTGCGAGCGGTTTTTGCCAAAAAGCTTGAGGAACGAAAGTTTGATCTTTCATCTACCACGTGACGGGTCTGGTCACGTGGAGTCAGGGAGTTATTTCACGTGATGTGGCACATGGCGCGCTTGGATTATTTAGTAGTGAATCTATATAAGCAAGAGCTGAAAAGACGCGAATTGAATTCCTTAAATGCTTGGAATTATGAGAAGGCAACCCATTTTCCTATTAGGGCAAGCGGCTGAGTCGGATGTGGCAGGTTATCAACTTTGGATATTTATATGGATAAGTACACGAGATATGGTAACGCAAATTCCTCAGCCATATATATCTTCAGAGTGAGTATTCAGTTCAATAAATTATAATCCTTCTGCTCTTGGCTTAATGGAATAGTGATACTTTATAAGTGAAATCATCGGAGTTCAATTCCCAGTGATTTGTTGTAGTGAGCTATCCATGTGACTAAACAATGGGTTATGGTACAGATGGTGATGATGTTCTCCTCATGGAGGTGCGTCGGAATTCATCAAGCGACACTTCGTATGCCCAGGAATCACCGTGGTGGCCGGGAATTACGGTGATTCCTGGGCATGCGAAGTTTCGCTTGACGAATTCCGACGTACCTCCATGAGGAGAACGTCGTCGCCATCTATATTTTTTTTCATAACGGAAACGGTCTTGTCGCTCTGCACTCGACTGCTGAAGAAGAGGCCGCCAAAGCCGAGGCTAAATCATATCCTTGGAAATCAAGGGGGAATTCCGGACCTATCATTCTGCGACCTCTCTGGTCTCATCAAGAGCACCCTAACGAGGAGGAAACTTATCTTGTCAAGGTCCTCGAAAACTTGGTCAAGGAACAGATCATCCTGGAGCCATCATCACCTGGGCTGTTCCGATGAACCTTGATTCGGACAATTCTTCAAACTTTCAAGTCATTCGTGACAAGAAGGCGACTGACCGCACAATTGGGGTAATGACCAAGGCGGATTTGCTCCCTACTGGTGGCGATCACCAGCAGTGGATCAAAATGTTGAATCGTGAGCCTGGCGCTTACAGTGTTGGTCTTGGGTACTACATAACTGCCCAGCCTCGAGACCTCACGATGGAAGACGCCCGCGGATGGGAGGAGGCATTTTTCAGCCATTAGCTGGAGCTGCGCGATGAGTACCCGGGTGACAACCACCCAAGCTGGCCTGTCGAATTCGACAGGTTCAGCGACCGTACCGGTGTCGACCAGCTTCGCCGCTTGCTCTCGGCGAGGCTGGGCCACGCATTCTCTAGAAGGTCAGTATCATCTTCAGATCCTCCGATTGCAGCACTAATGTTTACCACAGCCTTCCGTTTATTAAGGACAAGATTTTCAGCCGGCTGGAGGAGGTGAACCAGCAATTGGCAGCCCTCTCTAAGATGCCGTCGAATGTCGAATACGAAGTCCGCCGAAATCTTGCCGAATTTAGCAACATTGTCAAGGAGGACATGAAGGGCGATGACTTCCGGTACTACTGGAACCAACTCGCAGCGGCCTTCCGAACCTGTCTTGTCAGGCAGATGAAGCCCAAGTTTAATGTAACCGATAGGACTGATATAAACCCGAAAGCGGTCATATCGCTCGATTCTGACGACGAGAGCGGCTCGGCTATTATGCTGAGTACGTCTGTAATTCACGGATCGCGGAAGCGTCCCGCTGCCGGCGACCCATTACGGTCCGGCACTTAAAGACGCCGACTGCAGGGCACACCGTCGGCGTCGGCGTCTGTTACCCCTTCGGCTACCCGGTCGATGCACAGCCCTGCTCCCAGTCCCGTGCCTTTTAGGATCAAGGAGGAACACGCGAACCCCAAACCTGGATCAGCCACTCCTGCACTTCGTAGGTTTCAATTTGTGCCGGCAGATCTGTTTGCTTTATATGCGTATCGTGGCAGAAATTTCATGTCCATTCGCGCAATCAGGGATGAAATTAGTGCCCATACTGACACCGGAGTGCCTCTCCTCATTGATATGGATGTTACGGCTTTATCGTGATGAGAGCTGTGTCCACCTGGCAGGAGCCTCTGGATACCTTTATCAAGCCTACCATCAGTCACGTGGAGCAAACATTTATCGGGGCTCTGGACCGGGCGTTTCGGACGCTCAAACGTCGTCTCATTTACAAGCAAAGCATTGAGTTACTCCGAGATTTTTAACCAATGACTGCGAAGAGATTACCAAACACCTATGGAGACTCTATAGGTGGAGTCTACTCGATGATAAAAGGAGCAAGAGGATATATCAGAATGGTGTTTGCAGGATTAATAAGGCTGTCAAAAGGCGGTAGATGTTATTGGGTATACATCTCGGCTTCCTGATTAAATTGCCGGAAGTAGAAAGCGAGTTGTTTACATGTGCTAGCTGGTGCTGCAGATATCCTTAGACACAACCATCCTCATTCTCTTCTGTGTATTCTTCGATTCTCTCCTCCTCACTTTTGACAAGTTCGTAGGCGTTTCTCATACCTCCAACAGCCTGGATCTGATTAAAGGCTATCATCAGGGTTATCCGATAATAGGCATCGTCGCATTTAAGGCCTAATTCTTCGGCAGCTGGGTGAAGCAGATTATCCTGTTGTCATTAGCAGGCCAGTTTTTGGGGGAGGTTCAGATTAATATACATCTACCAATCGAAGAAGCTTGACGTTGCCGTTCTCTTCAAATTCTCCCCACTTTTCCTTGGCGAATCCTAGTATGCGGATCACATGGCCTTGTTGGTTTTCTCGGACTCTAACACATTCGATATTCTGTCGCTTGCAGAAATGACACTTCTTCTTAGGGTCTGGATTAATCTGGCAGCAATCGATGGCAAGGTTGCCATAAATGATGACCGTGAGACATGAATAGCAGATGGTACGGGACAGCTGGGCGAGCTCTTCGGAGTCGAGCTGGTGGATAAATCTGGGCTAAAATAAGTTGGTTAGTTTATTTGATGAATCAAGGAGGAAGAGGACGTGCCATTATGGTATTTGGAGTACTGATGGGTTTAGGATGTGTTGCGCGATGTTGGTTGATAGAGTAGGGATTTCGGTCTGTGATGTTGAGAAGTTTGTGTGGAAATAAAAGGTGGAAGGAGGCAGGAACTGACTAATCTTTCTCAACCGCGTTTTATTCACTAAGTCAGATCTGAAAAGTTCAGTCTGATTCAAAATTTCTAGTTGCCATACAGGGTGATAGGTATGAATTGATTCTTTTAATGAAGATCTAGAAATCTCTTGGGAGGGTTCTGATTGCGATATCGCCGATAATATCTTCTTCTGATAAATTGTTAAAGTCAGTATCTGGACTAGTTTTTTCGGATTCGAGATGGTAAATGAAATCTATATTTTATTTATTTATCATAACGTTGTGCATATCACAAAAAACTTGGAATATTTAAAGATCACAGATTGATCGATCTTAATGGCAAGGGGATAAATTTGGGCTTTCTGGGTGAGTTGGTGGTTATTTAGGTGGAATTGGAAACCAGTTACTTTACATGTCCTAGCCGTAAATGCAGATTTCCTTAAATGCAACCATCCTTGTTCTGTTCGGTGACTTCATTTTCCTCCTCCTCTTTGTTTCCAACAAGCTCGTGGCCGTTTCTCACGCGACCAACAATCCGGATCTGGTTGAGCGCCTTTATCTGGCATAGTTGAAAATGGATATCATCGGATTTGGGAACTAGCTTTTTGCAAGTGGGGCGGAGCAGATTTTTCTATTATTATTAGCAGGCTAGTTTCCGAAGAGGGGTGGGAGTTGATGTACATATTTCTGTTGAAGAAGATCGAGGTTGCCTTCCTCTTCAAATTCTGTCCACATCTCCTTGGCGATTTGTAGAATGCGGAGTACGTTGTTTCGCTGGTTTTGTGGTACTCTAACGCATTTCACGTTTTGATACTCGCAAAGATGACAGTTTTTGTTGGTGTCTGAATAGGTCTGGCAACAATCGGTGGCAAGATTGCCATAGGCGATGAATGGGACAGATGGATAGCAGATGGTATGCGAGAGCTGGGGAAGCTCTCCAGGCTCAAATTGGTGGATGAAGCGCGGCTAAAACAAATTGGTGAGTTCATATGATGAATAAAGAAGAAAATGGACGCACCATAGTGATGTCTGGAGTATTGATGGGGTTTTTAGATGGAGATGGTGATAGAGCGGGCTTCTCGGTATGTGATGTTGAGAAGGTTGTGTGGATGAAGAAGGTGGAAAGAGATTGGGTTTTGTGAAAATATGAACTGACCAAAATTTTTCTCAACCACGTTTTATTTACTAGCTCGATTCTGAAAAGTTTACTGTGACTCAAAGTATCTGGTTCCCATACTACGCGATAGGTATTAATTGACTGCTTTAATCCAATTTTGAATACCTTTCGGGGGGTTTTCGATTACGAACTGGCCGTGTAGTGCTGTCTTGGCGGGATGAGTTGTCAGAGTCAGTATCTGGAGTTTGTGAAGCGTGAATAGTGGAAGAATCTGTAGCTGGATTGGTTGGTGAGAGATTGACTCTAGCAGGAGGGGTATCACGGGGGGGTTCCTGTGGATGTGACCGGCGGGTTTTCTTGCGACGTGGGCGCGAATCTGCTGAATTATTCGAAGCATTGGGCCTGGGTCGCTTTGAAATTAGTGGAGCTTTGTTGGAAGGTGGAGTTTTGTTGGAGGGTGGAAGCGAGTTGGTTGAATTCTTTGAAGGATTTGGCCGTTCTGGAGATGATGGTTTGGTGGTATTTTCTATAAAAATCGATCTTAGTAAAAAAGGGAGGATAGATTTAGGGGAGAACGTACCAGAGAAGGTTCCGAGATAAGACGTGGTTGTAGGTGCTAGAAGATCCTAGTTAGTATGATGAATTATAAAGAGGGGTTATTACTAACAGGAAGGCATCTGATCTGTTGGTTCTGTTTGAGGTGTTTGTGTCGTGAATGGAGAAGTAGTAGTTGTTATCGAAGCAGGCATTGATTGATTTGCCCGTTTTGATGGAGACATAAACTTCATTCGGTCGAGGGCGAAAGCGTCGCTTGTTGGTTGCTTAGCGGGACTGTGTGGCATGGCTACTACTGACATGGATTGCAGGTCTGCTGTGTTATAGAATGTCCATGTGTCCGGGACAACTATGAAGACGTAGTCCTTATCAGATTCTGGTGGATGTACCATGATGTCGTGTTTGAGAAATCCAACAACCTTCCCTGTACATGTAAATAACGTGTTGCGTTGAAAACGTGTCTCTTGGTTATCCACCATTTTCTTGCACAGACTCGTCCAAGGGTTTGCATGGATAGGGAATATGACAAAAACTTGGAAAGGATGAGCGCCCTTAAAAGGGGGTTTGTTAGGGTTTCCCGGAGAAAGAAAGGTTGATAGTTGTATAAAACCACAACATTTTCGCTGATTGTCTCCTAGCTCCGAGACGGAATTGCCGTGGAGAAGAGTACGGCCAGACCCCAGAACAGGTCCGGTAAAGCTAACTATTGGAGGTATGATGGGGAACTTGTCTATTCCAGCGAATGTTCGAGTGGCAATGCTTTATAATCTTTAGTAGGAATTAATTGACTCATGGGATGGATATGTTATACTTACGGTTGGCAGCTTTGGTCGCGAACAATAAGTGCTGGAATGGTATAATCCTGTGGAAGTTCACCGTCCGGTTCGATCTCCCAGGTCAGCGCAAAAGGATGGACGCGGCCGTACATTAAAAACCATTCGGCCTCCCAATCCGACGAAAACATGCCCTGGTTATAGATTGGTAGATTTAGGCTGAAGAAGGCTGATGCGTGAGGTTCCTGATTAATGCAAAGGAAGCTGTACTCTGGAGTGGTTAGCCAGGGTGGCGGAGGAAAAACGACTCTTGCGAGAGTTTCGGTATTTAGGCCTTTGACCAAATAGTCATTTTGATGAGGAAACTTCCTTGGAGGGGCGGGGTATGCAAGAAACATCATAGACATGTCACCACCGGCATTTCTTTGACTATCGAGCGGCTTACGGGGAGCGACATAGTAGGGTGTAAGGTTGGATGATGACATTGTGAAGGAGTAGCTGGAGATTGTGGCAAAGAGTTGGGTGTTTTGATTTGGATGTTAGAAATGAATAGGAAGTGTTAACAAGTGGTAAAGTGTGGGAGTACCGGTTTCTATTGTCCATTGTATAAATGATATTAATATCACAATATCGGCTAGAGCGGGGGAAAATATCAGGTTTTTTTAAAGTGGGGTATAACCCATTAGCAGACATTTTTCATATTTTCTATTATGACATCTTTGAAGGTAGCAAATGTAGGAATAGGTGGGTAGTTTGAGTCAGGTGAGGGAGAGAAAGTTGGAGATGTATGGGTAAGAATAAGCAAAGAAATTTAATTTGGCCAATTATATATCTTCAGAGTCAATGGGAGATCTTGTGGTGAATAGAGAACTGGGTCTCCTGATTTAGGTGATTATGATAATGCATGATGAATTGGAAGAAAGTGGTTTTGATGAGCAAAGAAGTGATAAATTATCGAGTAATGATGGTGTATTAGTTGTCTTTTAGGATTCGGAAATATGAAACGCGGACGTCATTTGTTGGTAATGGGAAGTGGGTGTCTTGAAACATAATGTGGTGTAATTGGAGAAGTAGGTATTTTGATTCAGGTGATTAAGCAAAGGAATGATGAAGTATCGGGTAATGTTGATGTATTAGTCCTCGCCCAAGCCGGGAAATTCCAAACATGGATGTCATTTGTTAGTCATGGGAAATGGGCTCTGTTCGGATTTAGTTAAAAATCAACAGATTAGTAAAGGGAAGTGGGTGTTCTGATTCAGGTGATTATGGTAATGCATGATGAGTTGGAAATAAGTGGCTTTGATGAGCAAAGGAGTGATGAATTATTGAGTAATGTTAGCATATTAGCTATCGCCTATGATGAGGAAATGTGAAACAGGGAGGTTATTTATTAGTAATAAGAAGGGGGATCTGTTTGGATTTAATTTAAAATCAATAGGCCATTACAAGGAAATGAATGTCTTGAAAGATAATGTGGTGTAGAGAGAAGTGGGTATTCTGATTCAGGCGACTATAGTAAGCCATGGTAAACTGGAAATAAGTAACTTTGATGAGCAAAGAAGTGATGAATTATTGAGTAATGCTAGCGTATTAGCTGTCGCCTATGATCAGGAAATGGGAAACAGGGATATCATCTGTGAGTAATGGGAAATTGGATCTGTTCGGATTCAATTACAAATCAATAGACTAGTAAAGGAAGTGGGTGTCTTGACTGAGATTGCTGTGACGATGCCATGGAAGTGGGAGGTAAGTCGTGTTAAAATGCATAAAGGTATAGGCGGTATTGAGTTACCTATATTTTCCAGGAAGTGGGATTGTTTTAAATGGTATCTTGTTATTAGCGTCCCTGAAGCTTGAAAAGTATCACGTTCTAAGAAGTATTAGGATGTGTTCAAGATTAGTTAAAAGCAATGACAAAATCCTAAAAAGTGGGTGTTGTGATCCAGATGATCATTATAAGACGGTGGACACAGGAGGGGGAATGGTGCTAAATAAGCTAAGTTTTGGGATATTGGCGAAAAGCTTGATATAAAGCGGCATGTGAGATTCAGGTACGGGAGCAGGAGCAGAGGATTAAAAGATGGGTGTCACAATGGTGGGGGTGGGGCAGATGTCTCTCGGGGAAGCTAAGTGGTGCGGACCGCGAAGATCGCAGGAATTTATCAAATAATTAACTAATATGGGAATGGCTTACCAAAACAAGGGTTAGCGTGGGGCGCCACGAACACCTAGATCAGCGATCGATGGTTCAAGATGGCAAAGCAAAGTTGGCATATTAGCAAACAGTAGCGAAAACAGGGACATGTTGGGCGGATCTGGAAAAATAATAATGTGCTTGGAAAACGATGTAAAGTATTAGTGGGTGATGTGGAAGAAGCTGCATAACGCGGTAGATTTGCAGAGACGAAAACGAGAAATTAATCTATTCCAAAAATCAAATCAATATGGAAGAGTCAGCTTCTTACTTGGGAATCCGTACATCAACAGACGTAGTGCGGGATGTATTAGATTGTCACGAGCAGCGGTGCATTCTCCGCGAAAAAGCCACCTTGCTGCTCTTCCTCCAGACCCCGAACCTGGAAAATAGCTTTCGTTCCTTAAACATGGTCCGTGCGCATATTCCTGACATGACATATCAATTCCACGTGAACTAATCACATGATCGGTTACGTGCTAGGAAACTTATATATAACAATTCCCGTCTGCTACGCCCAATATTCCAATTAATCTTTTATTGCTAGTCCTTTGGTGAGTTCAGTTGATTCCTAAGCTTCTGGGCAACTTAAGGCAGTGGTGGTTTCCATCTGGCCCTAATAAATCCCCAGAGTTACCAGTCTAACGTCAAGTGATCTGGCTTGCTCTCTTGGCTGAGTTGGGAAGTTGTTGGCACTCTTCCTTATAAACCAGTGCAGTGCCAAACAAGAGACCCGAGTTCAGTTCACACGACCGTTACGGCTTTCTGGGTTTTTCGCCACTAAATAAATTCCCAGTCACTGATACATCTGACACTGATATATCTATCTATCACCCGGATAGGAACCTCATCTTCGGGGCGGTTGCTGACGGTGGTTTAACGGGCTTAGCCAGAGTTGCCACCATGAGACTGCTAGAACCTAAGAGGCCAGCCTTAAGGTCACCTCCCTAGGACGGATTAAATTGTTCCTCAGACTCCCGGGGTCCCGCAGCACGTAAGACGGGCCTAACCTGGGGGCATGAGTTGAAGAGATCTCGAGAGGGTTGGCCTTTTGATTAACATAAACAACGCCGCTTCGCGCCGAATAATCTATTTATATAATCTATATCTATATATCATTTGTTTATATATTTATAAGCCATAGCAGTATAAAGATAAGTGATAGGGGATAAGGCTGGCTGGACCTAATAGGAATTTAGGATTGTGATAGGAGACTTTTCCATTTTTCTATTGTCTTTTCAGATAGTTTTTCGAGCCTCATCATCCCAGTTTTGATATTATTATTCGGTCTCTTATTCCACACTGTTTGTGGAATGGGTCGTAACAGCGATACTCCTTCTCGCGTCTGGCATCGAGACAAACCGACGTATAAGCTACTAAATGTCGTACCAGTGTCTATGTCCAGACATACCCTATTAAATGTCTGACTCTGCGATTTGTAATCTGTGATTGCAAAAGCTGGAGTACAGGGCAGACCTGTTCGCCAAATAGAAGAAGAAGTACGTCCTTGTCCTTGTCGTATAATTGGTTCGCTGATCGGAAAGAGTGGGATGACTCCTGCGTCAAGTCCAGGCAGTTGAATAGATTTTGTACTTTCCGATGCAATAAGTAGGCAGTCGGGCGGGCTATTGTGGACCACTATACCGCTGGAAAGTTCTATTCGCTCTGACGAGGGATTAGGGAGAAAGTCCACTGCTGTAAAAACCGAGCCATTCGCAATACCAAGACCCTGTAAAGTGTTCTTCGTTACCATGATGGGCATGCCGGGAACAAACTGAAAGTATGCTGGTACGTGGTTATTTGTGTTATCCATGATCTCGAATGCGTCCAATAACTCCCGCTCAGTAAGTGGCCTAGCAGACCGCGTACAGTTGTCTACGCCACGTCGTGCGGCACGTTCGTAACCCACTGTTTTAGAGAGGAAAATATGTAGCGGACGGCCGTTGGATATAGCATATTGAAACGCTATATTCAGATTGATAGTATAGCGTACCGCATTAGTCCTCGTAATAAATTGGGTATCGTCATAAGTGTCGATATTGTTAAACGATATAACACGATCGTTAAGGCGTTGGAGACTTTCTGCTGTCTGCTGTTGTTCGCGGAGTTGCCGTAGCATATTGCCGAATTCCGGGTCGGCTGATTGACGCATTTGTTTAGTTAAAATGATGACGTTGTCGAAAAGCTGGAAGATTTCGTGACCCGTGTGGTGATCCCGTTCTCCTTGCCGTAGCGATCTGGTTAAATCGCCATTTTCTTGCTGCGTTTTCCGCTTTTCGACGGGATCGTGCAGCAAAGAAGACCCTCCAATTGGCGGGAATTGTAAAAAATCGCCGGAAAGGAGAACGACTGGAATGCCGCCAAAGGGGAAATCGTCGCAACGGCGAAATCTTCTCAACGCTTTGTCGATCTGAACTAGCATCTGTGCGCTCATCATACTACATTCATCGATCAGGATAACTTCCTTCGCCTGCCAGCATAGTATTTCTTCCGGCTTTGCCTGAAAAGATTGAACACGTCCATTGTCTTCGCGTGTTATCAGCTTTAATGCGGAATGGATCGTAATTCCGCCAATATTAAAGGCTGCGGTTCCAGACATGGCTGTAACAACAATAGCATTCCGTTTCATCTTTCTTTCGAAGAGTTTTACGAGGCTATTGATGCAAGCTGACTTTCCAGTCCCTCCTTCCCCACCAAGATAGAGGAATAGTTGATTTTGTTCCTCAGTGGGTCCCGTTGTTGGTCTCGAGATATCGTTACCAAAATCTGGATATCCAGGCAGCAAACCGTTCTGAATGGAGTCAAGATGGGATGCGCAGCCGAAGAGGAATAAGCGTTGTTTTTCGTTTAACGTGTGTTCATCCGCAATATCCCTCGCTATATTGTAATAGCTACGGATGTCAACTAGCTCTTTCGTTACCGTCGTCATCGGCGGTTGGGTTGGAGGAGGCGTAGAATAAACCACACCGCCATTTTCATGGGCAGCGAATCCATCTAGATCAGGCTGTTCTTCCGACGATGGCTCTTGGGTAATGCCACCTTCGGGGACGCTATTTTGGCCAATTCCTAGAATGGTATTCTTTATGGTTTTATCTTGCCGCTCCAAAGTTCGTTTCCAACCGTTGATTAGGTCTTGAATCCCACCTTCAGGCCGTGTATCGTCTGGCATATCTTGAAGGTACGAATCTAATTGTCGGAGAATATCTAACGAAGTATCAGTGCTATAACCTGCATCGTCACCACTGATAGGCTGATCGTCATATACAAACTTATATAATGAAGGATTAGGGATAATGTCGTGTGCCTGTTCGAGAGTTCGAGCAAGCGTTCCGCGGAAGAGTTGGATTTGGTCATGGAATCCAATGCTGGATGTTGGCTCTTCCAACTCTGTATCGTCATCTCCTTCATTTATTAGTTCGTCCATAATGTCACCCCAATCTGTTCGTGAGTGCCAGAGCTTTGCATCTAGCTTGGCATCCTCGGCGGATTTGCGAAGCAGGTTAAGATTACCACTATGCATCCGTAGCCGTCTAGGGAGGGTTTCTTGGCATTGTTGCCATACGTTCGGTATTGTGCCGCTCGAAATACCAAAAAATTGTTCCCATGGGACAAAAAGGGCAAGATTGATAATTTCGTGCCAAAATTTAGGTGTAGTTGCTTTATCGGGCTTTGCGAGAGCCGTCGAGAAGACAGGTACTCCAATATCTTGGACGGACCTAACCTGTTGCGTATAAGATTCGAGGGAGGGTGTATCGATAAAATCAAAGCAGGCCGAATACGATGTATGGCTGCCAGATTTTTTTTCGATTTTGATAAGACTAACGTAATCATAAAAGCAAAGAGATTTTAAATCTGGTCCACGGGAAAGGTATGTTGAAAAACAAGTTGGCCTTGCCCCAACAATTGTCAGATTTAGCTGGTTAATCTCATCACTCCCCTCTTCGTCTTCCTCGTAGTCATTATCGATAGCTCGTCGTAAAAGTCTCCAATGTCGTACTATGCACCAATATAATGTCCCTGGATGCACCCAAACCCATGCGTCGTTTGAAACGGAGGAATAATCGAAATTATGACCCAAAAGATGCGCACAAACCTCGACGGCAGATAATTCACGTTCAGTGCAAATTTTATTAAACACTCGATGCATGAACGTCTTGGCCGTCCCTGACGTGGCCGTCCCCGATATGGCCACCTGGCCCGTTCGCTTCTTTGCCTCATCGTCCGCGACCATCGATATTAGGGCTACGCGCTGATAAACCGGGGTTTCGAATTTAGTGGCGTAATTCCCTATATAATGGACGATGGATAGCGCTCTTGTCTTTGTGGCGATGGAGGTAAAATCGTGGTTGAATCGAAGGGCAGTAGCAATACATTTATTGTATCGATTAAGTCGGGGATCGCGTCGACGAAGGTTGATATTGCCTGTTTCTTCATCGATATGCGTTGTATCGTGGCATCTCCAAGGGCAGCCAAATCGACAGGCGGTGCCGGTGGCCTGCTTCCGCTTCTTTGCATCGCCATATTTAACGCATACTGCTCCGCAAATATGCTTCTGTGTCTTGGCGGCCACAAAATCGGAATCTTCCTGCAATTCCCTGGCACATTGCTCTATTGATTCTAGCATTGAAGGATTTGGGGTATGCAAACGGCGAGATTTCTCACGAGTAACTTGTTTGACGCGAGAAGGGTCCGAAATATCCTCTGAGAAGGTATCATCCATAAACGCGAGTACTTGTTCTCTGTACTCCTCGTTATCTTCATCCCTCAAATCATCAAGAAGATTAGGAAGCCGAAGATTTGCAAAGTACCAAAGAAACCCATGCAAATGGAGCATCCCACGGCCATTTGATTCGACTACGGCAAAGTATTGGCTGACTTTGCCAAAGCATCCGAGTTGGTTTGGTCGAACAAGATGTTTAAAAAAAGCCTCGATCTGGGTTTTGAAAAAAATGGCGGCGCTAACCGGATCTCGATTAATAAACCGACCACGCGTTATCCGCCTCAAATGGGACGTAAGCTGATCTAAAATCTCCCTGGCCATTGGCATATCGTGTTTGCGATACACAGCCAGCTTAAGGCAGATTGGGTTGGTTAGATCGTTGGGATTGAGAGTGAACCAAATTGCCGGCATTCCGTACCGGAGAATAAAAGCCTTAATCTTCTGCCGCGCATTCATTTTGCTCTCATTCGATAATGGATGACGGTGCCCTACGATGCTGACCTCTTTTAGCAAGCAGTTGACGTCGGGGTTGGTGCACTTCCGGTGGCGTTTAAGCTCCTCTTCAGCTTCCTTCAGCGTTGTCTCGTCAAGCCGCGCCACTGCCTCACAAACCCTAGCATATCGGCTTGATGATACCCGAGCCGCTGCAACTTGAGCGTTCGTGCTACGGGCATCAGTATTGAATATTAAGAATGGAAAGATTGGATGCGTAGCAAAGCGACCTCCATGGCGTCGAAGAAGCATTTCTGCCCATTTCTTAAGGCTGAAGTTCCTTTGAAGCTCATCTTCCCTTGCTCTTGGGCCTCCATTGCCAAAGGGGAATAATGCCGGGAAACATGCAGGAAAGAAGTCATCATCTTTATACCAATTAAGGAATTGGCTGCCGCGGCATACCGATAGGTACAAGCCTTGCTCTTGATGAAACTGGATTTGAAAAGTAGTCTTATTAGAGAGAGCATTCCTCTCTGCCTCTTGCGCTTCCTTAAGACTTTGGCGAATGCGATCGTGGATTTGAACAAGACAATCGGCATTATCAGGGCCGCCCAGTCTCGGCAGATTAGTAAATCCGGATGACGTAACGGGTACCTCATCAACATCGCCACCGCCAACGAATTGTGCTTCTTCCATCTCTATAATATCGGGAATCGCGTCGTGTTCAGTCTCCTGTTCATCATCCACGGCGATATCGCAACGAGGTACGTAACCTGCCCTTTCTCCCTGCTCCGCTTCAGAATCCCGCACATGGCAAATATCAGCAAGAAATTGTGGCGGCACCCAGTCTTCATCATTTCCCCACTGCCTCATCTCTTCTTCATTGATCTCGATATCCCGATACAACGGGTTATTCTGTTTTAGCCAAAGGAGAGCTTGAGAGACACGTCTTCTTGATACCGACATTAAGCCGCTAATATCTTTCGGCTTAGGCGTATTGGGTCCAACCCAAATAACACGGACTTGTTCAGCGATATCATCGATCGATGGCGGTAGAACTCTCGATACACCAACAACATCGTTCGCAAATACTGTTACATGGCTTTTGACTAGCTTCCGATAGTTAACATTCGTTGGCTTCTGGGACTCGGGATCGATATGGAATTTCGTAATAAGGCAATACGATACCCCGATCGCGATCAGTCTCTCCTCGACGGGAGTAAGGCAGCTCAATTCCGCGGGATACAAATGGTTGCAGGGAATAGAAAGCTGGTTGACCTGACATTCTCGGGGAATTTTGCATTGCTGAAGACTTTTTGAACAATTGGTGCAGCATAGGACCTCGCTTTCTTCGACGGGGAAGCATATGCCGCATTGAGTTCGAGGATGAAAGGTTGCGGCTAGCTCGCCAGGAATCAAGCGACGCCAATCCTCCAAGGCTAAGGACGAGCGAGGGTACTTTAATTGACAGAAGACGCAATAATAAATGGGTAGGAAATCATCGCCCAATGTTTCTCTCCAGTATGAAAGGATTCCAGTCGCTTTAACCGGATCGGGTACTGGCGTATACCACGCATTCTCGGCAGACACTTTTTCTTTTGAGGTGAAATCCTGTTCTAAAGACTGGTATGTTTTTTGCAATTTTTGGAGGGCGAATTGTCGATTTCGAGCGCGGTCCAGCTCTTCGTTTCGAACTTGATCATCTTCGCGTCTCTGGCGTCGCCTCTTCGTTATGCGTTGCCGCTGTTGCTCTTGCTGTCGAGCTTCACGGTCTACAAAATGTTTATTAGCTTTGGCTTTTTAAAAAGAAAATGAATAAGGATGCTAACTTACACTCTTGGTGTTCTCTTTCTTGAGCCTCTCCCATTTCTCGCCTAGCTTCACGGTCTACAAAATGTTTATTAGCTTTGGCTTTTTAAAAAGAAAATGAATAGGGATGCTAACTTACACTCTTGGTGTTCTCTCTCTTGAGCCTCTCCCATTTCTCGCCTAGCTTCACGGTCTACAAAATGTTTATTAGCTTTGGCTTTTTAAAAAGAAAATGAATAAGGATGCTAACTTACACTCTTGATGTTCTCTCTCTTGAGCCTCTCTCATTTCTCGCCTAGCTGTATCCTGCCGTTCCCTTTCCCTTTCCCAAGCCTCTTGCTCTCGTTGCCGTTGCAGTCTGGCCGCTTCCTTTGTCCTCTCCCAGGTCTCCTGTTGTTGCAGTCTGGCTGCTTTTCGCTGTTCTTTTTCCCTTTCCCAAGCCTCTGTCTCTTGTTGCCGTTGCAGTCTGGCCGCTTCCCTTTCCCTCTTCCTGGCCTCCTTCTCCTCTTGCCGTTGCAGTCTGACCGCTCGTAGTCGAACCCTTTCCCTTTTCCTGGCCTCTTGGTCTTCTCGCTGTTGTAGTCTGGCCGCTTTCCGCCGTTCCCGTTCCCTTTCCCAAGCCTCCTGCTCATCTTCGCGTCGTAATCTGGCCGCTTCCCGCTCTAATTCTCTTTCCATTCCTCGCATCTTTATGTTCTTCTTTTAATGCGGAGTAATGATATTATGGCGCTATATGGAAGCCAGATGCTGGAGGGTATAAGATGCCATAAAGGCACTAAAGCCTGACGAGCGCAAGTCTCCTGGGTCCGTCGGTCGATGCCGGGGGTTCGGCTGGTGTTCGGCTGGTGATGTCAACATTTTTTGAAATGCAAGGCAATGCAGATCTCTGATGACTCTTTTGTCTCAGTCCTGCCCCCCATCGCGATGTCCTGGACCCAAACGTTGTTCTCATTACCATCCATCCTTAAAGAGCGGCTTTGCGATCCGGGTCCTTGGGATGAAGATTTAACCAATAGTATGGATAGCTGGCATCTCTAGTATTGATTTTATTAGCTAAAATGCCGTCTCACGAACCTGGCCTCATAATTGCTTTTGGAGGTCAGTTTTCTTGGAGAGGTCTCCTGATTATTCCAAGTATCTTATCGACTGGGGATGGCCGATCGGGCGCAAACAACGATTACTCAGCAAACAAAACAGAATTAACAATGACTAAGCTGACTAAGAAAAAGATGACAAAGAATGCCAAGAAATGCCAAGAAATGCCAAGAAATGCCAAGAAAGTGTCGCCGGAGTAAAAGTCCCCTCTGGTTCTTCGAACCTCCGTTCGTTCCTCACTACGGCCGAAGTACCAACGGGCACACAATATCCCTATGCCCAAAGGTTGCCCTCGTGACACACGCATTTGCCACATTGCGGGTCCGTACAACTCCGCGAGATTGTGACTAGTAACTATACATAATTGTATAAAAAACATACGTATAAGAATTCTATATATTTTATATCTTTTGCTTAAAAAAGGCTCTTATTTTACCAATTAGATAAGGATTTTGCCCTACTTGCTTTAATAACTCGCCTCAATCAACCCACACCAGCAAACTCCCGTGACCGGCAAACTCTCCCGCAATCAACCATGGCATGTTTAGATTGAAACAGGAAAAAAATTAAAATAAAGATCAAACAGTATGACACGGGAATTCGGCGATCAAGAGGATGAAACTGGGGGCAATGATAGGTGGGGCAAAATAAAAGGTGAGTTATATTATAATTCTGTGGTCCTATTACCCCACCTTTTATTTTGCCCCACCTATCATTGCCCCCAG
>Ga0134126_10004775_pt1 | contig 16942 bp, 15 predicted proteins | sample KB31752_FD_96881 | JGI IMG/M metagenome (GOLD analysis project Ga0134126, IMG submission 96881) | Terrestrial soil microbial communities with excess Nitrogen fertilizer from Kellogg Biological Station, Michigan, USA - KB3-175-2 | ecosystem: Environmental > Terrestrial > Soil > Unclassified ...
TTCAGGTGGCAACCAACCGGGGTCGCATCAGCGCCCCCAATGCCGCTTTGAGCGGCTCACATTATGAAGGCCCCCGGCTTTGCCGGGGGATGGTTACTTTTCCCACCAAATAGGCGCGTTCAGGCAGGAGCAATTCCCTGCCGCGGCGCTTATCGCGCCCGATGCGCCGCGCTATAGGAGCGCCAGGCGCGTCGAACGGCGCCAACGAGGGAATGCGCTTGGAAAGCCTGTCGATTTCGCCGGTCAACCTGTTCTTGAGCGCCGGGCCGGTCGGCAAGCTCGTGATGGGCGGACTGGGCCTCGCCTCGATCTGGTGCTGGGTGCTCATCATCGAGGGTGTCGTCTCCATCCTCAGGGTCGGGCGCGCCTTGCGCGCGGCGCGCGCCGGCGCCAAAGCGGCGGCGCTGGAGCCGATCGCCGAGGCCGGACGGCAGGCGGCCGAACTGACGCTGGCCGACGAGACGGCGAGCGAGCGGCGCCAGCGCATCGGCGAGGCGATGGCGCGCGCCGCCCGCGATTTCCTCACCCGCGCCGAGGGCGGCCTGCCCAATCTCGCCATCATCGCCTCGGTGGCGCCGTTCGTCGGCCTGTTCGGCACCGTTTGGGGCATCATGACCAGCTTCGCCAGCATCGCTCAGGCGAAGGACACCAGCCTCGCCGTCGTCGCCCCGGGCATCGCCGAGGCGCTGGCGGCAACCGCTTATGGCCTGGCGGCGGCGATCCCGGCTTCCGTCGGCTACAACCGCATCGGCGCCGCGTTCGGGCGCGCCGGCCGGGCGATGACCAGCCTGATCGAGGAATGGGCGCTGGCGATGGTCGCCGAGCGCCGCCGATGAGCGTCTCGCTGCGCAACGGCGGCGGCGACGATCTCTACCAGCCGCTCGCCGAGATCAATGTCACGCCGCTCGTCGACGTCATGCTGGTGCTGCTCATCATCTTCATGGTCACCGCGCCGCTGTTGACGCCGGGGGTCAAGGTCAATCTGCCGAAGGCCGCCTCGGCGACGGCGTTGAATCCCAAGGCGCCGCTCATCGTCTCCATCGGCAAGGACGGCGCGCTCGCCTTCGACGCCGACGTCGTGACGCTCGATACGCTCGGCGCCACGGTGCAGGCGAAGCTTGCCGCCGATCCGACCCAGGTCGTGCATATCCGCGGCGACAGGGATGCGCCGTTCGGCGATGTCGTGCAGGTGATGGACCGGCTGACGCTCGCCGGCGTCGAACACATTGCCATCGTCACCGCGCCCGGCGCCCGATTGCCCGAGCCGGCGAAATGAGTCCAGCGGGCGCGCGGCCGTCCTGGCTGCGTCCGGTGGCGATCATCGTCGCGCTGGCGCTCCATGCGGCCGCTGCGGCACTCGTCGTCGCCCGTCCGGCGCGGCTGCCGTCTCCGCCGCCGGAGATCGAGGTCGCCATCGACGCGCCGCCGACCCCGGTCGAGACGGCGGCGCCGACGCCGATCGGCTCGCCCTCGCCAACGCCGGAGCCGACGCCGAGCGAAGCCGCGTCGCCGACAGAGACGCCGCCGCCGACGGAGACCCCGACGCCCATGCCGACCGAGACGCCGCCCCCGACGCCGACGGAGACGCCGGCCCCTAGGCCGATCGAGATGCCGACGCCCACGCCGACCGAGATGCCAACGCCCATTCCGATCGAGACGCCAACGCCCATGCCGACCGAGACGCCAACGCCCTCGCCGACCGAGACGCCAATTCCGACCGTCGAGCCGACGCCCACTCAAATCCCGACGCCGCCACCTCCCCAACCGAAGCCAGCGCCCAAGCCGACCCTCAAGCCGACGCCCAAGCCGACGCAGGCCGAGCGCGAACGCGAGCGCGTCGAAAGACGGGCGATCGCCGAAAAGCGCGAGCAGGCGCGCAAAGCGCGCGAGCAGGCCCGCAAGGCGCACGAGGAGGCGCGGCGACCGGCTCAGGCGCGCGCCGGCAAGGCCAAACCTTCAGGCGCTGAAATCGCCAGCTACCGATCGATCATCTATAGCGAAATTGCCCAAGCGCTCGCCGGCGTCTCCGGCGACGGCAGCGCCTCGATCAATTTCTCAGTCGGCGCCAGCGGTCGCGTCAGTCGCTGCTCAGTCGGACGATCTTCGGGAAGCGGGGAGTTCGGCAGCCTATGCGGGCGCATACGCTCCATTGCCGGCCCGGCGCCGCCGGGCGGCGGCTTCAATGGCCGCATCACCATCCGCCTGCACGGCTCGTGATGAGCCTCAACGGCGCGGCTTGGGCGCGCCGTCGTCTACCGTCACCTTGCCCTTCGGCCGCCGGGCGGTCATCGGCGGGGCGGCGCGCGCCGGCGAGCCGGCGGCGGCGCGCTCCATGGCAACCAGTTCCGCGCGTTCGGCCTTGGGGAGGCCGCGTGCTTGCGACAGGGCGACGAAATCATCCGGCCCCTGCGGGCCGTAGCCGCCGCCGACATAGACGCGAAAGCCCTGCCTCGTCATCACGACGTCGCCGCGACGCAGCGTCGCGTCGTGCAGCAATTCTTCGGTGCGCGACGAAGCCGTGACTTCGCGATGGCACGTACAGGTGCTCTCGAAGCTCGTCTGATAGCGGTTGGCGACCGGCAGCTTCGAATAAGGCGCACCGCTCAAAGACACCGCGTCGTCGATCTTGTCGCTCGTCATGATGTAAAGCTCGGTCGGCGCGTCCGGGCATTGCGCCGCGCAGGCGGCGTCGCCGCCGGTCGCCGAATCGGTCGGGAAGAAGGAACCGTCGCACAGCCGCACGCACACCGGCTGGCCGTAGATTCGTGCGCTCGCGCGCTCGCGTGGCGCACGGCGCGCTCTGAGCCGCGGCGGCGCGGACTCCGGCGATTTAAAAAAGCCGCCACCGAAGCCGCCACCGAAGTCGCTGGACTGCCCGAGAATCGCCGATCCCTTATATAAGGGGCCTTGGGCGAGCGCGACGCCTCCTACGGCCAAGCCGCCGGCGACTGCCAAAGCTGCCAGACCGCGAAACCGATGCGCCATTCCCACCCTCCGAAGGCGTGGCCCGCGGCGTCCCGCGCCGCCGGTTATCAGTTATGTGTACAGCAAGCCTGTGGCCGCCGCCACAAAGCCGCCCCATGAATTGGGCGGAGTGTTAACTCGGCGGGGCGGCGGTCGTTCCCACGCGGCGGGCGACGTCTCGAATTGTTTTTGGGTCCGGGTTCCGGTCGCGCAAAAGCAGAGGGGCGGGCCTTTCATGGGACCCGTCCCTCGCTGTGTCGCCGCTTGCCGAACCGCTGGTCTCGTGGTGTCCGGGTCGCGGGTTTCCGCTCGACCGGCCTGGCGGCCAGCCGAGAATCCGCTGCGCCGCGTGGCCTCAGAGGCCGGCGAGGTAATTGGTGGGGTTGACCGGCGTCTGCCCCTTGCGCAGTTCGAAATGCAGTTGCGGCGAGGAGACGTCGCCGGTCTGGCCGGATTTGGCGATCACTTGGCCGCGCTTGACGACGTCGCCGCTCTTCACGTCAAGTTCGCCATTGTTGGCGTAGGCCGAGACGAAGCCGTTGGGATGGCGGATCAACACCAGATTGCCGTAGCCCTTGAGCGCGCTGCCGGCGTAGGCGACCTTGCCGTCCTCGGTGGCGCGCACCGAGGTGCCCTCGGGCAGCGCGATATTGATGCCGTCGTTGCCGCCGACCTTGTAGCCCTGGATGATGCGGCCGCGCGCCGGCCAGCGGAACGCGCCGGGCTCGGAGGACGCCGAGTTGGAAGCGGCGGCGAGGTTGCCGGTCGGCGCCTTGTCGATTTCGGCCTTGCGCGGCAGTTTGGCGGGCTCGACCTTGGCGACCTGGGTCTCCTGCTTGGCAGCCCTCTCGGCCTTGGCGGTCTGCTTGGCGTGCTTGTCGGCTTTGTCGACCTTCTCGGCCTTCTTCAGCTTCTCGGTCTTGGCGACTTTCTTCTCGGCCCGGCTGTCGCCGGCCGCGGCGTCGTCGGCCCCACGCTTGGCCTCGGCCCGGTGTTTCCGGTGGTCGGCGTCGGCGCGCCTGGACTTGCGCGTATCCTTATCGGCGTTGTCGTCGTCGGCCTGGCGCCGATCGGCGTGGCGGGTTTTGGCATGTTCGTCGCGCGGCCGCGCATCGCGCCCGTCGTCGGCGCTGGCGAGCCGCGCGTCGCCGCCGCGCGCGTTGTAGACAGGAATGACGATGCGCATGTTGGGACGGATTTCAGAGCGCGAATGCAGGCCGTTGGCGGAAAGCAGAGCCGCCTCCGGCACGCCGTAGCGCCCCGACAGAGTCGCCGCGTCGTCGGACTGGCCGACGATGATCGGCGAGCCGCCAACGGCGCTCCAGCCGGCGGCGGAGCCGCCCACAGCCTCGGGCCGCGCATTTATGGAGCCGGTGGAGGCGAGCGAGGGCGTCGGCGGGGCGGCGACCGCGACCGGGCTCGGCCGCGCCGCGGTGGCGTAGCTGCGGTTATAGGGCTTGGCCGCCGCCAGCGGCCGCGACGAGATCCTCGGCGTCGGCGCGACGGACTCGCTGGCGAACGGATTGGAAAACGGATTGGAAGTATCGGCGAATCGCGTCGCATCCGCGCAGCCCGAAAGCCAGATTCCGACGATTCCCGTCAGCGCGAAACGAACAGCGTTCCGCCGAAAGATCCCTGCGACGCCATTACTCATCGGCTCTAGCCCACCCACGCGACCCACTTCGCTGAGCAACATGGCCGACGGCGGTTAAGGCTAGGTTTAAGATGAATCTTTTGTGTTCGAAAACGCGAAAATGCGACCCTCACAGGGCGCGCATGAGGCCAACGACGAGCGGCGTCAGCGTGCGCACCGCCCCCAGCCTCTCAACCACTGCCGCGCCCTCGCCGCCAAGCCGCAGGCGCGCGATGCGCTGCGCGCCGTCCTCGGCGATCGCCGCAATCATGAGGCCGCCGGGCTCAAGCCAATGGGTAAGCCGCGGCGCCGGCGGCTCGATCAGCGCATGCACGATCACCCGGTCGAAGCGCCCGACGGCCGCCTCCGGCGCCAGCGCGTCGGCATGGGCGACGCTCGCATTGTCGAGCCCGAAGGCGGCGAGCCGGGCCGCCGCCTCGACCGCCAGCGATTGGCAGCGCTCCAGCGAAACGACCTCGGCGGCGAGTTGGCCGAGGAGCGCCGTGGCGTAGCCGGAGCCGGAGCCGATCTCCAGCACCCGATGCGTCGGCGCGATCTTCAGCGCCTCGATCATCGCCGCCACCGTCGAGGGCGGCGGCGCGGTCTGGCCGCCGCCGATCGGCAGCGCGATGTCGCGCGCGGCGATGTCGCCGTAGCGCTGCGGCACGAAGAACGAGCGCGGCGTGCGTTCGAGCGCGCGCAGCACGGGCACGTCGCTGAGGCCGCGCTGGCGCATCCTGAGCGTGAACAGCGCCCGCTCGCGCGCCTCTGTTGGCGTGCCTAGCATGTCGGTTAGTCCGCAGCGAAAGCCTCGGCGTAGCGGCGCCGCTCGCCCTCGTCGGTGAGATCGATGCGCAGCGGCGTCACAGAGACTCTCTGCGTCGCCAGCGCCTCCAGATCCGTGCCCTGCCCCGGCGTGAAGCCGGCGCGCTGGAACATCAGCCAGTAATAGGGAATGTTGCGCCCGTCGCGCCGCTCCTCGATGCGCATCAACTCGGCATCGCGCCGCCCCTGTGTGGTGACGGCTACGCCCTTGACGTCGGCGGCGGCGCAGGGCGGGAAATTGACGTTGACGAGCACGCCCGCTGGCATGCCGATCGACAGGATCTTGTTGATCGCCTGCGGCGCGAACGCCTCCGCCGCCTCCCAGATCGGCCGGTCGCGCCCCTCGATGCCGCCATAGGATTGCGACAGCGCGATCGAAGGGATGCCGAGCAGCGTGCCCTCCATGGCAGCGGCGATGGTGCCGGAATAGGTGACGTCCTCGGCGACGTTCTGGCCACGGTTGACGCCGGAGAGCAGGAGATCCGGCTTCTTGTCGGCGAGCAGGCGCTTGACCGCCATCAGCACGCAATCGGTCGGCGTGCCGCGCACCACGAACTGCTTGGGCGCGACCTCGCGCAGGCGCAGCGGCGTCGACAGCGAGAACGAATGGGCGACGCCGGACTGGTCGGTCTCGGGCGCGATGATCCACACATCGTCGGAGAATTGCCGGGCGATGCGCTCCAGCAGTTGGAGGCCGGCGGCGTGGATGCCGTCGTCATTGGTGAGCAGGATGCGCATGGGCGGTCTCGTTGCGGGAGGTGAGCGGGGCTTGTAGCGCGGGAAGGCGATTCGCGCGACTGCCGCGCGCCGCATACAAAAAGAGCGGGCGCCGGCAAAGCCGGCGCCCGCTCGCTCATCGCCTCAATGGCGAGGTCAATGCGCCAATATCGCCAGCAGCAGCAGCGCGACGATGTTGGTGATCTTGATCGCCGGGTTGACGGCCGGGCCGGCGGTGTCCTTGTAGGGGTCGCCGACGGTGTCGCCGGTCACTGAGGCCTTGTGCGCGTCCGAGCCCTTGAAGTGCTTGACGCCGTCACTGGCGGTAAAGCCATCCTCGAAGCTCTTCTTGGCGTTGTCCCAGGCGCCGCCGCCTGAGGTCATCGAGATCGCCACGAACAGGCCGTTGACGATGACGCCGAGCAGCGAGGCGCCAAGCGCCGCGAAGGCGTTGGCCTTAGAGCCCGAGATCGCCAGCACGCCGAAATAGACGACGAACGGGGCAAGCACCGGCAGCAGCGACGGGATGACCATTTCCTTGATGGCGGCTTTCGTCAGCAAGTCCACCGCGCGGGCATAATCGGGCTTCTGCGTGCCCAGCATGATGCCGGGCATTTCCTTGAACTGCCGGCGCACCTCGATGACCACCGAGCCGGCGGCGCGGCCGACCGCCGTCATGGCGATGCCGCCGAACAGGTAAGGGATCAGGCCGCCGAAGATCAGGCCCGCCACCACGTAGGGGTTCGACAGGTCGAACGAGACGTGGACGTCCTTGAAGTAGGGGAACTTGTCGGGGTTGGAGGAGAAATAGCCGAGGTCGTTCGAATAGGCGGCGAACAGCACCAGGGCGCCCAGGCCCGCCGAGCCGATGGCGTAGCCCTTGGTGACGGCCTTGGTGGTGTTGCCGACGGCGTCGAGCGCGTCGGTGGATTGGCGCACTTCCTTCGGCAAACCCGCCATCTCGGCGATGCCGCCGGCGTTGTCGGTGACCGGGCCGAAGGCGTCGAGCGCCACGATCATACCGGCAAGGCCGAGCATCGTCGTCACCGCGATCGCCAAACCGTAGAGGCCGGCGAGCTGATAGGTGACGATGATGCCGACGACGATGACCAGCGCCGGCAGCGCCGTCGATTCCAGCGACACCGCGAGGCCCTGGATGACGTTGGTGCCGTGGCCGGTGACGGACGCCTGGGCGATGGAGACCACCGGGCGCTTGCCGGTGCCGGTATAATATTCGGTGATGACGACGATCAGGCCGGTGATGACGAGGCCGGCGATGCCGCAGAGGAACAGGTTGAGCCCCGTCAGCGTGCGCCCCGCCACGACGCCGAAATCGCCCCAGCCGACGACCAGCGTCGTGGCGACGGCGAGGCCGACGATCGACAGCAGGCCGGTGGCGATCAGCCCCTTGTAGAGCGCGCCCATGATCGAGTTGTCGGCACCAAGCTTGACGAAATAGGCGCCGGCGATCGAGGTCAGGATGCAGACGCCGCAGATCGCCAGCGGATAGATCATCGAGGCCAGCAGATGCGGCGTGCCGGCGAAGAAGATCGAGCCCAGCACCATCGTGGCGACCACCGTCACCGCATAGGTTTCGAACAGATCGGCCGCCATGCCGGCGCAATCGCCGACGTTGTCGCCGACGTTGTCGGCGATGGTGGCGGGGTTGCGCGGATCGTCCTCGGGGATGCCGGCCTCGACCTTGCCGACGAGGTCGGCGCCGACGTCGGCGCCCTTGGTGAAAATGCCGCCGCCGAGGCGGGCGAAGATCGAGATCAGCGAGGCGCCGAAGCCGAGCGCCACCATCGCGTCGATGACGACGCGGCTGCTCGGCGCATGGTGCATCGGCCCGGTCAGCACGTAGAAATAGCCGGCGACGCCGATCAGCGCCAGGCCCGCCACCAGCATGCCAGTCACCGCGCCCGATTTGAAGGCGATGTCGAGGCCGCTGGCGAGCGATTCGCTAGCCGCCTGCGCGGTGCGCACATTGGCGCGCACCGAGACGTTCATGCCGATGAAACCCGCCGCGCCGGAAAGAATCGCGCCAATGGCGAAGCCGGCCGCCACATCCCAGCCCAGGAGATAGCCGAGACCGACGAAGACGATGATGCCGACGACGGCGATGGTGAGATATTGACGGCGCAGATAGGCCTGCGCGCCCTCGCGCACCGCCAGTGAGATTTCCTGCATCCGGGCGGAGCCCGCCGGGGCCGCCATCACCTGCCTGATAGTGACGCCGCCATATACGAGTGCGAGTATCCCGCACAGAATAATCAGCCCTAACCCTAGCTCCATAGCGTACAGCCCCCGAATTCTCGCCCATTCGGCGCTGGTCGCCGCGCCGCTCAATTGGATGGGCGCCCTCTTGCCAGAAACATAGCGCCGCTGCAACGCACACAGCGCCAAAGAACGCGCTTATCCGCCGAAAGTCGGCCCCTGGGGCGCCGGCGGCCTAGAATCGCGGCGCGGTCAGCCCGTTAGCGCGCACCGCGGCGGTCAGCGTATTGGCCATCAGCATGGCGATGGTCATCTTGCCGACGCCGCCAGGCACCGGCGTAATCGCGCCGGCCACCTTCGCCGCCTGCGCGTAGGCGACGTCGCCGACCAGCCGCGTCTTGCCCTCGCCCTTCTCCGGCGCGGGGATGCGATTGACGCCGACGTCGATGACGATGGCCCCGGGCTTGATCCAATCGCCCTGCACCATCTGCGGCCGGCCGACGGCGGCGACCAGCACATCGGCGCGGGCCGCGACGGCCGGCAGATCGCGGGTGCGGGAATGGGCGATCGTCACCGTGCAATTGCGGGCGAGCAGCAGTTGCGCCATCGGCTTGCCGACGATGTTGGAGCGGCCGATAATCACCGCCTCCAGCCCGTCGAGCTTCAGCCCCAGCGTCGCGCAGGCGCGGTCGATGAGGATCATCGAGCCGGCCGGCGTGCAGGGGATCAGCGCCCGTTCGAACACGCCGCTCGCCGCCAGCCCGACATTGATGGGATGAAAGCCGTCGACGTCCTTGGCGGGGTCGATCGCCTCCAGCACGCGAGACGCGTCGATCGCCTTCGGCAGCGGCAGTTGCACGAGGATGCCGTGGATTGCGGGATCGCGGTTGAGGCTGGCGATGAGGGCGAGCAGTTCCGCCTCGCTCGTCGTCTCGGCCAAGTCATGCTGCAAGGAATGGAAGCCGCAGAGCTTGGCCGCCCTGCCCTTGGCGGCGACATAGACCTGGCTCGCCGGGTCCGAGCCGATGAGCACGACGGCGAGCCCCGGCGTCAGGCCCAAGGCGCGCGCGCCCTCGGCGACCCGGACGAGCGTGGCGTCGGCGTTCGTCGCGCCGTCGAGAACATGAGCGGTCAACCAATCCCCCAGGCTTGAAAACGCCGGCGCTCTATAGCCCAGGGGTTTGCAGCCTGTCGCGCCGAAAAGGCGCGGGGCGTTATGCGGCGATCATGTCCCCTTCGCCGTCTGCGGAATCAACGGCAGAGCGGCGATGCGCTTGCCGGTCGCCTTGAACATGGCGTTGGCGACGGCAGGGGCGAGCGGCGGCACGCCGGGCTCGCCGACGCCTGTCGGGGCCGCGTTCGAGGGCACGATATAGACCTCGACCTTCGGCATGTCGCTCATGCGCAGCGGCAGGTAGCTGTCGAAATTGGCCTGCTCGACGATTCCGCCGTTGAGCGTGATGGCGTCGCGCAGCGCCGCGCCGAGGCCGAAGCCGATGCCGCCCTCCATCTGCGCCGCGACGATGTCGGGATTGACGGCGAGCCCGCAATCGACGGCGCAGACGACGCGCTCGACTTTCGGCTCGCCGTTCTTGCCCATGCGCAGTTCCACGACCTCGGCGACATAGGTCTTGAAGCTCTGATGCACGGCGACGCCGCGGAAAACGCCCGCCGGCGGCGGGCTCGACCAGCCGGCCTTCTCCACCGCCAGCTTCAGCACGCCTAGATGGCGCGGCTTGTCCTTCAGGCTCGCCAGCCGGAAGGCGACGGGATCGCGGCCGGTCTCGGCGGCGATGCGGTCGATCATCGTTTCGACTACGAACGCCGTGTGGGTATGGCCGACGGAACGCCACCACAGCACCGGCACGCCGACGTCGGTGGTGTGCAACTCCACATGCAGGTTGGGGATGGCGTAAGGCAGATCGCTGACGCCCTCGACCGAAGTCGGGTCGATGCCGTGCTTGAGGCCGCGCCCGAACAGCGTGCCGCCGAGGATCGACTGGCCGACGATCTTATGCGTCCACGCGAGGATATTGCCCTCAGCGTCGAGCCCGACCTTGACGCGGTGCAGATAGGCTGGCCGGTAATAGCCGGCTTTCATGTCGTCCTCGCGCTTCCAGACCAGCTTCACCGGGTCCGGCCGCCCCCAGGCCTTGGCCGCCTCCGCCGCCTCGGCGACATAATCGGAGACCGGCACGGCGCGACGACCGAACGAGCCGCCGGCATATTTGGTGACGACCTCGACCTTGTCCGGGGTTTGGCCGAACACGCCGGCGGTGATCGCCTGATCGACGGTCTGCATCTGCGAGCCCGTCCACACCGTCGCCCGGCCCTGCTTGAACTGGACGACGGCGTTCATCGGCTCCATCGCGGCGTGGGCGAGGAAGGGGAAGGTGAAATCCTGCTCGATGACCTTGACCGCCTTGGCCATCGCCGCGTCGGCGTCGCCGACATCGGCGGCGATGGCGCCCTTGGTCGCCGCCAGCGCCTTGTATTGCGCGAAGAGGTCGACGCTGCCGCGCTTCTCGGCGCTGGATTCGTCCCACGTCACTTCGACGAGATCCTTGGCCTTGAAGGCGGGCCAGGTGCTCTTGGCGTAGACGGCGACGCCCTGCGGAATGATCTTGGCGCCGAGGAAGCCCTCGACCTTGGCCGCCTTGGCGGCGTCGATCTTGAGCGCCTTGGCGCGGAAGCGCGGCGGATGGAGGATTGCCGCCACCACCATGCCGTCGAGATGGATATCCTGCGTGTAGATCGGCTGGCCGGTGATCTTGGCCTCGGTGTCGAGGCGGTGAACTTTCGTGCCGATGAGCTTGAACTCGGCCGGCGTCTTCAACGCGACATGGCGAGGAACGGCGAGCTTGGCGGCGGCCTCGGCGAATTCGCCGAACGTCGCCTTGCGGCCGGATTTGTGGCTGAGCACGCCCGCGGCGGCGACGATCTCGGCCGCCGGCGCGCCCCAGGCCGCAGCGGCGGCGGCGACCAGCATGGCGCGCGCCACCGCGCCGGCCTCGCGATATTGCATGAAGGAATTGGCGATCGAGGTCGAGCCGCCGGTGCCCTGGATGCCGAAGAACAGGTTCTTGTATTTGCCGACATCGGCAGGGGCGAACTCGGCCCGCACCTGGCTCCAGTCGGCGTCGAGTTCCTCGGCGACCAGGCTCGACAGGCCGGTGGCGACGCCCTGCCCCTTGTCGAGATGCTTGATGATGACGGTCACCGTGTTGTCGGGCGCGACGCGCACGAACGGGTTGGGCGCGAACGGGCCAACGGCGGCGCGAGAGAATTCGACCGGCAGGCCGATGACGAGGCCGGCGCCGGCGGCGATCTTGATGAAGCCGCGTCGGGAGAATTGTATGGTCATGGCGCTCACCCCTTCATGATCTCGGCGGCGCGATGGATGCCGGCGCGGATGCGGTGATAGGTGGCGCAGCGGCAGACATTGCCGTCCATGGCGTCGTCGATGTCGGCGTCGCTCGGCGCCGGCTTATCGGTCAGCAGCGCCGCCGCCGACATGATCTGTCCGGATTGGCAATAGCCGCATTGCGGCACGTCGAGTTCGCGCCACGCCGCGCGCACCGCCTGCGCCGCCCGGCTGTCGATCCCCTCGATGGTGACGATTTTCATGGCCGTCGCGTCGGAGAGCGCGATCTGGCACGAGCGCGTCGGCGAGCCGTCGACATGTACGGTGCAGGCGCCGCAGAGCGCGACGCCGCAGCCGTATTTCGTGCCGGTGAGCTTCAGTTCGTCGCGCAGCGCCCATAGCAGCGGCGTGTCGGGCGCCGCGTCCACCTGATGCAACTGCCCATTGACGTTGAGTTGAAAAGCCATTGCGTTCTCGCATGTCGAGTTGCCGGCCCGACGCGTCTCGCGCGCACTTAACCGGAGCCTGCGTCCGGATTCTCCCCCCGCGTCGTGTCGCCGGCAAGGCACAAAAGCGCGAGCGGGCGCGCTTATTCGCGATAAGCTTTACGCGCCGCCTGCCTGACCCGCTGCCGCAGCCAGACAAGGCCGGGATCATCTGCGCGGGTCGCGGCGACGACCATCGTGCCAGTCAGCGTCTTCTGCCGCAGCGGCGGCTCGTAGAGCGCCAGCCCCAACGTGTCAGCGAAGCGGCGCGCCAGCGTCGCCGACAACGTCGTCACGCAATCGCTGGCCGCCACCGCCGCCAGCGTCGCCAGGAAATGCGGGCTGGTGAAGACGATGCGGCGCGCCAGGCCCGCCTGCGCCAGTTCGGCGTCGATCTCCGACGCGCGGTCGCCGAAGATCGCCACCGTGGCGTGGTTGGCGGCGGTGTATTCCGCCAGCGTCCACGCCTTGTCCTCGGGAAAGGCGTCGCGGCGGGCGACGAGCGCCAAACGTTCCTCGAACAGCGGCTCGCTATGGACGCCGGGCGGCAGCGGCATCGTCGCGGTGGCGAAGGCGAGGTCGATGTCGCCGGTCTGGATGCGCTCGCGCACATCGGCGCTGATCGGCACGAAGCTAAGGCGTGCGCGCGGCGCGAGCTGGCGCACCGCCGCCAGCAGCGGCGGCCCGATCAGCAGCGCGTGAACGTCGGTGGCGACGATGCGAAACACGCGGTCGAGCGCCTCGGGCGCGAAGGCCGGCGGGCGCAGCACGCCGCCGAGGCGGTCGAGCGAGGCGCTGAGTTGCGGCAGCAACGCTTCGGCGCGCGCCGTCGGCGCCAGACCGCCCGGCGCCTTGACCAGCAGGGAATCGCCGAGCAGCGCCCGCAGCCGCGCCAGCGCCCGCGACATCGCCGGCTGGCTCAAGCCGATGTCGCGCCCGGCGAGGGTGACGTTGCGGCGGCGGATCAGCGCCTCCAGCGCCGGCAACAGGTTGAGATCGACGCCGGCCAAATTCACTTCACGCATGGTCTCGATGATAACAATGCATTTCCGTCATGTGCAAGCGGGCGCTATCTTGAGCGCGGGTCCACGGAGGTCTGGCCATGAAAGAGTGCATTCTGGTGATCGGCTATGGTCCGGTCGGCGCGGCGACGGTGGCGATGCTGCGCGCGCGCGGCCAACAGGTGCGGGTGGCGCAGCGCCGCCGGCCGGCCGATCTGCCCTCGGACGTCGCCTTCGCTAGCTGCGACGTCACCGACCGCGCCTCGCTCAGCGCCGCGGCGCAAGGCGCGGCTGAGATCGTGCTGGCGATCGGCCTGCCCTATTCCGGGCCGCTCTGGCGCGAGGCTTGGCCGAAGATCATGGCCAACGTCGTCGACGCCGCGGCCGAGACCGGGGCGCGCGTGGTGTTCGTCGACAATCTCTACATGTACGGCCCGCAGACCGAGCCGCTGACGGAGACCATGCCGCTGTCCGACCATCCGCTAAAGCCCGCCGCGCGCTCGGCGGCGACGCGCATCTGGCAGGCGGCGAGCGCGGCCGGGCGGTTGCGCTTCGCCGCCGTGCGCGGGCCGGATTTCTACGGGCCGGGCGTGCGGCTCTCAGTGCTCGGCGATGCCTCGCTAGGCGCGCTGGCGCGCGGCAAGGCGGCGCTGTGGATCAACGACGCCGATATCCCGCACGACATCGCCTATGTGCCGGATTACGCGCGCGCCGTGGTGAGCTTGCTCGACGCCCCGGACGATGCCTTCGGCCAGGCTTGGCATGTGCCCTGCGCGCCGATCCGCGCCCCGCGCGAACTGCTGGCGCTGGCGGCGAAGGCGCTCGACGTCCCGTTGCGGGTGCGCAACCTGCCGTTCTGGGCGCTGCGGCCGTTGAGCGTGTTCACGCCGGAACTCAGCGAGTTCGCCGAGATGCGATTCCAGTGGGATCGGCCGTATCGGGTCGACTCCTCGAAGTTTCAGGCGCGTTTCTGGTCAGACCCGACGCCATTCGAAGTCGGGATGCCGGCTGCGGCGCGTTCGTTCGCGATGCACGTCGCGGCGTGATTTATACCGGCGGCCTTGGCGACCAACCGCCGTCATGACCGGACTTGTTCCACGGCTGTCCGGTTCGTCGTGAGAAGCCAAAACCTGAGTCGAACCAAGCGCTTGTCCGCGCGAAGCAAGTTCGCAAATGCCTGGCGAGTGCTTTGGTTTGGTTGCTCGTCGTCCATTCGTTTCGGCTCGGCGAGGGGACGGCTCGGAAAATTCGGCATCGCCAGGGACAGAAATGCGAGTCGGAACAGCATGGGGCTGCGCGCAAAGCGAGTCGGTCGACCCCATGGCAACCGATTTCCGCGAACCGGACAGCCGTGGAACAAGCCCGGGCATGACAAGTCAGCGCCGGGCCGTCGGCATTACACGCGAATATGCCGCCATTTCACCAGATCCGCCGCCGCCTCGGCGATCGCGGCGCGCGCCGGGCGAAAGCTCAGGCCGAGATCGCGGCGGATCTTGGCATTGTCGTAGCGCAGCTTGCGGCCGATGTGGCTGCGCAAAAAGGAGCCGACCCCGGCAGGTTGCATATAGGAGCCGAGCTTGACCATCGTCGTACCGGCGAAATTGTCGAGTGGCAGGCTCGGCAGCTTGGCCTGCGGCAGCGCCTCGCGCAGCGCCGCCACCGTCTCGCGCATAGTCAGGATGTCGCCGGCGCAGAGATAGCGGCCCTGCGCCGAGGGCGTCTCCAGCGCCAGCACATGGGCGCGGGCGACATCGCGCACGTCGACGAAGCCCCAGTTCAGCGCCAGCACGCCGGGATAAACGCCCTTCGTCATGCCAACGAGCAGCTTGTGGGATTCGTTGAGCGCCTTCGTGTAGCTCGGCCCGATGACCACGGACGGGTTGACGACGACGAGGTCGAAGCCGGGCTTGGCTTCGTCCATGAAGCGCCACGCCGCCCGCTCGGCCTGCGTCTTTGAGAAATGATAGGGATTGCGGGTGAGCGAGCTTTTGGCGTTCCAATCGGCCTCGCTCAGCGCGTGGTCGGCCGGCGGCTCATCGGTAATCGCCGCCATCGAGGACGTCAGCACGACGCGCCGGACGCCCGCCTTGGCCGCCGCCGCCAGCACCGCCTTCGTCCCCTGCACAGCGGGATCGACGAGATCGCGTTGCGGGTTCTCGACCTGGATCGCGTAGGGGCTGGCCATGTGCAATACGGCGTCGCAGCCTTGCGCCGGCCGCTCGAACGAGGCGGCGTCGAGGAGATCGGCCTCGATCAGTTCCAGCCGCTCGGCGCCGGGGATACGCGCCAGCGCCGCCTCTTTCAACGCCTTGGCGGTCGAGCGCACTGTGCCGCGCACCACATAGCCCTGGGCCAGCAAATCGGCGATCGCGTGGCTGGCGAGGAAGCCGGTCGCGCCGGTGACGAGCACGCGGGTCATGCGCTTCTCCTTTGATATGCCGCTTGGCCACTATACGGGTCGGGATATGAATGCGCCCGAAAGCGCGAAACTCGGCCCGATGATCGCCGGCCTCTTGCGGGCGCTCGGTCGCCTACGTCCGGCCGCATCCTCGCGTATAAGAGGCGCCATGCCCGAATTCACGGCCCGCACGATTCCCTCGCTCGACCGCATCGCGCCCGAGGCTTGGGACGCCTGCGCCAATCCCGCGGACTTGAGCGCCACTGAGGCCGCCGGCGAGCGCTACAACCCTTTCATCAGCCACGCTTTCCTATCCGCGCTGGAACGCTCGCGCTCGGTCGGCGGGCGCACCGGCTGGGCGCCGGCGCATGTGCTGGTGGAGGATGGCGCCCGCCGCCTCGTCGCCTGCGCGCCGACCTATGTGAAAGCGCACAGCATGGGCGAATACGTGTTCGACCATTCCTGGGCGCACGCCTACGAGAGCGCCGGCGGCAGCTACTACCCGAAATTGCAGGTCGCCGCGCCGTTCACGCCGGTCACCGGCCGGCGCCTGTTGGTGGCGCGCGCCGCCCCGCCGGGCGCGCGCGAGACGCTGATCGCCGCTTTGCGCGGCTTGCGCGACGCCGTCGAGGCCTCGTCGGTGCATGTCAGCTTCGCCAACGCTCCGGACGCCGAGGCGCTGGGCGCGGCGGGCTTTGCGCGCCGCACCGGCGAGCAATTCCACTTCCTCAACGAGGGCTACGCCGATTTCGAGGCCTTCCTCGCCGCGCTGTCGTCGCGCAAGCGCAAGACCATCCGGCGCGAGCGGCGCGACGCCCTTGGCGGCGACATGGCCATCGACTTGCTAACCGGGAGCGACATCAAACCAAGCCATTGGGAGGCGTTCTTCGCCTTCTATATGGACACCGGCGCGCGCAAATGGGGCAGGCCCTACCTCACCCGCGCCTTCTTCACCGAGATCGGCGCGACGATGGCCGACAGGGTGCTGCTGGTGATGGCGCGCCGCGACGGGCGCCCCATCGCCGGGGCGATCAACTTCCTCGGCGCGGATGCGATCTACGGCCGCAACTGGGGCGCGATCGAGGAGCGGCCGTTCCTGCATTTCGAGGTCTGCTATTATCAGGCGATCGAATATGCGATTTCGCACGGCTACGCGCGGGTCGAGGCGGGCGCCCAGGGCGAGCACAAGCTGGCGCGCGGCTACCGGCCGGTTGCGACCTATTCCGCCCACGATTTCGCCGACCTCGGTTTTGCCCGCGCGGTGCGCGATTATCTCGTGCGCGAACGTGAGGCGGTGGACGAGCAGATCGCCGATTACGAAGCGGGGTTGCCGTTCAA
>Ga0134126_10004776_pt1 | contig 16941 bp, 15 predicted proteins | sample KB31752_FD_96881 | JGI IMG/M metagenome (GOLD analysis project Ga0134126, IMG submission 96881) | Terrestrial soil microbial communities with excess Nitrogen fertilizer from Kellogg Biological Station, Michigan, USA - KB3-175-2 | ecosystem: Environmental > Terrestrial > Soil > Unclassified ...
GAAAAAGCTGGAAGAAATGGGTGTAATAAAGGGAGCCAGTTTAGAGGTCGATCCGCAGAAGTTGGGCTATGATATCACCGCTTTTTTGGGCATTTTCCTCGAAAAGGGCTCCCAATATAACGAAGCCGTTAAGCAATTGAAAACCGTAAAAGAGATTGTAGAACTGCATTACACTACCGGCGCCTGGAGTATTTTTGCAAAAATTGTGTGCCATGATACGACCCATTTACGCGAGGTATTGAACGAGCAGATACAAAGCGTAAAAGGCATTCAAAGAACCGAAACTTTTATCTCATTAGAAGAAACTATCAGGAGGCAGATAACTTTGGAATAATTTTCTACCTATATTTTGTGCCGGTGGCACGCCATTTAATTTAATTTTCGCAGAGACGCAAATGCATTGCGTCTCTACCCCAGATCTACCTGAATTTATCCTTCAAAGCCGCCAGCTTTATTTGCAGATCACTTTCTACCTGCGGTTCGGGCTTTTTAGTAAAAGCCGGTTTTTGAACCGGCCGTTGCACATTTACCTGTTCCCGTTTTTCCTTTTCAGCGGGCCGGGGCTCATTTTCCTTCATTGATAACGAAATGCGTTTCCGGTTAACATCCACGTCGGTTACGGTAACCTGCACTTTTTGATGTACCTTGAGCACTTCATTTGCATCTTTGATAAAGCGATTCGTGATCTGGCTTAAATGCACCAGTCCATCCTGGTGTACACCAATATCCACAAAAGCGCCGAAATTTGTAATATTTGTTACTATGCCCGGCAGCCTCATCCCTATTTTAAGGTCGTTTATTGAATTTACGCCTTCGGTAAAGCTGAACGCTTCAAACTGTTCGCGCGGGTCGCGGCCGGGCTTGGCCAGTTCGGCCATGATGTCGTTCAGCGTAGGCAGGCCCACGGTTTCCGAGGTGTATTTCATCAGCGGGATGCTTTTGCGCAGGCGGTCATCGCTCATCAGCTCTTTTATCGAACATTTTAAATCTTTGGCGATTTGCTCAACAAGTGCATACCGTTCGGGATGCACGGCGCTGGTATCCAGCGGGTTTTCGGCATGGTGTATCCTCAAAAATCCGGCTGCCTGTTCAAACGCTTTGTCCCCGAGGCGTGGTACTTTTTTCAGCTGGTCGCGGCGTTTAAAGGCGCCGTTTTGATTACGATACTCTACAATATTTTGCGCCAGCTGCGGGCCAAGGCCTGATACGTAAGCCAGTATTTGTTTCGATGCGGTATTCAGTTCGACGCCGACTGCATTTACGCAGCTCATTACCGTATCATCCAGCGAAGTTTGCAGCTTGGTTTGATCAACATCATGCTGGTATTGCCCCACGCCGATTGATTTTGGATCGATCTTCACCAATTCGGCCAGCGGGTCCATCAGGCGACGGCCTATTGATACGGCACCGCGGACGGTAACATCCTTGTCCGGAAATTCCTCCCTTGCCACATCAGATGCTGAATAAATGGATGCCCCGCTTTCGTTTACCATCACTATGACCGCGTTCGGCAGATTCAAATTACGCACAAACACTTCTGTCTCCCGTCCGGCAGTTCCGTTGCCGATGGCTATGGCTTCAATATTGTATTTCTCAAAGAGATATTTAGCAGTTTTTTCAGCCTCTTTCGCCTGGCCCGGCCCGGTATGCGGGAAAATGGCCGTGTACTCCAATAACTTTCCCTGCTCGTCTAAACAGACCACTTTGCAGCCGGTACGAAAGCCGGGATCGATAGCCATGGTGCGTTTCTGGCCAAGCGGTGCGCCTAATAGAAGCTGCCGGGCATTCTCCGCAAAAACACGGATGGCCTCTTCATCAGCCTTCTTCTTGGTGAACAGGCGCACCTCGGTTTCCATGGATGGCTTCAGCAGGCGTTTGTACCCATCCGTAATTGCCTGTTTTACCTGGTCGGCACTGGGGTTATTACCGATAACAAAAGCCTTTTCGAGCAGGGCAATAGCCTCATCTTCCCCGGGCTTTAAATCGAGCCATAAAATCTCTTCCTTTTCGCCGCGGCGCATGGCCAGTATGCGATGCGATGGCGCCGACTTTACAGGTTCCGTCCAGTCAAAATAATCTTTATACTTTATGCCTTCCTGCTCCTTACCCTCGATCACTTTTGATTGAAACACGCCCTTTTCTATAAACAGACTGCGCATTTGGGTGCGGACCCCGGCATTTTCGCTGATAAACTCCGCAATAATATCCCTCGCACCGGCCAATGCCTCCTCAATGCTTTTAACGCCTTTTTCCTCATCGATATATTTTGCTGCCTCGCCTTCCGGGTCGCGGCTTTTTTGCTCCATCAGCAGGTCGGCTAAAGGCTGCAGGCCTTTTTCGCGGGCCGTTGTCGCCCGGGTTTTTCTTTTAGGGCGATAGGGCAGGTAAATATCTTCCAATGCCACCATGGTTTCGGCCTCATTCATCTGTTTTTCCAATTCCGGCGTAAGCTTACCCATATCGGTCAGCGATTTCAGGATAGCTTCACGACGCTTGTCAAGATCGCGGAGTTGCTGGATGCGGTCGCGGATCGCGGCTACCTGTACCTCGTCCAAAGTACCCGTTAGCTCTTTGCGGTAGCGCGAGATAAAAGGTACCGTAGCGCCTTCGTCAAGCAATTCAACAGTGGCGCTAACTTGTTTTTCAGCGATGGATAGTTCGGAAGCTATTTTTTGGTTGTGTGATTTCATGTTTGTGATTACACCGATTTTGTTTGCGATACACCGATTTTTGTTGTTTGATTACGTCGATTTTTAAGCTTCAGCCGCTCCGGCGTAAATCGGTGAAATTATTTCTTCAATCGGTGTAATCTCTTTTTATAACGGAGTGCGAAGTTGGGCAGAATTGAGGGAATAGTCAAGGGGAGGTTATCAACAAATGGATAAAGCTGAAAGGGCTACTCACATGGCTATCTTGCTGTTTACTCCCCCGATACCAAAAGCTCACTGGCAAACCCCATCCCGCTTTTTTGATATTTATTGTAAGCGCGTACGGCCCTTAACCTGATTTGCTCGTGCGTTTCGTTATTGATGTAGCCTGTCATGGCATCATGCAAAGTATAGGCTTCTGGGCACATTAAACCGGTTGTCCAAACCAAAGGGCGTGCTTTTGCATCATTGATAAAGCCTCCAAAATATTTCTTACTGATGCAGGCTAAAATTATGCAGTCCCGGTTTTTGCCGTCCGCATTTTTAAAGGAATTTGGTAATCTAAAATCCATCAACCCATCATGCCCGATATAAGCCACAAGGCTTGCATTGCCATCGATACCGACTATGTAATTGCCGGCATGCAAGGTGTCTTTTAGCTGTCCTGCGCAGCTGTATAAAAAGTCGGTTGTGGTTTGCTTGATATATTTGCCATCATAAGCATCGGCTACCAGGTAATAGTTTTTTGATGTATGTTTAAAAATCAGCCGTTCCAATATCGGGCCGCCGCGTTTTTCAACTTTAACCAGTTTCCATTCTTTGCTTTTTTTGAAATAAGTTTTCAAGCCAAAATCGCAGCCCCAGTATAAATTACTGGCAGGGTCCTGCCCGTTCCCGATACCGGCCGGGACGGGGACTATCCCCTGGTATTTGTTATCGCATAAAGCGACAAACACATGAATTGATTTAAATAACGGCGACGAATAGGCTACATTGGTTAAGTGGACATTTTTCTGAACTGTATCGGCAGATCTTTTTGGAGCAGGCCTGCACATTAAAAACGACGGCAAAACCACCGTTAAATAAATCGCTACGATATAATGTTTCGAATTGCTGGTCATTGAGGTTAAGAAAAACTAAACATCCTTCAATATCCTCCTTTAATTTTCGCATTGGTGAATGTGCTGTCACCCGCCTTGCCGCCAAATCTTTTTTTGGCTTCCTCCAGTATTGCCGCCGTTGCTGTTGCACCTACGCGCGTTACGCCTATGGCCTTAACTTTTAACAGGTCGTCGAGTGTCCTCACGCCGCCGGCGGCCTTTATCTGAATCCGCGGCGCGGAATGTTTGCGCATGAGAACCAGGTCCTTTTCTGTTGCCCCTTCGTAGGAATATTTGCCATCGGCGCCCTTGACAAAACCGTAGCCTGTTGAGGTTTTTACAAACTCTACCTTCAGCTTACTGCATATTTCGCATAGTCGTATTTTATATTTATCATCCGGCAAATAGTCATTTTCAAAAATGACTTTTAAGGCCGCTTCGTACATTTTTGTTACGGCCACAACTGCAGCTATTTCGCGCTCAACGTAATCCCAGTCTTCGCCCAAAACTTTGCCGATATTTACCACCATATCAATCTCGTGCGCGCCATCCTTACAGGCCTGGTCAGTTTCGAAAACCTTTACATTTATGGCACTATTGCCATGCGGAAAACCAATTACCGCGCATACCATCACATCGGAACCCTTTAACCATTCCAGCGCCTCTTTAATGGCATAGGGCTTAATACAAACCGTGGCTACGTTGTAGTTTTTTGCCAAAAGGCAACCCTGCATTAAATCCTCATCGGTCATCGTAGGGTGTAACAACGAATGGTCTATCATTTTTGCGAGTTCAGTAACTTTATCCATGATGGTATTATTGATATAAAAATGAATTATTGTTTTTCAAATATTAATCGGCGCAATGTGAACTTGTTTTGATCGGGCCTGATCTTGAAAACGATGCTGATCGAATTTTTAAACTCGTCCAGAGCGATCTCGCCGAGATAAACGCGGTCCTTATTTTCTTTTTTTGCTGATTTTGCCGAAATCCATTCGCTGATCTGCGTTTGCCGTTGCCAAATGGATATATCAGCGCCATTTGGTTCGTTTGTTATATCCGCATATAATTTATAGCGGCCGACTGGTATTTCGGTTAACGAGACGTTTATCCTGCCGCCATCCACCGCTGTGAAAGTGAAACCATTAAACCCGCTGCTGACGTTGGCGCTGCCCAAAAAAGCAAACTTCATCAATTGCGGATACATAATTAAAGTATCGGGGATATATACCCTCGTCAGTTGGTTGGTCGGCCTTATTAGTTTCGCAACCGGCGTATCCGAATAATACAGTGCCATTGAAGCATAATCCACCGGCACTTTGTTTCCTTCGGGCCCATGCTCAATTGAGTGAAAAATATGGTTATTAAACGATAGCTTATCGTCCAGGTAGAACCGGTAGCCGCCGGTACGCGCAAAAGGCAGGGAATAATCAAGGGCGCCATGCAGGGGAAGGCTCATTTTTTTATCCCACCGGTCCAGCAATGCATACCAGCCGCCGTTAAAATAATCTTCGGAGCCGGTGCCGTGTATTCGTGTAATGCCATCGGTCGAAGTAGAATCATCGCCCTCAAAGAAAACAGTCATGCCCGGATTTAAGCCCTGCGCCTGCAATATGGTGCCTATATAATGGCCCTTTCCCTTAACGTCGAGAAAAACATGTGGTTTGCCGGTTGCCGGTTTTACATCATTGAACCAGTGTGCATAAAATTTACCTTCGGCTTGCGGAACTCTGTTGGCATCAGCATAATAAATTTTTACATGTACAGATTTACTTTCACCAGGTCCGCGGTCAGGTTTACGATAAACCAGGTCTATCCTGGCGCTTTTGTCAAATGGCATCGGGATGTAGCAATAGTCTTTATCCGTTTTCGACCCTAACAACAAACTTTGCATTGAAGGGTTGCCAAATGCATAACCAAAAAAATCCGCTAAAGGGGCGTATACGGCCGGGTTCTTTTCATTGTCCCAGGTTGCCGTCAGGTCTATTTGTTTGTTTAAGCCGGTAAAAGCGCTTGCGGGGCCTACTTCCATTCCAACTATTCTGCCGCCTTTATTTAAGTTTAGCAGGTTCAGGGTTTGACCCGGTTTAATGTTGGCGTTTATGCTAACCGTTTTAACTTTCCCGCTATAAAAATCATTCAGGGTTTTGTTTTCTTTATCCCAAAGTGTTGCTATTTTTTTCAATTCTGCTTTTTCGTCGCCACTAAGTTGCGGGTCGAACGTTTTAACCTCGTAAGTCTCAGGGTAGCTGCGATATTGTATTTGGTAAAACTGCATCAGCTTTGCTCTTACCACTATTTTGCAGCCATTTTGAAAAGGCATGGGCATATAACAATAGTTACCGCCAAGCTGACTACCGCAAAGCGGGCCTAAAAAAGGAAATACCTTGCCCGAAAAAAGATCATTAAACTTAATGGAGAATGCCGGGATATCTTTCCCGTCAAAATAAAAGTCGAGCACATCATCGGTTGGCGTGGGTGTCCAGATGCGGTTAATTACGCCCTTTCCTTTCGCCTCAAAAACAACCAGGCTGCCGTCCGGGTTTTTGCGGATAAAGGAATAGCGGCCGCTAAAGCCATCGTCGTTCCCGCCAGTGGTATCATAAGATGATTTTTGCCATTCATGCGTGCCGTTTACATATTGGGGCAGCTGCCCGATGTCATATAACCGTTTAAGCTCGGTTTTTATATTAACCTGTTGGCTTTGCGCGATAGTGAGCGTTGTGAAAAACAGCAAACAATTAAAGATGCAAAAACAGATTTTTTTCATTGGCCTGAGTATTTTTTAAATTTAGGTATTAAACCGAAATCGCAAGCCATTCATTGCTGAAAATAATTACTGCGGCGATGCAACGCTTTAATCTGAACATGGGTCTCTTAGTTAAACCAAATTAAAAATTATGAAAACTTTTTTTACCTTATTTATAGTAGCGTGCACAAGCGTTGCTGCAATGGCGCAGGACTATGACGGCAAAACACCTTATTTAACCAAATCACTTGCAAATGACGCCATCAACAGTGTGGTTGTATCTACTTCGGCAGGTGGCATACAAGTTAGCGGCGAAAGCGGCCAGGCCCCAAGGATAGAAGTATACATCAGGGGTAATAACGACCGCGACCTTTCAAAAGAAGAGATACAAAAACGCCTGGATGAAGATTACGACATGAATATCTCGGTTAACGGCCATGAATTAACCGCAACCGTAAAAAACAAGCACATGAATATGGACTGGAGGCGGTCGATTAGTATCTCTTTTAAAATATATGTGCCCGAGCATGTTACCACCAACCTGAAAACCAGCGGCGGCGGCATAAGCCTTGATAATTTAACTGGCAATCAAACTTTTAAAACCAGCGGCGGCGGCTTGGAAATCAATAAGGTAAACGGTGTTGTGTATGGCAGGACATCAGGCGGCGGTATCGATGTTTCCAACTCGGGCGAAGACCTGGACCTGCAAACCAGCGGCGGTGGTATTACTGCAAAAAACTGCAATGGCAAAATACGACTGATTACATCAGGCGGCGGCCTGGAACTTCATGATCTGAAGGGAACCATTACCGCGCATACCAGCGGCGGCGGAATTGACGGCGGTAACATCGAAGGCGAACTAATTACAGGCACATCCGGCGGCGGCATCGACCTGAAGCATATGAATTGCAGCCTGGAGGCTTCAACCAGCGGCGGCAGCCTGTATGCCGAAATGACCGGCGTAGGCAAATACCTTAAATTGCATGCAAGCGCAGGCGATATTGACCTGGTGTTGCCGGCGAAACAAGGCATGGACCTTAACCTAAGCGCCCAAAGAATAAACGACCGCGTTGCGGATGGCTTTAAAGGCGAATGGGAAAAAGGACATGTAAGCGGGAGCATCAACGGTGGCGGCGTGCCTGTTGATGCAAATGCATCAAGCGGTGATATAAATGTGAAGTTTAACTGAAGCCGGGAAGTCCGGAAGAAGCTTCAATTGATGTTTCCGCAAACATAGTTATAACTCAACCATTAAAGAGCAGCTTCCGGATGTATCTCCGGAGGCTGCTTTGGTTGTCAGCCCTTATGTTAAATATATCTATTGGAAAACGGGAGTACCAGTCGATAGCTACCGGCGACTAACTTACACCCCCAGCAACAGCCGTGCAGGGTCTTCCAACAACTGTTTTACCCTTACCAAAAAGCTTACCGATTCGCGGCCGTCAATAATGCGGTGATCGTATGACAGGGCAACATACATCATTGGGCGGATTACCACCTGGCCGTTCACGGCAACCGGGCGCTCGATGATATTGTGCATCCCTAAAATAGCGGATTGCGGCGAATTGAGGATAGGAGTAGACATCATTGAACCAAAAACGCCGCCGTTGGTGATCGTAAAAGTTCCCCCGGTCATTTCCTCGATGGTCAGTTTATTGTCGCGGGCCTTTACAGCAAGCGCGGCGACGGCCTTTTCAATGTCGGCCAGGCTCATACTTTCAGCATTGCGGATAACCGGGACTACCAATCCCTTTGGCGCCGATACGGCAATAGATATATCTGCAAAGTTGCTGTAAACCACTTCTTCGCCTTCGATACGCGCGCCTACTGCCGGCCATTCTTTTAACGCTTCGCACGCGGCTTTGGTAAAAAACGACATGAAGCCTAAACCCACGCCATATTTTTCTTTGAACTTATCTTTGTATTTGGCCCGCAACTCCATGATCGGCGCCATATCCACTTCGTTAAAAGTAGTGAGCATGGCCGTCTCATTTTTAACTGCCACCAAACGCCGGGCCACCGTTTTACGCAGCGACGACATTTTTTCACGGCGGTCGCTTCTTGGCCCTGAAGCTATCGGTTCGGCTTTCGGAACCACGGGCTCTGCCTTCTGACTTCCGGCCTCTGATTTCTGACCTTTAACCTGCGGATTTTCGGATATTTTTTCGGCAAGCAAGGCGTCTTCTTTGGTGATCCTTCCCGCTTTACCGGTGCCGGTCACTGATGCTGAATCAACTCCTTTTTCGGCAAGTATCTTGGCCGCCGCCGGTGACGGCACCCCCGAAGCGTAAGAACTGGCAGGTGCAGCAGTGGCCGCCTCCTTGCTGCTACTGCTATTGCTACTTTCCGTTGGTGCTTTTTCACCGGAAGACTTGGCCTGTCCGGAGCCTTCAATTGTACATATTACCGCGCCGATGGGCAACGTATCGCCTTCTTTTGCTATCGTTTTTAAGATGCCCGCTTTTTCGGCAGTTAATTCAAATGTGGCCTTGTCCGATTCCAGTTCCGCTATCGCTTCATCCATGGCCACGGGATCGCCATCCTTTTTTATCCAGCGTGATAATGTTACTTCTGTTATAGATTCGCCCACGGTAGGCACTTTTACTTCTAATGAGCCGGGTTGGGAAGGGGTAGCAGTTTGAGATGGAGTAGCAATAGCAGTAGCAGTTGCAGTTGCAGTTGCAGGTTGGGCAGGAGCAGAACCAGTTTCTTTACTGCTACTGCTACTATCCACTGCTACTTTATTACTGTTAACCGCAACCGATTTACCTTCTTCAATAGTGGCTACAACTGCGCCTATAGCCAAAGTATCACCCTCTTTGGCTACGGTTTTTAAAATTCCGGGCTTTTCGGCTGTGAGCTCGAAGGTTGCTTTGTCAGACTCCAATTCGGCAATTACTTCGTCCATTTTAACCTCATCGCCGTCCTTCTTTTTCCAGCTTGATAATGTTACCTCGGTAATTGATTCGCCAACCGGCGGAACTTTAATAGTTAAACTCATGGTTTAATGCTTGTGTATGTATTTTTCCGTCAAAAATCTTTTGGTCTGATTTACACTAATGACCAATGACACAATGACCAATGACTAAATCAATCCGCTCCCACATTTGCCATTTTTTCGGCAGTGGCTTTTACAGCCGCTTTTACAGCTTTTCCGGGAGGCGCTTCAAATGCTTTCGAAACGACGTGTAATTGCTGCGCCGCATGCTGTTTGGCGAAACCGGTAGCAGTGCTGCTGCCCTCGTGGCGCGAGATCACATTCAGGTTGATCAGTTTATCATTGTGGAATTTACGGCATATATATGGCCATGCCCCCATATTTTCAGGCTCCTCCTGTACCCAAATAAATTCGGCCCTGTTATATTTTGCCTTAACTTTCAATATCTGTACTAGCGGCGTTGGATATAGCTGCTCAATTCGTACTATGGCCACATCTTTCCGTTTATCGGCCTGTTGTTTTTCAAGCAGGTCATAATATACTTTGCCGGTGCAAAGCAGCACGCGTTTCACCTTTTTAGCCTCAACATATTCGTCGTCTATAAGTTCGTGAAATTTACCTTTTGTAAACTCCTCCAGCGGCGATACACATTTAGGGCTGCGCAGCAGGCTTTTTGGCGTAAAGATGATGAGCGGCTTGCGGAAATCGCGCAGCATCTGGCGCCTGAGTATATGAAAAAGGTTTGCCGGTGTGGTGCAGTTTGCTACCTGGATATTACTATCGGCGCAAAGCTCCAAAAAGCGTTCAACCCTTGCTGATGAATGTTCAGGCCCCTGTCCCTCATAGCCATGCGGAAGCAGCATTACCAAGCCATTACCCCGTTGCCATTTTGTTTCTGCGCTGGCAATGTACTGGTCCACAATGATTTGCGCGCCGTTAAAAAAATCGCCAAACTGTGCTTCCCATATCGTAAGGGCATTTGGATTTGCCATGGCATACCCATATTCAAAACCAAGCACGCCGTATTCGGACAATAATGAATTATAAATACTGAATTTTGTTTTGGCCCCGATGGTAGCCAGCGGCGTATACTCGTCCTCCGAATCGACCAAAGTTAATACAGCATGCCGGTGCGAAAAAGTGCCGCGCTTTACATCCTCGCCGCTTATCCTCACCGGGTAGCCATCCTTTAACAAAGTGCCGTAGGCCAGCAGTTCGCCCATCGCCCAGTCGAACACATGGGTTTTTGTCACCATGTTACGGCGTTCTTCAAAAAGCTTTTCAATCTTCTTAAAAAATTCTTTGCCTGCGGGCAATTCCGTTATTTTTTTTCCTATTTCAAGCAGTTCCTCTTTAGGAACAGCTGTTTCTATCGGTGCGAAAAACTCCCGGGTGGTGGCAATATGCAAACCTTGCCAAACCCCCTCGAACATCTGCACCGTTTCGGTTATCCTGTCTTCAGATTTCGATTCATCAAGCTCTTTCTGCAGCTGGTCGCGGAACTTCCGCTCAAGCTCTAAAGCAAAGCTTGCCTCTATACTCCCTTCCTCCAACAATTTTCGTTTATAAATTTCAAGCGGGTTCGGATGCGCTTCAATGGCTTTGTATAATACCGGCTGGGTAAATTTTGGCTCGTCGGCTTCGTTATGCCCATACCTGCGGTAGCATAATATATCAATAAATACGTCCTCGTGAAATACCTGGCGGTACTCCATAGCCAGGTTAACCACATATGCCAAAGCTTCTACATCATCGCCGTTAACGTGGAAGACCGGCGATAGAACAGTCTTGGCAACATCGGTGCAATAGGTGCTTGAACGGGCGTCTTTATAATTAGTGGTAAAGCCAATCTGGTTATTGATCACCAGGTGAATGGTGCCGCCGGTGCAGTAACCGTCAAGCCTTTCCATTTGTAAAACTTCGTAAACAATTCCCTGTGCGGCTATTGATGCATCGCCGTGGATTAAAATAGGGGCGATGCGCGTATCATCGCCATTATATTTAAAATCGATTTTTGAGCGTGTCAACCCTTCAACCACCGGGTCGACAGCTTCCAGGTGCGATGGGTTTGGGCAAAGGCTAAGATGCACATGTTTGCCGCCTATGGTTACTATATCTGTTGAATAACCCAGGTGATATTTAACGTCGCCGCCAAATGGTGTTTCCTCATCGAAATTTTTACCTTCAAATTCCGAAAAAACCTCCTTGTAAGGTTTTTCCATAATATTGGTAAGTATATTCAGCCTGCCCCTGTGGGCCATGCCAATAATAAACTCTTCGATACCAAGCTCCGAGCCGTTCTGGATAACAGAATCAAGCGCCGGGATCAGCGCCTCCGCTCCCTCGAGCGAAAAACGTTTCTGCCCCAAAAACTTTGTTCCTAAAAAGTTTTCAAATACAACCGCTTCATTCAGTTTGTTAAGCATCAGCTTTTTCTCGTCCACGGTAAATGAAGGCGTATTACGCCGGCTCTCCATCCGGTTCTCAAACCATTTTATTTTTATCGGGTTCCGTATATACCGGTATTCAGCACCGATAGATTCGCAATAGGTTTCTTCGAGTAATTGCCGTATGTCGCTCAATTTTGCCGGGCCGAGGCCAACTTCAACCCCTGCGTTAAAAACGGTATCGAGGTCGGCGTCGCTTAATCCAAACGTTTCAAGCTCTTTGCCGGGAAAATATTTGCGCCGCTCGCGGACGGGATTAGTTTTTGTAAATAAATGGCCGCGCGTACGGTAACCGTCGATCATTGAAAGTACGCTGATTTCTTTTAAAAAGTGTTCATTCGTTTCGGGAGTTGCGGCGGCCGGCGAGGGCGCCAGCATATCTTTGCCAAAGTCAAAACCTTCAAAAAATTTTTGCCAGCCAAAGTCGACAGATTCAGGGTCTTGTTTATATGCTTCGTATAAAGAATTTATGTAGGCAGCGTTTCCGCTGTTAATATAGTTGAGACGATCCATGAGAAACCAATCTTTAAAACGGTACAAAAGTAAGCATATAGCCTTGTAAACTTTTAATTAATTTGTAAAATTAGTTAGCGGTTGATGGCGTTGTATTGGGTTGATTAGGTTGCGAATATTACAGAACTTTCAATGGTCGCGGCTTATTGGTATAACTCTGATAGTTCCGTGGCAACTTAATCTACCGTTCACCTGATCAACAACTCACTAACTCAATGCAAAAGCTTATGCACAAAATCGCGCAGGTAGGATATCCCTTCGAAAAGGATGGCAAGGATGCCGATAATGATGGTATATTGTTCGAAGGGGTTCATAATAAATATATGACGTAAATATAAGCAAAAAGTTACGTCCGGAACAAACTTATTTTATCGCAATATCTTCGGAACCGGTATGATAATCAATCGTTTTGGCGGCAGGCAGCCAAGTATCGATAAAAGCGCTGCTGGTTTCCAGTTCATCCGCTGGTTTGGCAGCAATGACGTAACGGCTTTCGTGCGCGTCGTTAATGCCGGCAATAAAGGCCCAGTTGCCCCAGTTGCTCGCCGGCGAATAATCTATCAGCTTTTCTTCGAAATAAGCGGCGCCTTTAGTCCAGTCGGCATTGAGGTCGTTTATCAAAAACCCAGCGGCAACCTGCCGGCTGTAGTTATTGATGTAACCGGTGGCATTCAGTTCATGCATAATGGCATCGACAAGCGGTACACCGGTTTCTCCGTTTTTCCAGGCTTCAAAAAGTTCATCCTGGTTACCGGCAAGCGGCTGCAGGGTCACTTCGCCATTTTTTGCGGCAATAAATTTTTGGCCGTGCTTTTTAAACATAAACCTGAAATAATCGCGCCATAAAAGGTCTAATACCAGCGCATTCGCCCGTTGGGGGTTCAAGTGCTGGCGGCGGATAACCTCGTGATAAACCTGCCTTAACGAGATACAGCCCAATGCAATCCAGGGAGATAGCCTTGACGAACCAACGGTTGCCGAGTTTCGGGCATTTTTATTTGTGCCGGCCTGCTCGCTGTCCGAAAAAAACTGTTCAAGCTGATTCAGTGCAGCAGTTTCACCACCTGTAAAAAGGTGGGGCGCCCGCGGGTCATCAAAAGGCTCGCCCAAACCAAGCGCTGCCAGTTCAGGCAGCTTTCCAGCATCAACAATTTGCGGTACGCTGATTGATCCGGGGCTGCCGATGCAGGGTCGCACCGCGCTATCCCGCTCAACTTTCTTTTTGAAAACAGCAAAACTGTCGGGGATGTCCTTTATCGGAAATGGCAAATCTTCTTTGTGGTATAAAGTGTGCCCGATAAAATGCTTTAAATTCAGTTTTATTTTCCAGAGGGCTGTTTCAACCTGCTCGGATATTTCGGTTTCCTCATGCGCTACCTCGCGGTGATGATAAACCTCGTTAACGCGGTATTGCTCAGCCAGCCGCGGTAAAATTTCGGCGGGATTGCCCGTACGGACAATTAGCTCTCCGCCAATTTTACGCAGGTTGTCCCGCAGATCGGCGACTGACTCCAAAAGAAACCTTGCGCGCAAATTTCCTGTCTTTGGGTTTCCCGAAGGATTTTTACGAAAATAAAAAGGATCGAAACAATAAACCGGTAATATTTTATCTGCTTTGCGGACTGCCTCTAACAATATCTCATTATCATTAATCCGTAAATCATTTCTAAACCATACCAGTATAGTTCGTTCACTCATAGTTAAACAGGGGGTTAACTGAATTGCAGTTTGCAAATTTGCAATTTATTTATGTGTAATACACATTTCTGGTTAACATTTGACATCGACTCAACATTCAACTGGCTAAAATGATAGATAAAATTGCCAAAAAACCTGGAACAATATAAATTTAACCCTATAAAACACGTTTGAAGTTTAACGGTTTAATTTAAATTAATGTAAAAACTATGACGACTGAAAAGAACGACAAGCTTGGCCTTACTGAAATTATCGGTTTGTCCGTAATCGTACTGATCCTTTTATATTTTCCCTATAAAATGATCGTTGAGCACCAAAAGGATGTTGTTGCGATGAGTTATTATCACGATGGGAGATAAGGAACAGCCTTATTTCGGGTAGACAACAATTTGAATTTGCGACATAATATCCGTATGTTTGGTAAAATTGTCGCAAGATGAAGATCGCTGAAAAAAAGGACAGCCAAAATCCGGGACTAAATTTTGTCCGTTTACTTGGTGGAAAGAGTATCGTTACCAAACCTATTCATTCCGAATTTGACATTATATCCTTAAGTAACGAAGGGATCACGAAAGCTTCGCTGGATGCCCTGATAGGTCATTTGGGCATATCGAAAAAAGCCTTTTCCGAAAACGTCCTCGATGCGTCAGTTAAAACCCTCGAACGGAAAAAAAGCACGGATAAATTAGATAAACACACTTCGTCGCTTGTAATTGAAATTGCAAAAGTAGTTGAACATGCTTTCGCGGTGTTTGAGCGTGAAGAAAAGGTAAAAAGCTGGCTTGCTGCGCCAAACCGTGCACTGAATAATTTAAAGCCAATCGATTTGCTCTATTTGCCGACCGGCTTAAATATGGTGAGCGAAGTTTTAGGAAGGATTGAAGAAGGCGTATACTCCTGACGGCTATGGTAGTTTACAGAATTGCCAAATCAATACGGCGGGCGCAGGACTTTTCGGGTATCGGGGCATTCAAAAACGGAGGCAGGTGGAACAGTAAAGGAACATACATGTTGTACACCAGTGTAAACAGTTCGCTGGCATACCTGGAAACGCTGGTACACTTTAACGAGCCGGACATACCTCCGGATTTGTACATAGCAGCGATTGAAGTTAAGGCCAGCAGTAAATTGATTTATCAACTACCTGACGACGAGTACCCCGCTGCCTGGCAGGCGCAGGGCAACCTGGAAAACAGAATAACAGGCGATCAGTGGATACGGGAAAATAAGTTCCTGGCATTTAAAGTCAGGTCGGCGGTAAACCCTTCCGAATACAATTTTCTCTTAAATCCATTATTTCGCGGGTTCCATGACAAGGTTAAAGTTCATTCTGTCGAACGGCTAAATATTGACTCCCGTCTTATCAGGTAAATTTTTTCAGAGTCAAACGTCAAATCTCTTAGAATAAATTTGACATTTGCTTGTTTGTAATATTATACTTTAAGAGAGTAATACTGCTTGCCCGGAATGGCGGGCTTTAATCAGATAGGTACATTTAATATACAAACCTTGGAAATAACAAACGCCTTTGCCGCCATCTTCGACATGGACGGCACATTGATAGACAATACCCCTTATCATTGTAAATCGTGGCAGGCGCTTTTTAAAAAATATGGTAAGGGAGACCTGACCAAAGAAACCTACTATAAAGAGATCAGCGGCGTGCCGGTAATGGAGACCATAAAACGAGTGTTCGGCAATGACCATGATGAAGCCGGTTTAAAAGCCTTGATGAATGAGAAGGAAGAATTTTACCGCCAGCTATATGCGCCCTACCTGGCGCCCGTAAACGGACTGGAGAATTTTTTAACCGAATTGAAAGGCAGCGGCATAAAAATGGCCATGGCAACCTCAGCAACAGTGGCCGATATCAATTTTATATTAAACAAGATACCCATAAGGGATGATTTTGATGTGATTGTAAATTCAACCATGGTGAGCAAGCCAAAGCCGCATCCGCAGATATTTTTAAAAGCCGCTGAAAAACTGCACATGCCGCCCGAAAAATGCGTTGTATTTGAGGACTCGCTGGCGGGCATTAAAGCAGCCAACAATGCAGGTATGAAAGTTATCGGTATTACCACGGGGCATACGGCTGCCGAACTGCAGCCTGCGAATATGATAATAAACGATTACACGGAATTGAGCGTGCACAAATTGGCGGCTTTGTTTAGCTCACGCGAGCTAACCGAACCATGAAGCAAAGGGAAACAAATGAGCCCGATATAGCCATAAATAAATTAGATTTGACAAATTTCAATTTTGTCAAACCTTTAAATGATATTTCCCATTTTAGGCGAATAAAACTAATATCCTATGCTCCTCAAAAACACCTTCGTTCACCACGTACATTTCTGGCTGAAAAATAAATCCGATAAACAGCGATTAATTGAGGGTTTGCAAACCCTTATACCGATAAGCCATATCCGCGACATACACATCGGCGTACCTGCTGAAACCTTCCGTGACGTAGTCGACCGCTCGTACGACGTATCGCTGTTAATTTTATTCGATAGCCCGGCAGCGCAGGACGCTTACCAGGTTGATCCGACGCACGTACTTTTTGCCGACAATTATGCGAAACCGCTTTGCAGCAAAGTTGTTGTACAGGACAATGTTAACGTATAGGTTGGTTTTTTGTCCATAGACCATGGACCATAGTCCATAGCATCTTTTATCTGTAGTTAAGACTTAACGATATTTACTATGGTCTATGGACTATCAGGCGTGTCCGGTAGAAAGTCGAAGTTAGTAAGAAAAGCTGGTTTGAGCGATGCGTAGGTATCTTTTGGTTAATTATTGCCGGGAAAAAGTGGCTATATTGGGAATAATAAGGCTGGTTTGAGGC
>Ga0134126_10004777_pt1 | contig 16940 bp, 14 predicted proteins | sample KB31752_FD_96881 | JGI IMG/M metagenome (GOLD analysis project Ga0134126, IMG submission 96881) | Terrestrial soil microbial communities with excess Nitrogen fertilizer from Kellogg Biological Station, Michigan, USA - KB3-175-2 | ecosystem: Environmental > Terrestrial > Soil > Unclassified ...
CAGGGCAATGCCGGGCAAGTCAACTATTCGTCCGCCAAGGCAGCGCTGATCGGGATGACAAAAACGCTTGCCAAGGAGTGGGGGCGGTACAAGATCTGTGTCAATTGTGTTGCGTTTGGCTTGATCGACACCCGCCTCACCCGGCTGAGCGAGGATCCGCAGACCCGGATCGAGATTGGAGCGCAGAAAATCCAGGCGGGTCTGCCGGCCCAGGCGCTCGAGCGGTTCGAGGCGATGATACCGTTTGGTCGGGCGGGCACAGTGGAAGAGGCGGCGGGCGCGGTCTATCTCTTCTGCTCGCCGGAAAGCCACTATGTCAGTGGACAAATCCTGCAAGTGGGCGGTGGTCTCTAGCTTCCGGTGTCAGCCCCAAGCCCGCCAGGTTTTGGCCGCGTTCTGCAACTGCATGCCAACAGCGTGCAAGCCGCTGAGCCTGCGATCTCATATCCAGGAGAGGTATTGAGTTGGTTCGAGCTCGAGGCGCGCACGGCGGCACGCGCCCGCCGGCTGATCGAGCTGGGGGTGAAGCCCGAGGATTTCGTAGCGGTGGCGCTGCCCAACGGGATCGAACATCATGTCAGCAGCTTCGCAGCATGGCGCGCGGGAGCGACGCCCTGCATACTTCCGGGCAAGCTGCCCGGACGCGAGCTGGCGCAGATCGTCGAATTGGCCCAGCCTCGTGTGTTAGTCCGTGAGGGCGGGGAGCCGGTTGAAGGTGTTACGCAGATCACCCCCGGTGCTGACCTGGCTTCCATTCAACCGCTGCCCGATCTTGCGGCAGCTCATTGGAAGGCCATCACCAGTGGTGGATCGACGGGCCGGCCGAAACTGATCGTCGACCATGGCGAGGCTCGATACGACGAGCGTCTGAAAGGAATCGGCGCACTCGTGCGAATGCCGTGTAGTGGCGTGATGCTCAACCCCGGGCCGCTCTATCACAATGCACCGTTTCTCTTCACCACCCTTGCACTGCTGGCGGGTACGCGCGTAGTGGGAATGAATCGGTTCGATCCGGAGAAAGCGTTATCCCTGATCGAACGTGAGCGGGTGGAATGGGTGTGTATGGTACCCACCATGATGCACCGGATCTGGAACCTGCCGCCGGAGGTGAAAGCGCGCTACGACCTTTCTTCGCTTCGCTGTGTGCTCCATCTGGCGGCACCCTGTCCGCTCTGGTTGAAGCAGGCTTGGATCGATTGGCTGGGCGCCGATCGCATCCTGGAGCTCTATGCGGGGACCGAGGGCGCTGCCGTGCTGATCACGGGAGAGGAATGGCTGCGCAAGCCAGGATCGGTGGGAAGGGCTTGCGCTGAGGTACTGAGCGTTCGCGATGTGGGCGGCAAGGTCTGCCAGCCGGGCAGGGTGGGCGAAATCTTCTTTGCCGCGGAATCCTCCGGGCGCTTCCATTATATCGGTGCCGAACCCCGGCTGGACGGCGCAGGCCGCATGTCGCTCGGCGATCTCGGCTACCTGGATAGCGACGGCTATCTTTATCTTTCGGACCGGCGCACCGACCTGATCATCCGCGGGGGCGCCAATATCTACCCGGCGGAAGTCGAAGCCGCGCTCGTCGAACATCCCGCCATCTCAGACGCGGTGGTGCTGGGATTGCCTTGCGAAGAATATGGCGCCCGCGTCCATGCGATCGTCCACAGGACCGAAGAGCTGTCGATAGAAGAAATCCACGCGTTCGTGCGCAGTCGGCTCGCGGGATACAAATGTCCCGAAAGCTACGAGTTGGTGGACGTCGCGCTACGCGATGCGGCCGGCAAAGTTCGTCGGACGGCCCTGCGTGATGAACGTTTGACCTGGTTAGCCCAAGGAAAGAGGTTCCTGGCGGCGCCGCGGAGCTCGCGATGATGGGGCCTCGGACAAGTACCCTTACTGGCGCGCCATGCCCGGCACGCCCAGATCGATTATCCAGATCGACAAAGGCAACGACGGCATCAGGGGCTCGGGTTGCTCGAATGTCGCGATGGTGTTGGTTAACTCCGCTAGGCGAAAGCCCGCAAGGATCTGGCGTCGATGACGACCGAACTTTACAGTGGGTGCATGGGAGGAAATTCGGGTTGCGACCTCGATCCCCAGCGCTTGTCGGTTACCCTCATCAATCACATTGAGCGTGCGAAACCAGCGACCGCCATAGAGCGCGTCAGCCATGAAATCCAGCGCCCAGGTTTCGTTGAGAGCCATCGGCGCACGCAATGGCTGACGAGGTCGCGTTGGCAACAGGCGTTTGGTGCGTCGAGGTAGATTTAAGCCCAGAGCGCATTATACGCGATGCAGTCGCTGGTGATTAAGGCAATGCCCATCGAGTCGCAGCCGGCGAAGGACGGCCGTGTAATAAAGCCAGGGGCGGGCAAGGCAGTATCGAGTCGGCCGCGGTGATAAGACATGTTCCAGGCGGCTTGTCTATTGGACCAGACGCGTCACGCAGTGCAGCGGTGCGGTGAGGCCCTGCTGGCGAACTCGCACACCTGGCTCACGCTTGGTGTTTGACTCGATCGAACCGATGGGTGCGATGCAATACCTCGCACCGCAAAACTAATCTGTACGCACGTGCACAACATGACATGTCCGCCGTGATAACACCATACATCCAGCGTCACCTCTGCGGCCGGTTTCAGCCCCATGTCCCATAAATGACACGGGAAGCCCGGTTGACAGCGTGCCCTGTCGGGGCGCACCTTCTCTTTGCTACGAAGGTCGCAGCCGGTGACAACCACCGATATATCTGCACTGGAGATCTGACATGGACTCATTCAAACTTGTCGAGTTAGGAACTGCCTCCGTTGAAACTCGGGGGACTCTCTTCTGGGGTCTGGCTGATCCGGGTGGTTTCCATTACTACTGGTATGGATAGTTAGCATCAGTTCCGTCCACGCAAGCGGCCGGAGTGTGTTGCGCCGTCTCGCACTCCGTCTTGCGCAATAGGGCCATCGTCCCGGCTAAAAGAACAATTGGCGCGGACGCGAATCATGAGCTCCTACCTCATCCCCAATCATGTCTATCTATGTAAGACGTCCGACGGCGTCGTGTTCCTCAATTTGCGAAAGGACAAGTACCTCGGCATCGGTGGGGAGGAGTTGTCTCATCTGCGACCGCTAATCGCCGGGTGGCCCGTCGCTCAGGTGGCTGAAGCGACCCTGCCGATGCACAGCCGTGCATGTCAGATAGCGGCAGAGCTTCACCGCGCTGGCCTTCTCACAATGGACAAGACCGTCGGAAAGATGGCTTGTCCGCCTGAGCTCCAGCAGGCAGAGTCCAGCATTCTCGAGCAGCCCGCGAAAGCTCATCCGCGGACCTCCGCTTTCTTGTTGGCGCGCATCGCTTACGCGGCCGCCATCGTTTCCTCGATCCTCAGGTTTCGATCGTTGGAGGGGGCCGTCAACAGGATACGTTCGAGACGGTACGAGCACCGCGCGCCGCCTGGATCCGAGACAACGACTTCCATAGTTGCCCTGACTCTGACGTTCTTCCGGCTGCGGCCGCTCTTGTATTCGTCTCGAAACCGCTGTCTGTACGATTGCCTGGTGCTTCACGAGTTTCTGTCAGGCTTCGGCAGTGTTCCGGCGTTCGTCTTGGGTGTAACCACTTTTCCATTCAAGGCTCACTGCTGGTTACAAGCCGGCCCGGAAGTTCTGACCGACTATTGGGAGAACACGAGGCGGTACACGCCAATTCTGGTGGCCTAGACGCAAAGGATTGGAGACATGTTCAGGTTCGTTGCGTTTGTTTGTGAGACGGACGTGCCCACGCAGTTGGCAGCTATGGACCGGCTTGCCGAGCCACTGCGACGCCAGTCGCGTTGGGTTTGTGATATTGATCAGGGTCGGGTGCGGGTGTTTCACACTGGCGCGGAATCCGGGTCTGGAGAGGCTCTGGAGTTGCCCCGTGGATGCGGCGTGGTGTTAGGCACGCTTTTCGAGAGGGACACCGTTCTCGGTTTGCCTTCGCGTTCTCGAAAAGCCCGTCTAGGTGAGGATGACTGTGACAGGATTCTGCGCAGCGGGGGCCGGGATCTGGTTTCGAGGTACTGGGGTCGGTATGTCGCCATTGTGCGCGATCCGCTCTCGAACGTCGTTTCGATATTGCGCGATCCAAGCGGGCACATGCCCTGCTTTCGAGTTCGCTGCTCGGACGTCTACATCTACTTCTCGTATCTCGGCGATTGTGTACAACTCGGCGTGCGTTGTTCGATCAACTGGGATTATCTGAGGATCAGAATGGTGCACTCCGGCTTGCAGTGCACCGAGACCGGATTGAACGAAGTCGTGGAGTTGCAGCCCGGGGAATGCGATGCAGTCGCTACTGGCTCCATCTCGAGCACCTTTCACTGGCATCCGTTCTCGATAGCAGGGCAGGAGAGTGTCGAGAATGTCAACGAGGCCTCGCGGCTGCTGCGGGCGACGGTCAAGGGATGCATTCATCAGTGGGCAGCCTGCTATCCAAGTATTCTTCACCGGCTATCCGGAGGGCTCGATTCGGCGATAGTGCTTAGCTGTCTGCGCGATGCTCCGCGCCTTCCGCAGATAACGTGCGTAGCCTATTACCCCGACGGCAGTGATGCTCGGGAGGATATGGACGAGCGTTTGTATGCGCGGGCGGTCGCAAAACAGGCTTCGTGTAACCTGATCGAAGTACCACGATCTCCTACGTCACGCCTCGAGAAGATGCTGGAGCTGGGGTGTTTCCCGATCCCGATGATATTCAATGGGCGCAATGTTGAGGAGAGTGCTCTGGAGAGAGACCTGGCGCTGGCGCATGGAGCAACGGCTCGATTTGGCGGAGAGGGCGGAGATCAAGTCTTCTTTCAATCTCCGTTACGCGCCACCGTAGGGGATTACCTATGGCATAGGGGGCTTCGCAAGTCTGTGTTTCGTGTGGCGTGGGACGTCGCACAACGTGAGCAACTGAATGTGTGGGGTGTACTGAAGGAGGGTTTTGTAGAGGGGTTCTTGCGGTCGCCGTGGAATCCGAACGCACTCTTGTTCCACGCCCCGCAGTACGTATCTCCTGCGGTTCTGGATGCCGTTGGGAAAAGTGATTCTTTACGGACGCGCTTCACTCATCCGTGGTTTCGGTCCTCCGCCGTCTTGCCACACGGCAAGCTGTGGCAGATTCTTTGGTTGTCGCTATCGCCACGGCTCTACGCTCCATTGGACCTGGATGGCGATCCGGAGCGAGTCGAACCCCTTGCGTCTCAGCCACTGCTCGAGTTATGTCTGCGCATGCCGACGTTCATTCTCGCCTCGGGAGGAGAAGATCGGTCATTGGCGCGTCGCGCATTTGCGCAGGACGTGCCCGCGAGCATTCTCGCCCGTCGCTGCAAAGGATCCATCGAGGGATTCATCAGGCGCACGATTGTAAGTAACATTCGGTTTGTGCGCGCCATGTTGCTTGATGGGGTATTGATGAGGGAGAAGCTATTGGAGCGGCAGTGGGTGGAGCTCGCTCTGTCGGGAAGGCCAGAGCGCATTGCTGACGCTCCGGCCGCCCTGTTTGACCTTCTCGGGATGGAAGCGTGGGCACGTCCCTGGGATCGGTCCGATCGGCAGGGGTTTCGCTCGACAGTGGCGGCGGATGTCACTGGAAGCCTAGCTGCTGGGTGACTGTGACTTGCCACATTCTGCCCATCGGGTTCGCATTGGCAGGATCCAGGTTGAGTCCATGAGCGCCGCGAAAGGAGGGGGGATCGCTGCCAAACAGGTTTTTGATCGCGAGTGCAATCCGAGTGCTGCCTAAAGTTGACTGGGCGGGTGGCTGGCTCTCATAGGCCAGGCCTATATCGACGACCATCCAGTCGGGGACACGGCAGCGTGGTGCTTGAATGCATGTGGGATCGCCTGGGTTGTCATACGGACTCGTATAGATGAGACGCCCGTCCCCCGACCACGGGCCGCGCCGCCAGCCGATATTCAAGGTTCCGCGAAACGACGGCGGATAGTAGGCCGTGCCGACGACGGTGGTTGCGGAGGATTGCGGCGTGATCCGGTTGAGGTAGTGCTGGATGTAGGTCGTCCAGATATCCACTCCGAATCCGTTACCGTCGGGGTCGGGGTGATAGCGGCCGATGGCATCCAGGGCTCGCAATGAGCTCGAGCCTGCGTTTGCATAACCCATGTAGGCCACAGCATTCACCCCATTGGGATCGACTGGGGTCAGGAGTCTCAATCCGGGAGTGCGCAGGATCTGCTCTATCTGGGACTTTGTCGGCGCCAGATTGACCAAGTCTCCCAGGGATGTGGGCTCCTCGAGGACGCTGCTCGCCGTAAAGCCTTCCTGGCTCAGCTCGGCGATTCTATCTTTGTACTGGATATCCACTTCCGAGGCCTCAATGCTGACACCAGGAATTGACGTCGGACGGTAGGTGAATCCGATATCAACTGATCGCGCATGCTCCGGACGCAGGCTGGTGTTTCCGCCGTCAATCGATAATGTGTTGGAGGGTATCGACGCAGAGGGCGCAGTCGTGGACTGGATCTGCGCAAACGGCATTGCGTGCAACTCGTACAGGGTTGGTGCTTTGAACGCTCGCGCGTAACTCGCGTGTAAGGACAACTGGTCGTTCACCTGCCAAAGTAGCGAGGCCTTGGGGGTCGCACTTTTGCCGACGTCGCTGTACTTGTCATACCGACCTGCGAGGTCCAGGGTGAGCTGCTCCACGAAAGGTTTCCGGCCGCTCCCAGTCAGGAGCGGCGCGCGAATTTCGCCGGAAGCCGAACCGACCTGTCGGTGCCCGTATACATAGGGTGCGTAGGAGGACTCCCATTCGAAGCGCTCCCTGCGGAGCGCGACCGCCGAGGCGACCTTTACATCACCACTGGGTATCGTGAATGGCACCCCGTCAAAGTGTAACTCCACTGACGGCGCTTGGTTCATGTAGTGGTCGAGGTCTGCGGAGGCCTTCCATGGATAGGTTGTGGTTGCAAAGTCCTTCTCGATGGGCAGTTGCAGCGCAAGGCTGAGTTTATTGTCCTTCGTAAACTTGTATTCGGATTGCAGAACGGCATCCACCTGCGCAGCTCGGCCATCCAGTATGCTCATACCACCGTAAAGGGAGTCGTATCCGTGATACTGTTGAACGGAAGCGAGCACGTTCAATGTCTGTGTGAAATGATCCCAGGGGGTTTCTCGCACCCTTGCGTAAGCATTCGTGATCTGCTGCTCGGGGAGCAAGGTGGTCGGACCGAGTGCGGTTGCGCTAAATCGGCGAGCGCTGGCATACAGTGGGTTGTCCTTCTCGTAGCCGATCATCGCGACCGTGTTACCAGTTGACCACTCAGTCCCGGCGAGCACGGATGCGGCGCGATTCGCCGCCTTGCCGGTGCTGATTCCATCCGATCGTGCGGTAAGCTCGACTCCTTTGAAGCTTTTGAGGGTCAGAAGATTGACGACGCCGCCGAGTGCGTCCGAGCCATAGAGGGCGGAGGCCGCGTCCGTGATGATTTCCACGTGATCTACCACTGTCGTCGGGATGCCAGAGATGTCAACTAGCTGGCCGGCAACGGCGCTCGGTAGCCTGAATCCATTGACCATGACGAGAGTGGCATTCGGTCCAAGTCCGAGCAGATCGAACGTCGATCCGAAGGTTTGGTTGTAGACTGCGCCGGGCGAATTGCCGACGATGGGATTGGAGTAGCGCGACACGCCTGAGAAGTTTTGTGGCAATTGCTCGAATGCATCCTCCAGTTTCGAGTATCCCCAGTTCGAGAGCTCGCTGCGGCTCAAGGTGATGACTGGTGCCAGCATGTCGGTAGAAGGAATGTTGCTTCCGAGGACGATGACGGCTTCCAGCTTGTCTTTTTCGGGGGGCAATTCGGGATCTGCCTGTGTCTTGCCGGGCCTCGGTGGGGCGACCTTCTGTGTCGGGCTCGGCGCGGGCTGTTGCATAATGCGCACTGCGCGTTCGTTCACCCAACTGGCGCGCAGTCGGCTGTCCATCAGCACGCGCGCGATAGCCTCAGCTGGGGTCACTCGAGCATGCAAGGCAGGCGCCCGGAGTTGGGGCGGGATGGCAGAGTCGAAGGAGACACTGATGTGAGCCCGCTGCGCGATCTGGTGCAGAGCGGCGGCCAGTGGTTGTTCGTTCAGATCAAATTCGATCGGGGCGTGCGCATCGAGCCGGCTCTGGGTGTGGGCTTGCGCCGGCAGCCGGAAACCGCTCGCGAGCAACAACGTGCCGACCACGAGACTACGCGAATATGACTTTGAGCGAGACCAATTCGTGCCGGGCATAAGACATTCCACGGCAGTCCGTTGCGCACAGTGTTGTTTGTATTGTGTGGGGGGAACTAGACGGAGGTGTTATTGCCGCTAGCTCACTGCGTGAATTCGAGCACCGAGTCCCCGTTATGGGATACCACGTTCAGATGATTTGGCTCGGCGATCGTTTGCGCGAAGCTCGAGGAGTCTCCCACTAGAAAGGAGCCGTTGACGCTAATGGTTGCCGCCTTCGTCTCGGATAGTGAGACCACGAGTCGTGTCCGGCTGTATCTGTTGACTTCGGCGACAGCCTCGCGTAACGGTGTGTCTATGAAGATGAGCTGGCCGGTGGTCCATGCCTCAACGGACTCCAGCGTCGGTGTGTCTACAGTCGGTGGCCCCGTACGGTGAAACCTGGCCCGTTCACCCCTTGAGATTACAGTTACGGCCGCAGTTGATTTCAGTGGCAAGACGTTCTGCGAGTCTGACGGCGCAACCGCCACCTGCCCGTCGACCAACGTGACTGTCAGAGGGATATCGACGGTCTCGTCGCGACGTACGAGAAACGAGGTTCCCGTCGCAATCACTTTTCGATCTCCTGCGGTGACAATGAACGGGCGCCGTTCTTTCGGGTCCTGCTTAGCTACGTGGAAGTAGGCTTCCCCATATTTGAGGATGACCTGGCGTGCATCGTTATTGTATCGGACCCAAACACGGCTATTGGTGTTGAGCTGGACGATCGAGCCGTCAGCCAGTGAAACGGTGCGCTGTTCTCCTATGTCCGTGGAGATGCCGGATAGGGTGCGGTAGACGATATAGCTGACAGCGATGAGAGCGAGGCAGACGGCGGCGGTCATCAGAATCGGCCACAATGGGCGAGGCGATCCGGCATAAGGCAGGCGCGCGCTAACATTCCATGCCTCGGTCGCGAGGTCGAATGCCTCCTCATGAGCTGAAGTTTCAGCAAGCCAACGCTTCAGGTCCGCTTCGAGCTCGGGAGTTCGATTCGGCCCATGCAGCCGGATCACCCATAGTGCGGCTTCGGCACGGATGCGCCTTACATCCGCGCTGGCACCCTGGCTTTCAACCGCCGGGCTCACTTTCCAGCCTGCATTTCCATCATAATCAGTAGCGCGCGAGCTAAATCCTTCTCGACAGTGCTCTCCGAGATATCGAATTGCGCGGCAAGCTCCTTGTAGCTATAGCCCATGTGCCTGCGGACATATACCTCCCGCATCCGAGGGCTGTGCGCATCCAGCGTCTTGATTATATCTTGCAGACATCGCTCGACGTCCAACACCTCATCAGGCTGGGCGGTGCAATGATAGGTCTGCAGGTGTTGTTCCAGATCCTCAATGGACATGTCGACGCGTGGGCGACGCCGTGCGGCGCGATACATGTCGATCGAGATATTTTCGGCCGCCCTGGTGAGATACGCCTCCTCGCATATGACCCGCCCTTTCGAGTGGTGTTCCTCGAGGCGAAGATATGCCTGCTGGAGACAATCTTCGGCATCGTGTTGAGGTAGTCCTTTACGTCTGAGCCTTCCGAGTATGCGCGATAGGGTCGCCTTCAGACTGGACAATGGCTTGCCTCGATGATTTCACTCGTCAAGTCCGTACCCATTCGGCTGCGGGAGCGACCGGATATCGTGCGGCACACAAATAGCGTGTCAGTTTGTGCGCAAGTTGTCCAGGGCGGATGCTCCGTGACACGGAATCAAGGTTATTTTCTCTGGATGATGAAAGTTATATAGTTATGTTGTGGCCTATATACATCAGTAGTCACATACGCAACACCTCATATGAGCGATGGATCGTAAGAAATACTAACTATCGGGACATGGGGGAAATACTGCGGCAGGTCGTCTAAGAGCAGTGTGAGTTTTCAAATGGGGTGCCGCGCGCCAATGATGACGTTGCAGAAAGACGCGATGAATAGGGCTCTGGTCTTGATGGCTGCGTATATGTGTGGAGAAGACATCGCGGCTACTCTGTGTCCGCTCAAAAGCACTCCACGACGCGATGCGAAGTCCGATGTGGCGCGTGCTCATGGGCGCGTCGGGTTCTGCGGATGGGTTCTTGCGACACTCATTCTCGGCCTTCTCGTCGTGCTCCCCTGTTTGTGTGAAGTGACTATTCGGGGTCAGTGGGCTGTTCACATCCATTACGGCCGAGTGCGAGCCGCCAGTATCGAGCGCCTCAAAAGTCACTCGGGAGATGAGTGTCGGAGCGAGCGCCGCTCACCGGCGCGCAAGGCTGTGGGTGGGCGGCCCGATGGACATGCCGGCCCACGCCACGGTGGGAGGGGCCGGGGATCGCGGGTTAGCCGCAGCGGCTCGGCCTCATGCAACGAGGGCTGGAGCCGTAGTTAGGGGGGCCGCCGTCTCGTGAAAGCCTGAGGGCTGCGCTAGAGAATCTCCAATGAGAACGGTGATACGAAGCCCAGGGTGTTCATGTCGGAGCGTTTGCGCGAGCCCAATTGGAGACGGGACCATGGAAGGTACGGTGTACGACTCTCATACTGGCAGCGGATCACTGAGCTTCAAAGAGGCTGTGACCCAGCCCCAGGGAGGGGGGGCAGCGCAGGCGGGGCGTTGACGGTCGCTTCCTGCGGCTTGTTATACGCTCCTCGACAACGAGACCGGCGCGAGCTTCCGGATGAATCATTGCGAGCGCTGCGGTGCGCCGGGGCATGATCCGGGAGCCACTGTGCCAGGGGCGGAGAATAACGCATGGTCACTCCTTTGCTGAGCGACGTTCGCCTTCACCGGATCTTGTGGCAATTGGACGATCAGAGCGCGCAGGCCTTCAAAGTGCGGGGATGTTGTCGGGGCGATTGCCATGGTGCACGGCGCGCGCATCGGGTTTGGTTCGTTCTATTCCGCCCTCGACACCGACAGCCCAACATCGAGAACTGTTCTCGAGCCATCACTGAAGCGCGAAAACCGGAAGGGAGACGGATCGACCTCCGGAACGGCGCCTGTCACGAGATCCGCCATCAGGTGTCCCGCCCCCGGCCCGAGACCGAAACCGTGGCCCGAAAAGCCCGTCGCAATATAGAAGCCGGGCAAGGCGTCGACGCTGGAGATGACCGGAACGGCATCGGGCGTGACGTCAATGAGACCTGCCCAGCGCTTGGCCTCGACGGCTGCAACGAACGATGGATCTGCCTCTCTCAATGCGATCAGTGCCTGATCGAGTTGGTTATCGTCCGGTCGTGGGTCGAGTACGCGCGCCTGCTCGAAGGGTGTCTCGGTATCGGCTTCCCAACGCCGCGGTTGCAGGAGCTCCTCGAGAAACGGCCGCCCCACTCGCAAGCGAATGTTCCGGCGTTCTTTACGCAACACGGGTAAAAATGAGCGGAACAAACGCAAGCTGTCTGGTGTCACCTGCGCTGTCGTCTTCCCGCTCGAGGCAACACAGTAACTGCCGTCAATGCAGCGGCGAAACGCGAACTGTGACCCGGCAACGCAGATATCGGGTCCTGCCTGGATAGGCTTGGTCCGAAGTACCGAGCCGAGCACTTTGAGCTGCGGCAGGTTGAGTCCCAGGTTGCCGCAGAAGAGCCGTGACCAGGCCCCGCCGGCGAGTACGACCGCCTCGCACGCCAGTGCACCTTCTTCCGTGATGACACCTGATACCCTGCCGGCTTGTTTTTCAACAGTCCGCACAGCGCACTCTGTCAGGACGGTGCCGCCGAGGCGCCGGAACGCCCGCACAATCGCTTCCGTCGCCAATGTCGGCTCGGCTCGAGCATCCGTTGGTGTGTACAGCGCGCCTGCGACTCTATGACGCAGACGGGGAAGCAGCTCCGACACCGCGTCCGCCGTGATCAGGCGCGAATCGATTCCATGTTGCTTTGCAGTGCGCAGCCATGGCTCGTAGCTCTCCATCGCGGCCTGTGTCTCGCACAGGTATAGAATTCCACAGGCGCGGAATCCTACCTTTGCCTGGACCGTCTGCTCCAACTTCCGCCAATACTGCAGACTTTCCAGAATCAGGGGAACTTCCCGGCTGTCTCGTCCCATCGATCGGCACCAGCCCCAATTGCGGCTCGACTGCTCGCCGGCGATGCGGCCCTTCTCACACAGGGTGACGCGGAGGTCGCGCTGACTAAGAGCCAGCGCGGTGCTGGCACCTACGATGCCTCCGCCGATGACGACGACATCGCTTCGATTAGCGGGAGTGGGCTGCATCTAGCGAAGTTGCTCGAGCATCGCTCTGGCCACGCCTTCCGCCGAAGCAGGATTCTGGCCCGTCACGAGGTTGCGCTCTTTCACTACGTGGGGCGCGAAAGGCTCTCCCACCTTGACGTCGACTCCCTTCTCGCGCAGACGCCCCTCGGTCAGAAACGGCAACACCTTGTCGAGTCCAGACATAATGTCTTCCTGGTCGCTGAACGAGGTGATGGTCCGTCCGGCGGCATACGGTTTGCCGGCCGGCCCGTTCAACAGCGCGCAGACACCGTGGCATACCGCGCCCACGAGCTTCTTGTCGCGCTCCATCGCCTCCAGAATTCTGGCAACCCCGGCGTCGGTTGGAAAATCCCACACCGTTCCGGCGCCACCGACGAAGTAGACGGCATCGATGCTGGCGAGACTGACCCTGTTCAGGGGCTCTGTGGTTCGCAAAGCCTGCTGAGCCGCATCGTCGGCGAGGAAGCGCTTGCCGGCCGGTGTCAGCCACGGCTCGTTGAGGCTCACCGGGTCGACGGGAGCGACACCGCCCTTGACGGATGCAAACACCACCTGGTGTCCGGCATCGATGAGAACGTAGTAGGCCGCGGCGATCTCTTCCAGCCAACTGCCGGTAACGGTCCCGGGGGATCCGAGGTCCGCCTGGGAGCTTAGGATGAAAACGATCTTCCTGGCCATGGTCACTCTCCGCCGTTGCTGCGCATGACCTTTAAGATGGCCCCGGAGCGGTGGTCCAACCATCCCCCATAACGGGTGACCGCGCGCCGTGACGGTCGCCTCACCAAAAATGGGTCATCCCGCTTCGTGGCGGTTCGCTCCTAAGATCCGTGCCGATCGTTACCCGCACGGAACCAGGAGAGCCCATGACTGCATCAACCTCGCCGCGCGCGCCTTCCGAGAAAGGGGCACGCAAACGCAAACGCATGACCGTGCCGCTACCTGCCGAGGGGGAAAACGGTCTCTTCACCGAAAGCTGGTATCCGATCTGCATGTCCAGCGAGTTGCAGGCCGGCCAGATCAAAGGCGTGCCCTTTCTCGATGGCAAGGTCGTCGCGATACGTGGCCAGAGCGGTGAGGCGCGCGTTCTGAGCGCCTACTGTCCGCACGTGGGCTCCGACCTCTCGATCGGAAAGGTGATCGGCGATCGCGTGCAGTGCGCATTCCATCGCTGGGAATACGATCTCGACGGGATTTGCGTCGAGACAACGCGCAAGGGCGAGCCGCCTCCGCCGACCGCCTGTCTCTTCAATTTCCCCACTGTAGAGCGCTATGGGCTCATCTGGGCGTTCAACGGTGAGAAACCTCACTGGGAACTGCCGGATATGCCCTACCCGGACGAGGATCTCTACTGCAGAGTGGTCGAAGGGACGACGTTCATGGCCGACCCGGCCCATGCCTGCTGCAACACTCCCGACTATCACCACTTCCGCACCATCCACGGACTCGACTGGAAACATCCGGATCCCGATGCGGACAAGGACATGATCTGGACCGATCACAGTTTTCGGCTGACCGTGGAAGGAACGCATTGGAACGACATGCCCATGCGCCTGACGGTTGGAATCAACTCCACTACGCTGTTCGTCCAGGACAGCGTCATCGACGGCAAGTGGTTCGCTTATCTGGTGCCGTTGACCATCCGCAAGCCGGGTACCGCCTTCTTTTATAACGTCGTCCTCACGCACCGCGGGGACAAATCTCCCGCGGCCGAGCGCAGGGCTCGTGAGATCGCGGACTGGGCCATGAAGCTCGAGACGGAGCTCGTCATGCAGGATGCCGCGATTTTGAATTCCATAAGATTCAAACAGGGCACGCTCACGCGTACCGACAAGCGGCTTGCCAAATATCTGGAGCTGGTGCGAAAGCAGCCGCGCGGGCACGCGTCGGCGGATTTCATCAAGTAAGTGCGCTATCTGTTCCATTCGTGCGAGTTGATTGTGGGGGTCCAATAAATGAATCAGCCCGGTCGACGATTCCCTTTGCCGGAGACGGCCGTTCATGCGGCGCTGGCGGGATTTCTCCTGGCCGCATCCGATGGCGCGGCCGCCCAGGCGCCACCGGGGTCCTCTGCGCTGCCGCAATCACAGGCGACACCGGACGCGCAGGACGGCGGACTCCAGGAGGTCGTGGTCACCGCCCGCAAACGTTCGGAGAGCCTGCTCTCGGTGCCGGACAGCGTCTCCGTCATCGGCGCCGAGGAGATCGTCGACCGCCGCCTCAATCAGATCGGGGACTTTCTGGCGCTCACGCCCAATGTCAGTATGGTGAAGGACCAGGATGCGGCGACCAACATCATCGCGATCCGGGGCATCGGCTCCAATCGCAACCAGGCAGCCTCGGTCGCATTCGCGGTCGATGGCGTGATTCTCCCGGACAGCGATGCCTTCACGACCGACCTCACTGATGCCGAACAGGTCGAAGTGTTGAAAGGGCCACAGGGCGCGCTCTACGGCAAAGGCGCGATCGCCGGGGCTATCAACATCACCACCCACGCACCGGGTGATACGCCGGAAGTCGACCTGCGCACCAGTTATGGATCGGGACACAACTTCAATGCATTTGCCTCGGTCGGCGGTCCGCTCATCGAGGGCCGGCTGCGCGGTGGCCTGGCGGTGAAATACGAGAACGACGATGGCACGATCGACAACCGCTATACCGGCAGGCCGACCGACGGGAATCGCTTCAAGAAAGTCGGCGGACGGTTGATTTTCGAGGCCACTGACGCGCTGACCTTCGACCTGAAGGGCTCGTGGTTCAACCAGACCACCGGTGCCGCCGGGTATTCACTTGGGAATGTGCTGGGTACGACCGGTGGCGCGATCACGAGCCAGCTCGCCGGCATCAAGCCCGATTTCGACTCTGATCCGCAGACCTCCAGGCGCACCATCTACGAAGGCTCGCTGACCACGACCTACAAGCTGGATGCGGGGACCATCACCTCGATCACGGCTTACGATGACATCAACGTCAATCTCAACGAGGAGCTCGACTGGAGCCCGCTGCCGCTCATTCCGAATGTCACACAGGAGCGTGCCACGCGCGGCCTCAGCCAGGAGGTGCGCTTCACCTCGCCCGACTCCGAGCGGCTGCGCTACATCGTGGGGGCGTACTACCAGAACACCCGCCGGTACGTCGATACGAACGGGAAATTCGACCTGTGCCTGTTCCTGGGCGACAACTGCCTGGCGCCGCTCGGCGCCACCACCGGCATACTGGTGCCCCTGGCTCTGGCCAACACTCTCGTCAAGTCCAACCAGTACGCGACTTTCGGCCAGATCAACTATGACATCACCAAGCAGCTCGACCTGACACTGGCACTGCGCTACGACCGCGACGACCAGAAGCAGCACGACTACCTGGGTGTCAGGGTTGACGCCGCCTCGTTTGCCGCCACGCAGCCCAAGGTGTCGCTCGCGTACAAGTGGAGCGGTAACCTCATGTCCTATGTGACCTACAGCCAGGGTTACAAGAGTGGGGCGTTCAATCCGGCACCCGAGCCCGGCGCGCCATTCCCGCTGGTGGTGCAGAAGGAGGGCACCAGCAACTTCGAGCTCGGATTGAAGTCCGTGTTGCTCGGCCGGCGTTTGCTGTTCAACGTCGCGACATTTCTCACCAATTACCACAACCCGCAGATCTTCCAGTTCGACGCGAACACCGGCGGCCAGTACACGAGCTCGATCGGCTGGATTTGATCGACGAGTACAAGTTTCTCGTGCACCCCAGGATCGCCGGCCACGGCCCGACCCTGTACCAGAGCGGGCTGCCCAGCACGCGACGGCTCGAGCTGGTGTCGGCGAAACCGTTTCGCAGCGGCGCGGTGGCTATGCACTACCGACGCGCGCGGCTAACAGCAGATCAGCAGGATTGCGTGCGGGGATCGAACGGCACCCAGAATTTCAGTTGCAATTTAGCGAAGGCTTCTCAAGGTATGCAGCCTAACAATGCGTGGAACGGACCGTGATGCGAACGAGGTTGGCACGCCATCCAAATCATGCGCGCTGGGCGCACTTCATGCGGCAGCGTGCGGCCGCTCAACTTGGTCCTTAGGTGGCAAGCGGTGGCGTACGAGCGAGTTCATACCGTAGCTAACTACTTCGATGGTCCGCGTGAAGGGCTGGCTGACTACCAAGGGTGCCCACATCGTTACAAAAGCGAGTGGGATGAAGCGGCGGATGATTGGGCCAATACTTTTGAACTCACACCAGTGGACGTTGAGACGTTTGAGCTCGAGATAGAGCGGTGGCAGATCTGGCGCACTTGGGAGCGCGCATTTCATTCTGGTCAGGAGCCGAAGGAGCCGCATCCAGGCTTTGGCGGCAAGAATGCCCGCTACGATGAACTCGGAAAGCTGATCGCGTTGCGGATGGCCGCGCTCAATCCTCTCGAAGTGAGATTGGTGGGAGTCTTTCGTCCGCTTCAAGGGCAATCGCTGTCCGGCTACATGATGCGCGAACTCGAGGTGGAGTGGAGCTTACTGCCTACTCTGTAAGCGTCCAACGGCAGCCGCATAGGGCTCGCTTGGGACCGGCGGGGATGC